>VOFK01000609.1_pt1 | contig 32818 bp, 48 predicted proteins | sample 5384121 | NCBI WGS metagenome assembly VOFK01 (sample SAMN12384730, study PRJNA508395) | human gut metagenome | isolation source: healthy gut J | host: Homo sapiens | reverse complement strand
TCGATTGCTTCGTTTCAGTTACGCTGTGCTGAATCAATCCGGCGAGTGAAATGATATTCAGGGACATATTGCACAGATAGAAGAAAACGAAACTGATTACGATAGAAACCACCATGCTAAGTCCGATAACCAACGGAGATTTTACATCCCCCAGAAACAAGACCGCTACCAGGCAGATAAAGAGAAAACCTAAAGACAGATTCTGTTGCAGATTCGAAATTGTGTAGTCCAGCAATTCCGTCTGATTACGGCTGATACTGAAATCAATATCCGGATATACCCGTTGGAAGTACTCCATCGTCTCTACCAGAGATTTCTTCATCTTATCCATATTCTCATCCGCCTGCTTGATAACAGCCAGCGTCACTGCCCTTTTCCCGTTAGATACAGATACCCCTTTTTCTTTTACGGGCACGATATTCACCCGGCAGAAATCCTTTAACTGCACAATCCGGTCTCCTTTACGCAGATAAATATTTTCTACATCTTCCGCAGTACGCAGGAGGGTGGAAAACTTTATGTTATATTCATAATATCCGTCACGTACCGTCATACTACCCGGTTCCACATTATTGGCAGCCAGAGTCGATTCTATATCCTCAATAGAAATTCCCAACATGGAGAGCATATCCTCATCGGGCACAATCTGCACCTGACGTTCCACCAATCCGGTCACATCTACCATAGCAACTTCTTCAAGCTGCTCTATCCTACGTTTAATGACCGATTCGGCAAATTCACACAGATCCAGAAAGGACTGTTGTCCCGTAATGCTATAAGCACTGTCATTCTTCAAAGTCAGATTCAGGTAAAAAACAGGTATATCCGTTGCGCTCGCCTTAATGACTTTCGGACGTTCCGTTTCCTTCGGGAGATAGTTCATTGCAGCGTCTATCTTTTCATTTACCTCGATAAAGGCCGATCCGTATTAGTACCGAAATCAAAAGACAAGCGGATAATACCGGCGCCGTCTCTAGACTCACTGTGAATATCTTTCAATGTAGAAACCTGTATCAACTGGCTGCGCAAAGGTTTCACAATCGTATTTTCCAGTTCGCGGGCAGATGTATTGGCAGCAGACACCTGTATAGTGATCTCCGGAATAGCGATATTCGGAAGCAGAGATATCGGAAGTGTAGAATAAGTCACCAGCCCGATTATAAAACAGGCGGTGAAAGCCATCAGCACGGCAATAGGACGCTGGATTAAGAATTTTATCATGCTTTTCTCTGTATTTATCGTTTGCAGTCAATCATTCACCGCTTATAGTCACCTCCGTTTCATGCGCTAAATTCAAGTTCCCGGTGACAATAACCGTATCTCCCTTCCAAGAGGCCATCTTCAACACCACCCTGAGATTTATCCGAGACAACATATTCCGTAGCATTCTCCAATCCCGTATGTACATAATTCCACATTGCCTTGCCTTCTTTTAAGGTAAACACAACCTGTTTGCCGGAACGCAGCACCACAGCCGTTTTAGGAATGACCAACTGCTCCCCTAAACTCCGCTTGACGCTTACCCTTACGTTCATGCCGCTAAACAACTTCCCCTGTCCGTTTACCGCAGCTTTTACTTTTACCATTCCGTTCGCATCCACCAGCGGATTGATTTCAGATACACTACCTTCATAAGAACCTCCGCCGGCATAAGGAGTAATCATTACTTTGTCACCGGTTTTAATAAAAAGCCAGTTCGTTCTCCAACACGGTGAAATCAGTTTCCATCCCACGAGTGTCAATGACAGTACAAAATGCCTCGGACGTATTAGCGAGATTATAAGGTTTTGAAAACAGATTAGCTACTATCCCGTCAAAGGGGGCAACAAGTGTAGCATGTTCCGTTTCTCTTTTTCGTAAGTTCATACTGGGACTTCGACTGTTCATAGCCGCTCTTTACTTTCGCAAGTTTCATGGTTTCTTCAGGCACCTTGCTAAAATCATCCGGCGTATATCCCTGCCCGATAAGTACATCTTTCAGTTCAAGCTCCGCTTTCAACAAAGCATCTTCCGCCTGTGATAATTTCTGTTCCAGACGGAATTTATCCAGCTCGGCCAACTTCTGCCCCTACGAACACGATCACCGTTTTTCACATAGACATGAGCAATAACCTCATTCGTTTCAAAACGAAGATCAGCCTGCCCGCGGGCACTTACCTTACCGTTACTGACTAGTTCGTGATGAAAATCACACCTCTTTAGAATTTGAACGGTGACTTCATTCTTTGAATCCGGAAGAACGGTAGAAACACCTTTATCCTGCTCGTCTGCATCACTTTTTCTTGCCAGAGCAAGATGTCATTCCACCATAAGCTAAACAACATAGCAGCATCCATATACAACTGTATTTTCTCATAAGGATATTTGTTTTCATAGCATTTTATTTTTATGTTCTACTTAGCTACAAAAAGTAACATAATTGGAATATCTATATTTTTTTTATCAGTAATAATTTTCTCAGATACATAATATCATAACTATTCTTAACAGTATACATTTACATTTCGCCCTAACCTATGCGTTCATTTCAAATATTTCTGTACTTCCGCCCGCATCTCTTTTACTGCCGTCGATTGCACTTTCGGTTCTTTCGTTAATACAACCTCCGCCGCATATTTCAACTTCTCAGGCTGCCGATATTCCGATTCCGCATAAAGTTTCACCAAAAGATAATAAGGATAAATCCGTCCCGGAAGTCGATGAGTAGACCGTATCAAACTCTCTTCCGCCTCTTCGTATTCTCCTGTTGCCTGATAGTTTTTTCCGATAATATTAAGAACCATCGGATCACAAGTATATTTCATTGCTTCTTGCATCAATCTTGTAGAATTATCATATTCTTTCAATTTATGCAAACAGTGTCCATATTCAAAAAAGGAAAGTTCCCCGAGTCTTCAAATCCGGATACAGCTTTTCATACCCTTCTTTAGCTGCCTGATAAGCGCCAATATTATAAAGCATTTTACTTCGATACCACTCTTTACAAGCCTTATATTGATTATTCTTCCAGTAATATGCTCCTAACAAAGCTATCATCAAAATAAAGAATAGCAACGCCACCTTTGAACGCCCTATGACACAAGCGGCTAACAAGAAATAGAATGTCATTGCAAATCCCGGAATCTGCATCGGATAGGAAGATAAGGCAAACACTAAAACCGAAATCACCCCCACCACAAATACCTATTTGTTTTTCGGTAATTCCTCTCCAAAAACAAAAAGCAATAACTAGTAAAACAACAAATAAGAAAGGGATTCCATATTCCACCGCCACCTGCAGATATTCATTAAAAAGCATATTCCGGACTACCTGCTACCAATTCCTCCGTCTCCGAATATTCTCCATTTGCAAAATATTCTTCCTGAGCCCTCCCATAAGCAGAAACAAATCCATCTGCACCATGTCCAACAACCGGACTTTCAGCAATAGCCAGACAACTGATTTTCCACATTAACAAACGTCCGTTGGCAGAAGCTGCTTTCAGCTGAAAAAGGACATAACCTATCATTATCAACACTAATCCCCCAATCACCAAACCTGTTATCATTGTCTTCTTGTATTTCTGCCCCGCCTCTTTCAACCATGTTGCCCAAGAAGCATGTATTCCGTATACCCATATACCCGAAAACTGCGGCAGCCATCCATGCCGAACGGCTCATTCCGGCAGGTAGTACACACAAAATCAACAGCATAACTCCTAATGCCATATAATACTTTCCCTGTTCTACCCATGTGCGTTCCGTTCTTTCTTTCAAGTTTAACCACTCATGCAGACAAAGCGGAAATATCATCGCCAAATATCCGGAATAAGGTCCCGCATTATAGAAAGACCCCGTAAGCGCATACAAGGGAATGATTGGAAACAGCCAGACCGTATATCTGTACTCATCCCCAGGCAGCTTCAATTCCTCCCAATGCAATCAATACCCATGTTACTATCGCCGGAAAAAGACGAGATATTGTTTCCTGTTCAGGCAAAGAGACAACAGACTGCAAACGACAAAAACAACAGCCATACGTCCCAACCATAGTTTCTGATATGCCATTTCGCCGATAGGAATCTCATTCGGGATAGTAAAAACTATTACGCTCAGAATTGCCGCAACTCCTATACAAGTTACCACATCCGCCATATTCTTTTTTGTCATTTGCATCAATTCCAACTTTAGCTTCATTCTTTATTTGATTTTCTTCATCATCCTATTCCAACGGGATTTCCCCGTAAACTTATCTTCCGAATACCATATACGGGTAGCCTTACCTACAATGTATTCTTCCGGCAGCATCCCCCAATATCTCGAATCCTGCGAGTTAGCCATATTATCACCGGAAACAAAATAATAGTTCTTTTTAAAGCGATACTGTGCAATCACGCTGTCACCCAATACTATCTGTCCATCCTTTATACGTAATTTCTTCTTCTGTTCCCCACCCTATCAATTGCCTGTATAAAAGACAATTCGTACGGTTCATCTTTACTGTCTGACCTTTTTTTGAGGAATCGGCAAAGGTCCGAACTCACGGATAGTCCAATCCATTTGCTTATCATAAGGAAATGTACCTACCACAATACCATATTGTTCCGGATACTTCAGATTCGCAAGAGATTGTTGAGCATTATAATTTCCCAACCGTTCGTCACACCCCCGTATTTTATAAAATCCTTCCCGAATCTCTAAAAGTATCTCCCGGAAGCGCAATACACCGCTTTACATAATATTGCATCATCAAGCCGGATACTATCCCAACGATTCATTCGATAAGGGAAATTAAAAACCAATATATCATTCCTCTTGAAATTTCCCCATCCGGGCATTCGATGAATAGTAATATCTTCATTATTCAACGCAGCAAACACATCGAACAACCGCGCACCCTTTATCATCTTATTAACCAAGATCCGGTCGCCATCCTTCAATGCAGGTTCCATTGAGTCCGAAGGTATCTGAATGAAGTAAAACAGAATAACTGCATCAAAAACAAAATTACCACTGTGCAGAATAGGAAGACTGCCAGATTCTCGAATATTGCTACAACTTTCTTTACTCTATTCATATGCTTCCTTTAGTTGAATCAGCCTACGATAAGCCTCCAGTCCCAACGTACATTTCACATTCATCATTTTTCACCCAATAATCCCTCAAAGGGAAAGTCTCTTTCTTTATCCTCTTTTGACAAATAATCTGCCCACAAAATCAACTGGCTCCAATGCATATCAGCAGCATAACCGAAGTCTTGTTCCGCTTCCACAATAGCAGTTGTCATTATCAACATATTGGCAGCGGCTTCCACAGCACAACTTTCAATTTTACCTGCTTACCGGATACCGGATACAAACCAATATCATAAGGCGGATGTTTCTTGTTCCAATATATCCCCTCACAATATATAAATACAGGGTCCAACAAACTCTTCATCCAGTCGACACGATTGAAAAACAACAATGCCGGAAAGCTTTTATAAGCTTCTCTTACATTACCTAAAGTATCACCGAAACAAAACAATTTATCATCCGGAGACAATACAAATCTATGGGAAGATAAAAAATTACGGTAAGCAAGGAAGTATATACTCGGCAAGCGTTTCACCTCCTACTTGTAAAGCCTTGTCATTCCACTTATAATCCAGTTTTTCACTTTCCTGCCTAAGCTCCTGACACCTGTTTCCTACAGATTTCATTAGTTCTTTTACCTCTTTTGCTCCATCATTATTCCAAAAAGGGCGTAAGTTCTCCCCACCATATTGTAAAGTCTGCCCTTCTTTATATCCAATAAGCAACACACCTCTATCTTCCTTCCCCGAACACAACTTTTGTGACAAAATGATATGATTGTCTTCATATGAAAACCTTGTCTCATCCGTCCTCATAGCCAAAATACAAACTATCGGACTTCGTAAAAACGCCACCCCTGCTCCACCCAACTATTGACTTCTCTCTTACCGAACATCCACTCCGTATCCACATCAAACAGTATTTTCACCGTATGCTCTTTTTTTTCTTTTCCGTACGAATCTGATAAGAAAAGAAGGCCGACAGGCCAGCCTGTCATATCCCACTTTTCTGATAAAGAAGACGAGATAAAATCAATCTGAAGTTCTACATCTCCACATTGAAAAACAAATTGAGTCCGAGTGGCTTGCACATCCTTCTGCTTCAATATTGCCGGTTCCGCATCAGTATATGTTTTATTTTCTATGTACAAACCAAAATCCAATAAGGCAGGACCTCCCGTATTCCGACAGTATGCGGCCAGAACATTATCTCCATTAACTATTTGATTAATAGCTTCATCTGTCAAACGTTGACATTTCGTTTGATTTGTAAATCCACTTTTTAACAGATATCTTCCATTACAAAAAAGCTTTATTTGATCGTCGCATATATAACGGACATAGACTTTATGTTCCTTCAACAGGTCTTTATCATCAACTCTGATATGTCTGCGAACATATATATTCTCTGCTCCCCATAATGTATGAGCCGGATAATTACCTTTTACAGGTCCAAAAGCCCCTTTACCTTCATCCCATAAAGAATCATCATATTCCTTTTGCTCCCAACCTTTTCCCGGAAACAAAAAAGAATACTTTCCCTCCCAGCCGATACTGTCATTAGAAAGAGGAGCTAAGGAAAATATGCGTAAAGAGTCACTCCCCCATGAAACGATAAGCCTTACCATCTACACACAAAACACCTGTTATCGGAAATACCTTTCCGGTTCTCAACTTCGGATAACTTTTATTTAATGTATCTCCCAACACCTTGAGACTAAAGTCGGGAGTAATCGCCAATAGCGTATGTTCAGAAGGAGTAATGTCGGAAAGAGACAAAATCTTCCTATCCGGACAGGAACAAGCATATATCAGAGAGACAATAACCGAAATAATAATTACCCTCCATACTCCAACAAGCCTGACATTAGTTTTCATTTCCATAGCTGAGTTTTGTTTTCATAAATAAAAATTCTTTCATCCAGCCCACGTGTATGATTTCTCAAAAGTAACAATGCGTTTGCAGGAATATCCCGAAAAAACCAATGAATCGGCAGTCGCCTTAATTTTTCCGGCAGACTTCCAGTCGTTGTCACAATAAAATAATTCATAAACATCACCGGGACGAACATAGTTATCCCTATTGCGCGGAGTATAAACAATACGCTCTACCCGTACTTTTCTACCCAAATCAAGTCCTGCCCATCCGCCGGTAGGTTTAAAATAATCGAAAGAGGTCCATGTTTTCCCGTCAAAGACATTTTTGTATATTCATGCGTCCCGTCATGTTGATAACAGCCGGGAGTTCCTATGATTTTCCCCAGATAAGGCTACTGTGTCATTCTTCTCATAAAAAGCGACTTCCGAAACATTACAAGACCCTTTAGCCGGACCAAAATATCTAAGATAACGGTACTCCTTATCAGACCAACTTTTTACAGTAGTACTCAGACGTTCAGGTTTACTTTGTATAATAAACAAGGTATCTTTCTCCAAAAAATCAGGATGATTACTTCCCTCAAAAACTCCTCCTAACATTCGATTTCTATATATATCTTCTCTCCCAATATCACACTTGGCATATAATACTACATCCTGCTTCTCTATAGTGACAGGATAATAGCAGATTTCATTGCTTTGCTTATCAATATAAAAGGGATCTGTCAAAAAGCATAATACGCCATTTTCATAAGTAGCTGCTCTCATAAATGTACCTTTCCGCACATACCGGAATGCCAAATGACCAGCATCATATTCAGTCCAATCAACAGGAGTCCAACGGTCTCTATCGCTAACGCATAAATAAGCTATTTTTCTGCTCCGTTTCACTTTATACTGTTTTTCTAAAGGAATAACCAACTCTTCTTTGAGATAATAACCATATTCGTGAGTTACGTCAATAAATTTAGGTAAACGCCAAAAAAGGGTATAGTTCTTCGCCGTACTTTGCCATCTGTTCATACATTTCCCTATTCGCACTAAAAAGTATATCTGTACACTTTGGAACTGTCATCCCACCGATACCACCAATTCTCGCGTACCGGCACTAATTTTTGCGGAAAGTCTGTCATATATTCCTCTCCGTCTTTATTCCATGTTGTCAGCCAAAAATGCCCGGCATTTATATAACTTCGCACAGGTACAAAGTCAATAGCACAAGGAATACCCAAAGCTCGAAATAGGTATACGGCAAAATCTGTAACTTCTCTACACGTCCCGGATAAATACTGTACATATTGCGGTCCTATATGTCCAAATGGATATGGCGTTACAGAAGTATAATAATAGTTCTTATCAGGCAATTTACTTATTAGAAAATTAGCGGCAACCACCGGATCTTCTATATCCAATGAATCAGACATACGCAATGAATCCAGTAACGAATTATATTTTTCATAATATGTTTCACGCCAGTATGCTAATGGCTCATCAGCTATTCGATAAGGCAACAAATACTCACAAAATGTTTCAAATGAAATATTCTTTCCCCACGGTTGCTCCTGCCAGACTTTAAATGCCCAATCAATATTATGGCATAGATAAGCAGAATCTATCTCTATTATATCTCGTTTATTTTTAGGGACCTGCATTAGTCCAAAGACTTTTTTCACCGAGTCTGCAACTTGTTCTGAAACTTTTCCTTTTGCTTGTTTTTAGCCAAGCATAATAAGATTTATAGTTTTCTAATTGCTCTCCTTCAGAATAGAAATAGAAAGGTATATTCTCTATCAAAAAAGCAGGCTGCTTTTTTATACTTTTAGGCTATCAGCAGGGTACTTTTGATAGTGACGAATCACTTTTGTGTAGTTCTCCCTCATTATCTTCAGCAGATTGTAAAGCAACTTCAAGTGAAGATATTAGTTTTTCTTCTAAAAAACATTTTTTCCTATATACCACCATCCCAATAAGAAAAATGCCAAAACAAGAATAAATCGGATATATATTCTATGTTTCTTCATCATAACTTAATCTCACTTAGCATTTCCTGAAATATTCAGCAAAATAGGTGAATCTTTTTTCATTACAATATACAGTTATAGTCTTATTGAAATATTCAGGTCGGTCCGCTGTATACTTCACTTTCAGAGTTAAATTCTTCTCTCTGGTTGCACTGGTGTTTTTGAATACTCTACAGTTGTACAACCACAAGAAGTAATTACATTATCCACCACTAGTAATTCCTGTCCGATATTAGTTAGAATAAATTCACAAGACTTTTGTTTCTTCCAATCAAATGTTCCCAAATCCATGTACTTTTTATCTATCGAAACTTCTGTTTGTTTCCTTTTTTCTACCTCGGAAATATTCTGTTTATCAAATATTATATTCATATATAACTCCTTTATTTTAGGTTATGCATGGGATTGCCTATAGCCAAAACTTTATTATTATGCTAATCCAACAAGAATGTTTGCAACATTGCATTGGAAGGAAAGTGATTCAACTTATTAAGAGAATCATTCCTATCTATACAAACTGGAATATCAAAACTCTGGCTACATAGTAACAACAACAAATCTCTCATATCTTTAGGATGTATAAAAAACAAAAAGGAAACTTTGTTATCAGATATAGAATCTATTTGTATCATCCATTCCAACCACTGTGACAACCTCAAATTACACCCTACGCATCCTATTGAATCGGTATAAACCAAGATCTTATATTTACTTGTAGGTATTGAATTATAAACAGAGTCCTTACCTAATCGAGTAAGAACATACTCATTATCAAATTTAATCTCTTTATTAATCCATTCTTCAACCACATTAGTAATTTCAACATTTGCCTTCTCTCGACGACATGAATGGCAACTCATTAAAATAGCAAATATATTTATATAAAATAGAACCTTAAGCATACTTTCCATTAATCATAATGTTGGAATATAAAAATAACAAAAAGACAATAATATTTCTATTCTTTTCAAAGCCAAACTACACAAAAGTAATTTCATTTCAGAGATATTATATCTATAGTTAAATCGTCAGTATTATTCTTTTCGTCTAAAAACATTGTCAACAAAAAGAGCTATACCACCATAAGTTGCATTCCAACTTGTAAAAGGACTATATCTGCAATTAGATAATTTCGTTTCACCGATTTTTTCCATATTTTCATCGAACAGCATTAAATATAAGTCACGCTCATTGATAAGCCTTTCTCCATACCTTTTTTTTCATCAAAATCAACTTTATCAGCATGTAAACGAGCATATATTTTATATTTAGGTAAATACATAATATCATAAAAATCAGAATTTTCGAGCCAGTGTTTTTTCCAAAGTAGCATAATCCCCGCTTGTCGTACATTTCTCTATTATATTAGAAGTATAGTGACTGTCTGCCAATATGTATTTCCGTTCGTTTGTTCTTATGTCTAGCATATAAATAGAAGATTCAACAGGATAATTGTATACAATATTTTCACCTACAAAATTAACATTGGGGAAATTGATATATGCATATCCCTTACTCATATCAGGAACAACCTTAGACGATGATAACTGATAAGTTGCCATCTTGCCAACTTCATCTATAAAAACTTCTTTTTACTATGAATGTGTTAGAAGGTGTATGTTTTACTAAAAACATTAATGAATGACGAGAGGCATTATAAAACAAGTGAGAAGTGAACATTGCATAATTAGTATTTATTAGTAACTGCTCCTGATCCTCCAAATATTTCTTTAAATCAATCATTCTTTTTTATCGTTCCCACACTATCAATTAGGAAAGCGCGTTCTGACTCATCAGATATCCATACAGAATCTAACGATTGTGCATATATTCCCGACAAGCGGACAATAGCATCAGGACCATCGCCTGGCAATACAATCTGAGTTACCGACTTAGATTTCAGATTCATACAATCCAACGAATGCAATCTATAATTATAACCAATCAAATAATCTATTGAATCAACATGAACAGACGAAGATAAATAGTATGATTTTAGTTGCAGAACATCTTGTGGGGGAAATTTAATTTCCCCCACCTCTATTGCAATCTTATCATTATTATCATTCTCTTTCCCCGTTTTTTTTGTCCTGTGCACGACACTAAAATCATACACAACATAAGAAAAAAAGATTTTTAAATATGACATAATAATCAACAATAAGTTAATTTTGCACATCTGTTACCTTCGTCATATTTCTTTGAACTACACTCTGCGCCAGCATGAGTAGGGCATGGATGTAAATAATATGAGCCACTAGTTTCTCCTCCCCATGCAAAAGCTTCTACGTTAGCTAAAACCAGATCTGACAATTTTTGTTTCATTTTGTGATATATAAACATTGTATCCTGCAACTATTGCAACTACTACCACAACTACCATACCTAATAATTTCTTTTTTTCATATTTAATACTTTATATTAGTGAATAAACTTTCATTTCTTCTGTATCTATCATTTCAACAGAATAGCAATAGTTTGCTACATTAATTTTTTATTCTTATGTTTGCATCGGAATCTTTTTTTAAAGGTTAAGGAGCAGATGATATGTAAGCAAATCCGGCAAGATGAACAAACTCATCATCCTGCTCCTTTTTAATCAAGTTAATTATCTAATCTTAGCCAAAGCTAAATTTCAGTATTGGCTGATCGTTATTTACATCCGTCGCCATAATCGTTTTAGTAACTTCATCCACCCAAATACCATATATATAATGGTCTAGCACATATTTACATAATGGTTCTCCTTTCAAACTAAAAACATAAATGTACTTACCTCCGTCAGAAAGTCTTCCGCTTTGTCTAGCTATATCTTTTAAAAGAGGTTCCATGAAAACACCGCATAAATAGCATCATCAGTAACTTGCACATCACTAAATCCCATAATTCCTGTCGGTATCCCATAGCCATCTGATACTTTTGAATTCAGGTTCATCATATTCACCAACACGAATGACATGAGTACTATCTTTTTAAATTATAGATTTCAACCACTTCTCCTAACTGAGTAACGGTAGCCAAAACACTATTATGAGAATTATAATCTAAAAAGCTGCGCCATGCCTGGGCTAATGCCGGACGGGCTTCTTGCAGGGCTTTCTTATTTGTCGTTGGTATAGTTCCTATTTTCTCTATTAGCTTACCCTTACAATCAACTTTTAAAAAGCGACTCTCACCTGAATAGTCAGGAATGACAAATGTTGTATCGTTATATATAGCAAAATCAAGTGGTCGAAGTATATCTTCATCCAATGCTACCGTTTCCTCACGAAGCAGTGAATCACCGGATGAAGAAAAATCTAACCTAGTTAATTCGCTTTTGTTAGCATCTAAAGTCCATAATGTATGGTTATGTAAACGGAAATTTTCCATTGACAACATTTCTAAAGGAGAATCACCCCGCCTACCGAAAGAGGATAGATACCGGAAACTTGGGTATTGAAATAAGTGCCCATAATAATCGGAACCATGCAAATCCAACACAATAGCTTTATCTCCTTCTATCCGTATCCGAAAAGGATAACGAAACAAGGCTGTATCAAGTTCTATTACTTCTCCTTTCAATTCTTTTTCTTGTGGAAATTGGGAATAAGGAAATACATTGTTTGCATATTCCTTATTTTTCGTTCCGCAAGAAATAAAGAGCAAAAAAAGAAGAAGAACAGCACTATTCTTCAAGACTGTAACCGCTAAAGACATATTTTACTTTAACTTTAGAGATTGGACAGTCGACAGAACCACTCCCAAGACAAGTATGAGGCATATCTTGCTCATAAGCAGCTAAAAGCTTTTCCACATTATCTAATAACAATGTATTTACCCGAGGCTCTTTTAGTGAGTACTTTACAGAAATAACCGCTACTACCAAAATAAAAAAGAATAATAGTTTTTTCATATATACATAATTTTATCGATTAATTAATGGAAGCGAAAGTATGCAATTGGCTTACAACAACAAAGGAATTCACCTAACCATTTCTATCCAACCGATTCTATCCATTGTATATACTACTCTACAGAAAAGGTATTTATGCAAAAATCTCCCCTTTTCATCGGAGATTATAGTTATTCAATCAAATTCTTCTAATATACAACTGGTAGCCAACCTTTTCATATCTTTGAACCTCAATAGAAGGAATATTTTTTCAAAGACTCCTCGTAAACGACTTATTGCATTATGAAGTCTCGACTCATTATTCGATTTGTTCGACCAAAAAATTTCTTGTATTTCTTCATCTTTTTAATATAAATTCCGGAGCTTCCAAGAAATGTCTTAATAAAACAGATATTTGTGGTTTCATTAGAATTTCCTCTTTACCAACTATTAGCTTTTTAAGTCTGCATCAAATATAATATTTTTTGATCTAATTGATAGACATGAGCAAAGTAGGAATAAGAATATTTTTTATGTTTTTTTCGAAAGAAAAAAAACAACATTATAATACTAGTAATTATGAGTAACCAATAGATGAAAGCATAAATGATTCCTCTTGTACCTACAAGATCAAAAAACGAAAAGCTACAAAAAGCCTTTTAATTCAACTTCGCAACGATAACCTATCGTTATATCAAAACAAGCTATATAATCTTCAAGAAGAAGGTCGTTCGGAAATACGCAACTTGTAGTATTTCCGTCTTTATCAGACAAGAAAAATTGTAAAGCAAAAGCGGTAAACATTTTTTGCTGTTCCAAGTGTTGTTGCCACTTCCCATATAAAGAATCCACCACTAAAGGGTGTTCTACCAAATAAGCGGAATGTAAAATACGCAATCGTGCATCATGAGCTATATTTCTTCTACTTTTTTCTCTATCCAAATAATACCCATGTTCCCCACTTTCATCTGTCAGATAAACAGTATCAGGATATTCCTCCAATTGACGTTTCCGTTCACTAGTGGAAAGATAGCCTTCAAAAAGAATCTTCTTGCAATTGTCGCAATAAAACCTCTTTGAATGTTCTTTCCAACTTTTCGCAATACGCTTTTTTTCTAACACTATAATATAGCTGTCCTAAAATGAAAAAAAAGGCTATCCCCAAGAAAAAAACTATTAATAAAGGATACATCTTTTTGTTTTCCAATATACACAATCATATCGCTTAGCTTTCTCATTAATCTCATCACGTGACTTATTTATCTGTTTGAATAGCGCAAAGGTAATAATTTGCAAAAACCAACGGACGATATTAAAAACTATTTTTAGCCATTCATACCTCTTTTTTTTCCATGTACATCCAAGCAAACTACTTATCTTAATATTTCATTATCCAGCAATCGGCATTATTCCCCAGCTGATTAAGTTCTTATTCCGTTTTTACTATATATAATATAGGGTTATCATCGTCAACAAAATTAACGTCTTTAAAAACCGCCTTCCCTTTTTCCGTAAGTTCACTTCCTGCATTTTCAATGTCCATTGGACTCAAAATTGCAATAAATTCATCTTGCCCTTTCGTGAACTCAAAAAGGGATATTGTAGTCCGGTTAAATCATCAACACAATTTTCAAATGTATATGACCGGGTTACTCCCTGTCTTTATCATATACAGCAACACAAGGCATTTGCTTGTCGAAGAATATTAATTGTATGTAATTTCTATTTTCCGTTAAATATTTAATTTTTCCACGAGAATTTGCTAATTTCTTTTTTACTTCCCTATGAGGAATATCTTCTAAATCCTCAAAATCAATACTTTCTTCGCCAAAGTTCACTTCATAGGCAACCTTTATTCTATGATCGGATTGCATCTCATAAATCTTATTATCCAAATAGATCCGATATAGCAAAATAGAATCTTGTTTAGAAAAAGGGTGTATAAGCATCAAAAAGATTATCTCCCATTCGTTTATTCGGAAAATCTTCATATAGTATCCTTCCTTTTATATCAGTCACAATAAGATTACCCCCTATCAAGTCTATCACACACAAAATGCAACTGATTTTTTTCTGATATTCCATAGCATCAGCAAAGAAATCGAGAGTTATTGTCCCAAGAGGCTGTCCAGACAAAGAATAAGTAAAGAGTTTTTTCTTATCACAAAGCACATAAATTAAATTCTTTTCCTTGTCTATGGAAAAATCATTAATTTGCATATATTCATTAGGCCCGCTCCCTCTTTTTCCAATAGCAAATTTATATTCTCCCTGGGTATCGAATACATACAAACGGGCACTATGCATTTTATCCAAAACAAATATCTTCCCATCATAAAATTCCAACTTACTTATCCCGCCTATCAGACAACTATCATTGGTTTCAAGTGGAATAACGGAAAAAGATGAAGCTATGCTTGACAACTTAAATTTCCCGCCATTAATCTCCTGACAATCAATCATCTTATATTCACCATTCGGAGTGTTTATAGTAGAAGACCGCCTGCATGAAGATACTAAAACTAAAAGGAAGAAAAAAAAAACGAATAGAAAAACGATACTATTTTTCAGAACTGTAATACACACTGACATATTCCACCTCGATTTACCAATAGATGTAATCATGCTATTTCGTCTTGCCATTAATTTCATCACGTGATTTATTTATATGTTTGAATAACACAAAGATAATATTATTTATAATAACCAACAGATAATATTAAAAACTATTTAGCCATTCATACCTCTTTTTCCATGTACATCCAAGCAAACTACTTATCTTAATATTCATTATCCAGCAATCGGCATTATTCCCCAACTGGGAAACTTCATCATTTCAAATAATATTTCAATATTACAGGATTATCGTCTTCTTTCAGCGTCTCCATTTTATGAATTTCTTGTGGTGACATCAAATTACGATCCATATATTGAGACAACTCATCCGGTTGGCAAATAGCAAGTAATACATTATCTATTATACCAAAACAAGGATACATAAAGAAGGGCTTTCCCTTCTTTCAACAGAAAACCTTCATTCTTTTTTCCTATTATAAATATAATGACTGCCATATCCTCTCACTGCTTTAGCTAAAAAAGATATATACATAATCATCATTGAAAAAAATTTAAGCAATGGCAAAAAAGTCTTTTCCTGATTTCCTCAGATATTGATATCTTTCCGTTGCGTCTTCTGTTATTTTTCTTCTTTCCTCATCAGAGTCAGTTCTCTTTCCGCTCGCCCTTCCAGGCAAGTTATCATCTTCAACTTCCGCATCCCCAAAATCAAGATACATAATAGGATTAAGTTTCTTTTCTTTCGCATCTATTTGATAGAAATAATAATTAAGTCCGAAAGGAACAAAATAAAATTGTTCTCCTATATGATAAAAACAATTATGCGCCATAGTGTTTTCGGAAATAGTTCCTTCATAATTTGCACTAATAGCTTCTTGAGTTCTCAAATTAACAAATGAAACTTCTTGATCCGTCCACATAAAAGGATTAGTAAAGATATAATTATCTGTATCTAAAGCCATCAAGTAATCCACAGGAAATTCCGGTTTAAACTTTCTCTTTGCCAATAGCTCAAATGTTGGACTATAAGTATATATTGTTCCATAAGGATTGAGCAGATCAATGCCTTTTAAATAAGGATTTAGATTAATATCCAATACCATGACGTAATCTTCCGGTCCTTGCCCTTTCATCTTCTTTGAATTTGCAACATATTGCCCATTCCCCGAAAATGTATAAATGATTTGATCACTTGTATAAATCACAAACATATCCGTCCTTTTATCATAAAGGACTTTATTACATCTATGAAATAAAGATGAATCATTTGTTTCCAAAGGCACAATCTCTATTTTCTCTAAAAACAATGAAACATCCTGCGAAACTTCATCTACTTCGACCGGTATTATTTCAATACCACTTAGCAAACTCTTATTGTTCGTGGAACACGCACAAATAATAATCGATAATACTATTAAACTGGCTGTTTTAATCATTTAGTTTTCTATGGAAAATAGTACTTTTTTAGTTTTCATTGTGTGTCACATTTTTGTATGTCTTAACTACAAAGTTAACGTAATCTATGACAATTATAGAATATCACTCACTATTTTATCTTTTCTCATTAGAAAATCTGTCCTATTTTTAAAAATTTCCCTATCAAATACTAAGTCAAAAAAAGAAAATTACCACTCCGACCCTGCCAATGGCATACTTTATTTCTGTATCAACAGAGTGACGCTATCGCATACAAATAGCAACGGTATAGAGACCGGATAGCTACGCTATTCCGACCCTATACCGTCGCTATATAAAACCCAATATAATTGTGTTGATTTCTAGTCTCAGCGCTGTGTAGGCAGGGTAAATTCCTGCGAATCGCAAATTATTCCGTTCTCATCCGCCACCGCTACACGAAATGTTACCTCACCGTCTTTCAGTTTCTCGCCTGCATGAATGGAAGCGGTGTAACGAATACCTTCCCCCGGAAGGATTTCCTCTATCATCACAGAAGGAGAAATGCCGAGATGCTTCACCTTGCCCACTGTTTCTACCAAGGGGACAATATTATAGACAGGGTTCCGTCCTTCATTCATAATCTCAAAGATGATCTTGCTATTCTCTCCCGCATCAATCACATGACTACGGTTATCATCAATAAAACGAATCCTGCGCAGTTTCAGCTGGGTAAGAGGTCGCTGCACCTGTGGCTGTTTCTTATATTTCCGGACACGAACTTCCCGTACTTCAGGAATATAAGCATCCTCCTCTATCGGTTCTTGTCTCGGTGCTGTCAATGCATTCCCTATCGCTGCACCGGCAATGGTCCCTACAATATTTCCAATAGCAGAACCGCGATAACCGCCTCTCCAGCCATGATTATTATCCCCGATAAGCCCTCCTATCGAGCCGCCCAGACTTCCTCCGATAGAAGCGCCTGCCATGATAGCTCCCGGATTTCCCATACGCCCCGATGCACACCCGCTCAAAATCAAAGCGGAAAGCAAAATTACTGTTATTTGTTTCTTCATGACCTTCTCTATTTAGTGTGTTACTATTTATTTTATCACCTTAAAACGTGCAAAACGCAACAATAGTTGTTTGTCACCCGCATTTTTGAAATGAATGGTTGCTTTCGCATTATCTCCCGTTCCTTCCACTTTCATCACTTCACCCAGTCCGAAACGTTCGTGCTCTATCATCTGTCCGGCACGTACTCCCGTCACCGACGCAGCATTCGAAAGCTTTGCCGACTGTGCACTACTGCTTCCACTCACCGCACTCACTTTTTTTCAGGTTTCTCGGCACACTGGGGGCTATAATCTGTGCTTTCGGACGTGCACGCTGTTCGGAAGAACTACTACCGAAAGAAGCACGCGACGGAGAAGCGGAACGAGTGAAGCCTCCCTCAATCTCCCTGCGGAAACGCCCTGCGCCTTCATCAACCGAACAAGGTATTTTCATTTGATAAGGTAAACGTAGATATTTCTCATCAATATCATGCAAAAAGCGACTAGGACTGCCAAACTCCATTTTCCCGTAACGATAGCGACTTTTGGCATAAGACAAAAAACAACGTTCTTCCGCACGAGTAATGGCTACATAAAGCAGTCGTCGCTCTTCTTCTAATGCACGTTGAGAATCAATCACCATGATACTAGGAAAAAAGATTTTCTTCCAAACCAACGACAAATACATTCTTAAATTCCAACCCTTTAGCAGAATGAATGGTCATTAATGTTACCTTTTCTTCATCATCTGCTTTATCAGAATCTTGGTCTGTATACAATGTTACTTCCGAAAGAAAAGATCAACCAAAGATACATCTGCATTTCCTTCTTCTTGTTTGGATATACAAAAAGCATTTATTCCATTCACAAACTCTTCTATATTTTCCTTACGACTCAGCCCCTCAGAAGAATTATCTTGGCAAACCTCATTCATAATACCCGACCGACGAATAATATCTAGACCTATTTCATAAGCATTTTTATTAATATCATCAGCAATGAAACTTTCTATCAGTTCACGGAAACCTTGCATTTTGGCGTATGTACCTTTATTAACATCTAATCCATAGATAAAAAGGATTACATAGCACAGTCCACAAACTGACTCCATTATTTGCGGATACATCTATTATTTTATCGATTGTAGTCTTACCAATGCCACGAGTTTGGATAATTAATAGTCCGTTTGAATGCTTCCTCATCATCAGGATTTACCACTAACCGAAAATATGATATTACATCTTTAATCTCTTTACGCTGATAAAAAAGACAAACCTCCATAAATTTTATAAGGTATACCACGTTTCCGTAAAGCTTCTTCAAAAATTCGACTTTGCGCATTAGTGCGATATAAAATAGCAAAGTCATTATACTCACAATCATTTTTGCGACGCAATTCAATAATCTTGTTTACTACAATTTCACCTTCTTCCACATCGCTATAAGCCTCAAATACATCAATAGGTTCTCCTTTATCCTCTTTTGCCCATAGAAACAACCTTTTTTTAGGAATTTGTTGTCTATTTTTCTCTATAAGACTATTGGCCGCATCAACAATCGTTTTTCTAGAACGATAGTTTTTTCTCAAGTTTAAACTCTCTTTCTTTCCCTGATGTCCAATCAAAGACTTTTGCATTAGAGTATTTTTTAGTAAAAGAAAGTATATTATCGATATCCGCACCACGAAATGAATAAATACTCTGCGCATCATCTCCCACCACACAAATCCGTCTTGGCAACACTGTTTCGTCCCGCATCTTATAAGTATTTTTATTTTCGTTCAGGTTTTGCATCAATTGACGTACAATTTCATCTTGTACTTTATTTGTATCCTGATACTCATCCACCAAGACATAACGAAATTGGTCTTGATAACGAGCTAATATTTCTGGAAAATCACGAAAAAGAATATAAGTATATACCAGTAAATCATCAAAATCCATGACATTCGCCAATCTACATCGTTCCCAATAATGAGCATATATTTCTCGAATCATGGGCATCTTGACAGCCCTATCACTTTCATACACTTCCTTATCGGCGGCATATCTTGTAGGAGAAAGCAAATGATTCTTCGCATTAGAAATACGTGCTTGCACTATTCCCGGTCTATAAATCTTCTCGTCCAGTTTCATTTCTTTGATGATAGAATGAATCATACTCTTACTATCTGTTGTATCATAAATAGTAAATTGTGAAGTAAATCCAATATATTGTGCTTCAGTACGAAGAATGCGGGAGAAAATAGAATGAAATGTACCCATCCATAAATAACGTGCCCGCTCCATGCCTACCTGTTGGGCAATACGTTCCTTCATCTCACGCGCCGCCTTATTAGTAAAGGTCAATGCAAGGATGTTCCACGGATTATAATCGTTCTCCAGCAAATAGGAAATTTTATAAGTCAACACGCGTCTTTCCCGAACCTGCGCCAGCTATCACTAACGACGGTCCATCAATATAAGTCACAGACTTCATACTGACTTTCATTCAATTCATCTTTATAATTGGTATTCATAACAGCATTATAAAAACTATGAGGATTTTTAACAAACCCTTGGCGTTCAATTTTGTTCTCAATACAAAAGTATAATATTCATTTGAGAATGAAGGTATTTTTATGATTTTTCATCACTAACTATTTTAACCTAACCCCCAAAAGCAATGAAAAGAGGTATATTTTTATCAATTATTTTAGGCTTGTGCCTGATTACCTGCATTCCGCAGGTCATGGCGCAAAAACAAAGCCGCATGGAAAAGTTGCTCAGGTATCTGAACGACAACGACGCCGACAAATGGCAGAAGAACCGCGAAAAGCTGGATGATGAGACGCAAACTTATTACTCTGAAGAACTGGCACTACTGGATGTGCTCCACCAACTATGGAATGAACATAGCGAACAGGCTGCCACAAACTATTTCGGATGTTACGGGAAAGCTTTCCAAGGAAATTTTTCCACGATTTGTGACGAAGAAAAAATACAGCTTTCCGATGTACGGAACAGAGCTGAACAGTCGATTATCTACATCCTGGAAGGCTCGAAGGACAAGATTCCTTTCAGCCGGGCAGTGATAGACAGCATTCGCTCGACTGATTATCCGGTCGACTCCGTAATGCTGCAAAGGCTACGGGATATTCGCGAACTGGCATTATTGGAAGGTATGCTAAAAACACCCACGCCCGGCACTTATCAGACGTATCTCGCAGAATATCCAAACGGAAAGTTCATCGCACAAGTCAACGCGGCCGAAAACAAACGGCTCTATCAACTTGTGGAAAAAGATCCTTCTTCCGGAAATTTCAAAGCATTCTTCGACAATGCCGATATGCAGAAATTCTTTAGGGATAAAGACAGTCGTCCTTATCTTGCGGAGGTCCGTTCGCTTTACGACAATTTCCTGTTCCAGCACATCGACAGTCTCCAAAAAGAAGGGAATGCCACTGCGATCCGCCAAATTATCGACGACTACAAGCATACGCCGTACCTGACTGCCGCCGCCCGTACTCATCTGGATGATTTGGAGTACTTGAGCGAGAAAGCTGATTTTGAACTGTTGAAACCGGCTATTGTCAATTCTGAGTCTTTGAGTTTACTGAAAGATTTTCTCTGTACACATCATTACAAAGAATTTCGTGACCAGGCAAATGCACTACGTAACCCATTCGTCTTGCAAGCCATTCTCGCCACTCCTACTTCTGTAAAATATTACAATCAGGGAAGGTTGATAAAGTCCGTAGAAAATGATAGTACGGGAAATATCTCAACCACTTATACATACAATGAGAAAGGACAGCTCACCTCTATGCTTTCAATCACCGAAAAAAACGGGCAAATAAGTAACGAGATACAAACGAACAGACTGTACGATCCGCAAGGGGCACTGCATCTTTGAGGTGAAGACGAATCCGAAAACCAAAACGGACATTTACCGGCAAACACGCCGCATTGGTGCCGACGGAAGCATAGAAAGCGACTCGCTGAAATATACAGACGGAAGATTCACTGTCAGCACCTACAACAAGCAGGGACAACTGACAGAAACCAAGGAATACAACAAGAACGGGGAACTTCAGGCATATAAGGCCAATAAGTATGACGAAAAAGGACGGCTGACGGAATCACAACACCAAAATCTGCAGTTCGCCAACGTACCGGATCAAATTCTTTCTCAAAAAGAATCGTATGAATATGACAAATACGGCTACCTGACCCGGATAGTTTACCAACGCATAACGGGCAATAACCAGAAAACTTCCGGTTACCTGACTTGCCTGTACGATGATTATGGTAACCGGATTGACGGTAACTCCTATTACGAATATGATAATACAGGACAATGGATCTATCGCGCAGACCGCGACAATCCGAAGGAAACAGAGCGTGTACAGTACATTTACAAATAAAATGAGATGTAGTGAACCTTTTCCGCCAACCTGCTGTTATTATAGTATAACAAGCCAATTAAAGTTTGTGACAATATGAATACTATATTAATGTCTTTAATAATTATGACCATGACTTACGAAATGCCAAAACTTCCCTTACGCAAACAATGCGCTGGAACCTGTAATCAGTCAGCAAACAATAGATTTCCATTACGGAAAGCATCTACAAACGTATGTAAATAATCTGAATAGCCTTGTGCCCGGAACAGAATATGAAGGTAAAACGGTAGAAGAAATCGTTGCCATTGCCCCGGACGGAGCTATCTTCAATAATGCGGGACAAGTATTGAACCACAATCTGTACTTCCTGCAATTCGCCCCGAAACCTTCGAAAAAGGAACCCGGCAGGCAAACTGGGAGAAGCTATCAAACGTGACTTCGGCAGCTTCGAAAACTTCAAGAAAGAATTCAATGCAGCAGCAGTCGGATTATTCGGGTCAGGATGGGCTCTGGCTCTCAGTAGACAAGAACGGTAAACTGCATATTACCAAAGAAGGAAACGGAAGTAACCCGGTACGCGCCGGGCTGAAACCTCTTCTCGGATTTGACGTGTGGGAGCACTCTTACTACCTGGATTACCAGAACCGCCGCGCCGACCACGTGAACGCCCTGTGGAATATCATCGACTGGGACGTGGTAGAAAAAAGAATGTAACCGGACTCATATAAAATTAAACTAAGCTATACTATTTAAAAGGTCGTTGTGAATTTCACAGCGACCTTTTTTCTAGCATAAAAAAAGGTAATATATTTTATTGGATATCAGCTACATAAGTTGTATTTTTGCGATACTTGAATCAACATAACAAACAATTATGACACTTTATAAAAAGAAATAAGATATTGTTCATTGTCTTCATTGCTCTCCTATTCTTCTCCCCCCGTTTATGCAATGCTGCCGACACAGAAGAATCTGCAGAAGAGATACTTTTCATTACCTCCTATAATTCTGATACTAAATATACCTACGACAACATATCAACATTTATACAGACTTATACCCAACTGGGCGGAAAGTACTCCACTATCGTAGAAAATATGAATGTAACGGATTTGTCACAGGCCCATAAATGGAAAGAAACGCTAACCGAGATTCTGGATAAACATCCGGGTGCAAAATTAGTTATTTTCCTCGGCGGTGAGGCATGGAGCAGCTTCCTTCATCTCGAAGATGAGAAATACAAAAGACTCCCCGTATTCTTTGCAATGGCATCCCGCAACGGCATCCGAATTCCGGATGAGCCTATTGATATGCAACAATATGAACCCCAGAGCATTGACTTGACGGAACGAATGAAAGAATATAATGTAAAATACTGTTCTTCATACGGATACGATATTAACAAGGATATAGAAATGATGAAATATTTCTATCCGAAATGGAACATCTGGCATTTGTTTCGGATAATACATACAACGGTCTTGCCGAACAGGCCTGGTTTAAAAAGAATCTGAAAAATCATCCGGAACTGTCTATCACTTACATCGACGGCCGAATCCATACACTTGATATGGCGGTCAACCAATTACGTGTTCTCCCCAAAAATTCGGTAATGCTGCTTGGCATCTGGCGAATTGATAACAGAGGAATCACCTATATGAATAATTCCGTTTATGCTTTCTCCAAAAGCAAATCCTTTATTGCCTGTGTTCAGTCTGACGTCCACCGCAATAGGTTATTGGGCTATCGGAGGATATGTCCCCCAATATGAAGGGATAGCCAAAGGAATGGGAGAATACGCATATCAGTTTCTGGATAAAGGGAAAAATGACATCCGTAGCATTAATATATTACCCAACAAATATAAATTTGATGCCAATAAATTAAAAGAATGGGGGATTTGAAGACAAGAAGTTACCCATTAATTCAATCGTAATCAACCAGCCGATCCCTTTCTTTGTGGCTTACAAAACGGAAGTACAGTTTATCCTGCTCACCTTCTTTGTATTGATAGGCGGACTGATGATTGCATTGTATTACTATTACCGGACTAAAATTCTGAAGAATCGTCTGGAAAGAACAACGAAACAACTACGGAAGATAAAAAAGAAACTGGAAGCGTCGGAGATAGATTTGCGTGACGCCAAAGAGCGTGCGGAGGAAGCCAACCAGCTAAAGAGTGCTTTTGTGTCGAATATGAGTCACGAAATACGTACGCCATTAAATGCAATCGTAGGTTTCTCCAGTTTGCTAATCAATTCCGTAGAACCTTCAGAAGAATTACAAGAATATGCCAATATCATCCAGACCAATTCTAACCTGTTGCTACAGCTTATCAGCGACGTACTGGATGTATCGCGTCTCGAATCGGGAAAGCTGCAATTCAACTATGAATGGTGCGAACTGGTGACTCATTGCCAAAATATGATTACCCTGACCAACCGGAACAAAACAACGAATGCAGACGTCAGGCTGCAAATGCCCAAAGAGCCATATATGCTCTATACCGACCCGTTGCGTCTGCAACAAATCATCATCAACCTGCTGAATAATGCGTTAAAATTCACTCCCGCCGGAGGAAGCATTACATTGGATTACACGGTGGACAAAGAAAAAACAGTGTATGCTATTTTCTGTGACCGACACCGGTACAGGAATCCCCGAAGACAAGCAGGAACTTGTATTCCAACGCTTCGAGAAGTTGAATGAATTTGTACAGGGAACAGGGTTGGGACTGGCTATCTGTAAACTGACGATTCAATATATGGGAGGTGATATCTGGATTGACAAAGATTACAAAGGCGGAGCGCGATTTATCTTCTCTCATCCTATCAAAGAAAGGGAATCAACAGAAAAATGAAAAAAAATCGGTTGATTTAGTGTTTTTCTGTTTCTTTTTCGCTTACTTTGCCCCCGTAAAGACAAAGGGGTGCCCCACGAGGGGCTGAGATTATACCCTAGGAACCTGAGGCAGTTAGCACTGACGTAGGGATTGTGTTTCTTCTTATCGCCTTTCTTATAAAAGCACGCTCTTTGTATTTACTTTCAACTTATTTATTTTGATAGGACAATGAAAGTACAAGTGAACAACAAAGAGGTGGGAAATAACTCCCGGCTCTACCCTTACCCAACTGACAGTGCAACTGGAGCTTCCGGTTCAAGGCATCGCTATCGCCGTAAACAACAAAATGATTCCCCGTACCGAATGGGAACGTTTTTCGTTGCACGAGAATGACAATCTGGTAATTATCAAAGCGGCTTGCGGAGGATAGTAAGATGATCAGTCTACAATTTATCACTCACCGGACCGAACGGTATTCTTACTTCGAATCGGCACGTATGGCACTCGAAGGAGGCTGCAAATGGATTCAGTTACGCATGAAGGACGCACCACTCGATGAAGTGGAAGCGGTAGCCTTGCAACTAAAAACCGCTCTGCAAAGAGCATGAAGCTATCCTGATTCTGGACGACCACGTCGAACTGGCTAAGAAACTGGAAGTGGACGGTGTGCATCTAGGAAAGAAGGATATGCCTATCGATCAGGCAAGACAGATACTCGGAGAAGCCTTTATCATTGGCGGCACAGCCAATACGTTCGAGGATGTCCTACTGCATTATCGTGCCGGAGCAGATTACCTCGGTATCGGTCCTTTCCGCTTTACAACGACCAAGCAGAATCTGAGCCCTGTTCTGGGCTTGGAAGGCTATGTCTCTATCCTCGCGCAAATGCAGAAGGCACATATCGAGCTGCCGGTAGTAGCTATCGGAGGAATCACTTACGAAGATATTCCCGCCATACTACGCACGGGAGTGAACGGCATTGTCCTATCGGGAACGATTCTCCGGGCAAACGATCCGGTAGAAGAAACAAGAAGGATTTTAAATAACAACTAATTTATAGGATATGGAAAAGTTAGTAATTGCGGGACGTGAATTTAATTCCCGCCTTTTCCTGGGAACAGGAAAATTCAACTCCAACGAAGTAATGGAACAAGCTATTCTGGCATCGGGTACGGAAATGGTAACCGTAGCCATGAAGCGCATCGACATGGACGATAAAGAGGACGATATGCTGAAACATATTATCCACCCACATATCCAGCTATTACCCAACACTTCCGGCGTGCGGGACGCTGAAGAAGCTGTATTTGCCGCACAAATGGCTCGTGAGGCATTCGGTACAAACTGGCTGAAGGCTGGAGATTCATCCGGACCCGCGTTATCTGCTCCCCGACTCTATCGAGACACTGAAAGCCACGGAAGAACTTGTCAAATTAGGCTTTGTGGTATTGCCTTATTGTCAGGCAGACCCTGTGCTCTGTAAACGACTGGAAGAAGCAGGTGCGGCTACGGTCATGCCTCTCGGCGCTCCGATCGGCACGAACAAAGGATTGCAAACGAAAGAATTCCTGCAGATTATTATCGAACAGGCGGGAATTCCGGTAGTAGTAGACGCCGGTATCGGCGCTCCTAGCCATGCTGCCGAAGCAATGGAACTGGGTGCATCCGCCGTATTGGTGAATACGGCAATAGCTGTTGCCGGAAACCCGGTAGAAATGGCCAAAGCTTTCAAAGCCGCTACTGAAGCCGGAAGACAGGCTTACGAAGCGGGGCTGGGACTGCAAGCCTTCAATTTTGAAGCAGAGGCAAGCTCACCATTAACTGCATTTCTTGATAAATAAAATTAAAGCGTAGTCGACAACCTGACTACTCAGTTGCTTAAAAAACAATTATGGAACAAAGAATAAAATTTCCCCGCTCCCAAAAAGTATATCTACCCGGCAAACTTTATCCGAATATCCGCGTGGCGATGCGGAAAGTAGAACAAGTGCCCAGTGTCAGTTTCGAAGGAGAAGAAAAAATAGCTACGCCTAATCCGGAAGTATACGTATATGACACCAGCGGTCCGTTCAGTGACACTGAAATGAACATCGACTTAAAGAAAGGACTGCCTCGTATGCGTGAGGAATGGATTGTAAGCCGGGGTGACGTAGAACGTCTACCTGAAATCACTTCGGAATACGGCCGAATGAGAAGGGATGATAAAAGCCTGGACCACCTGCGCTTTGAACATATCGCTCTACCTTATCGTGCCAAAAAAGGAGAAGCTATTACCCAAATGGCGTATGCGAAAAAAGGAATAATCACTCCCGAAATGGAGTATGTAGCTATTCGTGAGAATATGAACTGCGAGGAGTTAGGAATAGAAACACATATTACTCCCGAATTTGTCCGTCAGGAAATCGCAGCCGGACGTGCCATATTACCCGCCAATATCAATCATCCCGAAAGCTGAGCCTATGATTATCGGCCGCAATTTCCTGGTGAAAATCAATACGAACATAGGTAATTCCGCCACTACTTCAAGTATTGATGAAGAAGTAGAGAAAGCATTGTGGAGCCTGCAAATGGGGCGGAGACACACTAATGGATCTCTCGACAGGAGAAAATATCCACGAAACACGTGAATGGATTATCCGTAACTGCCCTGTGCCGGTCGGCACCGTACCTATCTACCAGGCTCTTGAAAAGGTGAACGGTGTAGTGGAAGACCTGAATTGGGAAATCTACCGTGACACCCTCATCGAACAATGCGAGCAAGGAGTGGATTACTTCACGATTCATGCAGGTATCCGCCGCCATAACGTACACCTCGCCGACAAACGTTTATGCGGTATTGTCAGCCGTGGAGGAAGTATTATGAGCAAATGGTGTCTGATGCATGACCGCGAAAGTTTCCTATATGAACACTTCGACGATATCTGCGATATTCTGGCTCAATATGACGTTGCGGTGTCTTTGGGTGACGGACTTCGTCCGGGCTCTATCCACGATGCCAACGATGAAGCGCAATTCGCCGAGCCTGGACACTATGGGCGAGTTGGTGCTCCGCGCCTGGGACAAGAATGTGCAAGCCTTTATCGAAGGTCCCGGACACGTGCCCATGCATAAGATCAAGGAAAATATGGAACGCCAAATCGAAAAATGCCATGATGCGCCGTTCTATACGCTCGGCCCATTGGTCACGGACATCGCTCCGGGATATGACCATATCACCTCGGCTATCGGTGCAGCGCAAATCGGCTGGCTCGGAACGGCTATGCTGTGCTATGTTACTCCAAAGGAACATCTCGCCCTGCCGGACAAGGAGGACGTACGTGTGGGGTCATTACTTATAAAATAGCTGCACATGCCGCCGACCTGGCTAAAGGGCATCCGGGAGCACAGGTACGTGATAATGCGCTAAGCAAAGCCCGCTATGAGTTCCGCTGGAAGGACCAGTTCGACCTGTCACTTGATCCGGAACGGGCACAGACCTATTTCCGTGCAGGACATCATATCGACGGAGAATACTGTACCATGTGCGGACCAAACTTCTGTGCTATGAGACTATCACGTGATTTAAAGAAAAACAAGAAATAACTCTAACAATATGTTCTCAGACGAATTAGAAAAAATATCCTGGGAAGAGACGACAAAAAGCCATCTATTCCAAGACAGATGCCGATGTACGCCGGGCTTTAGGCAAATCCGGGCATCTGGACGTCAATGATTTTATGGCACTCATTTCGCCCCGCCGCTACTCCTTATCTGGAAGTTATGGCACGGCTCAGCCAGAAATATACCATGGAACGGTTCGGCAAGACAATCTCCATGTTCGTGCCGCTTTACATCACCAATTCATGTACCAATTCTTGTGTGTACTGCGGTTTCCATATCAGTAATCCGATGAAAAGGACCATACTGACGGAGGAAGAAATCATCAACGAATACAAAGCTATCAAACGACTGGCACCCTTCGAGAATCTTCTTGCTTGTTACGGGTGAAAATCCTGCTGCTGCAGGTGTCCCTTTACATTGCCCGTGCACTGGATCTGGCAAAGCCTTACTTCAGCAACCTGCAAATTGAAGTAATGCCTCTTAAAACAGAAGAATACAAGGAACTGACGAACCACGGATTGAACGGAGTGATCTGCTTCCAGGAGACTTACAACAAGGCGAACTACAAAATTTATCACCCGAGAGGAATGAAATCCAAATTCGAATGGCGCGTCAACGGTTTCGACCGTATGGGGCAGGCAGGAGTACACAAAAATCGGTATGGGAGTTTTAATCGGACTGGAAGAATGGCGCACGGATGTAACCATGTTGGCCTATCATCTCCGTTACTTGCAGAAGCATTATTGGAAGACAAAATATAGCGTTAACTTCCCACGTATGCGTCCGTCCGAAAACGGAGGGTTCCAGCCAAATGTTATCATGAACGACCGGGAACTTGCCCAACTGACGTTTGCTATGCGAATCTTCGACCATGATGTAGATATCTCCTATTCTACCCGCGAAAGTGCGGAAATCCGTAACCACATGGCAACTCTGGGTGTGACGACCATGAGTGCGAAAGCAAAACCGAACCGGGCGGATATTATAGTTATCCGCAAACGCTGGAGCAGTTTTCATGTGAGCGATGAACGGAAAGCGGTAGAAGTAGAATGTGACCTGAAAAAACTGGGACGTGAACCGGTATGGAAAGACTGGGACCAAAGCTTTTGACTTTAAAAGATAAAAAAACGGATGCGATACGACAGACAAATGATACTCCCCGAAATCGGAGAAGAAGGTCAGCAAGAAACTGAAAAAAGCAAAAGTACTCATCGTGGGTGTGGGAGGGCTGGGCTCTCCCATTGCCCTCCTATCTGGCAGGAGCAGGCGTAGGCTGCATCGGACTGGTAGACGACGACCGGGTAAGTATCAGCAACTTGCAACGGCAAGTGCTCTATTCCGAGAACGAACTGGATAAACCGAAAGCCTGTATGTGCCGCAGAAAGACTTTCCGCACTAAACAGCGGAATCAGTATCCTGCCCTATTCCACCCGGCTGACAGAGGAAAATGCCGGCAATATCATCCGCAAATATGATATCGTAGTAGACGGATGCGATAATTTCGCCACACGCTATCTGATTAACGATATCTGCATTGAACAAAGAAACCGTACGTATATGGTGCCATCTGTGGTTTTGAAGGTCAGGTTTCGGTATTTAATTACGGAGAGATGAAAAAGAGCTATCGTGACCTCTATCCCAATGAAGAGGAAATGAAGCGAATGCCACCTCCCCTAAAGGAGTAATAGGAGTCACTCCCCGCCGTCGTAGGAAGCATTGAAGCAACGGAGGTACTGAAAATAATTTGTGGATTCGGTGATATTTTTAGCCGGTAAACTATGGACGATTGACCCTGCGGACATTGCAATCTAACAAATTTTCACTATAAACGTTGGTTTCTGACATAGTTAATTATTAACTTTGCTAAACAATTCAATTTAGCAGAAAGAAATGAAACTAATTGTAGTTACCACCCCTACCTTCTTCGTTGAAGAAGATAAGATTATTACTGCTCTTTTCGAAGAGGGTCTGGATATTCTACATCTCAGGAAGCCGGAGACTCCAGCTATGTATTCAGAAAGACTACTGACACTTATTCCGGAAAAGTATCACCGCCGCATCGTGACACACGAACATTTTTATCTTAAAGAAGAATTTAATCTAATGGGGATTCATCTGAATGCACGTAATCCCAAAAAGAACCGCATGATTATGCGGGACATGTCAGTTGTTCCTGTCACTCTGTCGAGGAAGTAAAAAACAAAAAGCATTTTTATGATTATGTTTTTATGAGTCCTATCTACGACAGCATTTCTAAAAGTGAATTACTACTCCACATATACCGCCGAAGAACTACGCGATGCACAAAGGACTAAGATTATTGACTCGAAAGTTATGGCATTAGGTGGTATAAATACAGGCAATTTACTGGAAATCAAAGATTTCGGATTTGGAGGAGCAGCAATATTAGGGCGATCTTTGGAATAGGTTTGATGCATGTTCCGACCAAGACTATTTGGCTGTGATTGAGCACTTCAAGAAATTAAAGAAGTTAGCCGATTAAAAAGAGGAGTTGATATTATCCGGATAAAGCGTAGATACGAAAAAAGCCGCTACAAATTATCTTCATAGTGGCTTTCTTTATTTTGACAATATTCTGTTTTAGAACTTATATCCTACAACAATAGAAAAGTTCATATTCTTCGGATTGCCCAACTTCTGTACATCTACCAAACCGAATTGTCCATCCAAACCTGCTATGATTCTACCAAATTCCAATGCTACGCCAACACCGAGACCTGCATCAAAACGCTTAAAATCCACACCATCATCACTAAACGTTTTCACACTTTCTCCGGCTATCTTCGTTTTTCCTGCAATACCGCATGCGAAATAAGGACCTGCATTCACTACTAAATTGGTATTATCAGCGACATTGAAACGAGCTGCTCCCATTATCGGCAGTTCCAGATAATAAGCATTGACAGTAAGCGCATCTTTCTTAGCACCTTTACCGGTCAAAAACAAAGAAGGTTGCAATGACCAGGTATCATCAAAGGCATATTCAAAACCTCCGCCAAGCTTGAAACCAACCTTAGCATTCATATCAAGATCACCTGTGTAATTACTGAAGTTCATACCAACTTTTGCATTCCAACCTGTAATTTGTGAAAAGCCCGCAACTGAAATCAGGGCAAAACAAAACAAACAAAAATACTCTTCTTCATAATTTTAAAGTTTTAAATTAATACTTAAAAGTCTTTATGACCTCATTGTTTAACAATACAAATGTATGATTGTAATTTGTATTAAACAACTTTTTTTCGTTAACAAGTGCATAAATTATAGAGTTTATACATAAAGAAAGGGAATTCCCTATTTTTGGAACTCCCTTTCCTATTTTTTGTTCGATTTTTTTATCTATCAGAATGCGTAGTGGAAACCGATTGAAAGATCTTCGCTAGTAAGTTTAAGACCGAAAGAATCTCCGGGAGTGTTTACATTTCTGCGGTATCCCAAGAAACCATATTTAGCAATAAAAAGAGAAATGATCGTTCAATTTTACAGCAATACCCGGTCTAAAACCAATCTGTCCTGCCTTGCTGGTATCTCCGTCTTTACCTTCACAAAACCAATGGCAGCAGCTCCGTCCAAGAACAAACGAACGGCATCGTTTTGATAGTAAGACCAACGGATATACGGAGCAACAGAGAATGCATTTGTTGATAAGCTTCCGTTATAGTCATGTGAATAATCCAATTCAGCACCTAACGCCCATGTTTCGTTAAAGTTATATCCGATTTCCGGAGCTACTTTAAAAGACGTAGTATTGCCTGTGCTGTTACGCCAAACGTTGAAAGATCCGCCTACGTAAATGTCTTGTGCTTTTTACAGCGATAGCTGCCACCATAACAACTATCAATAATAAACCCTTTTTCATCTCATTTTTTTTAAATTAAACAATTAGACCCCACTCAGGTCTTTGTTTTTCGAGGTGCAAATGTAAAGCTGTTTTTAGGATTAAACAAACATTTAGTTAGTTTTTTATAATAAATACCAAGGATTTCCTCAGAAGCACCGGATATCAAAGCAAAAACAAAGACAAAAATAGGCTGCGAATACTTTCACAAAGTATTTACAGCCTATTTCTTTAGATAGTTAAGTACCTAACCAGTGTATTTAGCTATCCCTCAATA
>VOFK01000662.1_pt1 | contig 32819 bp, 60 predicted proteins | sample 5384121 | NCBI WGS metagenome assembly VOFK01 (sample SAMN12384730, study PRJNA508395) | human gut metagenome | isolation source: healthy gut J | host: Homo sapiens | reverse complement strand
TCGGTGTACTTCGTTCCATTTGTGCTTTAAGGGTGGTGGCTCACTTGCCAACAAGGACTTATCTCTACCAGGAGACAAAGGCCTCTCAACCCCTGAAACATTGGTTCCTTCTTTGCTTATCTCAAAAATCAAGACTTTGGGTACGGCAGCTTGTCCTCCTATCACATCGCATTCGTTATTTGCGGTACCTGCCGAAGAACTTGCTGACTGTGAAACCAGGCTTCCACCCACTTCTACGATAACCTACCCACTACCGGCAATGAGTTTCACGCGCTTTCTGATGTGGAACTGGAGAAGCTGGTACTGGAAAACATAAGATTAGCCTCGGTGCCTTGCCCCAGTTCGGCGGCGGCAAGTATCTGGCTCACGACATCCGCATCATCCGCCTGCCGCGTCACGGCACACTTGCCCCGTGGGTCTGGGCGTTTTCCCTGCTCTGCCGACCGCAACATCAAGTTAATAAAATCAATAAAAAGAAGGTATCTGGATTGAAAAGCTCGACAGCAATCCGGGTGAACTGATTCCCCGAAGAACTCCGTAAAGCCGGTGAAGGCGACGTGGTGAAGATTGACTTGAACCAGCCGATGGCCGATATTCTGAAGGAACTGACCAAAGTATCCGGTTTCCACCCGTTTGTCTCTGAATGGAACCATTATCGTAGGCCGTGACATCGCACGCCAAGCTGAAACGTCTGGACCGTGGCGAAGACCTGCCGCGGTACATCAAGACCATCCATCTACTACGCCGGTCCTGCCAAGACTCCTCAAAAGTGCATGGCTTGCGGCTCCATGGGCCGACTACTGCCGGACGTATGGACCCGTATGTAACCTCTTCAAAGCCACGGCGGCAGCATGATTATGCTTGCCAAAGGTAACCGCAGCCAGCAAGTGACAGATGCCTGCCAAAAGTATGGCGGTTTCTACTTTGGGCTCTATCGGTGGTCCCTGCCGCTATCTTGGCACAGAACAACATCAAAACGTTGAGTGCGTGGAATATCCCGAACTCGGTATGGAAGCTATCTGGAAGATTGAGGTGGAGAACTTCCCTGCATTCATCTTGAGGTGGACGATAAGGGCAACGACTTCTTCAAGTAACTGAAGCCCTGGAATTGCAGCAAGTAAAAACAGAAGCCTTTTTAGAAGGCATAATATAAGGAAAGCCATAACGGAGAAAATCTTGTTACGGCTTTTTGTTTGAGAGAGAAAACAAAGTGTTTGCGGCATAGAGGCACTCTGTTTTCATCAAGCAAAACAAACTGTTCCTTATGTTGGAACAGGTGTTTCAATAGGAAGAAACAAACTGTTCTTTGTATTTGGAACAAAGTGTTTCTTCCCTATTGGAACACTCTGTTCTGCGCCGATAAAACAGATTGTTCTCTATAGAATAAAACTGAAACTCGTTTGTTGTCGTATTTTGTTCTCTTTCATTTCTCCGGTTAACTTCTTTATCTTTAGCCCTCCGAAGCAACCAATTTAATAAAACATGGAACCAACTGCTACGGTACGACAAACTCCGGCACAACACATCCGTATGGCTGGATGTGGTACGCCTTGTTGCAATGTTTACAGTAGTTTTGCTGCCATTGCACTGGGACCTTTAACTTCTATCCTCGGGCACATCGCCCGACATTGTTGACACTTCAAGTTCTGGGGAGTTGTCTACGGTGTGGCGCTCCGTCCTTTACCGCTTTTTGTAAATGATTACCGGTGCATTGCTGTTGCCGGTACGGGTGATGCCTCGGCATTCTACAAGAAACGTATCCCCTCAAGCGTATTCTTTCCTTTCCTCATCTGGTCTGTGATTTACAAATCTGTTCCCCTGGATAACGGGTTGCTGGGAGTGGAGCCGAGAAGTGATTCTGTAGTTTCTTCCCCTTATTCGGGTGAGGAAGTGATGCCGATCTCTGGCAGTGAGCCGGGATATATTGCAGAAATGCCTTTTAATTTCTCTATTGGATGCACACATGTGGTATATCTATCTGCTGATAGGGCTTTTATCTCTATCTTCGACATGTCTCGGCATGGTGGAGAAGGCCTCAGGAACGTGCCAACTATGGTTTCTGCAGCTGGGGAGTGACACTGCTGCTGCCTTATTATACCGAGTTTGGTTTTTGGGGGTTGTGTGGTGTTTGTTGTGTTTTTTGGGTTTTGGTTTTGGTGGCCGTATCACGAGGAACCATAACTGCACGGGCCGGCGACCCTGTGGCATCGGCATTCCCATGTTTGCCATTGGCTATGCCGTATTTACACTTGCTTTCGAAATCGTATGACCTCCTTGCCGGATTTACGGATGAGACGCTCGAACTCTTTCTTCACCTCCACTGTTGCGCTGAATGTAGTAATGATGACCATCCTCGGTGTTTGCTTTCGCAAGCGGGCCAATTTCCGTTCGAGGCGCATCAAGAAAGAGCGGCAAACTTGACGCTCTGTGGTTTCCGGTGCCCATAGATACAATTATTTTTTACCGGACCACGAGCGTAGTCTGATGCGTGCTATCCATGTTCCTATCTTCAGATACCTTGTGCCGCAGTCGCGTCGCTTTCTGTACTTCCCTGGTTTCTGGTGGCAATGGCATACCGTTGTTTCGGGAAGCGGATAGTACTGGGGTAGTTTGAATGAAGATTGTTTGTACATCTTTAGGGAGATTTGGGCTTGTATCTCCTCAAGATTCTCCATATAATGGCCACCAATTGCGTGAATGCAGCTCAAAAACAGAGATAATCAGCAACTTTTGCTTTCTCCCATCCACCAAAATTTGGTGCCACAGTCCATTGATGACACAAGAACGGCAGGATAAGGTAATCATGTTCAAGGTCACCTGCCCGTGGCAGGTAATCGCCTCAATGCTCAACTTACTGTGCTTCGGCGCAGCCCACGTAAGATGTCCAGACCGATGAGCATCCACAGTGCCAGGCGTAATCCATGTATCCGGCGGGGAAGGAACAGCATAATACAAAGGCAGTAAAGGCCAGTATGGGGATAAGAATTAGAACAAGTGGGGTTTTTAAAGGGCAGGGCGTCAGGCATGGTTCTGCGTACTACCAGTACAGCGGCTGAGACCAGCGTGAAGGCCATCAGCGTGCCGTGGTTGTAATCTCTCCGACCGGGTGCGGGTTCAAAGGCTTTTGACTGGCCACAAGTACCATGAGAAGGGGGTTTGCTGCGTGCGATACGGAACTTTCGTTTAGTATGCGAGAAGAAAGGGGGCTTGGCTTGAGTAGGTGGGCTCATGGCAGGGATACGCGGCTCTGTCCCAGCATGTCACCGATGACGGAGCAATATCCGAACAGAATGGACAGTGATGGCACGGTTCAGCCGGGGATAGTCCGGCTGGATGATGCCTGCCGCCAGCACCCCATGTGCTCTATGGCTTATGGCAGCAGGGCAATGCCTTGCTGTCCGCTGAAGGCGGTGTAGTGTGCCACTCCACCCGTCATGACGTGGGCAAAAACCATATAGAGCACGGTGCATACCAGCAGGGAAGACCAGAATGCCGATGGAGGCATGTTTCGCTTCAATTCTTCGTCTGCGGGCGGCTGTGCTCACGGCGTCGAATCCGAGGAAGGCGAAGAATACGATGGCCGCCCCTCGCAGGAGTTGCCAGGAGAATCCATATTCGCCCAGTACGCCCAACCCGTATTGGCAGGGATGTAAAGGGTATATAGTTGTCGGTGACTGATGTATTCCAGCCGAGTATGACAAAAATCAGTATGACGGAAACCTTCAGAATACAATGAAGCCGTTGAAGATGGGCTGGCCCATTATCAGGAAGGGCTCATCAAATAAGGAAGGCAATCGACTCCACCATCCAAGGGACAGGCTTTGCGGTAGATGTATGTCCCGATCCCTCGAGAAGAGACGACCAGATGGCGGCTCCAATATTGTGCTACCGTGGTTGCGGCTGCAGTTGTTCAATACCAGGTCCACCGATAGTAAAGGCGATGAGTTCGCCCATCGTGGCGCCTGGTGGGTGTATGCGCTGCCAGCTACGGGTATCATGGATGCAAATTCCGCATAACATAGTCCGGCGAAACGCATCCCATTACGACAATGGCAAAGGGACAGGTGTGATGGCCGGTCCGCGCCGGCCTGCACCGTTCCCGGTGATGGAGGAATAGACCCGCTCGATGATGACTCCCACGCCTTAAGGGCAAGCAAGGCTCCACGGACCAAGTACACGTTTCAATGCGTTTTTCTTTCCGGAGGCATTAGCCTTTCCCGCTTACAGTGCCTCGAGGAATGACTACGATGAATAATCCATTTGGCTGCAATTCTGATAAACCAGGCGCAAAGGTACATATTTAACCTTATTCCATATGGCGCTACTTTTCCACCTGGAAGTTTGCAGGTAGGAGATTTCACATAATTTGGTATCGTATTCCGCGGAAGGGAATACGTTCTTCTGCATCAACGAGACTCTTTTGGGCTTCGCACTCTCTCTCGATTCGAGAGGTTGCAAGCACCATCATTCCAGCGTTGATATTGGAGGGTTCTCTGTAGCAGCCACAAGGTTCTGGCGTTCCAGTTCATTTGCAGGTTATTTGTTTTTGTTAGGCCTGCATAGGTTTCGAGGGGTCGGCGCGCAGGGAGGGCTTTACTCAGTTGCTCCGTTCAGGCGAGCGTTCTGCACGGCAATGCGGGCATTCTTGCGTTCGCGCCGGTTGCATGGTAAGTCTGGATGATGGAGAATTCTATTTATTCAATTCTTTCCCCAGAAGGCTTTGCATCTATTTTGTGGAAAGACAGCACACGGGCAAAGGAAGCTGCAGAAGTAATGAAGCTGACAGCCGTAGATCTGAAGGACCTTGGAATTATTGAGCAGGTAATCCCTGAGAATCAGCCTCTTACCAGAGAAAATATGGCAGATACCATGGAAGAGTTGAAAACAGAATAGAAGAATTCCTGGAAACTTATCAGTTGCTTGATCCGGAAAAATTACTGAATAAGCGCTATAAGCGTTTTCGAAATTTGTAAAATTGTAGAAAAACATATCAAATTGTGATATACTTACCGTAAATATTTTTGCTTGAATGTTTTATAGAAAATAATGTTGTCACATTATAGGAGAGAAAAGAGTGGAGAACAGGGAAGTTATTAATGATGTACTGGTACATCTGTTTAACGAGATCATGGAGCTGGAAGAGCAGGCAATCATTACGGAAGAATATAAGGATATCACGAATAATGATATGCATATTATTGAAGCTGTAGGCCTTGGTGGGAACAAAATGTCCGACATTGCGGCCAAACTGAATATCACCGTAGGTTCCCTGACTACTTCCATGAACAGCCTTGTAAAAAGGGATACGCCACAAGGGAGCGAAGTGAGCAGGATCGCCGTGTGGTATTTTATCCATCTCACCCTGAAAGGAAGAAAGGCATATCATCACCATGCGGAATTTCACCGCAAAATGACAGATGCAGTGCTTGATGTACTGGACGAGAAGGAAGCGCTTGTCCTTGCCAAGGCCCTGGACAGTCTGACCCTTTCTTCAGCAGTATAAAGCATGATATGGGTAGAACCGGATTATTTTGACTGTGACGAAACTGAATTTCTCTTTTTCCTCGAATTCCATGTTTTGATCTGGATAATGATTATGACGCATATAGTTTGACTATAAATCCAAGAGACAAATATCTGACTGCTGTAGCAGTATAGTTTCTTATTACGGTTACTGTTCACCCGTTCACAGTAACACGCTTCGCGATGCACAGAAATCATGCTTTGCATGATCTCGCGCCGCAATTCTCGGGTTTTCTGTGAACTTTGTTCACAAAAAAACACCTCGCGGAATGTTACCGGTGAACAGTAACCTATTACGAACTGATGGGATCAGTAAAGATCCGGAAAGGACATTCTATGAAGAGAAGAGCATTATCATGGTTTATGGCAGCTGCACTTGGTGTTGGAACAATGGCTGGAGGTATTGGAAGCGCAAATATTGTATTGGCAGAAGAACAGAAGGAAGAAAACGGAAGCGGCAGATGAGACATCAGAAGAGCCGGCTGATGAGACGGATTCAGACAGTTCTGTAATGAAAAATTGGGGCACTGAAGGGTCCTACTGCAATGGGAATGGCACAGCTTCTGACGATGAGAATTACGAGTTTTCCCTTGCTGCATCTCCAGATGAAATTGTCCCAATGATCGTTCAGGGACAGGTAGATGTAGCAGCTGTTCCATCCAATTTAGCCTCCGTTTTATATCAGAAAACAGATAAAAACGTCAGCGTTCTGGCAGTAAATACTCTTGGTGTTCTTTATCTGGTGGAGAATGGTGATTCCATCCAGTCTGTAGATGATTTAAAGGGAAAACGATCTATGCCAGTGGTAAAGGTGCGACTCCGAGTATGCGTTAAACTCTGTTCTGAAGTCTAATGGACTGGATCCGGAGAAGGATGTGACCATTGAGTACAAGTCTGAGCATGCAGAGGTTGTAGCAGCGCTTGCAGAAGACCAGACAGCAGTTGGACTTCTTCCACAGCCTTTTTGTAACCACTGCACTTATGAAGAATGAGAACCTTCGTGTGGCCCTTTGACCTGAATGAGCTTTGGGAGTCTTCTGCAACAGATGGAAGCAGGCTGGTAACAGGTGTTGTAATTGCCAGAAATGATTATCTGAAAGAGCATGAAGCAGACATTGATGCGTTTATGGATGCATATAAGGACTCTGTAGAATTTGTAAATTCTGATACAGAAGCAGCTGCCCAGATCATTGAAACCATGATATTATTCCGGCAGAAGTTGCAGCAAAAGCCATTCCGGAAATGCAGTATTGTATTTATGGAGGGCGACGAAATGCAGACCATTCTTTCCGGCTATCTGAACACACTAAATGAGCAGAATCCGGAAACAATCGGAGGTCAGTTACCAGATGAGGACTTCTATTATAAACGCTGATAAGGCAAAAAAAAATATCGGATATTTATAAAATTGTGGCAGCTGCTGTATGGATTATGGTATGGCAGCTGACCAGTATGGCTGAAACAGGAGATCCTTCTGGCATCTCCTGTTTCTGTTATAAAGAGACTTCACCGAATTGATTGTAATGGGAGATTTCTGGAAATCTGTGGTGTTCAGTTTCGTAAGGATTATACTGGGATTTTCTCTGGCTTTGATCCTGGGGGAACGGTTCTGGCGGCGCTTTCTTCTGCTTTTTTTGCTGTGGAAGTGCTGATGGAGCCATTGATCATGGTGATAAAAGCTACGCCAGTTGCTTCTCATTCTGTGCCTATTTGGATCCCATCCAGAAACTTATCCGTTTTTATTTCGTTTCTCATGGTTTTTCCAGTGGTATATACAAATATTCTGGAAGGAATCAGCAGACGGACAAACAGCTTCTGGAGATGGCAGATTCCTTTGGAGCGGGAGTGGGAAAAAAAATTACAATTTATCTATCTTTCCCAGGTTATGCCATATGCAGTTACTGCCTGTAAAACTGGGACTTGGTCTCTGTTGGAAAGCGGGAATTGCGGCTGAAGTAATCGGCATTCCTGCTGGTTCCATCGGTGAAAAAATTATACAAAGCCAAGGTGTATCTGGAGACACCAGACCTGTTTTTGCATGGACAATTGTCATTATTGCAGTGAGTGTGGATTTGAGAAGATTTTTTATGTTTGCGTTGAGAAGAAGTGTGGGAGAATAACCGTAAAAGGAAGCATTTTCGAGAAAATATCCGGGCGAAAAATGCTTTCCTTTTTATAGGGAGCTTTAAACCTGCATATCCTGCAGAAAGCCTTTGCTTTAGTCTACTCCGTTTTTTGCGCAGATATCAGCGAGACAGCATCTGTCGCAATAAGGCCTGGTTCTGGCAGTACAGACTTCCGTCCGTGGTTTACCAGGCGGTGACAGAGATCATTGCCTCTTCGGGCGGAATGATCTTCCATAAAGCCATTTCTACTTTCTTAGGATCCTTGATTCCATCCACAAGGCCAATCCGGTTGGTGAGACGAATGCAGTGTATCAGTGACAATAGCTGGTTTACCGAATACATCGCCCATGATCAGATTGGCACTTTTGCGTCCTACACCAGGGAGGGCGAGAAGAGCGTCAAAGTCACATGGAACATTGTCATGGTATTTTCATGCAGGATTTTCATGCATGCGCTGATGTCTCTGGCTTTACTTTTTCCCAGTCCGCAAGGCTTTTACAATCGCTTCAATTTCTTCGAGGGGTAGCTGGCAAGTGCGGCTATGTCCGGATATCTGGCATAGATCCTGCACTACAACATTGACTCCTGGCATCTGTACACTGTGCTGAGCCGTACGCTAACCAACAGTTTCAGGCTTCATCGTAATCAAGAGTGCAATCTGCCAGGGGGTATTTCTTTTCTTTAATCGATCTATCACTTCAAGAGCGAGTTCTTCCTTTGTCATTTTGTAAAAAATCCTTTCATGAATGATGTATTCATTGTAATTGGAAATCTTCGATTTTGCAAGTTTATGCTGCGCTATTTTGTATGAACTTAAGAAAAAGTTACTGGTCACGGAGTGACCAGTAATGGGAAAAAATCACTGTTGACTCTGCAGACAGTAACAAAAAAAAGTAGTACTTCAGAGTGAAAAATGTGAATATTGTTATAAAAAAATCCGCGACAGCTATATATACTGCCACGGGATGGACTTTTTTAGTTTAAATGCCAGATATCTTTATTATACTGCTCAATGGTTCTGTCAGAAGAGAAGAATCCGGCTTCTCCCATATTTATTGTTTTTCTTTGCCAGCTGTTGCGTCTTCATAATCCGCAAATACCCGATCTTTTAACTTTAATATAATCTTTGAGATCCAGCAAAGTCATAAACCAGTCTTTATTCAAAAGCTCGTTATAGAAGTTTCTCAGATGTTTCCTCTTTACAAGCTTCAGCATCGGCTCGCTGACAATAAAATCTACATTACTTTTTAATATCAGCATCTCCCTCATAAATTGCTCTGGAATTGTAATCCATCTTCTCATAATGCTTGATAATTTCATCACTGGACTCACCAAAGATATAAATATTATCCTTTTGCCAACCAGATCGCTGATCTCAACATTTGCTCCGTCCATAGTTCCCAGAGTAACGGCACCGTTCAGCATGAACTTCATGTTTCCGGTACCGCTTGGCCTCCTGAGCATAAAATCTGTCGGGAAATATCGCATGGGAATCAGTTTTTCCAGCAGCACTTACATTGTAAGTTTTCCACCATAACAAGCTTCATATAAGGTGCTACGTCCGGATCATTCTGAATCAGGGTTTCCAGAGTCAGAAGCAGATGAATGATATCTTTTGCAATGTAATAAGCAGGAGCTGCTTTTGCACCAAAGATGAAAGTAATCGGTCTTTCCGGTTTCTTTTTCCGTCTTTGATTTCCAGATACTTATAAATAATATAAAGAGCATTTAACTGCTGACGTTTATACTCATGAAGTCTCTTGATCTGGATATCAAAAACACTGTTTTCATCAATCTCGATGCCAGTATTTTCCAGAACAAAAAATCCTTGCAGATCTTCTTTGCATTTGTCTTGATCTCAAGCAGCTGATCCAGAACCTTCTGGTCATCTTTTGTAAGCCAGAAGCTTTTTCAGTTCATCGGCATCTTTCTTATAACCCTCTCAATAAGTGAAGAAATAAACTTGGTCAGTGGCTGGTTGCAATACATTAACCAGCGGCGGAACGTAATTCCGTTGGTCTTATTATTGAATTTTTCCAGGATAAATCTCATAAAACTGATGCAGCTCAGGAGTTCTTCAGAATCTCTGTATGAAGGGCTGCAACACCATTGATTGAGAAGCCATAATGAATGTCCATATGTGCCATATGAACCAGATTATTGCTGTCAATAATAGCAAGATTTTCAGCCGGATATTTGGCTTTTTACTTTTCATCCAGCTTGCGGATGATCGGAACCAGCTGTGGAACAATGTCTTCCAGATAATGGATTGGCCATTTTTCAAGTGCCTCAGCCAGAATTGTATGATTGGTATACGCACACACATGAGAAACGATCTCTGCCGCTTCCTCAAATGCAATTCCCCGTTCACCAAGCAGACGGATAAACTCTGGAATAATCATACTTGGATGCGTATCATTAATCTGGACGACTGCATAATCAGCCAGATCATGAAGGTTGCTTCCCTTGGAAACTGCCTCATCCAGAATCAGCTGAGCGGCATTGCTGACCATGAAATACTGCTGGTAAACACGAAGCTTACGTCCATCTTCATCGCTGTCATCCGGATACAGGAACAGTGTCAGGTTGTGAAGGATGTCCTTTTTGTTAAAGGTAATTCCATCATGAACCATGGACTCATCTGCCAGATCAATGTCAAAAAAGGTTAAGGTGGATTGCTTTGTTTTCATAGCCTGCAACGTCAATACTATACATTGTAGATTTCGAGGGAAAAACCTCTGAAAGGAACCATATAAGTTACGTCTGTAGCAGTCAGCCAGGAATCAGGAGTGATCCATGGATTCGGTACTTCATGCTGAAGATTGTCTTCAAAAACCTGTTTGAAAAGTCCGAGATGGTAATTCAGACCAATACCTTCTCCAGGAAGTCCAAGTGTTGCAATAGAATCCAGAAAACATGCAGCCAGACGTCCAAGACCACCATTTCCAAAGAGATGGTTCTGGCTCAACGGACTCAATTTCTGCAAGAGATTTGCCATTTTTTTTCAGAAATTCTGCAACCTCATCGTAGATTCCAAGATTGATCAGATTGTTGGAAAGAAGTTTACCAATGAGAAATTCGGCAGAAATATAGTAAATTTTTTTCTTACCATCGTGATAGCCTTTTTGCAGCTAACTGCTCTTTTGTATAGGTGAGAAGTGCTTCGTATACTTCCTGGTCGGTACATGCTGCGCAGTCTTTGTGGAACATGTTCTGGATCATAGTTTCTAAAGCTTTCATAATTATTTTCTCCTTTCGAGAGCGTGTGAATGATGCTCGTCTGAAATCCACCGGTATGCCTGATGCCGTGGACATCACCTTTGTTCGATGGTGTTATATTAGCATATGCATCTCTTAGAAAAAAATACAACAAAACTGTTCTGTTATGACATTTTTTTTTTGCGGAATTTGTGAGGGGACAGCTGATTGGCTTCCTGAAATTTTTTTATAAAATAACTGGTATTGTTAAAAACCTACATCTAGAGCAATGTCCGTCACAGATGCATCTGTATGCAAAAAGCAGGGACTTTGCCTTTTCAAGTCTGTAGTCATTCAGGTAGGCTGCTGCTGTTTTTCCGGTATACTGTTTGAACAGCTTCATAAAAATAGAATTCACTGTAATTGGAAAGACCGGACAGTTCCTTTACAGACAGAGGCTCACGGTAATGGCACTGATATAGTCCAGGACCTTTTTTTACAGATAAAAAGATTCCTGTTCTGTTCGGCATCTGTAGTAATGATGTAATTTCCTGCCAGCATTTCATAAAAAGCCCATAGAAAGTCCTTTCAGCTTCATATAATAGAAGGGCGGTTTTTCCTTGTGGCATTTATGGATCTCGCGGAAAAGATGGAAAATATTATTATAATTTTCATTGGCAGGGAGTGATCAGATGGGTGAATTCTGCCCGGTTCTCCATAAGCAGGGAGATTACTTTTTCCTCGACAGAGATCCCCTGCAGGACCCGCCAGAAAGCTAAGGTCAAACACCACGCTTCTGTAATATAAAATATGTCTGGAATCTGACTTGATTCCATGCAGAACACCGCTGTTGACAATGAGAAGATCTCCCTCTTTCAGACGCAGTGTTTCCCGGTTAAGCCTTGCAAGCCGTTTCCCTTGTCAATACAGATGATCTCCATTTCTTTTTATGCCAGTGGTTGTATAAGGAGCGGAAAAATCTCACAATTATCTGTATAAGTTTCTACTGGCAGCTCAAAAGAACCATGGGTTTCAAGCTCCTTCATGGTTTCGTCTACGTTTGGTGAAATATCGGTATTTTATCTGCCATGGCATCCTCCCCGAAAATGAGTATTATCCACAAGCTTCACGAAGCATGCAGAATTGTGTTATCTATGAACTTTGTTCACAAAAACGCCTCGCGGAACGTTACCAGTGAACCGTAACGAAATGTAAACAATAGCGAAATTTGTTTGCTTATAATTAATATATGTTATCATTGTCTTGTATTATACGTTATGCGTCAAACCTTCGCAAGTCTGTAGAAATTTTCGAAAATCTGACGCTTTTATTGGAAAAGAAAACCAGGTGGTTTATAATAAGGATTAAAAAGAGTTGCTGTTCAGTATCTGCACATTGACAAAAGTGGTTACTTAATATTCGCTCTGGATGTGCAAAAAGATACAGCGGAAAGGAAGGCATTTTGAAGATAGATTTTAAACATGCAAGAGGCGTTTTCGAGGATTATTAAAATGGATATGACAGAGAAGATGAAAAGATAAAATTAAAAATCATTCACACATATGGGGTGGTAAAAAGTGCTCGTGAAATTGGTCACAGAATGCATTTGAATGAGGAAGACCAACAGCTTGCGGAGCTTATTGCCCTGCTTCACGATATTGGAAGAATCCACCAGCTTCGTCTTTATAACAGCTTTTCACCGGACACTATGGATCACGCTGCATTCGGTGTACAACTGTTATTTGAGGGAGAAAACCGATGATCAGCAGATTCATAGAAGACCGAAGCTATGATGAGCTCATTCGCGTGGCAATTGCCAGACACAGTGATTTCAGGCTGGAAGGAATTCAGGACGAAAAAGAACTCTTTTCCACGCAAAAATGATCCGCGATGCAGACAAGCTGGACAATTGCAGAGTGAAGCTGGTGGATTCTGTGGAGGCTATGATCGGTGTCCCTCGGGAGCATGCCGGAGAGGGCAAAATATCTCCAAAAGGTATGGGAATCCTGCCTGAGAAAAGAGGCAGTTTCATCTCCCGACCGGATTACGTCCGTAGATTACTGGGTGTCCTATGCGGCGCAGTATTATGACCTTTGAATTTTTAAGGAAACATGGCAGATCATGAAAGAAAAAAGAATTATATTTCCAGGATTATAAAGCGGTTGGAATATAAGGATAAAGACACCAGAGAAAAGATGGAAATACTGGGCAGCAGATGAACGCTTACATGGAGAAAAATCCTATGCTGAGCTCTCAGATTTCTTACCAGATCATCCGCAGCAACCGCAAAACCATGAGCCTGGAAATTAAAGGCTGATGGCAGTGTTGTTGTACGCGCGCCTCTCCGTCTTTCCGAAGCAAAAAATTCAGAAATTTGTGGAAGAAAAAAACAAGAATGGATCCTGAAAAATCTGGAAAAAAATCCAGAAAAGAGATGCACAGAAGGAGAACGTACAAAAGCTGTCTGCCCTGGAAAAGACAGCATCTGCAGAATAAAGCCTGCGTGGTAATTCCAAGGCGAGTGGCATATTATGCAGAAAAGTTAGGGGTAAGCTATGGGAAAATTACCCTGCGTCAACAGAAAACAAGATGGGAAGCTGTGCCGCAAATGGAAAACTGAATTTTAACTGGCTGTTAATTCTGGCACCTCCCGAGGTGCTGGATTATGTGGTGGTCCATGAGCTTTGCCACCGTAGGGAAATGAATCATTCCCAGGCATTCTGGAAAGAAGTTGAGAAGATCCTTCCAGATTACCGGGAAAGACAAAAGTGGCTAAAAGACAACGGCTGGAGATTAATGGAGGAGGGTTTTTAATGAGAAAAAAAGGAAAAAAATGGTTCGGTTTGCTTATTGCAATCGTATTTTTTATGTGCATTCTGTGTACCGGTAGCGGCTGCGTCCAAGCTTCCCAGATTACAGGTAAAAAGGCACACAGCTTGTAAACAGCAGTGGGAAAAAAAGTACAGCTTAGAGGTATCAGCACCCATGGTCTGTCCTGGTATCCAGAGTATGTAAATCAAAGTGCATTTACTTTTATGAAGAAAAACTGGAAGGTAAATGCAGTGCGTCTTGCCATGTATACTGCTGAATATAACGGCTATTGTACCGGGGATGCATCCAATCGGCGTAAGCTGGAAGCGTGTATTGATAACGGTGTAAAATATGCCACAAATGCAGGTATGTATGTGATTATTGACTGGCATATTTTAAGTGATGGAAACCCTCAGCAAAATCAGAAAAGAAGCTTTGAAGTTTTTCAAAAAATGGCAAAAAAATACAAAAATAATACCAATGTGATCTACGAAATCTGTAATGAGCCAAATGGAGGAACATCCTGAGTACAATAAAAAAAATACGCTGAAAAGATTATAAAAGGTATCCGCACCTATGACAAAAAAAGCTGTGATTCTGGTAGGAACGCCCAACTGGTCACAGGATGTAGATCGGCTGCGCTTTCCCCGGTTAGTAAAATACAGGAAAAAACGTAATGTACACCCCTGCACTTTTACGCAGCAACACATAAGAATGGCTGAGAGATAAAACAGGCTGCCCTTGATAAAGGACTGCCGTTATTTGTATCCGAGTTTAGTATCTGTGATGCTTCTGGAAATGGTGGACTTGATAAAGCTGAAGCAAAAAAGTGGCTGACTTTCCTGGATAAAAAACAATATCAGCTATATGGCATGGAGCCTGTCAAATAAGGCAGAAAGCTCTGCATTTATAAAATCCGGCTGCAGTAATACAGGAAAATGGTCCTCAAAGAATCTGACAGCAGCAGGAAAATGGATTACAAACTGGTATAAAAGAAATAAAAAAAGAACACATTGAAAGTGTTTTTTCTATAGTTTTGAGAATTTTGAGCAGTTGCAAATCAAAATATAAATGACGGAAATGGAGTTAATTAAGTGGAAATAATCGCAGATCTTCACATTCATTCCAGATATTCCATGGCAACAAGCAAGCTTGGAACCCCGGAATATCTGGATCTGTGGGCAAGAAAAAAAAAGGAATTTCTTTAGTGGGGAACCGGTGATTTTACCCATCCTGCCTGGCGGGAGGAACCTGAAAGAAAAGCTGGTTCCGGCAGAAAGTGGACTGTATCGGTTAAGAGATGAATATGTGCTGGAAGAGGCGAAAATGCTTCCTGGGGGAGCTCCCCCCTGTTTCGTAATTACAGGGAGATCAGTTCTATCTATAAGAAGAATGGAAAGTGCCGCAAGGTGCATAATGTACTTCTTTTTATCCGGCTTTGAAGAAGCAGATAAAATAGCTGGGAGACTGGAAAAGATTGGAAATATTCACTCAGATGGAAGGCCAATACTGGGACTTGATTGTCACGATCTTCTGGAAATTTTACTGGAAAACTGTGCCGATGGAATGTTGGTTCCAGCACATATCTGACTCCCCACTTCGGACTTTTTTGGTGCCGCCTCGGGTTTGATACCATGGAAGAATGTTTTGAAGATCTTACTTCATATGTTCATGCTGTGGAGACGGGATTATCTTCAGATCCACCTATGAACTGGCGTTTATCTGCACTTGATGGACTTCAGCTGATCTCAAACTCAGATGCACATTCTCCATCAAAGCTTGGAAGAGGCTAACTTACTGGACATTGAATTGTCCTATCAGGGACTTTATGGTGCTGTACAATATGGAAAAGGTCTTCTTGGAACACTGGAATTTTTCCCGGAAGAGGGCAAATATCACTATGACGGACACAGAAAATGTCACATCTGTCGGAGCCCGGAAGAAGCAGAAAAGTATCATGGAATATGTCCTGTATGCGGGAAAAACTGACTATGGGAGTGAATCACAGAATTATGGATCTGGCTGATAGAGAAAAAATGGGTTTCTGAGAAAAAATGCCAGACCTTTTGAGAGCATTGTACCTCTTCCTGAGGTGATTTCTGCCTGTGTTGGAAGGCTGTAACCACCAAAACAGTCACTGGTGAATATGAAAAGATGCTTCAGAAACTGGGAAATGAATTTGATATTTTTAAGGGAAATTCCCATTGCGGATATTGAGAAAGAAAGTAGTCACATGATTGCTTCAGGGCATTCGGAAACTTAGAAACAGAGAAGTAATCTGTAAACCTGGATTTGACGGCGAGTATGGGAAAAAATCTGTCTGTTTTGAGGAAAAGGCTGTTTTTGAAAAAAATATAGATGAATGTGGTATAAGGAACGGTGAAATGATAGAAAATAAGAGAATTAAAATTGGAATTATTTCAGATACACATGGTCTTTTACGGACAGAAGTTCTGGACATATTACAGTCCTGTGACTGCATTTTTCATGCTGGAGATGTGGACAGACCGGAGCTTCTGGATACTATAAGATCATTGGGCGCTTTATATGTAGTGCGAGGAAACAATGATGGATACTGGGCACAGAATCTGCGAAGAAGCTTGAACTTTACAGTGGGAAATGTGAAATTTTTTATGGTTCATGACAGGAAAGATGTTGCCTGGGAGTTAGGGGATACCCAGGTGGTGATTTTTTGACACAGTCATCAGTATTTTGCAAAAGAAATTGACGGAAGGCTGTGGCTGAACTCCTGAAGCTGCGGCAGAAGCCGCTTTGGTGGAGACGTGACCATGGCAGTTATGACCGTGGAAAACGGCAGCTGGCAGGTGGAAAAAAATCGTGCTCTGAACAGTCGCAATGGGAAAAAGGAATATCCAGAACACAGTTTTACAATTATGTTGTAGAAAAAATTGGGAAAAACAGGGAGAGAATTGTCGAAAGATGACATTGCAATTTTAACAAGATAATGTATAATAGGGCAGAAGAAAAAGCCATGAAAGAAATGAGGATTTGCAGTGGAGAAAAAAGAAATCGATGTGAAATTCATTGTAGGAATTGTCATTCTTCTGGTGATCTTTTTGGCGTAGTAGGCGGCTCGTTCTGGAATCTGGTTGCCAGACAGGCACAGAAAGACAAACAGGAGGAAGCCCGTCTGGAAAATGAAGCCATAAGAGCTATTTATGTGGAAGCCGGAGATATACTGAAGGAAATGGTATTCGTAGATATGGATAAAAAAACTGTTTTCAAGGCAGCGATTCCCAAGGAAGGAATTTATAACAAAAATGATAAATTAATTGCCGGGGATACCTTGGAAAATGGAGATATGGTGAAAATCTACGGTGACGGAAATATGACAAGATCCATCCCTGCACAGTATCCAGGGATTACAAAAGATGAAGCGAAATGGCAGGGGCTTCTCTTGAGGAGCTTCAGCCTTATCTGGAAATTGCAAATGAACTTCTTTGTGGAGACAGCGAGGAGGAAGACAAAAAAAGTGAAGTATCTGAGGCAATTTTGTATTATTTTGCTGGTTTCAGCGTTGGGTGAGGGATTACATATCCTTTTGCCTCTTCCGGTACCGGCCAGTGTCTATGGTCTTGTGCTGATGCTTGGAGCACTTGCAAGCGGAATTCTGAAACTTGAGCAGGGAGAGGAAGCAGCAGATGTGCTGGTTGAAATGATGCGTCGGTTATGTTCGTTGCTGCAGGTGTGGGACTTTTGGAAGCGTGGGGTGATCTGCAGCCAATCTGGCTTCCTGTTGTGCTCATAACAATTCTGACAACCGTCATTGTAATGGTAGTTACTGGACGCAGTACTCAGTTTGTGATCAGAAAGGACAGGGGGAAAGATAAGAAATGATAAATTTTATAGAAAATTCCCTGTTTTTCGGGGCGGCATTAAGTCTGGCTGGATATGAGGTCGGTCTTTGCTGAAGAAAAAGTTTAAAATGGCGCTGTTTAATCCTCTTTTTGATTGCAATTCTATGTGTAATGGGAATGCTTCAGCTTATGCAGGTGGATTATAAGACCTACAAATGCAGGCGGTCAGTATATCAGTTATCTGCTTACTCCTGCTACAGTATGTCTTGCGGTACCGCTTTACAGACAGCTTACTCTGCTTCGTAAGAATCTGAAAGCTGTCGTTATAGGAATTGTTTCCGGTGTACTTGCAAGTATGGTTAGTGTCTTGATTTTGCAAAGCTGTTTGGACTTTCCCATTCGAGTATGTTACTCTGCTTCCGAAATCCATTACTACAGCCATTGGAATGGGTGTATCGGAAGAACTTGGCGGACTTGTTACGATCACGGTTGCAGTTATTATTATCACTGGTGTGCTGGGGAAATGTGATTGCGGAGGCAGTCCTTAAAGTGGCAAAAATTGAGGAGCCTATCGCGAAAGGTCTGGCACTTGGAACTTCAGCCCATGCCATAGGTACATCTAAGGCAATGGAACTTGGTCCTGTAGAAGGTGCTATGAGCAGCCTGGCAATTGCCGTTGCCGGACTTCTTACTGTTATTGCCGCTTCTGTGTTCGCTGGATTTATGTAAAAACATGTTTGTGGATTAACTACTATGAAAGTATAGCGAATAAATAAGCCTGTAGACATGTTCATTTAGATTTTGTAAAAAGGAAAACGTCTGATTCTGTTTGAAACAGGTTCAGACGTTTTTTATTACTCAAAAAGCGAACAGATATTCGAAAATGATGGATTCATACCGTTTTATAGGACTGATATTGTGGTAGACTAGTCTCATGAAGAAAATATGTTCGGAAAAATACGTTCGGTATTTGATGGCGGATGATATTGGAGTTTGGGGAAACGGAGGAGATATTATGTGGAAATCAGGCAGAAATATTAACAGCAGAAGAGCTGCCCTTGCAGAGGGATATATGGAGGATACAGGAGAGCCGCGGCAGGAAATTTTCCGGGAGCACAGCCATGATACTGGGACTTTTTATTACATTGGAGCTCATGATCGGGGAGCTATGATCTTTAATTATGATTTTCATGGTGCAGATCTTATTGCTCTGCTCTTTTGCTTTTATGGTATTATATTCTGGAGTCGTAGCAGTATTGACAGATAAATAGGAGTAAGGGATATGCCAAAATCTTTCCAGCAGAAACTGAAAATTTTATATCTTATGCGAGTCTTTTTTCTGAGAAAACAGATGAGGCACATCCCATGAGTGTGAAAGATCTGATTTCCTATCTGGAGAGTCTGGGAATTCATGCAGAGCGGAAGACGATATATGACGATATAGAGACTTTGCGTGTGTTCGGAATGGATATTATGAATCGAAGAGAGAGACCGTCGGGGTTTTTATCTTGCAAGCCGTGAGTTTGAGACTGCAGAGCTGAAGCTTCTTGTAGATGCTGTTCAGTTTTCCAGATTTCTTACTGTTGGGAAATCGCGGCAGTTGATCCAGAAACTGGAGCACCTTTACCAGTATTTATCGGGCCAAAAGACCTACAGCGGCAGGCAATCGTACTGGATCGGTGAAGAATACAAACGAGAGCATTTATTATAATGTAGATGAGATACACAGAGCAATTTCACAGAACAGACAGATCAGCTTCCAGTATACAGAATGGACAGTGTCCAAGGAGAAACATTTTGAAGAAAGGTGGAGCTCGCTATCAGATCAGTCCATGGCAGATGATATGGCAGGATGGTAATTATTATCTGATAGAGTCGATGAGAAGAGTGGCATTGTGAAGCATTACCGCGTAGACAAAATGTTGAAGATCTTTACAGAGAATGAAGCAAGAAATGGTGCCGAACTCTTCCGGAAATTTGACAGTGCCAGATTTGCTGCCGGTACTTTTGGAATGTTTGGAGGCCGTGAAGAGAAAAGTTAATCTGGAATTTGAGAACCATCTTGTGGGTGTAATGATTGATCGATTTGGGCAGGATATTATGATCATGTCCAAGGACAATGAGCACCCGTCACCAGGGTACAGGTGAATGTAAGTACACAGTTTTATGGCTGGCTTGCTGCCCTTGGAAATAGCGTGAGAGTGATTTCACCGGAGAATGTGCGAAAAAGAATACCGGGATTTTTTAAGAAAAAAGCCCTGGAGAATTATGAAGGGTGAAAAAGTATGACGGTAAAATCCAGACTTTTGGAGTTATTAGAACAGCATAAAAGGTGAAACTTTATCTGGCGAGGATATTGGCAGGGGAGCTTTCCTGTACACGAGCCGCAGTTTGGAAAGCTGTGAACAGTCTGCGCCAGGAAGGATACCCCATTGAGGCCGGACCGAATAAGGGATATATGCTTGCAAGAGAGAGTAATCTGATTTCAGCAGAGGGAATCAGACTTTTTCTGGAGGATCCACAGGTTGAGATAAAAATATTTGATGCAATCAGCTCTACCAATCTGGAGGCCAGGCAGCTGGCTGTGAGCGGAATGGCTGGACACGGCTCTTTTGTTGTTGCCATGGAGCAGACAGCAGGAAGAGGACGAAGAGGCAGGGAGTTTTATTCTCCTAAAGGCAATGGGATTTATCTCAGTGTTATTCTGGAACCGAAGGGGACACTGGAGGCAGTCTTCTGATCACTACTGCAGCAGCTACTGCAGTGTATAAGGCTGTGAAAGAAGTATGCGGTAAAAACTTGGAATTAAATGGGTAAATGACCAGGCCAAGGATAACCGTAAGGTTTGTGGTATTCTTACAGAGGCGGTCACAGATTTTGAAAGTGGAAATATAGAATTTGCAAATTGTAGGAATTGGGCTGAACTTGTACGTTGAGCAGGAACAATTCCCCAAAGAGCTTCAGGAAATTGCCGGAGGAATCTACGAAGATGAACAATCCTCCAGAACTGCGGACAGGAACCGCCTTGCAGCGCAGATTGTGAACTATCTTCTGGAAGAAACCCGGGAATTGAAATTGTCAGAAGAATACGTGGAACATAATATTGTTCCGGGAAATGAAATTACAATTACAGATAATAAAAAAGCAGCAGAAGTGCCAGAGCATTAGCGATTTGTCCAGATGGGAAATTGCTGGTTCGGGAGACTGATGGCACTCAGAGTAAGCTGGCTTTTGGAGAAATCTCAATAAAAATACCGCCGATAAAATAAATTTATCAGCGGTAAAGTTATTAGAAATATTATGTGGCAGATACCTGACTTTTATTGGAATAGTTACTCTATTTTGCAGAATTATTGTCTGGCTCAGCAGTAATGAATGGTTGAACTGAAGTAGTATCCGAAATTTTGATATCGGTATTCTTTATTACATTATCCGCATTCTGATCTGGCTGTGTTGTTGAAGACACTGTTGAGGCAGGTGCTGATTTTGTATTCATTTGTGGAGCGCTGTTATCAACAGGCTGTTGATAAGGACGATATGGCTGCCAATAATGTTCTGACACATCTTTTTTACAATCAGCTTTTTCGTCGAGATGCTTTTGATTTTTCCTGTAAGAAGCTGATAACCGGCAACGATGATCAGAATTCCAATGATAACAGAAGGAATCTGGTACATGATATCCTGTATAATAATGGCCAGAGAATTTGGTAAAATCCAGAAGAGCAGATCACGGAAACCATTCCAGAAAACAGCAACTCCGAAAACAATCAGGAGAATTGCCGCAATTTTAATATGTTTTTGCGAGAGCCCTGATATTATTCTGAAATATACGGTCAAGATGCAGAATATAGTTATCCTCTATCGCGTAAAATTCTTCTTCCGGCAGTTCTTTCAAGTTATGAACATGGAAGAAACTGTAGAACCATAATACAGGAAGAAAGATAACCAGAGAGGAGATATTAAGCCCTCCGGCAATTGCGATAATAGCCCAGAATAGAAAGTCATAATGCTGATTCCCTGCTTAAAGAATCCCATATACATTTCTCCCGCACCAGGAATCAGGGGAAGAGATAAAAAGCAGGAATCCCTTTTTTGTTTTTGCATGTTAGTTACCTCCGTTTGTTATTGTATTTGAAATAGAATTAATGTAGTTGACAACTTTCTGGGGAGCATCAGAGATTCCATCTGTAATTCCATTTGAAAAATTACGTAATGAAGTTCTAATTTCCCGGCGCGTTTCAGATGATTTGGCTGTGGACTGCGGAAGCTGAGGCGAGACGAAGTCCATTTGCCCAAGGCTGAACAACATAACCAGTGCAAGTACGACTCCGACTACAGTGCGGAGCCCCTCATAGAAAAAACCGCATTTTATAGGTAGCATCCGCTGCTGTTTTCTGTATCTGAATATCGGGGAGCTGTAACACGTTCCATAATTGTTTCTTTCAGATAGGCGGGAGCTGAGGATGCATGATCTGTATATTCGTCCGCAAGCTGGTTAAGACAGTAGTCGCAGTGCTTCATATGTTCCAGAAATGCAATGATTTCATCAGTGTTCATCTCTTCATTTTGAAAATTATTCAGGTCATTACTATTGATATGCATTTAATCGCTCCTTTTCTGCCAACATTTTTTCAACATGTTTTTTGCACGATATAGCTGTGTCTGAATGGTCTTAGGGTTTTTGCCTTCTTTTTGCGATATTTCTGTTACGGACATCTGTTTTTACAGAAATGAGCAATGGCAATTCCTTGTAAGGACTTTTCAGCCGCTGCATATCCGAAATACCTGCTGTTCCGAATCAGACTGCAGATACTGTTCCTCTGGGGAAGAATGATTCTCCAGATCGGAAGCTGTGAGAAATAAATATCTTCCGTTGGAATTGAACGGCGTCCGGCAGCTTTTAGGAAATCAAGGCATTTGCGTACTGCAATTTTGCTAAGCCAGGCTTTTTCATAAAGCCCATCGAAGTGGGGCGAGACTTTGTAGGCAGACAGGAATACCTCCCCTGAAAGTGAGGTCTTCTGCATCGAAAGGATTACCTACTGATTTCAACATATGGAATATATCAGATTCTGGTATTGGTCAATCAGATATTCCAGATATTCTTCCTGTGAAATGTTATCAGCCTCCTTCCTGTCCGTTCTCTAATTATAACGCGACTGCTGATAAAGTTCTTCAAAAATAAATAAAAATTTTGTAATTATTCAGCTGGTACTATTTTTGCAAGGTGTTTTTACTATAAAAGTCCCGGATGGAAACCATGAATGAGCCATGCTTGCATGAGAGAATTCATAGATATCGGATGGGCTAGAGCGTGTTTGAAAAGGCTTTATGCAAGGTGTGCGTCACACTTTGTGGGAGATTGCGGCATATTTTTGAACACGTCCCGAAATGACTAAATACAAAGAAAAAAATAAAAATTGCGGGAAGAGCATAAATAGACTATAATCAGTTTCGTGAATAAAAGATAGAAATAAATCCTGCTGTTTATATGAAAGAAGGAGCATTTATGTACGAGACAAAAAAGTTATACTATGAAGATGTATATAAAAAGAATTTACCGCTAAGGTGTTGGAGTGTCGTGAGAGCAAGAAAGGCTATGAAATAATTTTAAACCAGACAGCTTTTTATCCTGAAGGAGGCAGACAGCCCAGTGATACCGGTATATTAGGCGGAATAAATGTTAAGGAAGTTCATGAGAAGGATGGAGAGTTAATTCATTATACAGATGGGCCTTTGGAAGTCGGTATGGATGTAATAGGAAAAATTAACTGGGGCAGAAGATTTGATCTTATGCAGCAGCATTCCGGAGAGCATATTGTAAGTGGGCTGGTACATGAAGCATTTGGATATGACAATGTGGGATTCCACATGGGAAGCGATGTGATCACCATCGATTTCAGCGGAATGCTGGATGAAGAACAAATGGCCGAAATCGAAGCGAAAGCGAATCAGATTATCTGGGAAAATCAGGAAGTTGAGATTTTTTATCCTACAGAGCAGGAACTTAAAAATCTGGATTACAGAAGTAAGAAAGAGCTTTCCGGATGGGTTCGTATTGTGCGCTTTCCAGGAGCAGATACCTGCGCATGCTGCGGAACTCATGTGACGCGTACTGGAGAAATTGGAATGGTGACGTTGCTTTCTGTGGTGAAATTCCGTGAGGGGTTCGTATGGAAATGCTGTCGGGTAAGCGAGTGCTTGATTATCTGAACATGGTAAATGAACAGAATCGTCAGATTTCCGTGAAGCTGTCTGCGAAAATGGACAAAACAGCGTCAGCGGTAGCAAGGCTTCGAGGATGAAAATTTTGCTCTGAAGGGAAGAGTACATGCGTTAGAAGAAGAATTTATCGTTGGCGAAGCTGCTAAATGGAAAGAAAAGAGAATGTGGTTTTTATTCCAGGAAGGAATGGAAGCAGGAAGCGTTCAGAAGCTTACAGATGCAATTTTACAGGTTTGTAAGGGCGTTGTGCAGTATTCTCCAGGAATGCAGATGGAAGCTATAAGTATGCTATGGGAGAAAAAGACGGAGACTTACGTCAGTTTACGAAAAGAGATGAATGCAGTATTGAATGGCAGGGGGAGGCGGTAAGCCTTTCTTTGTACAGGGGTCTGTGCAGGCTTCCGAGAAAGAAATTCGAGCCTTTTTCGAAAATAAATAGCAGTCGTTCAGTTCCTTCGCAAAAGCACCTTGCGGAATAGCACCTGCTGAATAGTTGCAATAAATAAGAATAAAAAGAGGATTGGAAAAAATCCGTATTAGAGCGTGTTTGAAAAAAAGCATTCCCACAATCTGTACGCCCCACTTTGCGGTATATTTTGCTCGAATTCGGTTGTCGTAGCTCGCTACGACGCCCTCCCTCCGGACAAAATCTCCCACAAATTGTGACGAACATCTTGCAGAAGTCCTTTTTTCAAACACGCTCTGCGGAAGAAAGGAAAAGCTGAATTATTTTTCAAGATAATCAGTGTTATATGAAGAAATGTTTGGAGAGTGTCATGCGCACCGATCATGGATGGACTGAATTATAAAGATGCAATTTCTATTCATAAGGATCATGTAAACGATGAAGTGATACGGAAACATTTGAAAGCTTATGAAGAGCTGGGGATTGTATTTGTAAGAGATGGTGGAGATGCATTAGGAGTATCGGAAAGAGCCAGGAAACTGGCACCAGAATATGGAATTGATTATCGTACTCCTGTTTTTGCCATCCATAAAAATGGACACTATGGCTCTATCGTGGGAAAAGGTTTTGACACTATGAAAGAATACCATGTCCTTTTGAAAGAAGCGAAAAACAAAGGGGCAGATTTTATTAAAAATTATGACCACAGGACTTCTGGATTTTAATAACCATGGACAGATTTACTGGAACGCCTTTAGACAGGAAGGAAGTCTGCGAGATGGTACATATTGCCCATGAAGAAGGGTTGGCGGTGATGAGCCATACCAATGGAATTTATGGCGTACAGGCAGCTGTGGAAGCTGGTGTGGATTCAGTAGAACATGGAAATTATATTGATCCGGAAACAATCATAGAATTAGCTGACAGTGATAGTGTATGGGTTCCTACTCTTGTGACAATTCGAAATCTTCGTGGATGTGGAAGATATAAGGAATCAGTGCTTGATCCTATTATAGAACTGGCCGCAAAAAGAACCTTCGTCTGGCATACAAGTACCGAGCAAAGGTGGCTCTTGGAAGTGATGCAGGAGCTTATATGGTCTTACATGGGAAGGGCTTAAATGGATGAATACCAGGCATTTATGGACATTCTGGGAGAATCCGGGGATGTGAGAGCCTGGCTGGCAGATGGAGAGAAAAGGATTCAGGGACACCTTCAGAGCGTCCTGAATCTTGATAGATGTATAAATGTTGGAATTTTTGGATTTTGTAGGATCAAAGGTAATGCAGATACCTGCGCCGGATTCCATATTACTGGTGGAGGTATCCTTTGCCCCCTTCTGTAAAGCAGGTTATGGTTGCGCCATCGCCAGTTTGAAGTGTGACGGTATTTGCTGTATGGCCTATAATTGTACCGCTGACTGAGCTGGTAATTTCACGGCTTCCAAGAGAATCGGATCATCACCGGTGACTGCTGTAACAGTAACACCATCCAGTGAATTTCCCCGAAATTGTCCAGTGCAAGTTATGGTTACATAGGAGCCTGGTGCTGTTCCACCTTTTAAAGTAAGAAGGAATCTGAGACAAGTCTACATTTATTGTGCTGTCAGAGCCAGAGGGAAGAACTGTGAGTGTATTCGGGAAATATTCTGAATTTCTGCATGAATCTGCTGTTCTTTTTGCTGAGGCATCGGCAGAAACCTGTGCAGGATCTGGTGTTGGTGTTGGATCTGGAAGTGTAAGCGGATCAATATCTGAAATGCTTAGTACTTTCAGATGACTGGCATTAAGAGAAGAACTTTGGGTATTCTGACTGGAAGCAAACTTGCCTTTAAAATGAATGTATACCCATACACCGGTGCGGATGCCATTCTGATAATATTGTTCAGTTCCAGTGATTGGATAGGTGGCTGTTTTGCCTTTTTTATTTTTTATGGTAATGGTATTTGAGTCAGACTCTGTACTTCCCCATAGGCCTTTCGTACTTCCAGCTGATTCTTTTTGTGAAAGTCGTCTACTACTTTCAATGCTTTTTACAGTGCTGGTATCCTTGTTAGAGAGCTGCCCCTCATAAATGACACTGATTTCATCTCCAGTGATCATGCCATCTTCGCATTCCAAAGTTGCTTCAGAAAGATCAAAAACGTAAGTTTGTTCCTGGCTTTCCATAGTCGGGGTGGCACCGGTGAAATCCTTAAGGGTTCCTTTGATTTCATCCATATAAACACGCTGTTTGGGTGTTTCTGAAGTGTTCTGTAAGGTGGTTTCACTCTGATCAGAAATAGAAGTATAGCTGGTGATCATATCACCGGCAGTACATCCTGACAGAGAGAACAGTACCAAAGAGCCAAGTAATAGTTTTGTGAAATTTTTCATTGTTGCTTTGTATCCTCCGAATCCGGAAATGGTACAGGAAGAAAATCGAAAACCTCTCGGCAGGCATTCCATTCCTCCGAGTTATCCGGCATACGATAGCCAAGTCCTGTACATTCTGTAGTAGCATTTGTATTCATGTAATTATTATAAAAAACATTGTAAGGATTCTGTAGTGGCGGCTGTTTTTGGCAAGATGATTTGTTTGTGGATTTTATACTCATAGAAACACTCCTTTTTGTCAAATATTTTTCCTATATAAGGGAAGATATTCTTAGAATATGCGAAAAAGAGGAGAGTATGCACAAACATTTGTCAGTGAACAGTAACGATTAATTTATTTATGTGAATATTATAAACAAATACATATTGAAATTTCTATATTTTGTGCTATAATCATTTTAAATAAATAATAGCGAAGTAGGAATTTATGCGTCAAGTGTTCACAGGCTGGGGAGTCGCCGTGAAACGAAAAGCAGCAGGACTGTTTACGATATATTTTCCGCACCCGTTGCTACATGTGAGAACATCTCATAATGTGGAGGGATTATTATTTATGGTAACTACTCTGTTATTTTAATCATTATGGAGGTGTTTTTTTTATGCGTAAAAACAAACAGACATGGAGTGTTAAGACTCTTGTATTCCTTGCTGCTGGTAGCAATCCAGCTTGTGCTGTCACGCGTTCTGGTAATTGATCTTGGTGTATATCAATTACATTGGGAACGGTTGCCACTGTATTGGCAGGTCTTTGGATGGGACCTGTAGCTGGTGGTGTAGAAAGGTGCTGTTGCCGATATCATTGGATGTTTTATGAAAAGGCTATGGAGTTAATCCACTGATTACTTTATCAGCAGTTGCCTGGGGTGTGATCCCCGGACTGGCCGGAAAACTGATGGCTGAAAAGAACAGAAAAGTAAAGACTGCTGTTATGTGTGCCGCAATTGCAATCTCTGGCGTAGTGGGAACACTTGGACTGACCACTGCCGGATTGGTAATGATCGGAGCAAACTTCTATGCAATTATGCCAGGACGTCTTGTACAGTTTGCAATCATGACTCCAATCTACTGCGTACTTACCAGTCTTCTTTATTTCAGCCCGCTTACAGGCATGGTTGTAGGAAACATAAGACCTGCTAAGCTGGAGAAAAGAAGACCGTATAAATGGCAGCAGTCCAGGAGCTGAATTATATACAAAACCCAAAATTAAATAATATGGCATAAGATGGATTATGAAGCAATGCACTTACTGGAAAGTTGATTGTTTGAGAAATCAACTTGTTGAATAAGTCAAAAAATACGATTCCCAAATAAAAAGGCTGTGATCAGGATAAACACTGATCGCAGCCTTTTTAAACATGCTCTGAAAAGTTTTCAGTTTGTATGTGTCTGAACCCGGAACCAATAGGTGTAGAGATAATGAAGTCCAAGTGATTCATAAAGATTACGTGCTGGAGTGTTTCCCTCTACTACCTGAAGATAGGCCTTAGTTGCGCCTTTCTTTTTTCCTTCTTTTAGAAGTGCAGTACAAATCTGACGAGCATAACCCTTGTGTCTGAAATCTTCGCGAACATGGATAGCGTACAATCCAATATATTTTCGATCCAGAATGCCAAGCCCGGTTGCAATAATTTTTCCGTTACTCAGATGGAGGCGCATACGGTGTCTTTACGATGGCATGATACATGGATGGAACTACAGCACGGTGAACAGGATTAATGGTGCCTTTCAGATCAAAAAAGACTTTCAATCCAAATATCTGGAATATCGTCAGTAAGAGTTACCTGATCGCAAGGCGCAGAAAGATCTGCTCCTTCCAGTGAGGCTGCCATAACATTTGTTGTATGCTGGATTTCGTAGTTGCGGTTTTTCCAGAAGATAATCAAAATCCGGAGAAACCAGAGGACTGATCTTAAAAATTGCAGGGCTGCCCAGTCGGGCATACTCTGCTTCGCAGAAAAAAACCTTTTCCCTCAGGGAAAGGGTAGAAGTTCCGAACTGCTCCACACTGTTTGTTCTATGTGTATAAAAAATAGGAAAAACGGAGAATCCATCCATCATAAAAGCTCCATTTTATGGGAGGGCCATGCATTTAGTGACATATCTTCAATTTCTTTAATGATTTTATCCATAAAAAAAAACCTTCTTTTTATAAGTTTAGGGTCATTATACATAATTGTATCCAGCAATGCAACTGAAAATAGTCTGTTATAAGACAGATTGCTTTTTACACATCTTGCAGAAAGCCTTTTTCAAACACGCTCTAGTACATCGTTTCGTAAATAACTATACCAATCGCGTAGGATGTGGAATTCGAGTGTGCAGGTATAAAAACGCAGGCGTAGCGGGCTACGCTGAGGCTTTTAGGCCTGTGCAATCGGATTCACAGACAAGTGAGTGGTATAGGTATTTCGAAAACGATGTACTAGTACGGTGAATAGCCGCAAATTAATTTATACAATCTGTCTGCCAGAAATTTTTGTCCCTGCTCAGTAAGGTGAATCCCATCTGTAGTAATTTCTGAATATCCATAACGACGCGCCTTTTCATTCAATTCCTCATGCAATGTAAGATAAGAAATTTGAAACTGTTCTGATAGCTGGTGGATCATTTGTGATATTTTCTGGCGAAAAGGAAGCCAGGTTCTATAACAGGCAGGCCAGGGAAAAAAAAAAAGCTCCATTAAAATAATGCGCGAGTTCGATTTTGCTAATATTGTTATAAGATCTGCATAGCATTTGTAAAAAAGAAAAAAGCATATTCCTCTGCTGAAACGGTGTTCTGTCCGTATTCATTATTAATCCAATATCATTAATTCCGATTAAAATTGTTATAATATCACTTGTAAAATCAGAATCACCCCTGAATTCTCTGCAGAAGTCTGTTTATAGTAAAGCCGTCAGTGCCATAATTGCGCACCTGATAGTCTGAGTCGTCCCTTTCAAAACGGTCTGACAGCATTTTTACATAGCCATTGCCAAGGAAATCTCTGAAAAGCAGTGTTCACAATCGGTGATGCTGTCACCAAGACATGTTAATATTGTCATAATTTTACCTCCGTTAATATTATGCAAGAACAAAAAGGTTTATAGTTTTTAGAAAAATTTGTAAAAAAAAAAGACTGGACAAATGGAGATAGAGCACCTATAATAAGACTCACCAGAAGTCATCTGGTATCGAAGGTCATCTTTTCAGATCGACTATTCCCTATTCTACGAAAGATAAAATACAGGAAGCCTTTCTCCAAACAGGCTCTAAAATACTTCAAGATAGCCTCCCTGTTATTAGTAAACCTATGTAAAAGAAGGGATGGTACGTTCATGCTTTTTTACAGAATATTTCCTGCTATAGCGGCAGGCCGGTGCAGCTCTGATGGATATTCAGAGAGCGAAGGTAGACAATGGCTGGCTGCTTTTTTGTGTATTGGTCAGTTTGTTTACGCGAATATGGAAAATGGATGTTAGCAGTCTTGGAACCTGGATATGCGGTCTGCTGGTACCGGATACTGATTCTGTGGATTTTATTCATATTCAGAATGCTGGGAGCCGGAGACATCAAGCTCTTTTGAGTGTTATTGGAAGCATGATCGGACCGGACGAAAATTCTCAATTGCATTTCCTATTCCTTTCTGATTGGAGCTGTCATATCAGCTGCTCTTATGATTTCAAGCGGCATTGTCTGCCAGCGAATTCTTTACTTATTACATTACATCAGTGCTTATTTCTAAAAACAGGAAAAAGAGAACCCTATTACAAAAGCGGTATGCCGTTGGAAAACTTTCATTTCACAGTTCCTATATTTTTTAGGCAAGTGCATTGCTTTATGCGGGAGGTGTCTATTGAAGAAGAATATTTTTGCTGTCTGTGATCTTGAGGTGGATTATGCCTTTGAATTTTATGGATTATCTTAATCATAAGAAAAATATCCCATTTGAGATCTGCATTTACCAACGTAGAGAGTCTGATCGCCTATGGGAAAATGAATCGCATAGAGTTGCTGCTGATTTCCCCAGAAGGCTATGTGCCGTCGTGCAGGAATTGGAAATTGGTAAAATTGTTATACTTTCGGAAGGCGTGCACCCACCGGATCTGGACCGTTATCCAAGTGTGTATAAATATCAGGCCTCTTCAGATGTTGTGCGGGAAGTGATGGCGTGTTGGAGCGCGAGAGCAGTAGTCTCCGGCTGTTTTTCCTGTACTAGAAAAAAGACCACGAAATTATAAGCAGTATATTTCCTTGTGGGGCGCTGCCTGAAAACATCGTTTGCACTTACATTAGGACAGATTCTGGCAAAAGAAAGAGCTGTTCTTTATCTGAATCTGGAGGAATATGCCGGCTTTTGAAGAAATGTTGGGGAAAAGGGTTCGCGCAAATTTAAGTGACCTTCTTTATTTTGTACGGCAGGAAAATGGAAATCTGATTTATAAGATGAACAGTATGGTACAGACAATAAACAATCTGGATTTCATTCCGCCTGTACGTACGCCAGAGACACATGAGAACTGCATGGGAAGATTGGGAAAAAAAACTGATACAGGAGATTGTACTTCACAGTAATTACAATTTGTGATTCTGGATATTGGAGGGGCAGTAGATGGGACTTTTCAAGTTCTGGATATGTGCCGGAAAATTTATATGCCAGTGCTGTCTGATCCGGTATCCATATCCAAGATTTCCCAATTCGAAAACCTGGTAAGAATCTGGGATTATCCGCAGATTCTTACCAGAACTGTAAAGGTACGCCCGCCTTTTCATGGAGGAAATGTGGCACCGGAGAATTATATTGAAGGGCTGCTGTGGAGTGAACTTGGAGATTATGTCAGGGAAATTCTGAGAAAAAGGGAAAAGGAATGAGTCAGGAAATCTTTTCGCAAACTGAGACAAATGCTCATGGAGAAGCTGGATGTTTACCGGGAACTTACAGACCAGGAAATTCTGGAAACGATTGATGAGCTGATCGTAAACACTCTGCGGGAATCAGGAGTGAGCCCTCTGAAAAGAAAAGTGCAGCTTCGCCAGGAACTGTTTTTATTCCGTCGTGAAAGCTTGATGTATTACAGGAATTGATCGAAGATGAAACTGTAACAGAGATTATGGTGAATGGTCCGGATTCTATTTTTGTAGAACGAAAAGGAAAACTGACAAGGTGGCCGAAGTCTTTTTTACAGATCAGGAAAAGCTGGAGGATGTGATACAACAGATAGTGGGAAAATGCAATCGCATTGTGAATGAATCATCTCCTATAGTAGATGCCAGACTGGAAAATGGCGCCAGAGTCAATGTGGTTGTGGCTCCGGTAGCATTAAATGGTCCAATTGACAATAAGACGTTTTCCGGATACTCCAATTACAATGGAAAAGCTGATTGAACTGGGAAGTATAACTCCAGAGTGCGCGTCCTTTTTGGAAAAACTGGTAAGGGCCCGGTATTCAATTGTAATTGGCGGAGGAACAGGGAAGTGGGGAAGACCACATTCCTGGGGGCTTTGTCAGAGTACATACCAAAAGATGAACGGATTATCACTATTGAGGACAATGCAGAACTGAAGCTTCAAGGGATTGCAAATCTGGTGCGCCTTGAAGCCGGACAAAGTAACTTCATAAACGGAGCACCGGGGAGTAAGTATAAGAGATCTTATTAAGTCTGCACTTCGTATGAGACCGGATCGAATAATCGTAGGAGAAGTACGGGGTGGGGCTTTATGCTTGGGAGCACTGAACACCAGGCATGAAAGGCAGTCTTGGAACAGCTCATGCAAACAGTTGCCGTGATATGCTGGCCAGACTGGGAAATAATGACATTGATGGCGGAACTGGATCTGCCGCTTCAGGCGGTAAGAAGGCAGATCGCCTCTGGCGTGGATATTCTGGTGCATCTGGGACGTATGCGCGATAAATCAAAAAAACTTCTGGAAGTTTCAGAAGTATGTGCGTATGCGGATGGTGTGAAATCAGGATACAAACCATTGTATCAATGGCAGGATGGGTGTGGTCTGGTGCCTGTGGAGCCTCTCCTGCACAGAGAAAAACTGGAACGGGCGGGGGGTGAAATTATGATCAGGCAGAAAGTTGATTATGGAAAATACAGATATTCTCAGAAAGAAATTTTAAAATATATAGGAGAAAGTGCAGCATTGTGTGGTGCTGTAGATTATTTGTTCTATCAAACACCTTTGGGTAATGTTACTTGTGGTTCCGGTTTCTGTGTTCTTTCTGAAGTGGAAGAAGAAACAGATGATCAGAGAAAACGGCGCCTTTAATTATCAGTTTCCGGGGATGCATTGAATTCTATGAGTGTGGCGGTACAGGCTGGATATTCTGTGGAAAAATGCAGTTTCTGC
>VOFK01002370.1_pt1 | contig 32841 bp, 49 predicted proteins | sample 5384121 | NCBI WGS metagenome assembly VOFK01 (sample SAMN12384730, study PRJNA508395) | human gut metagenome | isolation source: healthy gut J | host: Homo sapiens | reverse complement strand
TCGGTGGCACTTCGTTCAAATTTACATGTACTCGTGAATATATATCTCCACCAATAGTGAATTCAGCATGCTTCCCATTCAAGTTAAGACTGCCCATCAATGGGGTGAGACTCGTTCCTATGAACTCACCATAATATCCGTTTTCTTATTTTCAAGATCATAGATACCACCATGGATATTGGCTCCCAGAAAATGTTCCTTTCCGGCAGCCTTGCTGTTCCAGCCAATATCAGCCTTCCATAGGGTATTGCCTGATCTGATAATACTGGTGTTTGGATTTCCCTTTTCCACCAAAGGCATAAAAGTAAAAGGTACCCGATATAGACCAATGACTGTCCGGAAATAATACTCGGCAGTTACATTTTGAACAAGTGCCATAATATAGTAGATTAGTACCAATAGTAGATATGCAGGCATATTGTTTATTGTTTTCGTTTCTTGTCCGACATTTTTCCGAATAAGCTACCCAACAGCAAGAACAAAAAGCATCATTACACATAGAAACTTCTTTACCTTAAAATCTCTAATTTATATCGCCATTTGGCTATATTCATAATTCTCCCTCTAATATTTAATTTCTGGAGCTTCATATAATTAGTCTAAAATGTCCGTATTACAAAGAAAACAGTTACATTCGAACTGTATGATAGTATTTGAGACGTTTAATCTACTTTGTTTACGGAAACATAAAACATACACTAATAAATGACACAATAACTGGGATTATAATAAACAAGCGAAAAGAACCTATTTCACTTTTTTTGAAAAAACGGGAAATTATTGTTCAAATTATCGAACTAAACATTATTGCTGTCGTTTTATATTTAGATGCTTAATTTTCATATTTACAATATTTAATAATACATTGACTCATGACTATGAATTTAAATAAAAAAATTGTTTTGACAAAGATTCTGGATATCATGCCGGAAAATTTAAAAACCGGTCACTTTGCTTATGGAAGTCTTAGACATTGGCAAAGAATCCGCTTACAGGAGACTGAGAGGTGAAAAGCCATTCTCTCTATGGAAGAGATTTATAAACTATCTCTGGTGTTAAACTTTTCACTGGATGAGATTATCAGTAATGATAAAAGCGATGCCGCCGCATTCAATCATATAGGTACAATCAGACAAAACCCAAGCAAGAATCTTCTAGAGTTTTTTTCGCTACTATGAAAGCTACCTGCAACGCTTGATTGACTCGGAGAATTCCGAAATCACCTGCACACTAAATCATTTTCTGCACACCATGTTTATAAACTATGAACATTTATTCAAATTTATCTATTACCGATGGATGCATCAAATGACAGATGTACCACTGAACTATCTATATTCGGAGGTAGTCATTCCCAAAGAGATTAAAGAAAGCTGTGAAAGAATGAGCTTCCTGAATACTAAAAATAAGAAAGCTGTCTCTCATAGTTGATAATAACCTGTTTCTTAATCTGATAAAGGAAATACAATATTTCTATGTGAGAGGACTGTTGAACGAGATAGAATTGGATACGCTCAAGGTAGAGCTGCACAAATATTTGGATGATATAGAAACAACTATAAATAAAGGTATTAATACCACCGGAACTCAAATTGAAATTTATCTATCAGTGTTATACATCAAGAGTACCACTACTTATGCGACATGGGATGACAGTAGTGAATCTGCTTTCTGGCATCACTATGGTTACCCGATATATACAAGGAATAAGGAAATCACAGCCAGACACAAATTGTGGATAGATTCTCTGAAGAAGTATTGCACCGTCATATCGCAGTCCAATGAACTCCTTCCGGCTGAATTCCCTGAATAAGCAACGAGAGTATATAGACAACATAGCAGTAAATATCCTGCTCTGACAGTTCCTTTCAGAGCGCAATGTCATGCAATAAATATTCTTGTTGACCTAAGAAAGCATTCCACTGCTTATCATATAAAAGCATTTTTCTTTCATTCAATCATTTACAAACAAAAAAGAATCCTGTAATTCAATTGATTACAGGATTCTTCTTTTCATTATAATGTTGTGGAGCTGGAGGGAATCGAACCTTCTTTACTTATCAATTAGAAATCAACAAGTTATCTTTATCACCAAAAGACAGTCCAATGCAAAGTCCAATGATACTTCATATTTAATCAATACCAGTAACCTTATAATGCAAAAAAGTATGAAAAATGAAGAAACTTTCAAAGAAAACTTTCAAGATATTTGTTTCATTCAAAAGAAATACATTCCTTTGCAGTGAGTTTATGCAGGATATGAACTCGGCAATGCCTTATCAGCTTGCACTCTCTAATGACGCAGCAGCCACTCCGGACATTAGAGTGAAGCCTTTACAAAAAGTGTAGATAGTAAAGGTGGACAGGTTCAGATAACACAAATAGATACCAATTCTGTTGGGTGTTTTTTTTATGCCTTATTTGTTCCTGCAACAACTTCTCCAATGGTACAGTTGGAAAAATAATAATAAAGTTGTGATGTACCACGCAACAAAATAAATATTAATATGGAAACTTTTAATGTTAGTAAAATGGCAACTGTTTCCAATGCAGCTATTGCACATCTAAAGAGATGTACAGGCAATAGAAAAATTGGAAAAGGATTCTAATATCCTTTATGATTTATTTGACCTTGAAAAAAATATTCAAAGTCACCAAAAGAACATTGTTTAATTGGAGAGCCAAAGGCGATCTTCCCGCTAATAGAATTTGGCGGTAAGTTGTATTTGTCCAAAGGACAGTTGAGGGAACTTATTATCCAGAAAGGAGGTGTTTTATGAACACTACCGATTTATCAACACTGTCAAATCATGCCATAAACATGATAGCTATTCAGCAAGTTCAAGATTTCTTGAGTAGTACATATGTATTTAGATACAATGAAAATACCCATAGGATAGTCTACAAAAGAATTTCAAATGATGAAGAGTTTCATTACCTGTCAGATTATGAATTCAATTCAATATTGAAGGATATCAAAATGGCTAATATTTCATGTTCTAGAGATTTGCTTAGAACAGTACTCTTTTCAGATTATGTGCAAAAAATTCAATCCTTTTGCAAATTATCTGAATAACCTACCTGATTGGGATGGTACAGATTATGTATCATTATTAGCCGATAGCATTACAACCACCGACAGAGAGTACTGGCTATTTTGTCTAAGAAAATGGTTAGTAGCTATGGTTGCTTCGCTAAAAAGAAGAAGGTGTTGTTAATCATACTGCAATTATTTTCTCTGGTGCGCAAGGTATTGGCAAAACAAGATGGTTTCATTCCATTATTCCTTCTGAATTACAAGAATTCATTTATGAAGGGTACATTCAAACCAAGGATAAGGAAACGCAAAAAATTATCAGAATGTATTCTAATACTAATGGACGAACTTGAAAAAATCTGTCTGACAAAAACATTGATGCAATAAAACAGCTCATGACACAGAGTAGCATATACATGAGAAGGGCATATACAACAATCAGCCAATCATATGTCAGAAGAGCTTCATTTGCAGGAACCGTCAATAAAAAAAGCAATTCTTGAATGACCTGACTGGCAATAGAAGATTCCTATGTTTTGAAGTTGAACATATAAATACTCAACATGGAATTCCCCTCGACCAACTATTTGCACAATTATTAAGCCTCTATGAAAGGGGATTCCAGTATTGGTTTAATGAGGAAGAAATAGCTTTAGTAAATGAGAAGAATGCACAGTTTAGAGCTGTTTCTGTTGAAGAAGAAGCTTTAACAACCTTTTTCGAAACATGTAATGAAGAAGAAGCAAGTGTATTTATGCAAACAACTCAAATCCAGCAAGTATTAGTACAGAAAACAGGATTTAGGTCGCTATCAATCCAAACATTAGGGCATGTTTTTGAGGGATATGAAATTTGAGAGAACAAAAAAAGAAATGGAGTCTATGGTTACTTTTTGAAAGAAAAGCAATCTGAATAACCATTCAAATACAAGTTACCCACTTACCTTGCTATAGGGTAAGCTGGGTAACTTATTTTTATGTATTTATCAATGTTTCTTTCAGAGATGAGAACTGGCTATGATTGTTAGTATCACTATGATGATGATTAGTAAGACTGTACCTGCTATCAACAGGATACCAGCCCATTTGTTGGGTTTTGGATTTGGCATAGTAGTGTTGTTTATGTGATTAATATGTGAATATAAGCTGCTTCATTGATAGCATTTACTTACAAGAAAACATCTGACTAACAGATAGAGCGAGAAGGCACAGCATCCAAGACTAGTATAAAAAGATTGTGCTTAATTCATTATTTTATATACCTTAGGTAGTTTAGTATGGATAAAGGCACTAGGAGTCTCTACAAGGAAATTGCCATATTTAATAGATATAGGGTATTGCTCACTAAGACCATCATCATTAACCTTTGCAATTCTAATTTCACCTTTACTAGTGTGTAGTATAGCTAGTTCTTTATCACCATAGTTACTGAATTTATAATATTCAGCAGATAGAATTTTTGTGAGTGATATAACAGTCTGTGCCTACAATAGCAATATTTCCTTTCAACTCTACAGTAACTCTTTTTTCAATTCATACTTTTGTGGTGGGGTATAATTACTATCTGTAATAGTAGCTTTATTTCCATATTTTTGATGATTACTATAAATATATGTAGTATTTTTTAAGAAAAAGATGGAATTATCTGGACTATTACAGTATCAGGCTTATGCACTGTTTCAATAATTGTTGGTGCTTCTCTGTCTAACTTTTCTATAGTTGTAAAATGTAAAGCTATTACCAATATCAGGATTAGAACTAATACAGGGACGATGTAAGTCAAATGCTTATTCATTATTATTAGATATTTTAAGTTCTTTGAAATCAATTATCCACTCATAATCCACCAAAAAGTGGATTCCTAAAACTCCATGTATCTGCACTCCAGATTCTTCTTGTATATGCTTCATGCCATCAGATACATCTAATACAGAGAAGATTGAAGTATAATTCTGCCCCTCAAAGTCAAATGTGGCTTCTATCTGTGGTGTCTCATGTTGCTGACCCTCAAATCCCATAACAGAGCCTTGCTTGTCTAATGATTTGAAACCCTTCTGAAAGTGCTCATATACAAAGCTGAACATTATATTATTAGTAGAACCAGTATCAATTAATAAGCACAAATCTCTGGTTGTTCCTGTATCATCAGTACAAGTAACAACGATAAGGGGTAAACCAATCTTTTGCAGTCCCCAGTATAAAGGAAATTCCATATTATATATATTAAAGTTAGTAATCAATCTATATTCCAATAAGCATCTGGGTCTCCTTCAAAAGCATCACTTATAGTAGCATCATCATATCCCATAACATCTTGAGCATAGCTGCCATTGTAGTCATTATAGGTGCTTTCTCTTTCAAAGATTGGATGGAATGAGGAGCCACCTACATATTCTTTTTGATTTCTCTCATTTCACAAAGGTCAATACAACATTTCTTTTTAAACTTAGTTGCAATAGCTGTCATATCTTTAATAGGAGCAATATAATCATAATAGGGTTCTATTATTCTATTACCAAAGAAGTCTGCCAAATCAATGATACCCCATTTGTCAATTATTTCATTGTTCTCTTTGAAACTTTGAACGACTCTAATATAGTAGCTGTCTTCAACTGGACTAATCCATTTGTATTTGAAAGGGATTATAATGTTCTCATGAATGTCTATAATTCCTCTGAGTAACTCTTGTTGAGCCTGTAAATACATTCCTGCAACATAAATATGATTGTATTTACCATAAGGAATGACTTCATTCTTTGTATTTATATCAATTACAGCATATTGATAGACTTCATTTTGAATTATTACATAATGTTCTTCCCAAATAGAAGATAGACTTCTATATTGGCAATTTATTAACATAATTACCTTCTGCATCAATGATACCATACCTATTATTTTTACATACTCTGACTAGTGATTCTGCTGTAGTGAAATGGTCAGTTACACTGTCAAACTCTGGCGTTATAACAATATCTGCAAAACTATTGATAAAGCCAATCTTACCATTCTGATTGATAGGACATAAATAGTCTGTATTGCTGTTCAGGATTTCTTCTGTAATAAGTATACCTGCACCAATTTCTTTAAGATGGTTGATATTTCTTGTGAGATATCCTGTTTCTGTGTAATGCCCTATATGCTCGTCCCCTGAAATGTAGGTGAAAGAGAAATCCGGTGTTTTATTAAACCTTTTCATGATATTTCCTTTTGTAGCCATACTACAAAAAGAAGATGTGAGCCTAACCTTAGTTGCTTATCAGAAGGTATCGCCAAACACCTATAACCATGCAAATAAGGAAAGCCCACACCTCATATGGTATGAGCATTCACTAACCTGCTTTTGATGGTTACATATCTGATTGAAATTGGCGATTTCTCTGATAACATCAAGCAACAAGCAAACACTTTTCTTCTAATATGTCTTAGTTAAACATCTATTTCATTAATTGTCATTTAATTAATACTGCTGCAAAGATAGAACTTTTCCAGTCATACTTCATCATCTGACAGTCATAAATTAATAGGTTTCAAGGCATATCAGTACCATAGATGCAGGCTATATCCTTATAATACAAAGGTAGGGCTAAATGTTCACTTTCTGTATGCCCAATTGATAAATAGAGTACCAGTAACTATCAATAGGAGCCACTGTAATATCATATTTAGTGCTGTCATATATACACAAGTTAAAGCCCCAGTCCATGATGAACTAGGGCTATCAACAACAATAAAACACATAGTAAGAGGCATATAACCTCTTAATCCTTAAGTATCATACTCGTGAGGACAAACCCCACTAGAATCAAGATAATCTCACACATAATTCAATCAATATTTAATTTAGTCTAACTTACTAACTACTAATGTAGTTCATGTTTACATACTTCACCGAACCTCAAGTGGTTAAGTTATTATAGCAGTACATCTCTTTACCCTGTAATCAAATACCCTCAACCTATATTAGAAGAGGCAGTCAACCTCTATTAAACTATCCCCTGATTTGCCATTCTGCATCACTTACTTTGTATATATAATATGCAAGAAAGTGAGGCTGGGGAAATTTCCCATCATAATGGTATAATAACAGCAGAGGGGGATGGATTTAATAGAAGGTAGGATATTGTAGACCTTAGAAGGTTAAATGTTTATAGCTTTCCTTCATCATGATAGGAGTAATATTCCTTCTCTGGACTTAAGATTATATGGTCTGCTACATGAATTTCCATGAGTTCAGCCCCCTTCCTTACTTTTTCAGTCAAAGCATCATCCAGAGTCCTGGGTTTCATGCTTCCAGAAGGGTGATTATGTGCCAATATTACCTGTGTTGCATTAGCCAATAAGGCAGCTTGTAATATCAACCTTACATCTACATAAGTTGCAGAGATTCCACCTTCTGAAATAGGTACTATACCCAGTACTCTGTTAGACTGATTAAGTAGTACTACTTTAAAGCTTTCCTTGTATTCTATTGTGTCATCAGGGAAGTACTTTGTCAATAGTTCATAGGCATCCTGTGAACTATTTATCTTGTATCTAGTTGATGATTTGACATTGCTTTTATAGCTCAATTGAACCTCTGCTACATTCATTATACTGTCCATAAGATGCACTAGTTAATGAACCAACTATATTCACTTTCACCATATAAAGCCTTATTAAGTCCTTCTGTCAATTGGGTGGCATTAAGTGACCTGTCCAAGAAGTTGTCAATGTAGCTGCTCTTGTTAGCTCCAGTTAGTAAGTTGTACACATTCCACATGCTGATTTCCCTGCTGTCCAAAAAGGGTGCTAAAGTTATCATCATTGTAATATGCTTTGGCAACTAATCCTATCTGGGTATCAGGTCATTAGCATCTGTGGTAACTTCTTCTTTTGGTCTACAGGTAAGAACTGATATAGTCTGCATCTGCCTAAGAACTGGGCAAATTGGGATTCTCTCATATAGGTATCCTTGTAGGCTGACATATAATACAAGATGTTGGGTTATATTGTACTCTTGGAACAGCCTCATCACTGCATTCAATAGTTCAGCAGTACTCATAACCTTTAATTCTGACCTGTAACCATCTGTTGAGACACACATGTTACAACATACCATGTTCTTGAAAGCCAATGAACACCTTGAATTTCTCTGCACCCTTCTTGCTGTACAGATTCATGTGGTTATAAGCCCCTAACTCCACCTATGGTTAAATTCAGTCTGTTACCTGCAATATCTTCATATATAGTAGGTATCTCAAAGCAGAACATCATTCTCTCAAAGTAAATGGTTTTGTCAGATTCCAGTAGTTGATTCACTGGTTTATGAATAGCTTCTGGTATTCTGCCTTTGATAACATGGCTTACCCCTGATGGCAGGTTCTTCTATTCTCTCATTGGAGAACACCTTATTAGCTGCATCCCATACCGTTTCAATGAAACTGGAGTGTGATATAGTAACCTCATTATCTTTAGAGAACACAGGTGTGATACATTCTTCCTTTGAGGTACTGCATAGTAACTTCCTTTGTATTAGCCTCAATAAAAGGTAACTTATTACCTTCTTTGGTGCTTATTGGTTCAGCTTCTACAGGATTTGTTGATATAATGCCTGTGTTAATGATTTCTATTGGCTCAACTGTTTGAATATAAGGATTATCTACCTTATTTCTATTAGGGTATATCAGATTAGCTCTGACTGGCTGCAGCTGCATTATTTCCATATCTAATGTAATTAGGAGTGTAGTTAATAGTTGGTTGATTCTTTTGTACCTGAAGTGCTGCTTTCTTCTGCATGAAGTCTGATGTTAACTGTTGATACCATTCAGGAAATTGATGATAGATGGCAGTCAGTTCTTCAATGGTTTTTACTGCTGTTAATCTTACTCCTTATCATCTCCAGATTGACACCATCATTACACCAATCAAGTATGATCTGACCTGTAGCAGGTGTAATGGTAAAAGTCTGGCTTACCTATAAACAGATTTGTCCTGTCTTTAGATGCAATAGTCTGGTGCTTCATGTTGATGTCAAAGACTATGGTAAACTCATAATCAATACCATCTCTCATGACTGCTTTTTAAGTCCTACTTTCTCCGGTATCATCTTGCCATTCTTCTCACTTAAAACATAGTCTTGTTTATGCATCTCATAGTGCATATAATATGGCTTCCAGACTGCAATATTTTCTGCATGAAAGCATTGATTCTGGGTGTCACCTTCTGCCAATTAGTGAAGCTGTTTCCTTTGTAATCCTGCATGGTATTCAAGTAAAGTATCCCAGCATTGAGAAATGCTATCAATGATGATAACCTCCATACCTGCACCTTCACATATTTCAATAGCTTGTATATAAGTTTCAGGTGTAAAGTTATCACTTAGACTTAATACATTATAAGCACCTAAATGAGCATAAAGGTCAGCACTTCCATGTTCACTATCAATAATGGCTATCTTAGTCCAGTCATTACATAAACCATAAGCTAAAAAGTAATGCAGAATAGGTCTTTCCTGAACCTGCACAGCCTTGTAAAGCAAGCTTAATTTTAGCCTGCTTCTTGGATGAAACTCTTAAGTTCAACATATCTGAATAGGGTTAATTGTTATACACAGTCTATAAAGAAAAAAGGAAGCAAGTCCTAATAAACTTGCCTCCTTGAGGTCTACATTGACACCCATCATAGAGTTGCCAGTGTCATAGCTCCACCTTCACCTCTCTGATGCAGCATATAAAACATGTCACCTGTATCAGGTGAACATACTTGGGAGATAACAGGATTGGTAACCTTTCCATTAAGGAACTTGTCACTAACTGCACCAGTTTCACAGCCATAAACAAAGAAGCACTTACCTGTATGAGGATTCTGCTTAACCTCAATCTTGTTTACACCCTTTTGAGCCTTGAACTCATTCACTGTCACTGTCTCTAAGAACTTTAACTTTTCCATAATTGTATTTTTATTATTGTTGCAGAGGGGATATCCCACTCTTAAGGTAAGGGGGGAGACTTTGTGACTTAGAGTGCACTTGTAGGTATCAAGTTTGCAGAAATTTAAAATAAAAATTAAAAATATCAGAGAGACTGTATATCAGATGACAGTAGGAATTGCTATATATTAGTTATATACATATAAAGCAATCCCCTGCCTTCTGGTGTGAAAAACAAGGGATTGAGCATTGATTCTCTCTCATACAAACTTTTTTTCCACTTGGAGCATATCATTAGCTATGCTTGAATCTAGATTCTAGCATAATGTTGAGTCATCTTTATACTTTTATGACCAAGCATTTTTGAAACATTCTCTATTGAAACATTATTTGCCAAAGTCACCGTAGTTGCGAATGTATGACGGGCACAATGAGGTCGTCAGATTTTTTGTTAATTCCAACAATGGCAGCAATCTCTTTCAAATATGCATTCATTTTCTGATTAGAAAGAACAGGTAGTAATCTGCCTGTAGCCTGATTATGTACTGAATATTTATTAATAATATTTAAGGCAGGAGTAATCAAAGGGATATGACACATATTATTTGTTTTTATGTCTAGCTTTTTTTATCCAATATTTCTCACCATCTTTTACTATATCCTTCATAGTCAATGAATGAACATCAACATAAGCCAACCCTGTATAGCAACAAAAAAGAAAAATATCCCTCACCTGCTCCAACCTCTCTATAGAAAACTCCTTCTTTGACAACAACTCTAACTCACCACCTGTTAAGAACTCCTTTTCAACTTCCATCGTTTTCAGGTGAAGTTGTTCAATAGGAGATGACACAATTATTTTTTCTTTCCACTGCCATATTAAACACCTTACCTAAATTCTGATATATTTCACAGTTGTATTATTGTTATTATGCCTTACCACCATCAAATAATGCTTATACTTTTCCATCATAACCAAATCAACTTCATTCATATTCACGTCACTTTGTTGATATGTAGACATAAGAAACTCCTTGAATAGTTTTAATGATGTTTCATGCCTTTTATAAGTATTCAAAGCAACAGAAATTCCAACTAATTCTTTTAGTTGTTCATTATGTTCTGCATACAATGATAATAAAAAGATATTGGGTTTATCCTTTCCTTTATATCTAAAAAGAAATCTCTTTTGCACTTACCTGCTTACCCTCTTGCTGAATCTTTAAAAGCAATATCATGCAATAAGTATTCTTGTTGGTCTAAAAAAGTATTTAACTGTTTATTATATAAAGTATTTCCTTTAACTCTCCCCTTCAATGCTAACCAATGCGAAGGATTAACACTTTTACCTGTAGCAAACTCTGACGAGAGTTTATATACTGTTACCCTTATATATATAGGAGCTGTCCCCATCCTTGAGTAACTTCTTACGTTTAATAAAAAATAAAATAGATACCATATTATTGATTTTTTTAGTTAGTAATCTTTGCCTGCAAAAGTTCTAATAATCAATCAAATATGAAAGTGCAATATTTTGAATATCAATGAAATATGAAGAAACCGTTGGACTTTCCTTTTTATTAGGTTTCAGTCCAACACTAAGTCCAACAAGAACCTTTCTTTCATTTTTCTTTTTTATTCAACCATTTACAAACAAAAAAATCCTGTAATTCAACTGATTACAGGATTCTTCTCTTCTTTTCATTACAACTTTGTGGAGCTGGAGGGAATCGAACCCTCGTCCAAACGAGGAAATCATAAAAGCTTTCTACATGCTTATCTTTGCCTAAATTTTCGTGCAGGAACAGAACCAAAGCCATCAATTCCTGCCTTATCCTCTAAAGTTTCATCAAAAGTGCGAGGCCGCCTTTGACTATCCCCGATGTAACTGCACCACTGAACCGGAATGCTTCGGAGCAACAGCTTCCGAGTGATGTCTCTCGTCCCAACACCTAGTGTACGCGGATTAAGCTTAATCTACTGTGATTCGATTAAGCAGCAAGAGGGTAATTAGTTTCGCCAGATAAAATTTTGATAACTGATATTTAAGTGGAAATACCGACCCACTGCATGCTTACCTACCATTTCTGCCCGCTGTCAAATCAGTCAACCCCAAATTTTTTCTAACTAACAGAAAATCAAAAGAATACAGCATTGCTAAAAGTTAGCGGTAACAAACCAGTAACAAAAAGGTACATAAATAACACCTTACTGCTGCTTTCTTTGATACAAAGATAGAAATTCTTTTGTTACCACATACAATATCTTAGCAATTATTATCAAAGTTATCAATCACTAATACCAACTAACTTTAATCTTATAATCACAATACCATATAAAATAAATCAAAAATTCAAGGATGCAAGCAACTTCAAATATATACTATTATATTCTATATGTATATATTAAATATATAATTATATATAGCTAATTTATTCTTTTTATCAAAAACCTTTTTCATATTTTTGTTGTCATCGTATACAACAGTCGTGTTGAATTACTATTTATGGAAATATAGCGTTTTGCTATTATTCTTGTCAGATAAAACGACCAATTTTAAAGATACGAGGATAATAGACACTCAAAACGTCTACGCAATAGCGTGGGCGGTGTCTATTCGTATCGTGGTGCTTGGTCGTACCTATCTGACAAATAGACGCTAGCCCACGTTCTTTTTATATTGAACGTGAAATGAGATTGAATTATTCACTTTATGTTTAACTATAAAAAGAAAAGTTATGAAAAAGTTTCTATGTATGACGCTGTTACTTACAGCTATGTTTTTAACGTTCTCTGCGTGTTCAAGCGATGATGATGAAAAAAACTCTCTATCCGGTACTGAATGGGTTACAAAGTATGCTGATGATTACCTTATTATCAAGTTTACTTCTGATTCAAAAGTTGAGGGATATTTTGCTGACAGCAATTTTTGTAATGGATGGGAGATTGTCGTCAGGAACTTATACTATTGATGGGAATCAAGTCACCTTCAATAATTTTATCATTAAGTATATGGGCAGCTTTGAATACAGATACACAAATGCTACAATTTCCGGTTCTGCCATGACTGTTACCTATTACATGAAACATACTACCTCATCAAATTGGGGAACAGCAGAAACAGATAATTTCTCAAAACGCTAGAGCTATGTTATTCTACATTTGTTTAATAGTATGGGGAGCTTGCTTTCTATTAGGCGGCTTAACAGGGAAGAAGTAATAGTTGTAAATTGGGAATAATCTACCATTTTAGCAACCAATTAATACTGGAGCAAAACGCTCCGGTATTACTAATAGTTGTAGAAAATCAGTACGGTGTGATTTTAGTGATTACTGCATTATATAGTTATGTAAATACTACAATAGCACACCATATACTAGTAAAGAAATAAAGTTATGAGAAATTACTTAATTATATTATTAGCTTTCTTTGTTTGTACAAACATAAATGCACAAGTAAAAAAAACTGTATCAAAGCAGCAAAAAAGCAGAATTGCTAATTGAAAGGTTCATGAAAGAAAATCTTAATGATTTTAAGAGCTATGAACCTATTGGATATTCTAAAATTGATACTCTCAAAAGCGAGTTTCCTTGTACAGAATTAGGCATAGTTACGCTTAGTTTAGCTAATTTAGCATTATCTTATCATGAGGAATCTTCTAATGAAATTAATTTTAGTTCTTATTCTACACAAAGAGAAAGGCTTATACCCATAGCTAAAGAGATATTAGGAGAATACAAAAAGTTTACTGTTAGTTATCCAAAGATTGGAATAGGTTCGACCATTACTCATAAATGTAGGTCAAAAAACAATAGAGGAAATTTAATGTTAGGCAATTGGATTTTTGGATTTGATAAGGAGATTGAAAATATAATATATATAAAATCAGACTTTCCAGAGGGAGACAAACATATCTCTACTGATTTTTTATTAAAGCAATTAGAACTTATCGATCCGACACATAATATACAAAATATGATACGTGATTATACAAAAAAATTAGCTCAAATAAAAAACGCTCTTTTTATCTATAGTCAGATATCCTAGGCACCAAACAAATTCAGAAAAAAATAAAAACCAAACCTGCATTTTTATACAAAGGGGAGTGAAATTCATCCCTCTCCCCTTTATATTACTACCCCCTTCTCTTATTTTTAGACCATTTTATAGAATGAGGAATACAATGTGTCACCCAAATAGAGAAAGTCGCTAAAATACCAATATATTATAGCTTATATAAACTGTAAAAGCTACTCTTACTTAATCAATAGAGTAAGCTTTCTCATATTTAGTTAATGAAATAGATTATTATCTATGAGACTTTTCAGATGTAAGTCCGATATTTTTAATATCATCATCCAGTTCTTTAATAAGCTCATTAGATATTTTTAAAAACTGCCTTTGTTGATACGTCCTGTATTTTTTTCTTTAATCTGGAGTAGCATTTTCTATCGCGTCAAATACCTTAGCGTCTTTTAATTCTTCCAAAAAAAAAACTCCGTTATTTGTGTCGGGTCGCTTTGAGTCATCAATCGGGCTACAAACACATAAAAAGCATCTGAAACGGTCTTAATCTCATCCATAACGTCAGTTTTTATTTGGTTTATTCTTTGATATTGAAAAATAACTATCTTGGTATCGCTTCATCAATAATTGATAAAAGAGATTTTCTGATAGAGTTGAGGCTGTAACCTCTGATACTCCCAACTGTTGGGGCAATCGTCTGTTTAACCTCATTTCATACTTTAGTAAGTTAGCCTCATCAAAGCCAACGGGCAAAGCCATATTTTTAGCTACTGCATCAGCTTTTTATCATAGAAAGCAAAAACTTTGAGTTGCTGTTTTCCTTTGGGCTTGTAGTACAATGTTCCTACATCAAAGTGATACCTTAGTAGCTTTGGCATATCGCCCAACTTTGAAAGATAGTTTTCTACTGGGTGTGCCATTACAAACTGTGTCCCAAACTCCAATCCTGTAACTTTGGCATCATTTAAATTAATATGCAGACTATCTGATAGTTTTTCTATTGCTTGGGCTGTGGTATGTCTATCCAGTGGGTAAATATTGTTAGGGTATAAATACTTTGCCAAACTGCCTATTATCGATATTCCACCTGTATAGATAGACACTTTCAAGCCCTCCAAACTGCCAAAGGTGCAAACCTCACCTGTTTCATGGTCTATCTGGTCTTTTGCTCTATCCAAAAACTTGCTTACATCTGGAGTTTCTCTAGTTCTTGCTGTCCATAATTTTACCTTATCATACATTGTTACCAAAAATTAGGGGTACAAACTACATATTATTATAAGGCATCTACTTGTTCAGCCTGTTCTCTCAAAAATTTTATAGCCTCATCAAACCCACCCATCATAAGCTGCTTACAGTATGAAGAAATTAGGACTTTTGCACCGTCTAATACAATTAATTCAATAACAGTAGGTCTTACTGTATTGGCGTTCTTATCTTGATGGATAATGAAAAGATAACCATCATCTTTGTAGTCATAAAAAGGGTTAGGCTTTTTGTTTACTACTATATGTTTCAGTCGCCAAAGGATAGCCATAGGCAAAAAGCCGCTCAATTTTCCATCAACAAAGTAATCTTTCAGCCCTGTAAAGTTTAGACTATCTTTTGCTTGTAATTTCATAGCAGGTGAATTGTCTTTCTTGCTACCACTGTCTTTGCTTACTTGCAGGTACATTGATACTTTGCCGTCTCTCCCTATTATGGTTTCCATCGGTGGAAAATAGCCCGCTTGTGCAGTTATCCTATATTTAGGTGTTTTGCCATTGCCTGTGCAATCTTCCATTCTTGCATAGTAACGAATATTAGGGAGTAATCATAAAGCACCCCCTTTCTGCATCCTACCTGTAACAACATAGTTTATTGCTTTCTGGTCCATTTCTTGTGTAGTGGCTACCCTATTTTGTTTCATCCATGCCTCAACCTCTGCACGATCAAAGTATATTTGTTTGCCGTTGGGCTTGTAGTGTGGTATCTGGTGGCTACAAGTCAGTTTATACAGGTGGCTTTTACTAAATCCTGTAAGTAGTGCCACATCATCAAAGCAAAAGCACATTCTTTGCAGCTAATAGAGTGTAACGCTCTATTGCTTCCAACTTATTTAAAAATCTCATGCTCCATAGTCCCAATTATTTATTATTTTATGGAGTTGTGCCTTAATACTGTACGTTGGTCGATACAGTTTATTTGCACACCTACAACAGTGCTACCAACTATCACTGTTGTAATGGATGTTGCAAATATCTGAAAGAAAGGAAAAAGAAAATATTGGGCTATATTGGGGAGTTCATTGGGAAATTTATTGGGAAGTATATTTATTTCTATTGGGCTATAAAAAGCTATTAAAACTAAATTATCTTGAATAATCTGTCAATTTCTTCATATCCTTTCGGCAATCGTTCTATCTGAAGCCGTGACTGCCCCAAATTTTTCAACCCAAATAGACTACAAATAGCTGTCTCTGGAAAAAAAGCACTGCCACGCTTAATCACATACTCTTTTGTTGTTGGATCTATATCAAAGCTATCACCACAATAAATTTTACCACAAAAATAAGCTAGCAAAAACGTTACTTCTCGTCCAGTGGTATTTACCATCTATCAACTCAATCAAACCTACTTCTATTGCTTTATGAAATAATTCTATAGCGTTGCCAATATTTAACTCTTTTGGAAATTCGGTTTCATCTTGTCCTACGCCCTTTGTTCAGAACCTCGTGAATCTTTCATCAAAACCTCTCTCCTCTCTTCTATAGCATCAAAAAAGCCATAACTGCTTTCATAATTACCAATAACATGTACTCCTAAATTCAAAAGTCACATCTACAATGATTTTGGCATCATAGAGTTCTTTATCGATAAATTGTAAATCAGTAGGGTAGTATCGTAATTTTTTTAAACAGCCTCAATAATGAACGAAACAAAAAATCTTCACCACTTAAAATCATTTCATCACAATCGGCTTCAAATTGTCTTTTCCGTTCCAAAACTTCTTGCAATGGCGGTAATTGAGGCATTTCTGAAATTTGTCTATCTACATCAACCACATCTATTTCTTTTATTTTCATAATAAACACAATCACAATCACTTTTGAGTACAGATTCTATGCCCTTCTTTAATGGGGTTATTCTTTCTATCTCTTTGACTAAAAGCGTTGTAATAGCTCACAAAATCTTTTATATTATTAACAATTTCCATCATAACAAATACTCTTAGTTTATCTCTATCACCACAAACACAGTAGAGTTATTAATCGAATATACCGTTTTGTCTATTTACTGCCTCTTTCTGCTTCTTATCTATGATTTTAGCATAAATCTGTGTAGTAGCTATTTTTGTATGCCCCATCATCTTTGAAACGGTTTCTATTGAGTACCTAATGACAAATTTAAGGTAGCTGCCGTATGTCGAGAACAATGAAATGTAATATGTTTATTTATTCCTGCAGAATTCACCCATCGAGCTAATTGCTTATTTGCACTATCATTCTTAGGTAAGGAAAATATTGTATTCTCATCACTAGCATTCCCTCGTTCTGGCAACCATTTCAAAGCCTCATCACTAATATAAGCATTTTCACCCCGTTTTACTTTCTTCATCTTAAACCTCAATAATACACTACCGTCATTATCTTTGGCTAATTCTCCCCATGTAATAGATGAGACATCGCTATATCTTAATCCTACTAAACAACAAAAGAGAAAAGCCCGTCTCAAAATATCATTCTTACAAGAAGTTACTATCAGCTTTTTAATTTCATCCACTGTAAGAAACTCCCGCGTCCCCTCCTCATCTTTAGGCTTATCGTCATTATCCAATTTATCTATAGGATTTATGGTTATAATATCAGCTTTAACAGCTTTTCTAAGCACATACTTGAACTTCATAAATAAATTATGTTGTGTATTCAGACTCAAAGTTATCTCCTTATCTCTATCTGTTCCTGTTCTTTGATAATTAAAGTTCTTAGCTGTTTTCAGATAAGAAATAAAACCCTTAATATAATCTTTATCTACTTGCTTCAACTGGGTATCATCCCCTGAATACAAAAGATATATGCTTTGCCAAAGCCTGTAATGTGTAGTAATAACCATGTTTATTACCACTTCTTTTTAATGCCTCATCAGCTTGATATAAAATGTAGGCAATAAGATTTACTTTCCCCTTAGGGGATATAAAACCAACCCCCCCCCCTTTTGTTCAGTTCGGCTATCTTTTCATGGAGGATAGTATATGCTACTTCTAAAGTCTGTCGGTTTTGCTCCTTTACTGATAAATCGGTTTCTTCATTCAGGTACAACTTTAAAAATTCATATTGCCGTTTACCGTCCTTATACAAATCCAAATAAAGGGAAAGACTATTTGATAGTATTTTCACTCTTAATTTAATAGGTTCTTTTTTTGGTCGATTTTTGAGTCGTTCCTTTTCCTCTTTTGTAGGTTCAGGGAAATAACCTGACATCAATTCTGCAGGCGTTTTGAAGAGTTTTTTTTTGTACTTTTCTTGCCATAAATGCGCCTTATTTTTGTTATTACTAATTTGTTACCGCCACAAATATAAGTATTTACATTCAAAAAACGAGTAACAAGCGAGTAACAAAAAAGCACATAAATAACAGCTAAAAAAAAGGAAAACAACAAAGTTTAAGACAAGAGCATAAAACAAAAGGAAACGCCCTATTTATCGGCATTTCCTTTCTTTTTATTATCTTTTGTTTTCTCTTAAAAAATCGGTTAGGTGGTCAAATCCAGTCAACCCCAAATTTTTATTCGTACAGAATAGCGATTGTTTAGAACGCTTTCCAAGGGTGCAAAGATAGGAAATGTTTTCTAATTTACGAGAAGACGTTAGCAAATATTATATCAAAGCATTATCTTTACGGAGCTATTTTATGATTAATGAGAAAAAGCATCATGAAAAAATCAACCTAATAACATACTACTTATGACTAAGACACTTATAGCTAAAACATCTATATTCAAAGCATTTGCCGCTGTTTGCATATTCGGAATCAGTATCAGTGGATGTACTTCTAAAAAAAAGACTCCTATGGAAACAACCGATACAACGGAAAACGAACTAACCATGTTGGTGGGTACTTACACATCAGGAACCAGTAAAGGGATCTATAGCTTCCGCTTTAATGAAAAAGATGGAACTGCTGTCCCGTTGAGTGAAGTAGAAATAGAAAATCCTTCTTATCTTGTTCCATCTGCCGACGGAAAATTCGTCTATGCAGTCAGTGAATTCAATAATAAACAAGCTGCCGCCAATGCATTTGCCTTCAATAAAGAAAAAGGTACTTTGCAACTAGTAAATTCACAGCAAACGGGAGGTGAAGATCCCTGCTATATCATCGCCAGTGGAAATAATGTGATAACCGCCAACTACAGTGGCGGCAGCATCTCCGTATTCCCTATCGCAAAGATGGTTCACTCCTACCCGCTTCCGATATTATAAAATTCAAAGGCGCGGGAGTAGATAAGGAACGACAAGAGAAGCCACATCTGCATTGTGTCCGTATCACTCCAGATGGTAAATACTTGTTTGCCGATGACTTGGGCACAGACCAAATACATAAGTTTATCATTAACCCAGCTGCAAATGCAGAAAATAAGGAAGCATTTCTGAAAGAAGGATCGCCTGCTGCCTCTAAAATGAAAGCCGGTTCGGGTCCCCGCCATCTGACTTTCTCGCCAAACGGTCATTACGCCTATCTGATTAATGAGTTATCGGGCACAGTAATCGCCTTTGAATACAAAGACGGAGATTTAAAAGAGATCCAGACAATCGCTGCCGACACGGTAAACGCACAAGGAAGTGCTGACATTCATATCAGCCCGGATGGTAAATTCCTGTATGCCAGCAATCGTTTGAAAGCAGACGGTATTGCTATATTCAATATCCACCCGGATAACGGAATGTTGTCAAAAGCAGGCTACCAACTGACAGGGATTCATCCACGCAATTTCATCATTACACCTAATGGCAAATACTTGTTGGTTGCTTGCAGAGATAGCAATGTGATACAAGTCTATGAAAGAGATGCAGATACAGGACTATTAACAGACGTACAGCAGGATATTAAAGTAGACAAGCCGGTCTGTATACGGTTTGTGCGATAAGTTATTTTCTTACTCTGGGCAATCCGGTTATCAGGAGTATGCGTCTTCACAACGATTTTACTCCCGTTCTTGGTACACTTGATACATTCTTTCCGCAATGTTCTCTCTTTTAAGTCAAAAATGAGATTCGGATTAAAATGTTGCCCGTTAATACGGGTTTCGAAGTGTACATGTTCGGTAGTGGCACGACCGGTACGTCCTGTCAGCCCGATAGGTTGTCCGGCTTTTACAACATCACCAGTTTTAACCAGATTCTTGAAATTGTGGCTATAAAATGTTTCTAATCCGTTAGCGTGACGGATTACAACGATATTTCCGTAGGCATAATAGGGTTTCGACATACGCACCACTCCATCAAAAAGCAGCACGAATCGTATCTTTTGCACAGGTCTTAATATCTGTGCCCTGAATGTCCTCCACGAGTTCCATAGGCAGAGATTACTTTTCCTCCGGGTAATGGGAATGCATATTCGTGGTCTTTCAGAGAATCCAAATGCAGATAGATATGATTGCTTTTAGCAAATAATCCGGGAGTAGCTACCCGTACATCAGCCATTTCGCGGGCAGAGAAGGAAGGTTTATCCTGCCCGTCGGCAGTCAGTGGCAATAATAAAACTGTCAGTAAGATAAGTATGTTTTTCATGTCTTTTTTCTTAGAGCACTCATTCTAATTATTCGAAGAATACGATTTCGCCTCCATCCGATTCTGTATAGTTTCTTAATAAGGTTTGTATCATTTCAACAGCTTCTTGCAAACCTTCTTTTCCGTTATAACCGTTGACTATGGCTAAGATATGAGTGGTTCCGAGATCCATCTTCGTACGTTCATGATCGCTTGTCGGGGTTCCGATTCCTCCGAAAGAATCACGATATACAGGTAATCCTTCGATATTCAACACCCCGCGTCCGATACCTTCAAACGGTTCTCCCGCTTTGCCGATACCGAGTTCAAGATGCGTACCTTGTATTTTGTCCGCATCGAAACCACCAATAGAATGTCCCGTACGAAGAGACACGAGGTTAATCAGGTCTACCAGTGTATCAATCTGATATAGCGGGATTCCACGCATCAGGCGGCGGCGTAGAGCTTCGGCTGACGGGCGATAACGTCCGGGGTCTTTGCCACAACGTTTATAAGCCTCACGGGTAGCAAAGATAACGGGTTGATGTTTGATGTCTTCCATCTGTGTAGTGGAAGTCAGTTGCCTATAGGTAAAAGCGTTGATTTCCTGCCAAAGCCCTTCGTTGTAAGCAGTATTCTTCACTGCAGCATACACGGCGGCTATACCCGGCAAAAACCGGGCATGCGTCTTTTATTTCTTTAGATACTTTTATTTCAAACATAACTTATCATAAACCAATCATCAGCGTCCTGCAATTACGGACACCAATTATTACTTTCTAATCATTATTCCCGACAAGATACGACCGGAATCTATTCCCAGTCTACGTGCGGAGAAGAATTCATCATGATGAATATAGGTACAGATGCCAGCTATTCTATCTGTTCTGCAGGCACTCCGAGATTCAGTAATTCAATCCGGTTGGCTTCCCACAAATCAATATGCCATTTTCTCCTTCTTTTCATAGAAATAAGAGACATATCGAAACCGCTTTCTTTAAAAAGCATCATAAACTTCATCCCCTACTTCAAAAGCCTCCAATGAAATACTGGGACCGATGCAAGCTATGAGATCTTTCCCTTGCGAGCCGTATTGGTTATCCATGACTGAAACTGTCTTCTCCACAATCCGGGCCACCGTACCACGCCATCCGGCATGAATGGCAGCCACTACCTTCTTTCGGGTATCATATAATAAAACAGGAACACAATCGGCCGTAGATACACACAAGCAATAACCGGGAATGTCTGTTACCAATGCATCCACTCCTTCCAATTCAGTATTTACCTGAATAAAAAATGATTCATTGATAATCAGACTGGTCACCATGGCTCTGTTCGGAATAAACAACTCCTTTATCTGATGATTCATGCACTGAAACAAGCTACCAGCTCCCGGTTGCGATTCACATCTTCTGCCTCGTCCCCACAATATCCGTTACAATTGAACGAAGCGTAGTTTCCCTTACTACAACCTCCGTGACGGGTGGTAGAAAAACAAGAAATGTTGGGATATGCCTTCATCACTTATATCCCTTCAACTCATTATTTTTTTGTAAGTGAAATCATTTTTCTCTTTCTTCGTCCCAATTCTCATCTTCATATTCATAATCGAAGTCATCATCGGCATCTTCTTCATATTCATATTCAAAGTCCTCATCCTCACCCATGTCTTTCAACTCTTCCTGCAGTTTGGCAACATCTTTGGCGCGATGAACAATTGTTTCCGTACGGACACCTTCCAACTTATTGCTGTCCTTATTCAATTCTGTCCATAAAATATCTTTCAACACCGAGTATACCCAAACCGGAAACAGAAGATATAAATACGTGGGGAATGCCTTATCCGGCAATGTCGGCTCCAACATGGCAATCAGTTCTTCATCCAACATGTCACTTTTGGTAATGGCAAGCACACGTTGTTTATCCAACATTTCCGGGTTGAAGGTAGCCAACTCATTCAGCAGGATTTCATATTCCTTACGGATATCATCTGTATCACCCGGTACCATAAAGAGCAACAAAGAGTTGCGTTCTATATGGCGCAGGAAACGAAGTCCCAGTCCTTTTCCCTCACTGGCCCCTTCAAAAATTCCGGGAATATCCGCCATGACAAAAGATTTTCCTTCGCGATAGGACACGATACCCAAATTCGGCTCCAGCGTAGTAAACGGATAATCAGGCAATTTTTTCGGACGTGCCGCCGAAATAGGTAACAAAGCAAAGTTGACTTCCCGCATTTGGAAAACCTACCAAACCTACATCAGCCAACAGTTTTAATTCCAAAATAACCATCAGCTCCTGCATGGGTTCTCCCGGTTGTGCAAAACGTGGCGCCTGACGGGTTGCTGTACGGAAGTGCCAGTTTCCCAATCCCCCACGTCCTCCTTTCAACAGAATTATTTCTTGTCCGTGTTCGGTGATATCACAGATATATTCACCTGTTTCAGCATTATAAACCACTGTACCACAAGGTACTTCAATAACTTTGTCTTCACCATCTTTTTTTCCAAAACTACGTTTTTCTTCGATCCATTGCCGCCGTGTGTGGCAAACACGTGGCGGTCATACTTCAGGTGAAGCAATGTCCAATAATTACGGTTTCCCCGCAAAATAACATGACCTCCTCTACCGCCATCACCACCGTCAGGGCCACCATTGGGTACATACTTCTCACGACGCATATGCGCAGAGCCTCGCCCGCCCTTACCCGAGCGGCAATATATCTTCACATAATCAACAAAAATTCGATTCAGCCATAATTAATAATTTACTAATTTATCAATTTACTAATGTGCCAACGAAACTGTACTCCATGTATCATTATGCAGACTGACACATTGGCGGACTGCTGCATCAGCACATTAGCATATTACTATAATTTTTCAACAGCAGCAACAATGTCGGCAAAAATAGCATCCATCGTACCCAAACCGTGAATGTGCTGATATTTACCTTCGTTCTTGTACCAGTCAATCAGCGGAGCCGTCTGCGAGTGATAAACAACCAAACGTTTCTTTATTGTTTCCTCGTTATCATCCGCACGTCCCGATTCCTGTCCACGCTTAATCAGGCGAGTCATCAATTCTTCTTCTTCGGGTACATCCAAGTCCAACATAACAGATACTTCCTGTCCACGTTCGGCCAGCATTTTCTTCAACGCTTCTGCCTGGGCGATGGTTCTGGGAAATCCATCAAAAATAACCCCTTTGCTTTCCTTAAAGCTATCCAGCGTACTTGCCAGAATATCAATAATCAATTCATCAGGCAGCAACTGGCCCTGATCGATATATCCTTTGGCTGTCTTTCCCAATTCTGTACCCTTCTTAATCTCAGCACGAAGCACATCCCCTGTTGAAATGTGATTAATACCGAATTTCTCTACAATACGTTCACTCTGAGTACCCTTACCAGAACCCGGAGCTCCAAAAATTACAATGTTCAACATCTTGTTTTACCTTTTATTTTTATATTTAGTTGTACAAATTTCATTCCATTACGGTGTAAATATCCCGATAGTTACGTCCCAAGCCATCATAATCCAGACCATACCCCACAATAAAATCATTGGGAATACGCATGGCCACATAATGTATATCCAATTCCACCTTCAATTTATCAGGTTTCAGCAGCAAGGTAGCGATACGGATCTCTTTCGGTTTTCTAGCTTGTAATGTTTCCAACAAGTGCTTCATTGTCACCCCGGTATCCACAATATCTTCCACAATCACCACTGTACGACCCTCAATATCATCATTCAAACCTACCAACTCTTTTACCTTTCCTGTAGAAGAAGTTCCTGCATAAGAGGCCAGTTTCACGAAAGAAATTTCACTGGGAATGGTAAGGTTACGCATCAAGTCGGCAGCAAACATGAATGCGCCGTTCAATACACTTAAAAACAAGGGATTAGTTCCTTCTAAATCCCGATTAATCTCACTCGCTACCCGTGCCACTTCTTTTAAGATCCGTTCTTCAGGAATGAAAGGAGTGAAACGTTTATCTTTGATTTGAATGGTATCCATAACCGGTAATTTAAAAAATAACCTTGCAAAAATACGATTTTTATTCTACCCCGTGCATCATCTTCTGTAATTTCTTCGAGAGAAGGAACAGAATCAATGAAGCAACACCGGACATGACAACGAAGGTACCATAAAAGAAATCGTACATGGTAGCAATCTGATAACCAAAGATTGATTTCACTTTTCCGGCTTCCGGATAAAGTCCACTCAACATGCCTGCAAATTTATTGGCTGTGGCAGTAGACAGATACCAGATTCCCATCATCAAAGAGGCGAAACGTAGCGGACTCAACTTATTTACCATTGAAAGTCCGATAGGTGACAAGGCTATTTCACCCATTGTATGAATAAAATAAAGTCCTGTCAGCCAAATCATACTTACCTTCACTCCGGGGATAGCATCTTTCACTCCGAAACAGATGAAAAGATAACCTAAAAGAAAGAAGTAACAAGCCAATCGCTTGTTTGGTAGGAGAAGCCGGTTCCATCTTTCGTTTGTTGAGGAAGCTCCACACACCCGGCATTATATATGCCAGAACAACAACAAACAGAGGATTGAAGGATTGAAACCACGAAGCCGGCATTTCCCAACCTAAAATATCACGATTGGTTTGTTCGGATGCAAAGAGAGTTAAAGAGGCTCCTGCCTGTTCGTAAGACCGCCCAGAAGAAAATGACAAAGAAAGCTACTATATAGATAACGAAAATACGACTACGTTCGATCTTGGTTAATGAACCATCCAATAGGATGAGAACAGGGAAAACAATGCAGGCGGTAAAAAATACCGATGCTCACAGTCACCCTCAAAAGCGTAATTAAAGAAGGCTATTAAAGCAACTGTAAGAATAGTGATTACAAGGGTATTACGCAACTTGGTACGCTTATCCATCTTCGGGTGTGAGATATGCTCGGCTTTATCCTCTTTCTTTTCACGTTTGGCATCGGGGATAATACCGATTGGCTCTCCGGAAGGAGAAAAAGATATTTATTCTTTTGAGTTTCAAAAAGTACAACAGTGAACAGTGTCATGATTCCGGCTGCAAGAAATCCCCATTTAAAATCGTGCGGGTCACCGGTATCGCCCAGATAACCACAAATCAAAGGGGCGGCAAAAAGAAGGCCTACATTCACTCCCCATATAGAAGATGGTATATGCAGCATCCAGCCGTCTGTCTCCCGGTTCGTAGAGTTGACCTACAAGAGAAGAAACGGTAGGTTTGAAACAACCATTTCCCAAGATCAGGAATCCGAGTCCGCCATACATCATCCAGTGTGCAAGGTCCGTATTATCTCAATGTGGAAGCACTCATAAACATCAGGAATTGTCCGACAGCCATCATCATCGCTCCCCAAAACACAGAGCGACGGATTCCCCAATATTTATCGGCAATGTATCCGCCAATCAAAGGAGTCAGATAAACCAGCCCGGTATAACTACCGTAGATAGATGCCGCTGCCTCCTTATCGAAACAGCAATGCCTGCGTCAGGAAGAGAATAAAGAATCGCACGCATACCGTAGTAACTGAAACGTTCTGCCGTGCTTGTCGAGAAAATCAGATAAAGGCCTTTCGGATGCCCCTTTCAATGCACTCATGAATTTATGTTTTAGTAGTTTATGGGGTCAAAGGTACGAAAAATAGTGTAAAAAATGCTTCATAGGAAAGTTCTTATAGAATAGGGAAGGGTAGAGAATTAAAATGTGCATAAACAATCATCCAGCATCCACTTGATTAAGTTTTCAACCTGTAATTAATTCAGTGGATGTTCCATCTTAAATGCAGGGTCATCATTTAGCCAAAAACTAAATTCAACATCGTCGATCTTGACAAAGAGCATGTTGTCTTTTTCTCTGAAAGAAATTTTGTTTTCTCTGGCGAGCCAGCCAATAGCAACAGCTACTTCTTCAAATGTCAAACCTAACTCGCGGCAGAGTTCAAACATTGACAATTCACCTTTCATTTAAGATACGCCATACTTTTCCGGCATTTAAGCCAATTCTCGTATTTTCCATCATGCAAACTTTAAAAGATTAAACAATCCGTTAACTATAATCTAATTGTTGTGAGCACAGGAAATAATGCAAAGCATTATGTACTACAAAGATAACATTTTCTTTCGAAATAATCAAATAATCAACAGAGTAGCTACTACTAATCAGTTATATTCCGGCCAAATTCCCCTGATTCCTGCTAAAAAATGGTACAAATTAAAGAAACGATTCAATTCTTTTTATAAGTTTGCAGACGCATACTCCGATAAAAGTCCGACCGGAATAAAGCATTAATTCAGAGTTTTTTTAAGCGTAAGTTTGGGTCGAAAAACTAAAAGAATATTGCAATGAAAAATATTTCCAAAGCAGCAGCATTAAGAAGTTAGATGCTTATACCATTGAACATGAACCAATTGCATCAATAGATTTAATGGAACGTGCCGCACAGGCACTGACCAAAAGCCATTACCAACAGATGGAATCCGGAAAACTCCTGTCACCATTTTTGCCGGACCGGGAAACAATGGCGGAGATGCCCCTTGCCGTTGCCCGCATGATGGCAGAAAAAAGGATACAAGATCGAAGTATATCTCTTTCAATACAAAAGGAGAACTTTCTCCCGACTGCCAGACGAATAAAGAACTGGTAGAGATGATGGAAGAAGTAACTTTTCATGAAATCAGTACCCAGTTCGTTCCGCCTACGCTGACGCCCGAGCATCTCGTTATTGACGGTCTGTTCGGTTCGGGACTGAACAAACCGTTGAGCGGAGGTTTTGCTGCTGTAGTGAAATATATCAATGCTTCTCCTGCCATGGTAGTCTCCATCGATATCCCTTCCGGACTGATGGGAGAAGAAAATACATTCAATGTAAAAAGTAATATTATCCGTGCGGACGTCACTTTCAGCCTGCAACTTCCGAAGCTTGCTTTCCTCTTTGCCGAAAACACAGAATTCGTCGGTGAATGGGAACTGCTGGACATTCAACTGAGCGAAGAAGGAATCGAAGAAACAGAAACCAATACGAAATGCTGGAAATCGCAGAAATCCGCTCACTGATTAAGCCACGCCGGCAATTCGCTCATAAAGGAAACTTCGGCCATGCCCTGCTGATAGCCGGTTCGAAAGGAATGGCAGGGGCATCGGTATTAGCCGCCCGCGCCTGTCTGCGTTCGGGGGTAGGTCTGCTGACCATACATGCACCGTTATGCAACAATGATATCCTGCAAACTTCCGCGCCCGAAGCAATGGTAGAAACAGATGCAAGCGAAACATGCTTTGCCGTACCTACCGATACCGATGATTATCAAGCTGTCGGCGTCGGTCCCGGACTCGGTCGCAGTGAAGAAACGGAAGCTGCCCCTGATAGAACAACTGGAACACTGCCAGACTCCGACGGTAGTAGATGCCGATGCGCTCAACATTCTGGCAAATCACCGGCATACACTCACCCATCTGCCGAAAGGTTCCATCCTCACCCCTCACCCCAAAGAACTGAGCGCCTGATCGGCAAAATGCCAAGACTTACGAACGCCTGATGAAAGCCTGCGAACTGGCTCACACCGCTAAAGTGCATATTATTTTGAAAGGAGCTTACCCACCATTATCACTCCCGAAGGCAAATGTTACTTCAATCCGACTGGCAATCCCGGTATGGCGACAGGAGGTAAAGCGGAGACGTATTGACAGGAGTGATTCTGGCACTACTTGCACAAGGTTATCCTGCCGAAGACGCTGCTAAAATAGGTACCTATATTCACGGATTAGCCGGAGACATCGCCCAGAAAAAAACAGGGCATGATCGGACTTATCGCAAGTGATATCGTAACCTGTCTGCCAGCAGCATGGAGGCTTGTAAGCGAATAAAAAGTTAAGAACTTACAGTTTATTCAATAACTTCATTAACTTTGTTTTTCAAAATCAGCTAAAAAAGAACCGAATATGAAAAAAGTTAATCATAGCAACAGGACTACTAATGGCCACTTCTGCCCACGCACAAACAGAAGTGCTGACAGGAGTGACACGAGGAAAAAGATTACGGAGTAGTGTACTGCCCTTCCCAAGACTCAAATAGAAATAGAGATAAAAGCGAACAAAGTCAACTATAAGCCGGGAGAATTCAGCAAGTATGCCGACCGCTATTTGAGACTGACCAATATCTCTGCCGAACCCGAAGAATATTGGGAACTGAGCAGCGTGAAAGTGAAGCCGGTAGGAGTACCCAACAGCGAAGCTACCTACTTCGTCAAACTGAAAGACAAAACGGTAGCTCCTCTCATGGAACTGACTGAAGACGGACTCATCAAATCAATCAACGTACCTTACAGTGGTAACAATACCACCAAAGCAGCAACCAACACTCCTGCTTCACAAAGGAAAGCCAACCCGCGCGACTTCCTCACAGAAGAGATTCTGATGGCAAGCTCCACTGCTAAAATGGCCGAACTGGTAGCAAAGGAAATCTATAACATCCGCGAAAAAGCAAGAATGCATTGTTGCGCGGACAAGCCGATAACATGCCTTCGGACGGCGCACAGCTCAAGATCATGCTCGACAACTTGAATCTTCAGGAAGAAGCTATGACCGAAATGTTCTCAGGAACCCGCGACAAGGAAGAAAAGACATTCACTGTCCGCCTCACTCCGGATAAAGAGTTTGACAATGAGGTCGCTTTCCGCTTTTCAAAGAAGCTGGGCGTAGAAGTTGCTAACAACGATTTGGCAGGCACTCCATTCTACATCAGCCTGAAAGACCTGAAAACGGTGAAGATTCCGCAAGAGGACGGAAAAAGAAGAAAGATATGGATGGAATTGCCTATAACGTACCGGGACAGGCAATGATTACGCTGACCGACGGCAAAAAGAAATTATACGAAGGAGAAATACCTGTTACTCAATTTGGTATCATCGAGTATCTGGCTCCTGTATTATTCAACAAGAACTCAACTATCAAAGTTTACTTTGATCCGGTGACCGGTGGACTACTTAAAGTAGATAGAGAAGAAGGTAAATAAAACTCTTTAATAGTAAAAATCATGGGTGGAGAAGGACACATGCTCGACATGATACGCCGGCTAAAAGACGGCAAAGAAGCTTCCCGCTTACGCCGGGAACGGAGAAATGACAAACTAGGAAGACTCAGAAGAAACAATGATCCCTAGCTCTTACCGAACACGACTCGAAGAAATGGAACGCATCATTAAAGATTCGAAAAGAAAAAAAAAGAAAAAGACAACAACTATTTCGTATGGGGAACGCTTATCATTATGGGCGTCCTAATAGGATGCGCTGTCCTTTCTATGGGCTTTATTTAATTGATAATGGACAATGAGGTTGAGCCAACCGGATATTATCTTATACTAAGCATTCACTATCCATTATCAATTATTCATTATCCATTTAATAAATCCGTCTTTCTGTAATTGGGTAAGATAGGTTGATATACGAGACTCGTAGCCTGCTTCACGCTGAAAGTGGTCTGCGAGTTTTTCTATGATTTCACGCACCGTCCGCTGACCGTCTATCAATTCCCATACAGCCGTTCCGTGTTCCTCCAGACGCACATGAATATCCTTTGACATTCCTTTCGGCAATAAGTAACGACTCATCCACGAACGCTTAAAACGAGGAAAGGAGAGCACAATAGTCTCCCCTTCCCGTTCAGCTTTAATATGTTCGTTACGACAAGGGATAACCTCCAAGAGGTTTATTTTCTCTTTCGTAGCCATATCTTTTCTCTTTTATATCTTTATTCCTGATAGGATCTGATTATTTCTGAATATTTGCTTTTCCAGTCCGTAGCCTTTCTTCTTGTTCTCTGCTTTCAGCATCAAAGCAACAATCAAGGCCAATACACCGAACATAGCAAAAATAGTCATCGGCAATGTATAATCATAGGTCTGCGCACACCGTCTACTACCGGGCCTTGCAATAAGAATTCAATACCCATCCGATCAGCAAAAGGTACTCCCATCAATCCCCAGTTCTGTACCCAAAAATCAGTGCATAAGCTGTACCCAACTGCTTTTCCGGAATAATCTTTGTGAACTGAAGGCCACATAGCCGAAGGAACCAGTGAGAAAGCAAAATCCCAGCACAATCATGATAACGGTAGCAAACCACCATACATTCAGAATAGGAAGAGCGAACATGGAGTGTACGAAAATCAGCATCACCGACCCGATTACCATCAACGTAGCTCCCTTACCGATACGGTCATACAAAGAACCGAACAACGGTGTCAAGATGATCGCACCAATCGGCAACAATCCGGGAATGGTTCCTGCCAGTTTCGGATCTACATTATATTTCTGCACCATCAGGTCAGCCGCATACTTAATGAATGGGAATACAGCCGAGTAGAACAATACACAGTAATGCAATCAACCAGAATCCTTTATTGGTAATAATATATACAATATCTTTCATACGGAACGGCTCTTCCGGTTCCAGTCCTTCTGCATCCAGAGAGGCATCCAGTTTCTTATCATAGAAAGTATAAATAAAAAATGCAATCGTACCTACACACAACATGACGAGACAGAACAGAATCGGAGCAGGAATATTGGTATGGAATGCACCGCCCTCATCTGTATATCCGAAAAAGTCGGCCAAAGGAACAGTAAGCACCATCGCTAAAGTAGTTCCAATACGCAGTAGCCATTTCCAGTCCCATAGCAAAGAGCCATTTTTACCCTTAAACCACATTTTTTTACTCTTCGAAACAGTGATACCCGCAATCTCGACTCCTACACCAAAAATAGCATATCCCAAGGCAGCCAGTGTGACCTGCATCTGAACCGAAAAGCATTGCACCTTCCGGAAAGTAGTAGAAATAGCATAATATTTCAATCCACAACCAAACACCATCAATAACAAACAGGCTCCCATTCCGGTGAAGCGAACTCCCATTTTGATCCAGGATGATACCACCAAAGATAAGCATCAGCAGGAATACATTAAACCAGCCATAAGCACTAGTAAAGAAACCGTAATCTAAACTGTCCCAAAGAAGTTCTTTCTCAAGCATGGGTTTCAGGGGAGATGACGTCTGTGAGGAAATAGCCGCACAACATTGTAAAAGCGACCAATGCTAGAACACTCCAACGCAACACTGCGGAGTCATTCAGCTTTGTTTCAATTGTTCTGTCATTGTAATATTTAAAAGGAGTTAATAATCTCGTTACGGGCAACAAAGTTAACTAATTATCATTTGTTTTACTAAAAAAGAGGCATATTTTATGAGAAAAAGGTTAACGTGACAGATTTCCTGCATGGAGACAGGCAGACAACAAAAATAATAAAGACAGGCGCGAATCACACGTATTACAGATTCCGTTAGAATCCCAGTAACTCCGTCATTCGCGCCTGTAACGGTGAGGACGAATCAAAGTTTGTACCCTCACACAATAAGTTTAAACCGAATATCCCTATCACTGAACTATTCTGCTGCAGGAGCAGGAGTTTCAGTAGCCGGTGGAGTTTCTGTAGCAGGTGCAGACTCTGCAGGAGCAGTAGCGTCTGTATTAGGGCAGCAGTACCGGTAGGCATGTTATACGGTTGGTTTGTTGTTCTTTCTGTGCCTGTTCCAACACTGCGTCTTTAGCAACAGCAGAGCGAGGAACTACATAAGCAGTAGCAATGCTCATTACAACCATAAAGATAGCTAGGCCCCATGTTGCTTTTTCCAGAAAGTCTGTAGTCTTGCGCACGCCCATGATAGCGTTAGATGAAGAGAAACCAGAAGCAAGTCCGCCTCCTTTTGAGTTCTGAATCAGCACGATGAAGCACATCAGCAAGGCTGCAATAACCATTAAGATAACGAATAATAAGTACATTTTTAGTTATTTTGAATTAGCGTTAATAATCAATTTTCCAAAAATCTGATTTGGTCTGCAAAGTAAGCATTTTTTTTGGATATTTCAAGCTTAATTTTTTAATTATTTCAAGAGCTTTCTGAATATCGTTGCTGTTTTACGTAGATTTTGGCAAAGTTTCGGTGAAACAACTGTCATCTTCCTCTTCTTCAGTGTTTGTTTCGGTCGTTTCGGTCGTTCTGCCTGTTTCGTTGGTTTCAGTCGAAGAAGCGGTCATGTTTGCTTCTGCTC
>VOFK01001620.1_pt1 | contig 32910 bp, 72 predicted proteins | sample 5384121 | NCBI WGS metagenome assembly VOFK01 (sample SAMN12384730, study PRJNA508395) | human gut metagenome | isolation source: healthy gut J | host: Homo sapiens | reverse complement strand
GCTGAATGCAGAGGACTATTGGTGCATTATTCATACATCAGACAGTACCAGAGCAGTGTACTGTATTGAACCCGGAAAACACGTTTTAAGCGGAGATATGTATAACGAAAAATGCAGCGGAGGACTATCTTAACAAGGTAAAAAAATAAGACGCTGTCAACTGAGGAAATTCAGGCGGCGCTCAGAAAAACATTTCTGTATGCATACACAGGAAAGCTTGATACAGCGGAATCATATATGAAATATACTGCAACTCAATTGCTTGTATGGGGAAGTTATAGTAGGACAAAGGGATTTGGATTTCAAGCGTGTAAGCAACGGGTATACGTCGGTTGAAAAAAAATGCTGAGTAATTTTAAAGACGATTATGCGGCACAGAAAGTAAGTGAGTATTATTACGACTATGAAGCAAAAAATACAGAAAGATAAAAAATCAGTATCCTTTGCAAAGGTTTCAAAGGAATCGGCGAAAGACTCGGCGGTAAAGGCAGGAGCAGACGGAACATATACATTTACCGATAAAAACGGACAGCTTGAAAACTTTGACGCTTCTGTCAATAACGGAAGTGTTGTATCAAAGTCGGGAAACAGTCTGAAAGTCAAAGCAGATGACGGAAAAACAGCAGTTGTAACATTAACGCAGAATAACCTGAGCGATTCAGGAGAGTTTACCGGATTTCTGACATTGACAAGCAATTCAAAGCAGACGCTTGCCAAACTGAAAGCAGGAAAAAAGAAAGTATTATGCGGCAGTAAAGGGAATTTCAAACGGTAATCTTGAAATCATAAAGACTTCCGAGGACGGAATTGTTTCAAATATAGAATTTACGGTAACGGGAAACGGTAAAACATACAATGTGAAAACAGACAGTAACGGAAAGATAAAAAATCCCAAATTTGACAGCAGGAGAATATACCGTAACCGAGGCAGTTCCTGTTCGATATGAAAGTCAGCAGTCTAAAAAAGGTTACCGTTCAGGCAGGAAAAAGACAGTTTCCGTTTCATTTTCAAATACTCTTAAAAAAGGAGCAATTAAGATAAACAAACAGTCTGAGGACGGTGAAGTAGGAAACCGAACATTTGAAATCAAGGGAAACGGCAAGACATACACAATTAATACAAACAGTGACGGAATTGCCATGATCTCGGATATTCCCGTATATGACAAGGATAATAATAAAATCACATATACGATAATCGAAAAGAATGTTCCGATAAAATACGTAGTTCCCGCAAATCAGACAGCAACCCTTACAGCAGACGCCACAACGACCAAGACATTCAAAAAAAATGTGCTTAAGAAGTTTACAGCAGAGGTAATAAAGACGGACAGCGAATATGAATCCGCCCAAGGTGACGGAAGTCTGGCAGGTGCTGTATACGGTATTTACAAAGGCGATGAACTCGTAGATACATATACAACCGATGAAAACGGGGATATTTTAAAACCAAGGAATATGTCTGCGGAGATAACTGGACTATCCGTGAAGTTTCACCGTCTGAGGGATATTTACTAGATGAAACAGTATACTCTGTTGGTGCTGAAGCCAAGAATTATACGGTTGAACACAATAATATTTTTTAATAGTAAAAAGAAAATGCCGTAAGGGGTAAAATCTCATTAATAAAGCACAGCGATGACGGAACAACGCAAATCGAAACACCTGAACAGGGGAGCGGAATTTGAGGTGTATTTGAAATCCGCAGGATCTTTTGAGGCGGCAAAGGAAAGTGAAAAAATTATCTTGTATGTGATGAAAACGGATTTGACGAAACCAAGTCGCTTCCATACGGTATTTACATTGTTCATCAGACTAAGGGCTGGGAAAACACCGAATGGATGCAGGATTTTGAAGTTGTCATCAGCGAGAATGAAAAGAATTATTTCTACCTTATTAACGACGCCGTTTTAACTTCACTTGTGAAAATAGTGAAAAAAGGACGCTGAAACAGGTAATATCATTCCTGTTTCAGGTATCGGTTTCAAGGTATGGAACTGTCAGAATGAATGCTATGTAGAGCAGACGATCAACTATCCGACGCAGATCACAATAGACACATACTATACAGACGAAAGCGGATCGCTTATGATGCCAAGCGAGCTTGTTTTTACGGAAATTACGAGCTTCACGAGGTACAGACGGCTAACGGATATGTTCTTGACGAAACTCCTGTTCCATTTGCAATTGACGGTCAGGAAGAAGTAATTACGGTAGAAAAAATTCAATACTGCTCAAAAGGGGAAAATAAGTGTTCGGAAAACAGGAGATATATTTACAAGAGTAAATAAGGCTTCGTCAGCATATACAGACGAGGACGGAAATCTGATTGAAAATCCTACGACATATACTCCGGTGTTTGAAACGGGAAATCTTGCAGGGGCAGTATTTCAGGTGATAGCATCTGAGGACATCATAACAGCAGACGGTACTGTAAGAGCAAAGGCAGGAGATGTAGTTGCAGAACTTATCACTGATGAAAACGGCTATGCCGAAACAGACTTGTTGTATCTGGGCAAGTACGAAGTTAAGGAAATTACCGCTCCTAACGGATATGTGCTTAATTCTAAATCACAGTTTATTGAACTTGTCTATGCAGGACAGGAAATAGAAGTAAGAGATACAGTAAATGCGGCGTTTGTCAACGATTATCAAAGGGTTGAAATCAGTCTTGAAAAAGATTTTAGAACAAGACGAAACCTTCGGAATCGGAACAAAATGAAGAATACAAAAGTGTCAGATTCGGTTTATTTGCAGAGGAAGAAATAACTGCGGCTAACGGCAGTACGATTCCTGCAAACGGTCTAATATCTGAAATCAGTCTTGATGAAAACATGAAAGCGGTATTTTCAGTAAAGCCCGTTTGCAAAGTATTATGTTCGGGAAATCACAACAGATGAGCATTATATTCTCAGCGATGAAAAAGTATTCTGTAGATTTTACCTATCATGGACAGGAAACAGAGGCAGTCTGCATAGACTGCGGAGAGTTTGAAAACAAGCTTAAAAAGAGGAACGGTCAAGGGACTGAAACTAGACGAGAATAATGAACCTCTTTGAAAACGCAGTGTTCGGACTTTTTAAACCCGACTGTACAGAGTTTACAGAGGAAAACGCATTAATGACAGCCAAGTCAGATGACAAGGGCTGTTTTTCTTTTGCCGATATTCCGTTCGGAGAGTTTGCAGTAAGAGAGATAAAAAAGCTCCGACAGGATATATTTTGTCAGATAAGGTGTATCAGGTGAACATAACCGAGGACGGTCAGACTGTAGAAATAACAGCAGAAAACAAGCCGATAACCGTTGAGTTTTCAAAGAGAGATACCGAGGGTAACGAGCTTAAAGGAGCTAAGCTTCAGATTGTTGATGAAAAGGGTAATGTAATAGAGGAATGGGATTCGGACTGTACAAATCATATTGTTAAAAAAAGCTTAAGGCAGGGAAATATGTGCTTACCGAAACCGCAGCTCGGACGGTTATGAGATAGCCACAGATATCAGCTTCGAGGTCTTTGAGGACGGTACGGTCAAGGCAGGAAATACAGAAACAGTTGCTGTATCTAAAGACGGAAATCCGCTGATAGTTATGGTAGACGAAGCGGAAGAAAAAGCAGATAACCCCTCAGACAGGAGAGAACCGCAGTAAGCTTCCGGGGATCATACTGACAGGAACAGGACTTTCAATACTTGTAATACTGATATTAAAGAGCAGAAAAAAGAACGGAGGAAAAGATGAAAAAGTAAGCTATTGAAAATAGCGGCGGCTGTTTCTGCCGCCGCTTTAATTGCAGGAGGAATATATTTTCTGTTTTTATGATGATCTGGCACAGAAAATAAGCTATGAAAAGCTAAAGCCGTTTATGCCGAATGTTACTGTGCTGAGTGTTGCATCGACAGAACAGATCAACAAAGATGATAAGGCAGAGTTAAAGGAACAGGTTCAGGAACTGAATCAGAGCTATGACGACTCAATAGGATGGATATATATTCCCGATACAAATATCAACTATCCGATAATGCAGTCGGAGGATAATGAATATTATCTCCACAGGTCATATGACGGAAGTTATTTGTATTCGGGTTCTGTTTTTCTCGATTGGCGATGTAATTCGGATTTTTCGGGAGATGTGAATATGCTGTACGGTCACAATATGCAAAACGGAAGTATGTTTGCGGATGTAGTGAATTTCATAAACAAGGATTACTTTTGACAGTCATAAATACGGCTGGCTAACAACTGAGGACAGCGTATACAGGATAGAATTCTTTTCGGTTTCACAGCCTCAGAGTTACAGCGGAGTATACAATGTTCAGAGGGCAGGAGATAAGTGGCTTAAAAAGCTCAAGAGTTTCAATGTGATAGACAGAGAAATAAAAATCGAAGATGATGATTGTATGATCTCGCTTTCTACCTGTACAAATTCTGAAGGAAAGATCAAGAACTGTTCTGACGGGCAAATTGATTGAAGTTTAACGGAGGGATGTATATGAAAAAGAATAAAAGTACTTATATTTATAATTACAGCAGCAGTAATGGCGGTGTTGTGCAGTATTACGGTGTTTGCGGACGGAGAGAGGTAGCAAACGCAGTAAATAGCAATACATGGACAAAGGCGAGAGGACAGATAAAATCGATCGTAAACGATGTAGTGTTTCCGTGATAGATGTCGTTCTGGCAATACTATTGTTTGTTAAAATATCTACAAGTTACATGGACTATCGCAAGCATGGCCAATTCGAATGGACTGCTCCGGCGATTTTGTTCGGCGCCTTATATTCTCCCTGACAGCTCCTTTGTATATCTGGTCTATAGTGGGAATGTAATAAAACAACAGGTTTGAGGCTGAATATTTGTTGGATATTGGTATAGCTATCAGCCAAGTGATATGGTATATTGTGTTGCGGAGGTGAGGCAATGGACATAGCGGGCGAGCTGTACAATAAGTATGCAGACGAGATCTCAAAGGAAGCAGTGAGTAATGAAAGGTATCTGAAGTTAAAGGGAGAGCTTCAAAATATATCCGACGAGTTTGAAAAGCTTGATGAAGAAATAAAGGAAACTGTCGACAGGTATATTGATATAACCTCACAGGAAAAATGATATCTATTCGGAAGCCGCATTCCATATGGGATTCAGGCTCGGACTGAGAATACAAAGGGAAATGAAAGAATAAGAAAAAAGCAGTCTTGAGACTGCTTTTTTCAATGAAGTGATGAAATGCCGTATATACCGTATACGGACGAAGAAAAAGCAGGTTGCAAACAGTGTTGATTTAGAACAGTTTTTTGCATATGAGGGAGAAAAACTGGAACGTGCCGGAAGGGAATACAAGCTGATATATTACGACGGCGGCGGAAAGCATGACAGTATAACGATAAAGGGCTCGACTTGGTTTGACCATAAGAATCAAGTAGGCGGCGGAGCAATAAAAAGTTCATGCGTCATTTTACGGTATGGATTTTCAGACGGCAATGAACGAATTACTTGAAGAAGCGTTTCAAGCATATGCCGAAGTCCTCCCAAAGCGGAAGTAAAGGAAGAAAAGCCTAAAGAGTTTAAACTGCCTGAGAAGAATTCGGATATGCACAGAGTGTATGCCTACCTTATTAAGCAACGATTTATTGCTCCGGAGATCATAACTCATTTTGCAAGACAACATACACTGTATGAGGATAAGGAGCATCACAATGCGGTGTTTGTGGGCGTGGACGAAAATGGTATTTCCCGTCAGGCACATAATAGGTCGACCAACTCTTTCGGAAAAACATTTCGAATGACCTGTGAGGGTTCGGATACACGGTACAGCTTTGCTCACTTCGGTGAATCTGAAAAAAGCTGTTTGTGTTTGAAGCTCCTATAGATATGTTGAGTTATCTCACTCTCTATCCGCAGGATTGGCAGAAAACACAGCTACATAGCTATGAACGGAGTGTATGAAAATGCAGTTTTAACAGCGTTGGAACATCATTCAAGCCTTGAAGAAATTGTACTCTGTACCGATAACGATGAAGGAGGAATTGACGCCGTAGACAGATTGACGGATATACTGAAAGAACACGGATATGAAAATATTTCTCGTATCGCTCCTGAAAATAAGGACTTCAATGAAAATTTAAAGGAGAGAAATAGTATAGAGCCGTTAAAAGCTGTACCTCACAGAAGAAAGGATATATATTATGAAACTGTTTCGGATTTACAGCATTTTAAATGTAATCCCGACCGATTAATTGACAGGCTGTCAAAAACATTCAGAAACGGACAATATCGTTATCTTGCCGAGTATGCGCTTGCAGGCTCGGCATTTTTATAGGCAGAAAAAACGAAAATGCGATGTTTGAAAAGCTGAAAGCAAAGATGTCAGACGAATACAGGGCATATTCCGATAAAGGCAAGATGTATTCTAAAGAAGATAACCTAAAAGAGAATGTACCTCAATCAGTGATGAAAGATTTAAGGCATACTCAGGCAAGGACAAAGGAACAGGTTATTCAGACCGCAAAATCGCTGTATGAACTTGCAGACTGTGCAGTCAGGTGCGAGGTTGAACAGCAGCTTGAAGCTCCCGTTATATCACAAGAAGAAACGCCTCAGATGGAAGAACCGTCTGAGGCGTTGTGTATGGAATATGGATAATCAGAAATTAGAACCGTTCCATCCCCAATTGGGAGTTTCAGAGTATTTCACATAAATTCTGGACGGCTCTGTAGATAGTTGTTCATGAAGTATATTACAGATTTTTTCTGTCAGAGCATTGCAGGCAGAGGAATCCGCATGACCGTAAATGCTGACTTCTACCATAGCGGCAGGAGCGTTGTCACCTTTAAAGTAAAGAATATGTTCCGGTTCAATACCCACCATAAGCCAGTTTTCGGTTTTTCCCGGAATAGCAGTAATCGCTTTTCCGAGTTCAGATTTAATAATTGTTTCCGTTTTATCAGAAACAGCGGTGTTTGTTTTGATATTAATAAATGGCATAATATTACCTCCGTTTTTTTATTTAGTATACCACAAATCTATGTAAATTTCAATCGAAGGGAGAGAAATATGACAGAATCACAGCTGATCGGCATAATAGCGATGTCGGTCATTTTTACTTTATTAGCAGTATTGGTGTACTGTTCAAACAACTATTCCTTAAACGGAATCAAGAAAAAGACCGTAGGACAGGGGCAATATGGTACTGCCCGTTTTTCTACAAAAGCCGAGATCAAAAAGACTTATACAAAAATACCCTTTGATGTGGAGAACTGGCGTAAGGGAAAGAATCTGCCAAAGGTTCAGGGTACTGTAGTAGGGTGCAAAACCGAAGGGAAACGAACCTATGCTTTAATTGATGAGGGCGATGTTCATACCCTTATGGTGGGTGCGGCAGGCGTAGGCAAAAACAGCTTTTTTCCTTTATCCGAATATTGAACTGTCTCTTGCAAGCGGCATGAGCTTTCTCAATACAGATTGCAAAGGCGACGTAGTGAGAAACTATGGAACGATAGCGAAAAAGTACTACGGCTACAATGTTTCGGTTATCGATCTCAGAAATCCCACACGCTCTGATGAAAATAATATGCTTCATCTGGTTAATAAATATATGGACATTTACAAGTCGGATAAGACTAATTTGCAGGCAAAAAGCAAAAAGCGGAGAAGTATGCAAAGATAACAGCGAAAAACTATTATTAATATAGGCGGCGGAGATTATTCTTCTATGGGACAAAATGCATTTTTTATGACGCTTCAGAAGGGCTGTTAGCTTCTCTCATACTGTTGATAGCTGAATTTGGAGATAAAAATGAAAGGCATATAGTATCGGTTTTTAAAATGATTCAGGATTTATTAACGCCAATAGCCGAAGAAAAAGAAGGCAGAGAAAAAAGGACAGGCAAAGCCTAAAAACGGATTTAAAATTCTTATGGAAAAGCTCCCTGACGAACATAAAAGCCAAATGGCTTGCAGGTTCTGCACTGTTTGCGGCAGATCAGGCGATGATGTCGATAATATCAACTGCATTGTCAAGGCTCAACAGCTTTATAGATTCCGAACTGGAACAGATACTGTGCTTCGGTACGGCAATTGACGCCGAGAAGTTCTGCAATGAAAAAGTCGGCGATATTTATTGTGCTTCCCGAAGAAGATATCAGTAAATATTTTTATGGTATCGCTGATAATTCAGCGAGCTGTACCGTGAGATTTTAATAATTGCAGATGAAAACGGAGGCCAGCTGAAAAATAGGGTAATGTTCTTTTGTGACGAGTTCGGCAGTTTTCCTAAGATAGAGGGGGCAGAGGCGATGTTCTCTGCAAGCCGTTCCCCGAAGAATCAGCATTGTAGCAATTATTCAGTCCTTTGCACAGCTTGACAAAAATTACGGCAGAGAAGGTCAGGAGATAATAACCGACAACACGCAGCTGACTATATTCGGAGGCTTTGCACCAAACAGTCAGAGTGCGGAGGTTCTGTCAAAAGCCCTAGGTGAACAAACAGTTCTGTCCGGTTCTATTTCTCACGGCAGAGATAAATCACAATCCCTGCAGATGATAGGCAGACCGTTAATGACGCCTGATGAGCTTAAATCAATGCCGAAAGGTCAGGTTATTGTTATGAAAACGGGAACGCATCCCATGATATCGCCGTTAAAGCTGTATTTTAAATGGGGCATTGAGTTTGAAGAACCGTATATACTTGAAGATAAGGGTGCAAGGAAGGTCACATATATGAGTAAAGACGGATTAATGCGAGAGGTCGAGATGAAGTATCCGCAGAAGAAAAAAAAAATACTGCCTGTGGAGTTTGATGTGGAATTCGATGAAGAACTGCCGAAAATGAGAAAGCCGCTGAAAACAGGAGGTGTATAGTGTTTGAGATTTTCAAGGGAGATCTACGAGTACGGATTGCCTCACAGGGGCAGTGACGGTATATATGTATCTTTCCAACCGTGCCGGAAAAAGAAAGAGTGTTTCCCGTCAGTGAAAACCATTGCCGAGGATCTCCGACTTTCAAAGTCGACAGTGTTTCGTGCATTGAATGATCTTGAAAATGCGGGACTTATTGAACGTGAGGAACGTTACAGAATAAGCGGAGGACGAAGTTCCACTCTTTTATAGGGTTAAAGGTTGAAAAAACAGCGGTTTTGTGGTATAATTAGTAACATAAATTAATACGGGGTGTAAAAGTGATAAGAAGATTTGAAGAAAAGGATATATCTTCTGTAATACAAATTTGGTTGGATTCAAATTTAGAGGCACATTCATTTATAGCAGAAAGCTATTGGAAAAACAAATATGAAGCTGTAGAAAAAATGATATTAAAGGCAGAAATATATGTTTACGAGGGTAGCGATGGTATAAATGGGTTTGTCGGATTGATAGACAATTATATTGCCGGAGTATTTGTAAGAAAGGGAAAACGCTCAAAGGGAATAGGAAAACAGCTTATTATTGATTTTGTTAAGGGTCAGTACAATAACCTGACGTTAGATGTTTTTGTCAAAAATACCAGAGCAGTAGATTTCTATATAAGAGAGGGATTCCAAATTCAACGCAAAAGTATTAATTATGATACGCAGGAAGAAGAATACACCATGTGTTGTTAAGCAGATATTGATTAAAATTAAGGGAGTAAAAGGAATGTCAAACAAGTACAATTTAGACCGAGAAACCTATAGAGCAATAAAAAAGATGGACAGAGTGCAGCTGGAAAAATACTGACCGATGTATATACATCAGGCAAAGAGGACGCAGAATCGGGATATATAGATTTAAGCGAGCTTAAAAGCAGCCATCGGACAGATAAAGGGAATAGGAGAAAACAGACTCAACGAAATAATGGATGTTATTCAGAACTTTGTTGATAATGCTGAGAAAAAAGAGGATTAATATGAATGATGTTAACAGATGCGGCTGGTGTCAGGATAACGGAATGATGCAGAAGTATCATGATGAAGAATGGGGAGTACCGTTGCATGACGATAAAAAAGCAGTTTGAGTTTTTGATGATGGCAGTGATGCAGTGCGGACTCAGCTGGTCGCTTATGTTAAAGAAAAAGACAAACTTTCAGACAGTGCTTTGATGATTTCGATTATGAAAAAGATCGCCTTGTACAATGAAGAAAAAAATCGCAGAAATAATGCGATAACTGTCTATTCGCATCTGCAGGCATGCGGAATAATAAACGATCATGAGGAAAAATGCTTCAGGTATAAGGAGCTTAAAGAAAAAATGATATAAACCGCTGATTTTTTTATCAGCGGTTTTTTATATGGGAGGAAAAAATGAAAAAGAGAAAAAGCCGAACGGTGTAAAAAGCTACAGAAGAACAAAAAAAGTATTATATAACGATCCATAGCTGTGAGCGTTACGGAAAGCTGAAAAATCATCAGTCCATTGGGACTGATTTTTTTTATGGAAAGAAAAAAAAGGAGGCGGTATAAATGTTTGACTGGATAGGAGATGCGTTAAGCTGGGTAGGAGATAAGATATCGGGAGCGGTATCAAGCGTAGGCTCGGCAATTTCCGAAGCAGTATGGGATATAATGCTTGAATGGCTGTTTAAAACAATTTACGGAGCGGTTGCAGACTTCTTCGGAATGATAAACGGGATGGCGGCGGAAATATTTGAACTGAATTGGGTAAATGCATTTTTTAAGTTTGTTTTCGTCATTCGGATGGGCGTTGTTCGTGGCAGGACTGGCAGTAGCAGTGTTCGATACTGCGATAGAAATACCAGTCGGGCAGGGTAAATATACAAAGTACCTGTCTGAATATTCTGAAAGGTTTTATGGCAGTAAGCCTGTTTACAAAGCTTCCTGTTGCCCTGTATAAGTTCTGCATAACCTTACAGACCACATTTTCAGATGACTTGATAAGTTCATTTACAGGTTCGGTAAGAGGCAATCTGGGAGATACCGCAAATGTAGTTCTGAAATCTATGGCAGGGGTATTCGGGACTGATCGGAATATTAACGGTAATAGCGCTTGCATACTGTGTAATAAAGCTGTTCTTTGCGAATATCAAAAAGAGGCGGAATTTTACTTTGTCAGATAGCGGTGGGAAGCCTGTATATGTTTTCGATTCCGAGAGGTTTTTCAGACGGATTCAACAGCTGGTGCAAACAGATATTCGCACTGTGTCTGACAGCTTTTTTACAGACAACACTGCTGTTTCTGGGACTGCTTACATGGCAGACAAATATGCTTTTGGGACTTGGAATAATGCTTTCGGCAAGTGAAGTTCCGAGAATAGCACAGCAGTTCGGATTGGACACAAGCATAAGATTTAATATGGTAAGCGTTTCAAGTACGGTTAATACAGCTATGCGTGCAGGAAAATTTGTTACATCAAAATTTGCGTAGGAGGTTTTTATGAAAACATATATATATCCGCAGAATCTGAAAGCGGCGTCAAGACTGTGGCTGTGGAGCATAAAGGATTTTCTTGATAATATGTATAGGACTAATATTATCGGTTGTGATATTAACGCAGATATGGTCGTTTATACCGTTCGGAATAACGGCAATGTTTGCGTTTTTGTCTATACGCATGGAGGAAACAACGATAATGGATTATATATTCTGTGCGTTTAAATTTTTTGTGACATCACAGCAGTTATTTTATTGGAGGTAAAGGAATATGAAGAAAGTAAAAAAAGCAGAGAAAAAAATCAACGCAGACATTATTAGGCTTACAGACCTTTGGTAAGTACGGATTGAAAACAGACAGGGCAGAACTTGTGTTTTACAGTGTACAGCCAACAAATATATCGGTATTGTCAGATGAGAATATAGATGTTAAAGTGCATCACTTAATGTCGCTGCTGTCGATGATACCCGAACTTGAATTGATATGTCTGGACAGCTGTCAGTGCTTTGACGCAAACAAGCAGAATATCATTCAGAGGATAGAAGAAGAAAAGAATCCTGAGATAAGGAAGATACTGAAATCGGATTTGGAGTTCTTAGACAGTATTCAGGTGGAAATGTCTACGGCAAGACAGTTTCTGTTCTGTCTGAGGATAAGCGATAAAAAGGAAGGACAGGTATTTCAGCAGATAAACCGTTCGTCAAAGCTGATAGCCGAACACGGATTTGATGTCAGACAGCTGAAAAAGGAGGATATCAAGCGAATGCTTGCCATATATTTTGAGGTATCAATGAACGGAGAAGATATATCGGATACAGAGGGAGAAGCATATTTGGAGGTAGCGGTAAATGAAAAAATTTAAGAGAAAGCCAAAGGTTCTTACACCGGAACAGGCAGAGGAAATAAGGGTACAGGAGTTTTTTGACAGAATATCACCAAGTACAGTGAAGTTTTTTACAGACCATTATATATGCGGAAACAGTTACAAAAGTGTGGGCGGTAAGGGAATATCCGCCGTCAACGGAAGAACAGGCAATACTGTCACATCTTGCAGACAGAAGCGGAGTAACACTGAGAATATACAACAGACTTGTAGACAGCTCGGAACAAAGGCAGATAATACAGCATGCAGCAAGGAGAAATAAACTGATGACAACTGTAAACGATGTGACCGATTAAATAGAGGCGGAGAACAATCTGAAAGACGTTGTACAGCTTATAGCTGACCTGAGAAGAAACAAAGAACCTTTGCTTTGCATACGGCTGTGTTTATTGAGCTGAAAGCTTCAGATGAAGAAAAGCTGAAGGTACTGCAGTCGGATATTTTGATGGAACTTACCCGTTCCAAAATTACTGTGGACAAGTTGGTTTTAAGACAGAAAGAGGGAATGCTGTCGGCATTGCCGTTCGGACACAATGCGTTCGAACTCTGTTTGAAAGAGTACTTCCTGCAAGCGCTGTGGCTAATCTGTATCCGTTAAACTATTCAGGCAAAACCGATGAAAAAGGCTTTTATATCGGACGAGATAAATTCGGCACAAATATTCTTGTGGATTTTGATAAGAGAAGCGATGTGACAAGACAAATGCCAATGTTCTTATTCTAGGAAACAGCGGACAGGGCAAGTCGTACCTTATGAAGCTTGTGCTGACAAATATGAGGGAGTCGGGGAAATCGATAATTTGCCTTGATCCCGAAGCAGAGTATGAGGACTTGACTAATAACTTAGGTGGTACTTACCTTGATCTTATGTCGGGAGAATATATGATAAATCCGTTAGAGCCAAAAACTTGGGGAGAAGCTGAGCGAGATAAGGAATCGCCGGAAGCGTTTAGAAAGGTAACAAGGTTAAGTCAGCACATAAGCTATCTAAAAGACTTTTTCAGAACTTACAAAGATTTTACCGATGCAGAGATCGATACAATTGAAATTATGTTAATGAAGTTGTATGCGAGATTTGATATAGACGATCTTACCAATCTTGATAATCTGAAACCAACGGATTATCCTGTTATGGAGGATTTATATAACCTCATTGAAAAAAGAATATATGATATTCGATCATGAAAAAAAGCAACCCTGTACACAGAAGAAAATTTACAGAACATCTGTCTGGGACTGCACTCCATGTGCAAAGGAGCGGAAAGCAAATATTTTAACAGTCATACGAATATAAAGGACAGTGAGTTTTTATGTTTCGGTGTGAAAGGCTTAATGGACACAAACAAAAAGCTTAAGGATACTTTGCTGTTTAACATTCTCAGCTATATGAGTAATCAGCTGCTGAGCAGAGGCAATACCGTTGCGGCAATAGACGAGCTTTACCTCTTTTTAAGCAATCTGACTGCTATTGAATATATAAGAAACGCCATGAAACGTGTTCGTAAAAAAGAGTCCTCGATAGTGATAGCCTCACAAAATATCGAGGATTTTCTGCTTGCCTGAAATTAAGGAATTTACAAAGCCGCTGTTTTCAATTCCAACGCATCAGTTCTATTTTAATCCCGGAAATATTGAAGTCCAATCTTTTATTGATACATTGAAGTTAGAAATGTCAGAGTATGATTTAGTTAAATATCCTGCAAGGGGTTCGTGTCTGTATCGGTGCGGAAACGAGAGATATCTGTTACAGGTAATAGCTTCCGATCATAAAAGGCTAAGCTGTTCGGTAAGGCAGGAGGAAGATAAACATGAAATATTCTTTAATGTTAGTAGTAAAATATGGTATAATGATAGGCGATATAAAAAACGCTTATTAATTAAGTAAACGAGCATATAATGATCTTAATTTTGATACTTGATTATACTTGTAAAATATAGTATAATAAAATAGAGAAAAAAATTGCATTAAAGGAGGAATCAAACATGACGAATAGAATATATAAAATTTCAGAAATAAAGGAAATTGTTTCGCCTATTGCACAGAAATACGGAGCAGAGAGAATCTATCTGTTTGGTTCTTACGCTAAAGGAGAAGCTACATCTCAAAGTGATATTGATTTGAGAATTGATAAGGGCAAAATCTGCGGAATGCTTGCATTAAGTGGATTAAGAGTTGATTTGCTGGAACAATTTCAGAAAAATGTTGATTTATTAACAACCGGAAGTTTAGACAAGGATTTTTTACGGAGTATAGAAAATGAGGAGGTTCTGATTTATGGGGGAAAAGCAGTAAATCAAATGACCAATTACTAAAGCATATAATATCGTATGCAAATCAGATTGATGAAGCAAATCAAATGTTTAATGCTGATAAAAATGAACTTGAAAATAATTCGGTATATAGAAATTCAATTGCTTTATGTTTGCTTCAAATAGGAGATCTTGCAAACAAATTAACAGATGATTATAAAGAATCAACTGAAGATCAGATACCATGGAAAGCAGTAAGAGGTCTGAGAAATATTGTTGCACATGAATACGGTCATATTGATTGTCAGTCTCTTTGGGAAATGATTCAAACAGATGTACCTGTATTAAAAAGAATTTTGTGAAAGAGAGATTGCGTTATTTGAAAAAATAAAGTCTTCGGAATATGAAAAACAATATGAAGATTTAACAGAAACCGAAGAAAATGGATTTTGAGATGAAAATGGAATAGGAACATAAATGAAAGCCGCATAATGCGGCTTTTTTTTTATTGTGCTGAAAAGGAGGGAAAAGCAATGAGTGTAACGGCAGGAGCAATAGCCAAAAAAGGCAGCGGTGATATTGGCAAAGGATAAGCGGACATGGAAAGCAGTGGGCTTAATAATAGGGATTGTCATAGCCATAGTGTTGCTTGCCTGTGATGGTTTTATTGGCAATAGGAAATCAGATTTCATCAGCAGAAACGCAGAATATAGATTATTCTGCATATGTTCAAAATCTGAGCGCTGAGCAGAAATCTCAGCTTTCACAAATGGAATCGGACGGTAAAGCAATTGCAGATGAACTGTCAAAGCTCGGTCTTAAAACACAGACCGTAAAAGCACAGATGATTTACCTCACCTATTTTGAAAATGTTCAGAGAGGTAAGAATTTTTTTAAGGATTACTGTGCCTGTTTTAAAGAGAAGGATAATAAAAAGCTGATTGAAAATTTGAATAAGAAGTACGGACTGAAAATCAGCTATGAAGAATTTATGAGATCATATTCTGTGATTGCAAATGTCAGTATTGACAGCAATCTGTTTTTAAATCTTGATGTGAAAAAACAACATTGACTTAGCGAGGTGGGCAGAAAACGCATATGCAACTCAATGGGGATATGTTCCTTATACAGACGGAAATGTTCTGACAGAAGAAAAAATACAAGGCTCTGAAAGAAAAAATATCCAAAAGGATATCAAAGAGGAAGGTGATAAATGGCAAAGCCGAAGAACGACAGATAACTATAACTTACTTAAATCATATCTGTGGTACGACAGCAAAAGCAGAACAATTTCAAAGGATAATTATTCGATTTCCGATATGAGTGTGCAGGAATTGTACAACTCTGCATCAGTCAAAGGAAGTATGGACAAGCTTCCCGAAAGGTTAGGAACTGCTGTTATAAACGGCAATATCATTGGAATATATATCGGCGGAGGTAAAATGTGGTATATGCAAAATCTGTTACGGACGGAGTGGTCAAAGAGTCTGTAAAAATTCATCATGGAAAGCGTGGTTTGAAATACCGTGGATAGAGTACGGGGAGGAAAAAGAATTTTAATAATGAAATTCAGTTTGATGAATATGACAAAGCCAAGAAAAAACAATCTGGGACTTGTCCAATGGGCAATTCAGGCTCACGAAAACGGTTGGGGATATGTCTATGGTACATACGGAAATGTTCTTACCGAATCAATACTTCAGGACAGAGCTTCAGTGTTTGGGGGAGAAGTAACAAGCTACATGGACTTTATCCGTTCAAACTGGCTTGGCAAGAGGACGGCAGATTGCGTTGGATTGATTAAAGGATACGGCTGGTATGACAGTAAATCAGGTAAGATAACGGTTGGTTCTAATGGTATGGCAGATGTGGGGAGCAAACGGAATGTTTGAAAATGCCAAGGTAAAAGGTACGATAGACACCATACCGGAAGTTCCAGGACTGGCTGTATGGAGTGACGGTCACATCGGAATCTATATCGGAAACGGAGGGTGATCGAAGCCATGAACACGCTGAGAGGTGTTACCCGTACTAAACTTGCAGGACGTGAGTGGACTCATTGGTTGCAGATTCCGTACATCAGTTATGTTGAGGAAAAGGAGAAGAAGTAATGAAAAAGAACGTAAGCATAAGCATTGATTGTGAAAAATTATCGGCGTTGGAAATGTATTTAGGACAGAAAAATTTGAATCTGTCGGATGAGCTTGATAAGTTCATTGAATAGTTGTATCAAAAGAATGTACCTCAGAATGTGAGAGATTTCCTGAAAATGAAAGAGTCAGCCAAGCCGTCACGCAAGACAAAAAAAATACTGCTCCTGTGGAATCAGAATATCAATCGGAGAAGTAACTCGCCACGTGTCGCACGACAATGCCTTTTGTAAAGGCTTTTACAAGGTAGGTGGGGTGGTTTACCCCATAGGTTTGTCGGGGCAAATTTTCGGGCATTTGTCGCAGAGTTTGAGAAAGCGAATAGAGGATAGGTTTGATGGAAATCGAACCTTTTTTGTTTGCCGGTTAAAGTTTGGTCGCTTTGGGGCGACCAAACATTCACATCGTCGAGCAAAAAAGCTCGCCGAATTTGCGAAGATTTATAAGCTTTAATAAGCAGTCGCATAGATAGGAGGTTTTGAAAATTGCGGTCGGATAATATTAAAAAAATACAGAAGAAAAAGCAGAAATTACAGAGGTTTCGGCAGTCGACTCGGATGTTAAAAAGCAAAGATTCGGTCTTAAGATATTTCCTGAAACATTGGAGATAGTTGACACGCTTTTTGAGCATGATAACTGTAAGTCACGCTCTGAATTTATTGAAAAAGCAATTAGATTTTTACTGCGGTTATCTTCTCAATAAGGAAAGTACGGCAACAGAATTCATTGCACCTCAGCTTGCTTCAATAACAGAGGGGATAGTGAAAGGAAGCGAGCAGAAGTTATCACGTGCATTATTTAAGGTAGCGGTTGAAGTCGGAGCATTGACTCATATGGTGGCGGCGATAAATGAAATAGATGACGATACCCTCCAAAAAGCTCAGGATCATGTGTGTTGACGAGGTCAAGCGTATCAACGGTATAATTAACTTTGAAAAGGCTGTAAGGTATCAGAGGAGCGATGAGTAATGTCACAGATAATAGTAACAAGCCGATATTTAAAAAGCGGAACTGAAAACAAAAGAAAAAATTATACAAGATACATTGCGACTCGTGAAACAGTGGAAATCCGTGAACAGAATATAACTGACAGAGAAGCTCCTGCAACAGAGAAACAGCAGGAGCTTCTTTCTGATTTGCTTAAAAGATTTTCCCGAAGCAAAAAAGTATTTGGAATATGAAGATTATAAAAATGATTCCACAGTTGAAAATGCAAGTGAATTGATTTCGGCTATAATAGAACGCAATGCAGATGTGATAGGTAAAATCGTCAGAACTTTGTAGGCTACATGGCAATGCGTCCGGGAGTTGAAAAAAAGAGGCTCCCACGGTTTGTTCAACGACAAGGACGAACCTATAATTTTAAATCAGGTAGCAGATGAAATTGCAAATCATCCCGGAAATGTATGGTCTCATGTTGTTTCAGCCGCGTAGAGAAGATGCAATTCGTTTGGGATATGATAATTCAGATAGGTGGCGTGACTTAGTGAAAAGACATATCTCGGATATATCAGAAGCACAGCGTATCCGTTATGCAATCTGAAATGGTATGCCGCTTTCCATGACACAACACACCATCCTCATATTCATCTGCTTGTATATTCTACAAATGCAAAACAGGGATTTTTTGACTAATCAGGGTATAGATAAAAATCCGTTCAGTATTTGCAAACGATATATTTTTTGACGATCTGCAGTCAATATATCAGAAGCAGACGATTAGGCGTGATGAATTAAAAAGCAGAGTCGAAAAAGTATGTTGAAAATTTACTGAAAGAAATTACTGAGGGGAGATTTTGAAAATGCAGAACTTGAGAAGCTGATAAAAGTTTTACATATGCAGTTAAAAAACTGCAAAGGCAAAAAAAAGTATACGGATATCTTCCGCTGAATGTTAAAGAAATTGTTGACAAGGTCTTTAAAGAGCTTTCAAAAGATAAAAACATACAGTCTCTGTATGAGAAATGGTGTGAGCTTGAAAGACAGAAGTACAAAACCTATACACAGAAAGAAAAAGAATTTCCACCGCTGTATGAAAATAAGGTTTTCCATTCGGTAAGGAACAGTATAATAGGTCAGGTTTTAAATATGGATTCACTGACCGGATTTGTTGATAACATAGACCCCGAACCTACAGAGATTACAACCGATGAAGATATTCCTCCGCCGATTGAAGATTGCATAACGGAAGAAGATTTCAAATGGAATGATGAAGGAGTTGAGTATAATACTTATGATTTTGAATCAGACAGCCATTACTATATTAAGTGGAGTACTTCATACAAAGAAGCCTGTAAAATTATTTACGATAAAAAATCCGAGAAAAGGATTATGAGAAAGCCGAACAGCTTCTGATAACCGAAGCTGATTCGGGGAATGTGCTTGCGGTGCATGACTTAGAAAGCTGTACTCCACAGAAAAGCTTGGTTCAAAGAATGAAGAAAAATCATTTGAATATTACAGAGAGGCTTTAAATGGATTTACAGAGATAGAACCCAATGCGGATTTTGTATTTCCCTATAAATCCGATTATCAAAAGCCTGTTGATATGAGGTCTTATGTATGGTATCGCATAGGCAAAAATGCATTGCTATGGTTTAGGTATACAACAGGACTATGAAAAAAGCGTTTGAATGGTTTTTAAAATCAGCAAAGGAGGGTAATAAATTCGCTCAGTACAGTCTGGGGAATCTGTATTACTACGGAAACGGAACAGATAAGGACTTGTCACAGGCGTTTCAATGGTATATGAAATCAGCTGAACAAGGACAGCCTTACGCTTACTTCCATTGCACAAATGTACAATAAGGGTGAATATGTATCCAAGGATGAAAATCAGGCACATGAATATTACAAACAGGCTTTAACAGGATTTCTTGAACTTTAAAGTAAGGATCAAGCTGATGATAACCTATATTACAAACTTGGTTCTATGTTTAAAAAGGGACTCGGTACAGACATTGACATGGATAAAGCTATAGATTACTTCAAGCGTTCTGCTGAAATGAATAATACAAATGCAAAGAGGACGCTGGCGCTTGAATATATTTATGGGAAACACTTGAACTGGACATCGAAAAGGGACTTGAAATGCTCACAGAATGTGCGGACAGCGGAGATACGCTTTCCTGTTACAAGCTTGGGAAAATATATTTTAAAGGAGAGATAGTGTACAAGGATTTGAATATGGCTGAAAAGTATTTTCTGAAAGCCTCCCAGAAAGAAAATCGATATGCTGATTATTCACTCGGTAAACTGTATCTTGAAAAAGAAAAAATACAGTCTCTTGATAAAGCAGTCGAGTATTTTGAAAAAGCCTTGAAGTATGAAGAAATAAAGCCGTATGCGACATATTCACTTGCAAAGATCATGTTGGACAATAACCCGTACCACGATTCAAAAAGGCTGTAAGTTTTTTGGAATCATCAGCCGAGGACAATGATTGGGCGTCTTTTTTATTAGGCAGACTTTATTTATACGGCACAGACGATATTCAAAAAGGATAAAGAAAAAAGCGTTGGAATGGCTTAAGCTATCAGCGGAACAGGGGAATGAGTATGCACAAAATATGATTGATAATATTCATAGCTTTGAAAATGCTGTAGTAGCCAATACTATATTCGGTCTGTTTGTAAATTTAAGCAGGTGCATAGCCGATGACTATAACCGGAAATACAAGTCAAACAGAATGTCTGCCGACAGAAAGCTAAGGCGTATTATACAGCAGAAAAAACAAGCTCGGTCTCAAAGAAGAACATCTTCAAAACCAAGAGCTGTATTAGTGTAAGCGCAATAGGCCCTGCGTCACTGTGAGACAGGAAAGTTAAGTATAAAATAGAATATTTATATAAATACAGAGAAAAGAATAATGTATTTATCTTTTAATTAACTGAAGTGTGTATAAGGGAAGGAGGGGTATTGTGAAGAATAGAAACAGTTTTGTTTGTATCGGTTATCCAATCTTCTATCTGCTGTTTTTCAAGTATGACAGGCATTCTGTGATGAATACTGCTTACAGATGAATTTGCAGATGTGGTTAGAATAATAAATCTCGGTTCGTTTTTGAAAAAGTTATAGAAACCTGCCATATAAAAGCATTCTGCTTTCAGGAAGATTAAACAGATATTTTTGTTTTGACTTGTCCCATTCATAAAAGCCTGTGCTCGGTATAACGCATTTGCGATTTAATAAACTGTCTTTAAAGGTTTTCTTTTCCTCTGCTGTTTCAGCTCTGGCATTAATAATAACGCCTTTGTTTCTGAAATTAGAAAACCCCATTTGTACCGGAACAGGAGTAACAGTTGAGTTTTGCTCAATTAAAACCGGAGCTGTGTTTGTTGGAAAGATTTCGCCTGATTTGACATCTGTGTGAGCATATTTACTCTTGATGATATTCATAATCTCAGAAATATCACGGTTATATTCATCATCAAAAAAATAAGCTGTATCTTCCGCACATTATCTCTTTGCCTCCACAAACCACTTTGGCTCTTCATAAAATAAATAGGATTCCTGACCTAGAATTCTGCAATTGTAACGCATACCGATACCGCCTGCTTTTAAACTTGCGGCTCTTCTTTTGTCTAAAAACTTTGTCAATTTCATAAACTGTACCGTCTTCCCAAGTTACCGACAGCGGTGTGATGTCACCCTCTGTGTCAAACTTTGCGGTTACTTCAACATAAACCTTGCGAATCATTAAACCAACTCCCTGTATTAGTATTTCTTTTCGTGTAATGGATATACTAACTAAAGAGGAAGGTGTTTAATATGGCAGTATCACATAGGGGGAGCTATTTCATTCGGACTAGTCCACATTCCTGTTGGGTTATATACGGCAACACAGGATAACGATATACACTTCAATCAGCTTTGCAGAGGACGGAAGCAGAATTAAATACAAGAAAGTCTGTGCTTCCTGCGGAAAAGAAGTATCGGCAAAGGATATCGTTAAGGGATTTGAATATGATAAAGACAAGTTTGTAATTATGACAGACGAGGACTTTGAAAAAGCCAAGTCCGAAAAGGACAAGACAATTCATATTCTGCACTTTTACAGACTTAAATTCAATACGACCGATTTATTATGATAAAACATATCATGCTATTCCCGAAGCCGGAGGCGATAAAGCGTTCGAGCTTTTTGAGAAAAGCCATGAAAGACGAAAATAAGGTTGCTATTGCCAAAACAGTTATGGGTACAAAGGAAAAGCTTTTAACTCTTATTCCTACCGATGATGGAATTCTGATAGAAACCATGTTTTTTGCAGACGAGGTAAAAGCAAGCTCCGAAAGAGCCTGTACATCCCGAAGTGAATGAAGCCGAACTTACTATGGCAAAAACTTTAATAAACACAATGGTAAAGGATTTTGAATCAAGCTTATACAAAGACGAATATCAAGTAAAGCTTCGAGAGATAATTGAGCAGAAGATAGCAGGAAAAGATATTACAGCGTCTGCACCCGAAGTACAGGTAAACGCTATTGATATTATGGAAGCTCTAAAGCAAAGTCTAGTGCAAGCAGGGATAAATAATGACTGATATATGGGAAACCAAAAGTATCAAGCCAATGTTGATTGGAACAGAGGGAGAGCCGTTTGACAGTGATGAGTATATCTATGAATTAAAGCTTGACGGTGAACGGTGCATTGCATATCTTGACAGTGATAAAACGGTATTGAAAAAAATAAGCGTAATATTTTAATGCTGCCGAAAGTACCGGAGCTTGCAGAGATTCATAAAAAATACAGGCATCCGCTGTATTCTCGACGGAGAGCTTGCGATTATTAAGGACGGCAAGCCGGATTTCTTTGAAATACAAAACGAAGTATGATTAGCAATCCCATAAAAATCGACATGGCGGCAAAAAATATCCTGCCTGTTTTACTGCATTTGATATTTTGTACTTTGAGAATAGACAGGTTACGGACTTACCGCTGACAGAACGCAAAAAGAGCTTTTTGCAAAAAGCAGTAAAATCAGAGGACAGCAGATTTGCCGTTTCAAGATATATAGAAAAAACGGTACTGCTTTTTTTTATAATCTTGCGAAAAAGCAGGAACTGGAGGGTATTGTTGCGAAGCGAAAGGACAGCAGATATTATTTTGACCGCAGAACAAAGGACTGGATAAAAATCAAATATCTGAAAGACGATGACTTTATAGTTCTCGGATATGTTCCGAAAGAAAATAATATGAACAGCATTATCCTCGGACAGTACAAAAACAATCAGCTTATTTATAAAGGTCATGTGACTTTAGGAGTAGGCGGAGAGTCGTTTAGAAAAAAATCAAATCTCTTGATGAAACAAGCTGTCCGTTTACGGAAATGCCAAAGGGTAATGAAAATGCTGTATGGCTAAAAACCCGAACTGGTCTGTACAGTTAAATATATGATGAAAACCGAAAACGGCGGAATGCGGCAGCCTGTGTTTAAGGGACTGAGAGATGATAAATCACCGGAAGAATGTATAGATAAAAGTAAAATGCGTGAGCAATAAAAAAACTCAGGCATTATTTTAACTGTTAACAGCATTAAGAAATATCGAATTAAATTTTTCAAGTTCGTCATAAGTAATTCCATGACCGCTGTTTGACAAGGTTATAAGCTTTGAACCGCATATACCCTTATGCTGAATTTCTGCAAGCTCATTTGAAACAATAACATCTTTATCACCGTGAATAATAAATGCAGGAACACGAACACAGGATAAATCCTTTCGTCCGTCTTCTTCACGCAAAGCGATACCGCATTTTATTGTTCCCAAACCCGAAGCTGATAAAGCAATTTCTCTGAACCAATCAATAACCGCTTCCGAGTGCGGACTTGCAAAAAGCTGTTTGCTGAAATTAAGACACAGCTGAGGTCTGTCAGTCTCGGCAAGGTTTATCAGACTGTTAACTTCTTTAACAGTCTTGCCGTACGGGAAATCGGAACGCTGTGTAAAGCATGGAGCAGCGGCAGAGAGCAATATCAGCTTGCATACACCGAAACCTTTGAAAATGTTCATATATCTGAGAGCAATTGCTCCTCCCATTGAAAAAACCGACTAATATAAAGTTTCTGAGTTTAAGTCTCTGAACAACACTGAATATATCGGCAGCCATTTGATTGTAAGTATATCCGCACGCAGGGTATCTGATTTTCCGAAGCCTCTCAAATCAACAGCAACAACCCTTAAACCGCAGTTTGTAAGCAGGCTTATCTGATATTCATAAATCTTGTGAGAAAAGAGGCCATCCGTGAATTAAAAAAACCGTTTGCTTTCCTTTGGGATTATAATCATAAACAGCTATTTTTATTCCGTCATTAGATTTAATATACTGCATAAAAACACCTCCGTTTAAGTATTAATATATTTTATGCAGTGTTTAAAGATAGCGTTTCTAATTAAAAAAAACTCATAGGATGAATAATATGGTCGTTTTTAGGATTAAGATTTGACAGTTCCGTATCACAAAGCATTATGCCCTTTTGAATTGAAAAATGACCGAACCTATTACGCAGACTGTCCATAGCGACTTCAAGTTCTTCTTGTTTCTGTAGCTGTGCAACATCCGGTAGCAAAGAAAGCTGAACGAAATCAACAGGCTGTAAATCACAGGCTCTGACGCTTAATGAACGAATCGGTTTTCCATTGGTGTGTTTCTTAAAAAGTGAGAAAGCAAGTTCAAATATGGATTTAGCCGTTCTGTTTGGTATATCAAGCTTTTTCTTGTCTTTCAAACCATTCAAGCTCGTTGTCACGAATGCCTATTTGAACAGTTCTGCAGATAAAGCCCATATTCACGAAGTCTTGCGGAATCGCTTTCGCTTAGCACCATAAGTGTAATTTTTATGTCCTCATCGGTAATCAAATCTCTGGGGAGCAGTTGTGCTGTTGCCTACAGTTTTTATCATAGACTTAGCGCCGATATTTGATACGGGAGAAGTATCAAGACCGTTTGCAAACTGCCAAAGTACAACTCCCATTTTACCTAACCAAAATCGAAGATTATCGGGATTTGTATTTGCAAGATCTCCTATAGTAAAAATGCCTTTGCGTTTTAGCTTAGAGTGGGTTGCTCGCCCTACATAAAGAAGTTCTTTTACAGGCAAAGGCCAAACGATTTCTTTAAAACGATTGCTTTCGATAACGGTAGTAGCGTCAGGTTTTTTCAAATCAGAACCGAGCTTTGCAAAAAAATCTTATTAAAGGAAACCCCGACTGAAACGGAAACGCCTAACTCAAATTTTACCCGTTTGCGTATTTCATTTGCAATATCCTCTCCCGAACTGAAAAAAGCATTGTACTTCCCGAAAACATCAAGCCAACACTCGTCAAGACCGTAAGGCTCGACTTTATCGGTGTATTCGGAATATATCTCACGGATCAGCTTAGAATGTTTCATGTATAGATCGTAATGGGGAGGAATGAAAACAATATCGGAACACTTTTTCTGAGCCATCCACATAGGATCGCCTGTTTGTACACCATAAGCCTTAGCTTCATAGTTTTTTAGCTAGAACTATCCCGTGACGAGCTTCGGGATCACCAAGTACGGCAAGCGGTTTTCCTCTGTATTCAGGGTGATACAAGCACTCAACAGAAGCATAGAAATTATTTAAATCAGAATGCAGTATAACTCTTTCTTTCATATAAATCCCTCAAACTTAAAACATATGTTCCAACTTATTATACCACCGATTTTATGTGAAGTATACAGGTAATGTAAGGTAAATATTATCTTTATGCTGTTTGAGTGTCTTTGGGAAAAAAATTAAAAATTTGACATTAAAAAAAGAATATTTGTTAAAATACTTACATTACATAATATGTAATGAAAAATAATTATATCGAAAGGTGAGAAGAATGAAAAAAATCAAAGGAAGGATAATCAGTCTGCTGACAGTAGCAGCGCTGATTGCAACAGGTACAGTGCCGCATGCGTTTTCAGAAGCAGGAAAAGAGAGCGGTAATTCTGAAGCCATTACGGACTATACTGTTTCAGAGCAAAAAATACAGATGAAGAACAGGCGTATATCACAGGCGAAGTAGAGGATTTAAGAACAAGATACAGTAAGACATACGAGCAGTCAGACGGCGAAGAGAATAGCTATCATGTCTGCATCTCCAGTTCATTTTTTATGACGAAGAAAAAGGAAAAATGGGAAGAATATGATAACCGTCTTGCATATAACGAAGAAACAGAAAATTATGAGAGTGAAGAAAACGGTTCGGATATGCAGGTGTCATTGGCGAAAAAAATTGATGAAGAAAGTGATATAGAGATTGAATCAGCCGGATATACAGTTTCAATCACTCCGATTGATATGAATTCATCATCTTCCAAAAAAACAAATGAGAAAAAGAATGTTAAAAGAGCAAAGAGTAAAAAAGCCTGAAAGAATATAGCTTAGAGGATTATGTATCCGATTCTGTTCTAGACGGAAAGGTAGAATATACTCAGGATAAATCAGCAAAAAGTAGAGTATATATTCTCAGGAAGCGGATTAAAAGGAAAATATAATTCTATCGGAAGCACCTAAATAAAATCAGACATATTCATTCAGAATTAAAGCAGACGGTCTGACTGCAAAATTAAAAAAGAATAATTCCGTTGTGATTTGTGATGGGGAAAATAAAGTATTTACTATTCCCGCACCGTATATGTATGACAGCAATTTTGAGTTTTCAAGTGAAATAGAAACAACACTGAAAAAAGACGGTTCGAATATATCCTAACATATGCTCCCGATTATGAATGGCTTGCATATGAAGAAAGAGCATATCCGGTAACGATCGATCCGACTGTTGATACAAGGGATTATACTGATAAAACAGTTGATACGTCGGTTATAAGTGTTTCTTCTATGAATTTATCAAAAAATTCAAGGCTTTTTGCAGGTGCATATGACAGAAAGACAACTGATTCATATATAAAGTTCACAAAACTGCCTCATATAGATAAACAATGGATAGTATCAAATGCGGTACTTTATCTGAAAACAGCGTCGGAACAAGGCAACAAAATAAATGCATATAAAGTAAATTCTGATTGGGATACAAGCTCAGTCATAGGTAATCGTCCGTCAGTTGAAAGCAAAATAATTGATGTATGCAGTGTTCCGTCAAAAACTAATAAATGGGTGCATTGGGACATAACCAATGTGGTAAACAGCTGGTGCAACGGAGAAGAAAATTACGGAATAAAGCTTTCGTCACTTATGTGACTAACAGTGAATCTGCATTTTATTCGTCAGAGGAAGCAGATTCAGAAAAAATTCCGTTTTTTTCAGCAATAAAATATAATATGGTTTCAGCAGCACAGAGGGAGAAAATAAAACAGTAGATATAAGCAGAGCGGGGAAAGCGGAAATAGACGATTTCTCGGGAAACCTTGTACTGTCAAGAGAAGATATCGGTTATAACGGAAAAGTAATGCCTGTAAATATATCGATGATATACAACCTTAATAACGGAAGTAATCCTACATTCGGATTTGGTTTTAAAAAACCAATTATACTCAGACGATAAAGTCAGTCTATAATTCCGGAAAGCTTCAGTACTATGAGTATGTGTGCGGTGACGGAAGTACGATATTTTTAATTATAACAATATAGCCGATAAATATATTGATATGAGCGGAAGAGGATACACTATAAAGTGTAAGGATAAAAATAAAACAGGATATGATAATTTGGTTGTAATCGATTCGGGAGGAAAAGAGCATCATTTTGAAAAAGTACGGACGGGTTGTAAAAATAGTAGATACAAGCGTAACTTCAAAGCCGGCAAATAGAAATAAAGTATAATGACAGCATTAGTAATTTCTATCAAATAGAATATATTATCGATGGTGTGGGAAGGAAAGTATAAGTTTAACTATTCGGGAATAAAGCTGACCGATATCTCATATTACGGAAAGAAAAATACAGTTATACAGAAGGTTTCGTATGAGTATGACAGTAATTCAAATTTAATTAAAGTCAAATATCCGGACGGAAAGAAATCGATAAGTTACAGTTGGAATAATCATGATATGATTTCCGCATGTAATACAGACGGCTACAGGGTAAAAAATTTAGCTATAGTCAAAAATCCAAAAAAGACTGTCGGGAATAAAGGAATACGGAACAGCAGGAACAAAGGGGGCAGATATATCAATTGAATATACACCATATCAAATAAAATATATTAATAACAACACAGGCGATACTGAAACTAAGGTGTTTAACAACAGCGGCGATTTAATTTCTTCTTTCAATTCAAAGGGAGATGTAACATTAAATGAATAATACTCTAAAAATGCAAATGGCTTGAATAGTCTGGTTAATACATATGAGCATACAGTTCGGGATGATAACTTACTGGAAAACGGAGAGTTTGAAAACGGTCTGCAGGGATGGTCAATGTCTAATGATACAAATACAATTTGTAATGAAACGGGACACTGCGGAAGTGACAAGGCAGTAAAGCTTGTAGGAGAACCGAATGAAAGATGTTCAATCTCTCAAAGCTTCGGAGGAATGAGTACAGGAGAAACCTTTGAAGTAGGAGGCTGGGCAAAAGCAAATGCGTCTCCGCAGAACCCATTTAACATAACGGTTACTTTTTACAATGCGGCAAGGGTAGCAGATGTTCAGACGATCAAATTTAATCCGTATTGCACCGATTGGCAGTATGTGATAAAGACATTTAAAAAGCTGATATATTTTTTATACTCATTTTGTTGTTTCGGTAAATTACTCAAATCAGATAAATGAAGCATTGTTTGACGGAATTGTTGTATATAAAAAGTGATTACACATACAATGACAGTACATCGGTTACTGAACCTGATGAAAATGAAAAGCGAAAGAGTAAAAATGAAAACTTTTCATCAACAGTAAACTCAGATAACAGTGTGACCGAAACTATAAAAAAAGATGATATGAAAAACCGTCAATGTGTTTGATAAGTACGGAAATAATCTGAGGAATGAAACTGAAATTGACGGTAAATCCGTGCTGAAGAGCAATGAGTATACCGAAGATGGAAATTATCCGAAATCATCGACTGATTCGTTAGGCTTCAAGACATCTTACAGCTATGATTCAAATACAGGTTACCTTAACAGCATAACAGACGCCGAAGGAAATTCAGTCAATTACTCATACAACAACAGCGGAAAAGTACAGAAAGTATCGCAGGGTACGGTTATTGAAAATTCATTTACTTATGACAGCGGAGATAGGCTGAGCAAAATTACGCATAATGATTTTGATTATGAGTTCGGATACAGCGAGTTCGGACTGTTAGAATCGATCAATGCAGGAAATCAGAATCTGATAAGCTACGGCTATGACAATGAAGGCACACTGACAAGTGCAGATTACGGCAACGGTCAGTCAATAGATTATAAATACAATGAAAACGGAAGCAGTTCATCGGTAAAACAAGGCGATGAAACTCTTTACAGCTGCAAGTATGACAAAGACGGAAATCTAGAATCAATACAGGATAATTGTTCAAATAGGGAAACAAAATATTCAACAGATAAGGACGGATACAGAGTCACTGAGGAAACAGGCAGCGGAGTTTATCATAAGATATATTGTACAAATGAAAAACTAACAGAAATTATCGGAGAGAAAGAAAAACACTTCAGACAGATCTAGGAGATAATTCGTACAAGGTTTACTGGACGATTGCAAATAATATTTATTCAACCTATTTCAATTCAAAGGACAAATTCGGAAGAAGGTGTATACGCCATTTACCGCAGTTCAAACGGCAAAGAGGTTGAACTTTCTAAAAAAGAAGTGTACAATAAGGAATATAGTTATGTATCTAGCAGCCCGAACAGAACATCCGAATTGGTATCCGAGATAAAATATACAGGAGCATATAACAACACAATACACTATGGATATGACGGGAATAAACGCATTTCCGAAGTAAATGATATCTATTACACATATGATGAAGCAGGTCATCTAACGACAGAGGTAAATGTCATAACAAGAACAGGAGTAAATTTTGTATATGACAAAGGTGGAAATGTAGTTGAAATAATACCTTTTTCAAGAGGAAGGTATGGTAAATCTCACACCTTTACATATGGTGATTCAAATTGGAAGGACTTACTCACTGCATATAACGGTAACGAGATAACCTATGATGAGATAGGAAATCCATTGACCTATTACAACGGAACAGAGTTCAGCTGGACAATGGGACGCAGACTAAAATCAGCGTTGAGGTCTGACGGAGTAAAGATAAAATATACTTACAACGCAGACGGACTTAGAAACAAGCAAGACGATACACAACGTTAAAGTTCAACTATTTTTGGAATGGCGATAATTACAGCACAGACATGCGGTGATAACACATGGTATTTCCGCTATGACGGTGACACACCGATAGGCTTTGAGTACAATGACAGTCAGTATTATTATGTAACAGATTTGCTTGGAAGTATTATAGCTGTGCTTGATGCAGACGGAGAGATTGCTGCCGAGTATAGCTATGACGCTTGGGGAAATTGTACGATTTTAAGTGATACAAATACTATTGCTTATACAAATCCGCTGAGGTATAGGGGTTATTATTATGACAGCGACACAGGTTTGTATTGTATTCAGTCAAGATATTATGACAGCAAAACAGGAAGGTACATTAATGCAAATTCAGCTAATGCAGTTTTACAAGGCAAATTAAACTTGTTTGAGTATGATACAAATCAATGAAGTATGTATCTCAGAAAATCACAGATTTATCCAATATGGGTTCCGGCAATTTAATAAGTTCATCTAATTATTCTGATCTGAAACCACCGACAAATAACATAAAAAAAGTATTTGAAACTTATATATTTACGATGGTAGAATTTTATGATGAATCAACGCCTTGATCCATGGTCCCGAAAGAAGAGGTTCGCCGCCGGCTGAAAGCGAACCGGGATTCCCAAGCGCGCCGAAGTTCACCCCGGAGCCGTTGCGGGTGCGCCCGATACAGCGTGCAAGAGGCTGCGCGGTTGATAGACCTGCGGCGGCGAACTTGGTGGTACCACGAAGGGGCTAAGAGGCTCTGCGTCCCAATGGGATGCGGAGCCTTTTTACACCCAAATATTTGGCAGATTTTTTCACTGTGAGGGAGGAAACATCATGCAGGACAAACTTCAATGACATCCGCCAGGCGGTGCGCCAGCGGCTGGACAAGCGTCTCAGTCCGCACATCGAGGAGCTGCGCGTATCGGTGCTGGGTCGCAAGGGTGAATTGACCGCGCTGCTCAAGGGCATGGGCAGAAGCTGAGCCCCGAAGAGCGCCCCGTTGTCGGACAGAAGGTCAATGCGCTGCGCAGCGAGATCGAGATTGGATCGACGAGCGCTCCGCGAGCTGGCGGCTCGTGAGGAAGAAGAGCGTCTCAAAGAAGGAAAACGCTGGATATTTCGATTCCCCGGCGATCCCGTTCCGATGGGCTGCGAGCATCCGCTCTCGTCCACGCTGGAGCGCATCATCGATATCTTTGTGGGCATGGGCTTCTCGGTTGCCGAAGGCCCTGAGGTCGAGCAGGATAAATACAACTTTGAGCTGCTGAACCTGCCCAAGAACCATCCCCGCCAGAGATGCGCAGGATACCTTCTATTTCAACGAGAACCTGCTGCTGCGTACGCACACCTCTCCGGTGCAGGCGCGCACCATGCTCTCCCAGAAGCCGCCCATCCGCGTTATCTGCCCCGGCAGAGTGTACCGCGCAGATGAAGTGGATGCCACCCACAGCCCGGTTTTCCCCAGTGCGAAGGCCTGAGCTGGTCATCGATAAGGGCATCACCATGGCCAACCTCAAAGGGCACGCTGGATGCTTTTTGCGCACCAGATGTACGGCGAGGGCATCCGCACGCGCTTCCGCCCGTCGTTCTTCCGTTCACGGAGCCGTCCGCCGAGGTCGATGTGACCTGCGCCGCCTGCAAGGGCGAAGGCTGCCATCTGCAAAGGCACCGGCTGGATCGAGATTCTGGGCGCGGGTATGGTCAATCCCCATGTGCTGGAGATGTGCGGCATCGATCCGGACGTCTACACCGACTTTGCCTTCGGCATCGGCATCGAGCGCGTCACCAACCTCAAGTACAACGTGCCCGATATGCGTCTGCTGTTTGAAAATGACCTGCGTTTCCTGGCGCAGTTCGGAAAAAAGGAGGGTGTAAGCGATGCTCGTACCGCTTTCGTGGCTTAAAAAATATGTCAAGATCGACCTGTCGGTCGAGGAATTCGTCCGCCGCATGATCATGAGCAGGCGGCACGGCGGTGGAGGCTATGAGGACTGCGGCGCGGAGATCCAGCAACGTCGTCGTGGGCAAGCTCGTGGAAATCGTCAAGCATCCCAACTCCGACCATCTGAACATCTGCCAGGTGGACGTGGGCGGGAAATCCCCATCCAGATCGTCACCGGCGCGGACAATATGTCCGTTGGCGATCTCGTGCCCGTGGCGCTGCATGATTCCCATCTGCCCGGCGGCGTGCACATCACCCGCGGCAAAGCTGCGCGGCGAAGTGTCCAACGGCATGATGTGCTCCGGTGAAGAGCTGGGCGTGCCGGCGGAGGTCTATCCTTCCAATGTGGAGCACGGTCTGCTCATACTCAGGGCGATCTGAAGCCCGGCCAGGACATCAAGCCCGTGCTGGGCCTGGACGACACCGTGATCGACTTCGATATTCTCGCCAATCGCCCCGACTGCCTGAGCGTGCTGGGTCTGGCGCACGAGGCGTCCGTCGCTGCCGGCCATCCTGTTGTGGAGCCGAATTACATGAATACACCACCTGCGGCGGCGACATCAACGAACTGGTCAAGGTTCGCGTGGACGACCCCGATCTGTGCACCCGCTACTGCGCGGCCGTGGTCAAGGACATCAAGATTGAGCCCCTCCCCTGTGGATGCGTGAAGCGCTGCACAAGGCGGGCGTTCGTCCGATCAACAATATTGTAGATATTACCAACTATGTCATGCTGGAAATGGGCCAGCCGATGCACGCCTTTGCCCTGAACTCCGTGCGCGGCCGCCAGATCATCGTCCGCCGCGCCAAGCCCCGATGAGACCATGATGACGCTGGACAGCAAGGACAGAAAGCTGACCGAAAACATGCTGGTCATTGCCGATGCGGAGGGCGCGACCGGCCTGGCCGGCATCATGGGCGGCGAGGAGAGCGAGATCACCGACAAGACCGAGCTGGTGCTCTTTGAATCCGCCTGCTTTGACGGCGCGAATATCCCATCTCCGAGCAATACGTAACTGAACGAAGTGATACTGA
>VOFK01002093.1_pt1 | contig 32932 bp, 56 predicted proteins | sample 5384121 | NCBI WGS metagenome assembly VOFK01 (sample SAMN12384730, study PRJNA508395) | human gut metagenome | isolation source: healthy gut J | host: Homo sapiens | reverse complement strand
TTGATTTTAGTTAAGATAAATGCTATAATATTTCATAAATCTAACAGAGGAGAGGATAAAATGCCAATATTTTATATATCGGATATGCACATTGGACACCAAAACGTCCTGCACCATGACAATAGACTTTTTACTGACATCAACCATATGCAGGCTGTCATGACGGCAAATTGGAACAGCACCGTTTCCGATAGCGACGAAGTGTATATCCTCGGTGACTTTGCATGGAAAAACACTCAGGGGCTTGAAATGCTCTCTCAGCTTAGGGGCAAAAGTATCTTATCCTCGGCAACCACGATAAGCCCACAGAAGAAATGAAAGCCTGCTTTCAGTGGGTAAAAGACTATGCAGTGATAAAAGACGACGAAACGCAGATGGTGCTTTCTCATTATCCTATCGCCCATTGGTATAATCAATATCGTGGGGCTGTTCACCTCTATGGTCATGTCCATAACACCAAAAAGGACTATCAGGCGTTTTTGCAGTATGCACAAATATGCAAAAAACCTTGCCATACCATTTGAAAGCTATAACGTGGGCTGTATGCTCTATTATATGGACTACACCCCCAGAACACTTGATGAAATAAGGAGGAGCGCAAAATGATACTTTATAACAGGCGATATCCACGGAAGCCACGATATCCATAAGCTCAGCAACAAAGGCAACCCCGACTTCAAGGATATTTTCAACAGCATGGCAAAAGGATGATTACGTTATAATTTGCGGAGATTTCGGACTTGTATGGAACAATGATAAGGAAGATATGTGGTGGAGAAGCTGGCTTAACGACAGACCTTTCACCACCCTCTTTGTTGACGGCAATCACGAGAATTTCGACCTCCTGAACGCTTATCCCGTAGAAAACTGGCATGGAGGAAAAAATACACCGAATAGCCCCAAGCATTATCCACCTTATGCGAGGACAGCTTTTTCGATATCGAGGGCAAAAGCTTTTTTCACCATGGGCGGTGCAGAAAGCCATGACAGAGAACTTCGCACCATAGGCATAAGCATATGGGGAGCAGGAGCTTCTTAATAACAAAAGAATACGCCCAAGCACTTTCCACCCTTGAAAAGTGCGGATACAAAGCCGACTATGTTATAACTCACTGCGCCCCTACAGATATCGAATATGAGGTGGAGCATGGAAAATGCACGTCCGCTTATAATTTCTACCATTCAGAAAACAGGCTCACAGAGTTTTTTTCGTGACCTTGCAGAGAAAAATGCAATATGAACGCTGGTTTTGCGGGCATTATCACTGCGACTATGTGAGCAAACTAAACCCGAAGTTTGAGATACTTTATGATAAAATAGTCACACTGCCGTAATAGTTCTGACCTATGAGCTTGTAAACAACGCACCACTTTGACTTCCCACCCCCGCCATGCTATAATGATAAAAAAGAGGTGACCCCACTATGACCAATAAAGCATATCTACCACCTGCCGGGGCTTTTCGAGTTTTATGACCTTTACGCCGCTTTCCTTCCCATATTCCGTGAGCATAGAGAATATTTCTATGACTGGTGCGAAATAGGCTCTGTCTATGGCGCACCTGCCGACTGTATATGGGGCGGCGGACGAGCAGGCTTCGGCGAACATTCTCCACGAGAAGTCCTCGACCTTATGAAAGAATATAACATCTCCTCACGGCTGACCTTCAGCAATTCCCTGCTAAGAGAAGAACACCTTTCAGACAAAAAAGTGCAACGACCTTTGCAGGCTGTTTTCCCCAAAGCCCGCCTCCACAAAATGGTGTGATAATATGCTCCGACCTGCTTCTTTCATATCTGAAAGAGAATTATCCCCACCTCTATTTTGTGTCCTCTACCACAAAAGTCCTCACCGAGTTTTCTCAGCTTGTAAACGAGCTTGATAATGACGATTTTTCCTATGTAGTCCCCGACTTTCGCCTAAACAAAGCCCTGGATAAACTCTCCGATCTCACCGCTGAGCAGAAAAACAAAGTGGAGTTTCTTTGCAACGAGTGCTGTTATATAGGCTGTGCAGACCGAAAAAACTGCTATGAAAACGTCAGCCGCAAAAATCTCGGTGAAAACTGCCCCGACCATGTTTGCAAAGCACCCAATGCCTCAGAGGGCTACCGCTTTTCAAAAGCCATGGAAAGCCCCGCCTTTATCGGCATAGAGGATATCCAAAACACCTATCTCCCAATGGGCTTTTCAAACTTCAAAATAGAGGGCAGAAGCCTTGGAAGCGCCCTGATACTTGAATTTCTGCTCTACTATATGACAAGACCCGAACATCAGCTAAAGGTCAGAGAGCAAATTTATCTGGACAGTATGCTGGATCTGTTCTGACTATTCTTCACATCGCATATCTCCTATGTCGCAAGAAATATGTCGCAAAACTCATGTTGCCCATGGCTTACTTGGAAACAAAAATCAAAATAAGTGTAAACAATGCCACTTTTTTTTTGTTGAAACAGCCATTATAATATAGTATAATAACACAGTGCTTTGTCACAAAAAAAGTTATAGGAGAATTTACATGAAGAAAATTATCGACATATTTCTGCGTTCTTTACTCACAGGCGTGGCGATAGCCATAGGCGGAACAGTCTATCTTTCCTGCCATAACAAATATCTGGGAGCGTTTCTTTTTTTCGGCATTGGACTGTTTGTGATACTGTCTTTCGGCTTTAATCTTTTCACAGGAAAAGTCGGCTACGCAGTTGAAAACAAACCCTCTTATCTCGGTGAGCTTGGCATAATATGGATCGGCAATTTTGCAGGGAGCCGTCCTCTCCGTCCTGCTTATTACCCAAACACGCATATCCATCATAAGCGACAAACCCACAGAGCTTTGCAATATAAAAAGCTTTGGGGATAATATCACAAAGCGTTTTTATCCTATCATTTTTCTGCGGAATACTTATGTTCGTTGCCGCAGACGGCTATAAAACTATCCAAAAACCCTGTGGGACAGATACTTGCAATATTTCTCCCCCGTTGTGGTCTTTATCCTCAGCGGCTTTGAACACTGCGTCGCTAATATGTATTTCTTTTTACCATAGCAGATTTATGGAGCATTAAAGCCTTTGGCTACCTTATTATAATGTCCCTTGGCAACCCATTGGCGGAATACTTATCCCACTTCTGCGAAAAGGCTTTTGTATCAAAAGCATGACGCCAATTTTTATAAGCTTATGTAACACATAAAAAAATACCGCAGTTCAAAAAGAACTGCGGTAAAAAATGACTTCTGCTCTCAGGAACACAGTAAAGGGGGTATTATGAAAAAAAACAAATAAAACAAAGGAGTCAATAGTAAACATAAGATAACAAATAAAACACAATTTAAACAACTTAGAAGGAGTGTGCAGAAGTCTTTGTTCGTTCCTGATGTATGTATTATATCACACTAAAAACCATTTGTGGTAACTTTTTTGGACAGTTGCGACTTTTTCAAAAAAAAAATCTGCACTCCGAAAATCCTAAAGCTTTCAGAGTGCAGATTTATCTTTTTTGTAGAGGCGAACAGCGTTTGCCCCTTCCCCACGTCTATCCGAATTGTCGCCTGTCTATCAAATAATATCCGCCCTGCGTTTACCTATCTGTGCAAACTCTTTGCGCCTTGTGATAAAGTAAGCCACTGTTACCGCAGTGCCTGTTATCACCAGGAAACAGGGTAAACTATCATAAGCATAAGATAGCTTCTGTGAGCCGCATAAATCGTGTTCACCCACACAAGCCTGAACACGCAGGTGCCAAGCACAGTTATGACCGCAGGTGTCATAGAGTGACCCATTCCCCTAAGACAGCCGCCCGATATTTCGTAAACGCCCGTAAGAAGCTCCAACAGGCAAACTGACCACATTCTTATCATTGCGTAGTGTATAACGTTCTCGTCCGTTGAGAAGATCTGTATAAAAAAAGGTGTCTGCCAATAAGGAATATCATACTCAGCCCAAGACACAGCTTTGCAAGCCCGATAAAGGTGCAAAGCCTGTATATCTTTTTACAGCGTTCCTTATCCTGAGCCGCAAAATTCTGACTTGTAAAGGTGGTCGCAGTCTGAGCGAAAGCGTTTATCACAAAATATGCCATGAACTCAAAATTCTGTTCCGCTGTGCTTCCGGCGATACCGTCTGAACCGAAGCTGTTTATCGCCGCCTGTATCACAACGTTTGACAGTGAGAAAAACCATGCTCTGCAAACCAGCCGGCAAGCCTATCTTTATGATACCGAGGAGATATTCCCAGCGTATCCTGAGCTTTCTGAAATCAAGTCTTAGCATCTCCTCCTCGTGGGTAAGAAAGTAAAGTATCATGCAGGCACTGAAAAAGTTTGATATAACAGTTGCCGTTGCAACGCCTGCCACGCCCATTTTGAACACGATCACGAACACAAGGTTCAGAATAACATTTATAACGCCTGCGCTGATAAGAGCGTAAAGAGGTCGGGTGCTGTCGCCCTTTGCTCCTAAGCACTGCCGAACCAAAGTCATATATCTCTATAAAAGGCATTGCAAAGAAGAATATCCTGAGATACAGCGTTGCAAGCTTTAAAACATCGTCAGGCACATTCATCATACCAAGGGAGTATCGGCGCAAGTATCTCGCCTACACCCAGTATGATAAATCCGCTTATGACCGCCAAAAGCACCACCGTATGTACAGCCTCGTTTGCCTTTATCTTTTCTCCCCTGACCTATAAGCCTGGCCACCACAACGTTTGCACCGACAGAAAGCCCCAGAAAAAGGCTTACAATAAGGTTCACCAATGAAGAATTGCTTCCAACCGCCGCCATGGCTTTGTCGCTGTCAAATCTGCCCACCACCGCAAGGTCAGCAGAGTTAAAAAGCTGTTGCAAAATACTTGACAATGCAAGGGGCAGTGCAAAAATAACGATCTTGCCCACAAGCGGACCGTTTAACATATCTATTTTCTTATTTTTCATACCAGATCTTCTCTCATCTTTCAACTAACTATTTCTCATACCTAATATTATATCACACCATCAAAGCTATTTCAATACCCGAATTTGCACATAAGCACACACAGAGATGTGTAAAAATCTAAACATTACGACCATTTGTACAATTTTTTTGAACTCTTTGCCTGTTGACAAAGGCATGAAATGGTGTTATAATAATATTCCACGGGAGGTGAGCAGTATGGCGATAGACAAAAAAGGCACAAAGCAGATTGCCGATAACCGAAAGGCACGTCACGATTATTTCGTGCTTGAGCAGATCGAGTGCGGTATCGAGCTTGTGGGAACAGAGGTCAAGTCTATAAGGAATGGCGGCGTCAATCTGAAAGACAGTTGGTGTTCTATCGAGGACGGAGAGATGTGGGTCAAGGGTATGCACATATCCCCTTATGAACACGGCAATATTTTTCAACCGTGATCCACGCCGGGAGAGAAAGCTGCTGCTCCACAAACGTGAGATACTGAGGCTGTTCGGAAAGGTACCAGCAGGAGGGTCTTACGCTTATCCCGATGTCGCTATATTTCAAAGGCAGCAGAGTCAAGCTTGCACTTGGGCTTTGCAAAGGTAAAAAAAGCTTTATGACAAGCGTGACGACATGGCAAAGAAAGCCGCACAGCGTGACATAGAGCGTGCCATGAAAGAGCGAAACTAACCTGGGGGTGTAAAGGTTTCGACGGGGGTTTTGAAGCAGGATAAGCGAGTAGAGGAGCGCACACTCTTTAAACGGCGTACGTTTTAAAATTAGACGACAACGATAATTTTGAATTAGCTGCTGCTTAAGTCAGCGCTCGTCTTGCCTTAGAGTACCACGGCTTTGGTAAAGGCGTCGATCAGTGGTGAACGTTACAAAGCGATGGCTGTAGCCTTGTGATGTATCACAGCCTACCAAACACACAGGCGTGTCTGTGTGCCTTTGTGCAAGGGAACGGGAGTTTTCCGCAATAACAGAATACACTCGTAGAAGTTCGTGGGGATAGGCTTTTGCGGACAGGAGTTCGATTCTCCTCACCTCCACCAAATGTTGAAAAGACGAACACAACAAATATATTCTTTTTTGAGTGGTCTTTTCGGAATAATAACAACGCCTCATGATTGATTTCATGAGGCGTTTATTCTTACTTAATAATTTTGATTACCTGTCCTGCATAGATAAGATTAGCATTTTTTATGTTGTTGTCCTTAACGATTTTTGCGACTGTCGTTTTATATCTTGCGGCTATCGCCGAAAGAGTATCACCCTTTTTGACTGTATATCTAGTTACTTTCTTTTTAGGTGTGTCTTTTTTCGGCTCCGACGGTGTAACATTTTTCTTATAGCCGTTAAGCCCTGCGGCTTTTATGATTGACGGAAATTGACTTTTGCAGTATCGAGGTCAACGCTGCCTGTAACGCCGTTTACTCCCCTGTAAAGCTGTGCTGGTGCATTTTATGCGCTATTGACGGGGCTCGGGTGATATTCGCACACCATATTGCATAGCGACTTCTGATAGCTGCCGACACTTTGGCGGTGAGAAAAGCTTCGTAAGAATAGAGCATACAATAATATCCCGCCGCCTCAACAACGCTAATAAAAGCTTTGATGATGTCGTCACGCAGTCCGGGCATATTATATTGTGCAGCTTCTTCTATGTCGAGCGCAACAGGCATAGAGAATGGGCATTTAGACTTGATGAGATTGACAAAGCCTGTTGCTTCTCTCTTCGCTGCCTCTACTGTATCTGCATACATATAGTGATAGAAACCTATGTTAAGTCCTGCGGCCTTTGCGTTTGCATAATTACGCTCGAACTTTTGTCAATCTGCCGAGGATAAGACATTATGTCGCCGTAGCTTGATCGTATCATCACAAAGTTAATGCCGCTTGCTTTGAGCTTCCTTTGCGTCAACGTTTCCGTTATGCTGAGATACGTCTACGCCTTTGTGTGTAGCCATTTTTTATTCCTCCATTTTCTTTGTAGTAGGACTTGATCTTATTGATCTTGTCGGCATTATCTGTCAAGAGCTTTTTAACGTCGGTAAGATTGATTTCGTAAACATCCGAAATCTCATCATATGTCATACCGAACGCAAAGCTTTTGAATATTTCATTTTTTTTCCTGCTCAGAAATGTTTGTCATTACTGTTCTCCTCCTTGGCTTTCTTCAACTGTTATTTTTAAACGGTGTACGATTTTAACGAGAAATGACGGCAACGGCACGCCGAGAACGGAAAGGTTTTCAAGAATGCTTATACACTCATTGATGATGAGCCATATTGTGACGATTACGCCGAAATAATAGCTAAATCCTATATCAATTCCAACCGAGGACAGCCCTTCGCTTATGAGCCAGTCCGTGACACCCGCTACGCACACTACAAGGATATAGCAGAGCTTTTTGACGGCCCGACAATCCCTATTCGGCTACTTAGGTCACTCTTATACCACGCTTTCGCAAGCCCGCTCAGATAGTCTATTATCATAACGGCGATCAGTATAAGCAGGCGGTATAGCTATTACGCCGAAATATGCAGACAGACCGCCTAGGACGGCGGCGACAATGCCCTTAAATACGTTTTCTTTCATTTATGCCTCCTTGCCGTCGTCGAAATCATATCCTGTGATTTCTGTATACTCTTCGGCTGTGATCCACTTGTGCACTACTGCGTCATATACCTTGCGTATATCCCACAAACCACGCTCGTAGTAGTCTTTGACCTTAGCATATTTCTTACTCTGTGACATTTTCAAGCACCTCCTCTTTTTTCGTTTTCGAGTTCTACATCAAACACCATTGCTATATAGTCAATATTAGCGGCGTTTCTGTCGTTTTCCACCTTAAGTGCGGCGCTTTTCTGTCGCTCTTTATGAGAGCTGTTCTTTTTACTGATATGTAGCCAAACATAGCTATTCCCTCCATAGATTATAATAATATTCCTGCATACTATCTATCAGCTTATAGCAGTTTCCTTTGCTTGCGTGCGAAGCCCAGGACTTGAAACACTCGTCAACTTGTTCTCGGTTCATTGCGCCACGTTCACATAATTGCACAAGCTTTGCGAGCTTTCGGCGAGCTCTCGTGACCTTTTCCGGCAATACACGCATTATGACCTTTCCTGTGCTTGTGAGCCTAAAACTGAAACCCTAAGAAGTGTATGGGCTGTTTAATCGGGAATAATTGAGTTTTTCTTCTTACTAAATTTTAGCCCTAGTTTCTCGAGTTCTTCGCCTATGTGCTCTTTGCAAAATGTCAAATATTCTTTGCTTTGATGTATAAGTATGAAATCGTCCATATAACGAACATAATACTTTATGCCTAGTTGCTCTTTAATTAAATGGTCGATGTCGTCTAATACTGCAAGCTGAATAAGCTGCGTGACTTGCGAGCCTAAGCCCATTCCTTTTGACGGGTCAACTCCTTGCGTAAAGCTGTTTATAATTCTTTCGGTTTCAGCATACGCCCAATCGTCAGAAACTCTTTTCCGAACAGCAGCGCAAGCGACGCTGTGAGGCGTAGAGCCGAAATAATCCGAAATATCACACTTAATAATATAACCGTTTAGACCCGATTTTCTATAAAATCGCTGCATATGACATTTCAATCGCTCACGGGCGAAATCTGTTCCTTTACCCTTTTGACAAGCGCAATTATCGTATATAAAAGATCTCGTTATCTGTTCTGTAAGGTAATTATCACATAACGAACGTTGAAACACCCTGTCTTTTATTCTTGTGCTTACGATAACACGTTCTTTCGGCTCGTAGATTTTAAAAACGGTATAATCACCGATTTTGTACTTTCCGCTCATAAGCTCGTCTTTTAGTTTATAACAGTTTGTCAAGCCGTTCTTAACGAAACCCGCTGTGCTATCTTTCCACATCACATTTCTTCTGCATACAAGCATTGCCTTATACAGATTTTCAAAAGTCACATACATTCTCTTTTACTGTCATATTATCTCTTCTACAAAACCTTTACGTTGTTAATAGTGATACTTACTCAAAAAAAGTAAATCACATCAACGTTATACTTTCACCATATCGGCTAGGATAATAGTTCCTTGTGTGATTGCATTGATTTCAGCTATTGAGCCTACTTTAAGCTAGCATTATCACAATCCGAGCGAGTCCGTTACTGTTGTTCGCATTGTTGTTGTTGATAGCTCCTGTCGGGTTGACGTTACGCACGTTGTTAGCGTTGCCGGTGTTAGGAGTACGCAGCCACCACAAAGCAGAAATAAAACAACTATTACCCTAATTTACTTTTCCCGTATCTATCGTAATCGGACTTTCTCCAATTACGCAGTAACACTTGAACTTCGTTTACAAGTCTAGTCCAATACTCAATACGTTTGCTTTCTATACTGAAAACACTATATGCAATGTCAATCATACTTAGTAAGGCGTATGTTTCAGCAAGAGCTTTCGTCTGATACTGTCGCCTTAGCTGATAATCTTTCTTGTTATCATCATTAACGTAAATAGAATTGGCTGCATTAACGTTGCTACTCACATCAATGGCGCAATCAACGATTTTAGCAGTAATGCACCACCTATAACGCTTAGGAAAGTTCTTTTTCATTTGAACATATCTTAATTGTATATGTGGCGAGTTCTCTCGCTTTGGTTACTACTAATAACTTGCCCCTCAGTTTGTTTCGATTTTTGCAACTGACATTGCTTTCTCCTTTCCGCCCTCTATCGAGGGCGATTATTGATTAAATAATGCAACAATCCGGAGCGAGTCCGACACTGTCGTACGCACCGTTGCCGTGGATAGCTCCTGTCGGGTTGACGAGACGCACGTAGTAAGCGTAGCCGGTGTAAGGGAGTACGCAGCCACCAATAATAAGGCGTTCCGTTACTTTGATACTTAATACGGTTCGTGTCGTTGCCATCGTTTTGGCTCGCAAAGTCTGAGTAGTTTTTATAGTATGGGTACGCTGCACCCTCATCAACGCTATTTTCAAAATTTCCGTAAACTTCGGAACATGAAAGCAAAGAATATTTTCTCCGTGCTTGTTTTAGAGCCTCCACCGTCAGTAAGTGTGTTGAGCGCCGTTACTTTCGTGACCTCGCCGAGAACAGAAAGGAAATCGGGCCTACGCCACGCAGCCAGCCGCTTTCGGTGTCCGCCCAGGACGGCTTGCGTGAAAACTTGTTCTGCCTCGTCCACGTTCCGCCAGGAGCAGCGGAGCTGTTGAGCCTCATTCTGAGATCACTTTCAGCCCAGTTGTTCGAGCCGTATCTCACACGATGAATGTGATTGAGGTCTGACACGGTGCCGTCTGCTGTTCCGAGTGATGTTCCCTCTGAGCCCTCCTGAACAGATACAGTTTCAATAACCGCACTAGCATTAGCATTAACATAAGTCGAAACCTTTGTAGCTGACGCCTGCTGCTGATATGCCCACGGAAACATAATCTGACCCGCAGCGGGTACAGGTTTTGTAAGCGTAAACTGATATGTTTTGCCTCCGCCGTTTTCCGTTTCATATCCCGCAGGCAATGTAAAATTGTATGTTCCCGCTGGAAGTTCCTCTCTAGCATAATATATAGCCTCCGTGCTGTCGAACTGTATGTTCTGATAGAGATCGTGAAGCTGCAATGTGAGAGAGTGCTTGAACTGACTATCGGCGGGTGTGTCGTGATCTATGCCAATTACATCAAATACAAGTTTGTTAGCCGTTTCGTGCACAAGCACCTCGTCGCCTGCTTTCGGTGTACCGTTACTGTGATACCATACACCGAAAGCTGTACAGGCTCACCATTGAAATGCCACTCAGCGCCGTTATATGAAAAACTCATACTCCCCGTTGTGTGACGTACCTACCGCCGCTATGAACGTGTCTGCGGCTACTGTGGCAGCGGTAATGCCGCTTGTGCCCTCTGTGTTGCCGACGGTTGCAGTTATCGTAGTTTCTTTTTCGGCTATGATCTGATCGCCGATAGCAAACACCTTGTCTGCCATACCCGCTCTTACGATAGCCTGCACCGTCTGCAAAGCTGTTGATTTTTCAAACCGCCCGTGTTCGCTGCAATCGCAGCTACCGAACGAGCTATGCCCTGCATAGTGCTGTCTCTTACGAGGTCTATTGTTTCTGCCATTGTTATTCCTCCGTTTCTTTATATGTCAACGATAAACTTTTATCGCTGTTTACTGATAGTAAAAAAAATTCTTGTCGTGATAAATGTCTTTCACGGCCTTTTCTGCTTCTGCTGCCGCTGCGTTTGCGGCTGTTGCTGCGGCATTAGCGGTAACTATTACTGTGGCCGACCGCTCCTGTGGGCTTTCTCTTGCCGTGTCTGCATTATCGGCGGCAGAGTTCGCCTTGCTTGCGGCGGCTGAGGCTATATCAACAGCTTTGCTCGCTTCATTCAAAGCCTCAACAAGTGCCTTGTACTCATTCGTAGACGTTATCTCGTCGTCTGATACTGCCGAGCGCTGCACCGCAATATAGAAATACTGCGTTGTAAGTAGTGAGCTTTTTTGTACAGAGATATTTCAGCGATAACATAGCCTTCAACTGCTAGTATCTGTTCTGTGAGTTCTGCTACGATTACGTTATTTTCAATAGTAGCGTTGTTGAATACTGCTTTCTTATCTGCCTTAACCGCTCTTATTCGTGCTGTAATACCGCTGTCAAGCGTATACGGCTTGCCGTTATCTGTTATCGTAATATTAACGTAGCGGCTGCTGCTGTCACCTTGCTTGGCGAATACTATCGGCGGAGCTGTCGAATGTGAAACATCAAGCGATATGCTTGTTGAACTTTTCATATAAGTTAGCCCTCCTCAATCATAAAAGAAAGTGCGTCAATAGCGCTAAGAGGCATTTCTCTTTCTGCTATATCAGATAGCTTTATTGTTGATATTTCCACCTCGGACAGCTCTAAGGCTATTTCGTTTATAGCCTCGCATATCTCATTGAATGCTTTCGGGTCGTCTTTGGCTGAAACACTTGTTTTTGCCGCCCGCCTTATTCTTTATGATTCTCATCACGAGATAAAACGAACGGCTCTAATGCCCGCTCTATCGCAATTTTGTTTTTGATAATAGCGTATGATGTTTTGGACGGCAATTCGATTTTCTGCTTGATTAACGTTTTGATCTGCTCTAGCTTCTGCTCGAGTTCAGCGTTTGATTTCTTGATTTTCATATTATCCCGCCTTTTCGATATTGATTATTCTGTTTTCGAGGTCTTTAATGTATGCTAGCAACAACGGTACAAATTCCTCGTATCTGAGCGCATATTCTTTTCCGTCGCCGTCTACATCAACGAATGCAGCGAACTCAGAGGCGCTAATGCCTGCTTTTTCATAGCTTCAAGCACGTTTTGTGCCGTGAAGCCTGTGTGTCCTGCCGCTTAACGCTATATCGCTTGTATAATTGAACGATACAGGCGTTATATTTTTTATAACACTTAAATATCGTTCGGAAAGTGGAACGATATTTTTTCGGGCGTCGGACGTTACGGCAACGGGGCGAGCCGTTAGCATAAATGTTTGAGCCCACAAGTTTGAGGTTATAAGCGTCCATACCGACAAATAATCCATTACCATTGACCCACCTAAATGCTATCGTGCCTGTGCAGCATATTCCGCAGCCGTCGTCGATATCAAGATAACCTTTCCGAATATAAAGGCTGTGATTTTGCACCCAGGTGTCACACCGCATTGTTATTGAGTTTCCGACAACGTAAGTGTTACGGCTATTAGCGGTAATACCGAGATATAATCCCGCTCCGTATGTTGCGTTGTTGCTCCAGTACCTAAGCCCCGTGTTTCCGCCCCATGCAACGCCGACGTTATCATCAAAATTAAGCATACTTTTGATTTTTCCGTTGCCAAACTTAATATCGCCATAGAAATAATGCCTGCAATCCATATCAGTTGCCGCACTTTGAATATTGCACTTATAATATGTTTCCCAGCCGTTATCATATGCACCACCTAGGGTTATGCCATGATAATTACCCGAAGCCATAATTCCAAGTTGATAGTAAGTGTTGCTATACCCAACAGGGGTGATATATGCAAGTCGTTTATTATCTCTGAAAATTCAAGCTGATTTCCGTGCACATATAAGTACGTTAAATCGGTAGTTGCGGTCGTAAGGGATCCTGTAATCGTTGCACTGTTTAACGTTGCACTTTTTGCCGTTATAGTTCCATTGGCGGTGAGCTTAAAATTGTCGCTTTCAACAACACACCTGTTAGAAGTAAGCTTGATCGTTCCTGCTGATTGATTTATCTCGGATACAAGATTAGACTTGCTCACCTTAAGAGATATACTCTGTGAGTTCTGCGTTATCGACGATTGCATAGTATTCATTGTCGATTGCATATTGTTGACAGTAGCTTTCGTGGCGTATGTCGTGCTTACAGTTTGTGTTATATTGTTTTCTGATACTTCAATAGCTGCTGTTACGTCCTCTGTCTTAGCGTAGCTTTCAAGAGTTTGGTTTACGGATAATGTGATACTATCAGCAGTTTGACTTATAAGCGTTTTTGAGTGAGCTTTCAGCCTTTGATATGGCGTCGGTATAGCTCGTTGTGATCGTGCTTTTTAACTCTTCGTCCGCAAGCTTGAAAGCCTGCTCGACGCTTTCTTTTGCGCCGGTTATGTTGTCCTCAATGGATTTTTTTAAAACCCTGAGATATGGCGTTCGCCTGTACGCTATCAGCCGCAAGGAGTGCTCCATTAAGTGTGCCCACCGTTATGAAGTCTGCTACTATTGCGCCGTTCATTGTTATAGCAAGCCCATAATCGCCGTTATACCCGTTTTTTTGAGTAGCCTAAGCCCGCTGAGTTCCAGCGCCACACACGGACGGCGCTTTCAATGTCGGGGGCTATCAAGTATAAGTATTTCCTGCGGGCTTTCCGCAGGGTGTAAAAACTACATAGCCGCCGCTGTTGCCTGTTATAAGGTTTGTCGCATTTTTTATGGCCTCTTTGAGCTCTGTTGACGCATTTGCAAGCCCCTTTTTTCACAAGCGTGGTAATTCCCGCTATTGCCTTATTCTGATCTAAGACAGTTTGAGCAAAGTTGCTCTTAGCGTCACCGAGCTCGATTGACTTGTATTTCTCGGCTAATACGTCATATACAGTCTTAATTACCTTGGCTTTTGCTGATACGCCGAGCTTTGCGAATTTAACGGTTACAGTATCGCAGAGCTTAACTTTTTCAAGCGGCGCAATATTTTTTGTATTCCTCAGTCTGCCACAACGAAACAAAAAGAGGCAGTAATGCTTACGCTCGGAACTCCGAGGCTTGTGTGTGCTTTCAAATACGTTTTCGCTTTTGTGCGGAGGGTTGCCGGTGTTATCTCGTCGCCCGCTGAAAATTGATCGGAAAAGATTTATGATATACGCCTTTTTATGTCCGAGTTCCGCCGCCTCATTGATCGGCAATACTTTGTCTTTGAGATATACAAATTTGTCCTCTGATGTAGTTTTACCGTTGCCGTCGTCTTTCTGCTCTGATGTAAAAGTAGCATATGGCATTATGTGAGTATACGTTGCTGTTATATTTTTTATCTTGCTTAATGTCAGTTAAGTTCTTGCCGTACTCGATCGTTACGCCCGTGTCTGAGCCTCTATGTGAGTGTGTAGCTTTATAACGTAATTATCAAACTCGTACTCGCCGCCCCATATATCAAGCACCGAGCCTTGTTGACCCCCCGAGGGCAGCTCTGATTGAACACGGCTCGGAAAGGTCAATAGTATTGAGCGTCGCTATATCGCTTAATGCTTTAAACTTGCTCTCGAAAGCACCGTCAGATATAGCTTTTGTGATAGCCATTTGAGCGGTAGCCGATTTAAGCTTAAGCTCTGCAATCGGTATGCCGTTGAGATCGTAGCTTATATGCTCTGCTTTAATTGATACAATGCCGTTAAGTGGCTTTGAGCAACTATATATACGGAACAACTGAGGGTCGCTTGTGTCATTAGCCTTACATTTGATGATGTTGCCCTCGTTTATGTACGCATATATATTGCCCGTTATAGGATAGCTGATTGACAGCTCATACGAGCCGTTTCTTTCTTCGGTGACTTCGCACGATATAGCGTCGGTAAGAAAACCTATGCCGTTTCTTGTGAAATTTTCCTCTGATTTATCATATAAAATAGGTATCATAACGTACACCACCTTGGCACGATTTCGGCTTTTTGTTACTGAACCAGTAAAACTTATAGCGTTAGTACCTGGAGAAAGTATCGGGAGAACCGTCACCGCTCATTACGTTGTTTTGCAAACTTTGACCCTTGTATGCGTTCATTGTTTCACTGTCTATTTCGATGTAGTCGGACACATTTTCAAATGTGAATGTGTCTGAGTTTATATGCAATGAAATATTACCGCTGCCGTATATCTTGATATATGGCTTTGCGGCGGCGAGCATTTCCGCATTTTCTAGCGTTGCGCCGCCGCTTGGTATTTCGACAGCAGTTTGACCCTCGAACGAATAGCGCTACGGCTTTGCAGTTAAAACTTATAGAACATTCTCCGTAATTTCGTAGCTCCTCTTTAATGTCTACACCACCGCTATATGCGCCATATCTAAAAAATATCTTACATCGTAGCTATCCCAAAGCTGAGCGTACCTGCTATCAGAGAGCAGCCAGTTCTTGACCTCACTCACGAGCTCGTCAAAGCCCCTTTTGCGTCACGCTTAACCAAACATAGTTCATAGGGGATTGTTACATTAAGATAGCGGCCGTTGTCTTGAATAAGGTCGCCGTTTCGTCCTGGAACACTTGTAAACGTCACATCTCTTGCAGTCGCATTGTATGAGTCTTTGCTTTTGATTATTAAGTTAAAATCAAGGGAGCTCTTTCCCCTTGAAATATAAAAAACGGTAATTTTACACTCAACCGAAAACAGCTCCCTTTCTCTTTATTATTTCTTCAATTCTTTTGCAAGATATACTCTATAAACTCGTCTATATCCTTTTCCGTTTTATTTTCAATGTTTTTCTATATTGACAGAAACATTAACATTTATCTTCGGATTACTCTCGACTTGAGCAGCAGAACTTTTTTGCTCTTGATATTCTTCACGCTCCGAGGCCGTGAGCACCTGTTCGCCCTTATGCAGTAATGCGGGTATTCATCATATGGTACATAATCAAGACCTATTCGCAGCCGTGATATATTCGGAATATTAAGACTATATCCACCCACGCCCGGCACCCAGTCGGGTATTTCGAGCGAGTTAATGCCGTTGATAAATCCGTTTATACCGTCTATGATCCAGTTTATCGGAGCTTTGAAGAGTTCTCCAATACCCGAAAAAAATGTTGCCGAATATGTCTACAATGTTTTTTGCCATGCACCACGCCAATTTCCAGTAAAAACATTCTTGACGAAATCAATAATGCTATTAAAAATCTCCTTGGCACTATTGAATACTGTTTTAATACTTTCAAATGCGCCCTTAAATCGGTCACTGATAGTGCTTGATACCGCTTTGAAAGCCGCCCTCAAGAGGGAGGTAATAGTGCCTCGAACAAATACTTGATAACGTCCATAAGCGGCGGCAACAGGCTTTCAAGCAGCGTTGTGATCGGTTCGAGGATAGTTACGAGCAAGTCAAGCAACGGCTGCAATGCAAGCAGTAACGTGTTAAGTAGGTCGATAAGTACAGGCAGTATAGCGTTTATTATCTCTGTAACAAGTGGCAATACTGAGTTTATAAGCTCTATAAGTACCGGCAGTATATTGTCTACCACCGATTGAATAAACGGCATAAGAGCGTCAAATAACTGCAATAATACAGGCAATATAGCCTCTATAATCTGCATTGCAAGCGGCAATATAGCGTTAATGAGCTCAATCAACAGCGGCATTACTGTGTCTACAATTTGAACTAATATCGGCAAGAGTGACTGCGCAACTTGTAGAATTACAGGCAGAATTGTTTCAACTATTTGTATTGCTGTCGGCAGAATAGCTTGTAAAAGCTCTATAAGTACCGGCAGTATAGTTTCGAGTATCTGCATGAATATCGGTATAACGTCCGTTATCAGCGATACCACCGACGGCAGGACAGTTTGTGCAACTTCAAGCAATGGTGGCACAAGCTGTTGAATGAACGTTACGAGAACAGGCAGAACGGCTTGTATAATGCTTTGTAGTGGAGGCAATAGCGTTTGTATCGCAGTTAATAGAATCGGAAAGATTGTTTTCGCCAGTTCAAATAAGGGCGGTATAGCACTATCAAATACTTCTGTAACAACAGGAACAAGCTGTTCTACGAGAGATTGTACTTTCGGCAAGCCCGCTATAAGCATATCGGCGAATTTCTGTATTATAGGAATTGCCGCCGCTCCTATTTGATTTTTAAACCCGTTGAGTGCGTCTTTAACGTTATCTATGGTATCACCGAGCTTAACACCCGCCTTAACTGTAGCTTCGGACATTACTATGCCTAAATCGTCGGCTTCTTGTTTTAAGTCCTTAATACCGTCTGAGCCTGCATTAAGCAGAGGCAGCATTTCCGTGTACGTTTTGCCTAGTAGGTCATTTCCGATAGCGTTTCGCTCTGCGCCCTCTTCCATATCAGCTAATGCCGCTGTTATGGCGTCGAATTGCTGCTCTGTTGTCATTCCGTTAAGGTCGTCAAGAGACAGTCCTAGACGTTCTAGTGCAGTCTGAGCAGTAGCCGAGCCTTGATTAGCGCTATCTATGGTATCAGTCATTTTCTTGATACCATTTTTTTGAAACTATCTACACTAACGCCGCTTTGATCGGCTGCGTGCTTCCACCTTTGCAGTTCTTCTCGGTTTATCCCTGTTCTTTCTGAGAGCTTGTCTATGTAGTCCGCCTGTTCGGCTGTTGACATAGCCATTTTATAAGCTGAACCGCCGAGAGCCGTTGCTCCTGCGATAGTTGCTGTTCCCATTGTGACAGCGGCCTTGCCAATCGTTCCGAATGCCTTTCCGATTTTCGAGCCTGCACTCTCACCTTTTTGTGTTGTCTTTGTCTATTTCTTCATTGGCTTTCTTGTTGTCAATGAAGATTTCGCCGAAAAGAAGAATAACTTTGCCACGCTGATTAACGCCCCCTGTCTGCCTCGATAATTGGCATAAACTCGTCTATGATCCCTTGCCCCGTTTTCTTATGTGTGGGCTCGGGTGCGTATTGGCGTCGCTCCGTGCGTTCTGCACCTATTGTCTTATTCAAAAAATTCTTGATAGCTTATAGGACTATCAGCGCCTTTGAGCTTACTTACTGCGTCGTTGGCTAGCCATAGCGGAAATAGCCTTTTTCTATGTCTGCTTTCGCCGCCTGTTCCTCTTTACGCCGAGCGGCTGCTATAAGGCTTTCAAGCTCTGAGAGCGGCAAGTCTGCTATTGAGGTCAAAGCAATAATACTTATTGAGCAGTATTAGTGTGTCTGCTCTACTTTCTTTCGTAGAGCAGAGCTGAAAAAATTCAGAACTCCGCTATCACCTATAAGCTCTTTGATTACCTCGATTGCGTTCAAGCTTTTCAGCTTCTTCGACGCTTACGCCCTTAAAGCCGCCTACGAACTCAGCGAGAAAATCTGATACACTGTCGAGCTGAGGCAGTATTGCGGCGAACATTTCTGCACCTACTATAGCTGCCTTTTCCTTTTTTGTGAGCTGTTTCATAGCCTCGTCCGGGGACTTAGCCTCTGCGAATATATCAAGGTTCTTAAGCTTGTCGATAACAGGCTTAATGTCGAGTTTGGCTGTGATTTTGAGCAAAATTGCCATTGACTTTATATTGAGCATTGTTTATTCCTCCATTCTTATGCGTGCGAGGCTTCGGCTGCTTTTGCGCATTGTGAACTCACTTACGTCTGTTATCTGCCAGAGATCGCCGTCAAGATCATCAACGGTGTAGTGCGCCGCAAATTCGAGCGCAAGCTCACCCTCGGCTTTCTGAACTGCCTTTGCCGATATGCCGCCCTCGTGCATAGCGTTATACACCACGATCTTCTTGTACTCGCCGTCAATAGAGTGCGGCAGAACATAGTTACATTTTTTTGAGGTAGTTGCCGCTTTCGGGTACGCCATTTTCGGATTTTTATCGTTTTTCCGTCGTCCTCAATTCGTGCGAATGGCATAGCAAGCTTTAAGTTCTCTTGCGACATACAGATAGTAGTCACTTTAAGGCTTGCTGCCTGTTCTTCGATAGGCTGTAAGCCTGCTGTCTTGCCGTTTCTGCCGTCAAACTCAATATCTCTGAGTGTTGCCGTCGCCGTGAACTCACCGCCGCCACGACACGGCGCAAGCGGTCTTTCGGTGGTTTCGCCATAGTCAAGGACTATAACGCCCTCGTCAATCTGAATTTTTTCGATTTCTTTTTTTGTTGAGGTTTTTCACTATTGACATTTAGTCGCCCTCCTTATTGTAATAAAAAACTCTTGCCGTCCATTCTTGGCGGCGATGATTGATGTCAAACTCCGCCTCTTGCAGCGGCGTTTCTTTTTCAAAGTTTAAATGCCCGCTTAATTGCGGCGCTTTGATAATTGACTTATTAAGCCTATTTCGCAAGTTATCACACACGTCGATTATATCTTCTCCATTGTCAAAAGAGCTTATCGTTTCCGTACATCGACATAAAGGCTATGAGTTCTGCGTCCTCGTCTGTGATACCTGTTCGTATAGGCGAATTGATTACGCAGTATATAGGCTCGTTGTCTTGTGCGGCGTCCTCAAAGTATGCGGGTATGATCTCATTGAACATACCGACTATGCTCGTAAATAAGCTTTTTGACAACACCGACATTTAGTCGTCCTCCTCATAGTCCTTATCGTCGATTTTTGATTTTGCTTTTTCGATTTCTTCCGAAAGCAGTTTCAAATACTCCTTTGCGCTGCTCGTATCTCGGAAATATTGTTGTATACAGAATTTCTAAGAACGTGCGTTGCTGCTTGTCCAGGGTGATTTACGTTGTGTCCGTACTTCGTAGCTGTACTCTTTATCGTACATTGTCTTGCTCGAATGAATAAAGGTGCGGTTTTGTTCCCTCTTCAATCCACCACGGCGACGAATGCGAGGGCTGCTTGCCTCGCTTCTTGACTTCTGCCAGCCGTAGAAACCTATCTGCATTTGCGGCTGCCCCGTCTTGCGGTCGATGAATACCCACGATGCTATATGATTTTTAATTCGCTTAGTTCTAAGCGGTACATCATCACGAATATGCTTTCTTATGACTTTACCGCTAGCTCTTAGTGCAGATTTCGCAAGCCCTGCCATTACTTTCTTGACTTCGGGCGATGTATCAACGAATATAACTTCTGATTTCTTAGACATTTTCATTTACCAACGCTGTGCATATGATTTCAAGGTTTTCGGCTTTTTGTAGGGTACGAACGCAATATGCGGTACATATCGCCGCCGTACTCGAAATATTCCTCTTTGTGATACTCAGAGGCTTTTTATTTCTACGCAAAGCTCGGGCTTATATCCTGCCGTCTGAGCCTGGTAGAACTCATTGCGCTTATGCCTTTTCTCATTGCAGAAAATTTCACGCTTTTCATACTCGGTCTTGGTCGGTCGCCTCATAGCGTCGAGCTTTTTGACAGCTTTACAAAGATAGCCTATATCACGCCATAGCATAGCTATTCCTCCCTAGTTTCAAGATACTCGTCGCTCAGCGTAAGCTTGCGTTTAAGCATTTCATAACTTTCACGATACTTAGGGCGTCGGCATTATCAAGTCCGAACTCGGCTTTCACATATGCGGAGATAGCCCGCTTAATAAGCGGGTCATCTTCATCACATACTTTATCACGCCTTATGCCCTCGAGCTGTAAATCAGCTCGAGCGGCTGATATAATGTCTTTGATCTCATCATCAAGGCGAGTATGATTGATACGGAGCGCCGCTCTGAACGCAATCACATATTGTTCCGATATATTGTCTTTCATTATGCAGCACTCCTTTTAGGCTACTTCGCTTTCTTCACGCCGTATACAACGGTTTCGGGCTGTAATGCTCCGCTCCATATGCCGTAGGCGGTGTAATCGTTGCGGCGCTTAGCACCGCTCACGTCACGGGTGATAGAAATGCGCTCGTGCTCATTCATCTTGTAGTATCTGCTGAGGTTTCCTATGATGAAGTCACCGTCATTAAGGTACGGGTCAGCCTCGACAGGATATGTAGCAATGCTTTTAATGCCTGCTCCGTTGATAGGCGTGTAGATGTAGTTTCCATTTGCGTCCTTAGTGAACGATATATCGTTGATGATAGAGTTTGAAACGTATATCTTAGCGCCTATAAGGGTGCTTTTTGCTCTTGAACTTGCCGAGAGCTACACCGATAGCGTCGAGAGCCGTTCCCTCGTATTCGTACTTAACAGCGTCTTTTGATATACCGCTGAGCTGATCGTCTGTTGAGCCTGTTCCGTAGATAGTTTCGGTAACGCTCTTATCTTCCATTTGTTCCGTGAGTTCGCCCATAAGATATGAGATAAATTCCTTGACAGCCATTGCTTCAAGTCTCCACGAAAACAGGGATAGTTGCCGCAATCTCGGAAATAGACAGCGTAAGGTCTTTCCATTCGATTGACGTTTCGGGTGTCTTAGCATTTTCCTTTACATTCTTAGGCTTTGTGATTGTTGAACGATACGGGAACTTTGTAAGTCCAGGAACAGCAGTCTTAGACACATCACGGAAAATAGGCGATACAAGCCCGATATGCTCGAGTAGCGAAAGGTTCATATCGGTTGGGATAAAAAAGTCCGCCATTATTTACGCCGTCAGCCGAACCGCTCGGCGCAACGAATGTTGTTGCGGTAGTGGTGAGCGCCGTGTCAAGCGCTCTGCTTTTTTTCAGTCAGAGAGCGATTAAGCAACGTCTTAGCGAACGCTGATTTATATTCCGGCGTGGCTAATACAGCCCTAGGCTCAGAACTCTCTGCCTCGTGTCCTTCGTTGCGCTGCTCTACGAACGGATTAGGGATTGAGCTTGATGTTTCGCTTGCCTCGCCGAGTGCTGTCGCCCCTGCGGTCAAGGTCTGAAAGCTCGGCGTTGAGATGCCTCAGTTCCTCCGTGATATTGTCGATGTTGATTGCGTTTCCGTCTGCGTCAACGCCTTTTTCAAGCAGTTCCCTTTATTTCTGCTTTGCGGCGGTTGATCTCCCTCTTTCTTTTTTCAAACATTGTTTTTCCTCCTCGTTAAATATAAGTCATTGCTATTGCTACTTTTCTGCGGCGTTCCTGCTCCAGTTTTCAAAATCTTTCTGCCGCTCCGTCTCGAAAGATTTCCTCGCAGAAATCGACGTCTGCTCATATGCCGGCATATCCACCGCTGAGACATCATATAGCTTTCTTATCTTAGTAACTCTCCTGGTATGAGTTTCGGCGTCGTACTCCTCGCCGTCGTCGTCCGCTACCGTGAAAGCGAAAGACATCTTGTCAATATATCCTCCTCTGATTTCTTCCCATAGCTTGCGCCCCTCGTCCGTTCCCGATAAATCGGCGATCACGTCTACGCCCTCAGAGTTAAAGTCAAGCTTAAGTGTATGATTTCTAAGGCGAAAGCGACTACCTTTCCGCCGTGGTTATAATTCATAATCACGTCTGATGTATCGCACCCTATGAATGCGTTGCGGTCGATTATCTCGAAATACTTGACGCCCTCAAATTCTGCAAGACACGTAGGGCTATCAAATACAACGGCACGTCCTTTGACCTGGTACGCAGGCGTATTCTCGTCGCTAGACGGAATGGCCGCGACGGACGAGAAAACTCTATACTCTCGTTCTCCTGATTTGAATGGCATTGTTATTCCCTCCTCTTCTCCGCCCTCTTGCGGCGGTTGATTGTCTGAACTATCTCCGAGCTGATATTCGTCGGCTCTGTCTGCATTAACCATATTCAGCGTTTGCACACGACGAGCGCCCTCTTCTCCACCTAGCGGCGACATATTATAAGCTAAAAGTACATTATCAACTGTGATAGCTCCTATGTCAGCGAGAAACTTCAAAGCGGTCGTTTTATCGGAGAGCTTCGTTTTTGAGAAGGGAGTTTCCTCGAAGATAATCTCGTTTCCGTAACCCATTTCACGAGCTGAAAACAGACCATTTGTGAAAGCCTGTGATAGCTGTGCGTAGAATGGAGCTATCTCACCGTTGTAGAAAGACGACGCCTGCTCGGGTGTTTCCTTGTTTTGTACGATTTCTTCCCCGATACGCCGAAATAATCGTATATTTCGGATTTAATGTATGCAAGCTGACCTGTCGGGATAGGTGTTTGCTTGTCCGTGATAGGCGTGTATTCGTATTTGTTGTCAGTAACGATAACGCCCGCTCCGTTATTGTCCATTTTAAGATTATCACGGATAAAATCATCACGGCGGCGGTTGAGATCGTCTGTCTTTGTGGTTGACTGCACTTTCAGAATACCACGCACAACGCTGACTAGCTCGGCCATTTTCCCCATAGATTGATTAAACGTATTTGCTGTTGCAAGTACGGCGGTAATAGGCTTATTACTATCGCCGAAAATATCGTTATCGTTGAAATTCCTGCCGATATGAATAAGATCGGTATACGGCAAAGTCATATACATTGCCGTCGCAAACGTCATTTTTGCAGCAAAGTTCGCCGCTGACGTTTATAAGCTCAATAGAGCTTGCGTTTACGTTATACAGCGCCTCGAGGGCGCCTGTTGCTGCATTCCATACAGGATATACAAACGCATTATTGTATATCTTGTATTGTGTGGCGAGCCGGGTAATAGAATTTATACGCCGTCGTATATGGGTTAGGTCGGAATTGTAGCAAGCTATTATATCGACTATTAGCAACATCTGCAAACTTGCCCTCGCCTCGTCGTATGTGCCGAGGCCTTACGTCCGCACATCTGCGTGCGAAAGCGTCAACGGCGGCACGAACTGTATTTATGTCATATGCGTTTCCCGAAAACGGCGCAAATAACGTCTGATAGGTATTCAGCAAGCGAAATTGTTCGGACGTATTAGCATTTTTGTTTTTGCCGAAAATTGTTTCAAAAAGCCCTCGTTTTCGCATTTCAAATCACCTACCCTACGTTGTACATATAATCTTCGTAATCTCTGACATATACCACCCAGGCATTAAGTAGAGATACCATACCGTCTATTCTTCGCTTTTTCGGAAATCTTAACGGGCATTATGTTATTAAGCCCTTGCTCTTTCTTACCCGTGTTAGATAGACACCACTTAAGCACGGGATTGTTATTATAATTCACAAGCTTGTCTTGCAGCGCCGCTCCGAGTTCTCGCATAGGCTGAGAAAATGTATAAGTTCCTTTGAATTACTTTTATCCATTGTGAAACCGTTAGCGGTCATTTCGTCCACCCAATAGCCGGCAAGCGCCCGGTCGTAGCCGCATTTCCAACAGTCAATCTTATATTCTCACGCATTTGTACAAACCACGCTGTAACATCACTATAATTGACACGAGCACCTTGACAGGCGGTGAGCAGTCCTCTTTCAGCCCATAGTTTATAAGGGGCTTCATCGTTACTATGACCGCCGCTGCGTTGCTTTTTGTCGGCAAGTTCATCAATGCGGGCTTGCGGCAGAAAGTAATGTTGCAACACATATACTGTCTTGTCGTTCGGCTTGCGAATAAGCAACGTAGCGCAAGTGAGGTCGGTCGTTGATGATAGGTCACAACCGCCGATAGCGTATGTGTCGTAAACGTCCGCAAGTTCAAATGTAGCCTCGTTGTTGATTACGTCGAAAGGCAGCCACGCCGTACTGCCGTTCTCTCGTGCGTTAAAGTCCTTGCAGAGAACGCCTGCTCTGTCAGCAGGGTTTTTTCTTCGCTCGCTCGACGAATGATCTAAGCGTTTCAACTTGCTTAATCTTACCGAGCCCTGGATTAGCTTTAATCCACATTTTCGGGTCAAGCCACTCCGAGCGTTCGTCCAGCTCGTAGAGAATGGGCAGAAATGCTTCGTCTACTTCTTCGCCGTCAGCTACTCGACAGGCGTACTCGTACATATCGTCGAAAATACATTCACGCACCGTTCCGCTGTTGTAATCATCACAATGAGCGGTTGACGGCGTGAAGATGTTGATTGCTTCATAACTTCGTACAAGTTTCTATCTCGAATAGCGTGCAGCTCGTCAATGATTACCCCCCGTGCGAGTTAAGACCGTCAAGGGTGTTACTGTCAGAGGCAAGCGCTTCAAATTTAGACTTGTCGCCGCAAAGTATACATCATTGCGGCGTTTTTTTTTTTAACAGCTCTGAGCTCGGGCGATTGCTTAATCATATTAACAGCTTCCGTAAGTGCTTTGCGAGCTTGGTCTTTCTTAGTCGCTACTGAGTATATCTCGGCTGCACCCTCATAGTCAGCGACGGTAGTAAGTATAATGCAATGCCTGCCATAAGCGTTGTTTTGCCGTTTTTTCTGCCGACAAGGAACATCGTTTCTCGAAAACGGCGATAACCTGTTTCTTTGTCGAGAAAACCAAAAAGAGCTTGAATGTAAGCCCGCTGAAAGAGTTCAAGCTCGAGCGGCGCTCGAGGTCGCCTTGCGATTGCTTGCAGAAAGTTTCTATAAAACTAATAGGACGTTCGCCTGTTTCTTCGTCAAAATAATACTTGAAGTTCTTCGGCGGACGATCTATTTCTTTAAGCAGTCGTGTATAAACTTTCCGCACTCGTGCGGAGGTTTTATTTTTGCCTCGTTTAATCAGCTCGACATATTCACGGATATAGTTCAAACCTACTGCTTTCCTTTCGGCTTCTTAATGGCGAACTGTAATAGCGCCTCGCCTGCTCTGTCGGCGTCAGCAGCGGGCACTACCTCGTTGAGCTGCTTAATGATTGTCGTGTAGTTCTTAACCATAGCATTGTACTGAGAAATCAACGGGTGTGCACGATCTATGCTATAATTCCCCTGCGGCATAGTTACAAGCAGCCGTCGCTGTCTATGCGCTGCTCCATTTCTGCTAGTTTTTCTTGCATAAAAACAGCCCTTTTCATCAAGTCCTCGTTGATTTTAAAGCTTATCTTTCGGCATATTTTTATACATATTCTTAAGTTTGTTTAACTCTTTTCTTCTTATTTTAAATACGTCCTCATTCACCTTAAAATCAGCTCCTTTCTGTTTGAGTAGGGGGTCTATATGCACCCGTGGAGGCTCAAAAAGGACTTATACGCGGTTCTCAAAAATAAACCTCACGATTTTGCACCCGGGGTGTGTTTTTGGGAAAAAACTTCCGTTTAGACCTCACGCACGGCGGCAATTTCTACCGCAACTGCCGTCAGCGGATTAATAATCACTTTGTTTCCGTCAACTGTGTCGAGTAGCACGCAGCCCTCCTCGAGTGCGGCGCATAGCTCGTCCTCAAACTCTATGCCATTGTGAGCAATGACCGTATATTCAATCGCTGCTCCTGTTGTTGCATATATCGTTATGTCCTGCACTTTCATCGCTGCACCTCTTGACTAAATTTCCGTTTACGTCAAACATAAGCTCTCGATCTACTGCTAGAGTGCCCTCAAGTGTTCTATTGCGTGACAATTTCTGCATAGCAGTTCGAGGTTATCTTCGTTTAGTGCAATAGAGGGATTGTTGATATTCTTAGGCGTTAAATGTATCTTGTGGTGTACGATCTCGCCAGGAGGCCCACACCTTACGCATAAGCCGCAATCACGCTTATACACATAGGCTCGCAGTTCACGCCACGGCTTTGAGTTATAAAAATCTTTTTGCAAATTCTCGCATATTGTGCGTCCCACCCCTCGCTTATCTTAATATGCTCTATACCCTTGTGCATTGCTGCACGTTTCCATACTACGATTATACGGCGATTATTTAATTATTTCCATACGGAATATTTTCGGCTATATAGACATCAACGTAGGTGCGCCGTAGTATCTGAGTGCAAAGTCAGCAACTGCTTTGTTGCGCAGGCTGTAAAGGGTCGATAAAGACTCTATGTGCATTGCTGCGAGTATCTGTTCTTTTTCGGCTTTTTGTCAACGTACCAAAGGCGGAGTATATCTCTTGTTCTTCGTCGTCGAGCTGCGACAATACACGCTCTATGTCAGATATGAGGTTCTTCGTCCTCTGTAAGCAACGCTTAAGCTCTATTTCCTCTAGCCCACATTCGAGATACTGTTCGATAGATTTAACGTTGCTATACTTAGGCTTACTGCTTGCCTGTGCGATATGGCTCGCTCGGCCATTGATATTATCTATCGCTGCGTTAAGCGCAGGAATAGACCCGAGCAACTGTTCGGCTGACTTAAAATAATTCATATCATTCACCCCTTATTTTCTTTTGTTAGCTTTCTGTTTGTGATTTTGCACATTCGCAATGATATGTAAAAATCCGCCGTTAATGTCATTGTAAAACGGCTTCGCTTGCGAAAAATTCATATCCTGGATAGAGCTTTTCGTATTCTAAATTTCCGTCGTATTCTCCGAACGAACTAAGCTCTTTCACTTTTCGAGCAGACAAGCGCCCGTCCCTTTTGCTCTCTATCGGTTTGTCGAGATTTCGGGAACACGTCCAAGAGTAACCGATAGTTTCTCCTATGTCCTCGTCCGTAGCGGCTTTTTCTTTCTGCCTTTGCAAAAATAACGAGATAGCCCCTCAACGCCGCATTGATCGAATTGCAAAACCTTAATGTCAACATAGCCTTGCCCCCATAGCTCTACAAGCACCGGAGCAGGCATATCACCACAATTAACGATCGTATGATGATGATAGCGGCCGTTTCTACTTCCCCTTTCTGTTACCGACATATATTTCAGCGACGGCAAGCCGTGCTTTTTTCGATAGCGCTTAAGACGGGCGATGAAATTACGAAATTGTTTCTTGACCGCTTCATCATTCCCAGGCAAATGATCTCCGTTGTAGGTCAAGTGTATGCAGAGATCGGAGCTAGTGAAGTTCGTCATAACGAGCCGTGAGAATTTCTTTTCACGGTTATGCTGATTAAGCCTCTCTTGCGCCGCTGATGAACATTTTGCTTTCTTTCCTCGGCCTCCTCAGAAGTCGAGAACACGGGGTATATATCTACGTCAATATATTCTCCGCATATATTTTTTCTCTCTGTACAGACATCGCATATATATTCCTCCCTATCGCTTAGTGTAGGTAAGGGGAGAGGGATAAAGAGCGGCGGCTTGTTAGCCGCCTTTTAAAGAGAAAGCTCCTCCCTCTCCCCCACAATCCCCCCCTCGCCCTCCGCTTTCTCCATAGACACAACAGATTTATTTTTTTTTTGCATAAAGATAATATCCATTACAAGCCCTGCAACGCTCAGACCGAGCGATTTGTTTTTTGTACTATATATAAAAGGGCACAAAAGCGACTGCCTTTGATTTTTGACAGACAGTCGCTATATTATGGAAAATTATTCAGCGGATATAGCTGCGCCTGTCGGCGCAATGTAAGAGATTATCAGAATTAAATAAGCAAACCGGAGCGAGTCCGTCACTGCTGCTCGCATAGCCGCAGTTGATAGCTCCTGTCGGGTGGACGTAACGCACGCCGAGAAGCGTGGCCGGTGTCGCACCTCCAAGGGTGAGCGTCCACATACATTCTTCAAACAGCGGTACATAGTCTCTATACTTGCGGTACTGCTCGCAGGAAAGGAGCGTTATATAGTCCTCGCACGTTCCGTAAGCCTTGTCGCCGTTGTCCGCAGTAAGGTTTGATGTCTGTTTTATAAGGTGTTTTGCGTCGAAATGCTCCTCTAGCACATCTTCATTGAGAAAGCGACGGAGCGTTGACGTTTTCCAGTTGTTACAACCGTCATTGTAATTATCGTTGAAACGTTTTTCACACCAAAAATCGTCCGTTATTGCTAGATAGTTGCCGCCGATAATATCGAGGCATATAAAACGTATACCATTATATACGAACTCCTCACCGGGTCTTAGTTTGATCTCATTCATTGTAATTCCTCCTATGCAAATATTATTTCACGCAGTTCTATGCCCTTTATATTTTTCAGAGAGAAGTAAACCTCCTTAGCTGTTACGTAGAAAATGTCCATTCTGCACTTATTCGCTACATCTTCATCGGCGAAATAAGACAACACCCCTGTACTGTTTCCGTGCCTTCTAGAGCAATATCTCGCCGCCTTAAGTAAATCGGTTCTGCCTTACTAACGCACATTCTTAGAGCGGCTGCAAGTGTTTTTCCCTGCACGCCTAGCAAAAAGATATTTCCTTTGGCAATGGCTTATTGTAAAAATGTAGCCTATCTGCCAATCGAAAAGAGATATATTAAGGCATTTGTTGATTTTCTGAACTGTTTCTTCAATCTCTTGTGGATATTCCCTCATTGGAACAACTTTCGTTTTCATAAAATCTCCTCTCTTACGGTATCGGGTTTTGTTATCGTTACGCTGCTTGTATTCTTGTCGGCAAGCTCAACGTAAAGAGCGGGCTTGCCGTTGATTATTCTATAAATCAATGCCGATATACATTTATAATGAACATCTGATCTTGCCGAATAGCTACGATCAATTACAGGGCATTGCTTTATAAACGCTTGTTTTGCTTCTTCGCTAGTCATAGTGCTGCTCCTCCCATTCTTTCTTGTGCCGCTCTAATCGGCGTTCAAACTTACTCGAACATATGCAGAGCGCAAAGCAGATAAGAGCAAGCACGATTGCAACAATGACTAGCAGTATAGTAATCAGAACGGGCACGGCATTCTCAGCTCCATTTCTCTTTCAAGTTCTTCAAAGCCTGCTTTTGTGTTTCTGTGATTTTTGTACTGTTTCAAAAGCTTTTGACATACGGCGTAAAGGCTGCAATAGTCCTCATAGGTTAATCTTTGACGCTCGACGAGGCGCTCGTTCTCTTTTTGCGGTTTCTGCACCGTGGAGCAATTCGCTGTACTGCTCGGCAGTAAGCTTAATAACAACGTGGAACGGGCGGCTCTCAGAGCCTCTCTTGCCTTTTTCTGAGTTCGTAAAGTCTATTTCTAATAGAGTTTTCCGTTCTTCCAAGAGTCGAGGCGATGTCAGCTAGGCTCTTTCCGCTGTCTGCGAGTTTTAATGCCTGCTTGTCCTCGGCGGCAGTCCACTTTTTAATCATAATCAATTAGCCTCCTGTTCGTTGTCGCAGGATAGCGCCGCTACAATTCGCTTGATAGGTGAGGCAGCGTCCCGCACTATTATCTCGGCTTCTCCGTCAATATGATTTTCGAGAAGGTTAATTTTCTTCGAGAGTGTAGATGATATGTTTTCTATGTAATTTGATACATATTCAACAGCTCCGAACTCTGCCGCCTCCTTGACGATGTTCGCCGCTTTGTATTTCGGGCACTCAACGCCCGCTAAGCGGCACATCTTTGATTTTACGGCTATAAGCACTTTTTCTGCGTCCGCCGTAAGTTTTGCGTATTTACTGTCGGGGAATTTCGATTGTTATTCTTTTCATTGTGAAATCTCTCCGTTTCTCTGTTACCAGGCTTATATAATGCAAACTCCTGCACGGGTAAAGCCTGCTCCATTCAATGCACTTAAAGCAATGCTTACAATTCCCTTGCAAGTCAGCTCCTTGCGCTTACCGTTGCTACTCAAAGCTCACTCCTTAAACAGCTTACAGCGTCTATTGCCTGTTGAATGCCGCTGAGTGCTTCGTCTATGTTGTCCTCGTTATCTTCGTCGATGTAACGCCCTTTGAATATTGTCAGTTCGTCATATATCGTTTCGAGCTGTTCTTCGATTTCCTTAAGCTTTGTATCATTCATTGCGCTCGCCTCCGAAACATTCGTGAGTACCGAAAGGAGTTTTCGCTCGTCGCTACTCATTTTGTAGCCTATTCTAGTAAGCAGAGCATACCAATTTTCAAGCCTCGTATTGCGGCGGTAACTTCCGTAATAATCATGAAGCGTTGTCCAGTATGCGCCCTCATATATCGTGCAGAGCATTGTAAGCATAACGCTTTCCGGGTGTTTCTTCACGCATTCTCGATATTCTTTGCAGTTCAAAAAGCTCTGTAAATCTTCAAACTTTTCATATTGTTCATTAAGATAAAAAAGCATATCTGCAACATCACTATAACAAATGTCGTCAAGATTGGGCTCTGTAAGAAATGCTCTAGTTATCACCTCTATGTGTTCGCGATTTGCGTATTTCTTTACAAAAAGCTTTGCGGAGCTCCGCCGCCTGTTCTTCAAGCTTGCTTATCTTGTTTACGCATTCTACACGACGATTTTCTTTTCTTTGAGTGCTGCCTCAGCGGCTTTCTCTTCCCTCGGTCAACATTTTAGCGTCAGCATAGATATACGCCCACGCAAATTGTATACATCGCTGCTCAACGTGTAGTATTTTGCGTTTTTGTCTATCAGTTCCTCAACGGTTTTCCTATTTTCTTCAATGTTTTTAGAGGAAATTGGCATACTGCTTATTTGCCTGTAACTAAAAAACGCTTGTCAAATGCGATATGTTTAAACTTGTTTATCTAACAATGCAATAGTAGCTTTCGCATTAGCTTCGGCATTCTCTGCTCTTACTAATCTGTTCACCGTCCACTTGAAATTAGACGTACCCACTTGTTTTTCAAAGCCTCGTTTCTGCTTTTCGGGTCTTTTATCCTTTCAAGCTCGATATAGTCCGAAAATGTGGCTTGCCGTTCCTGCGCCTTGCGGAGCTCCTCTTGATCTAGTTCAAGCAACTTAAGGCGGTGTCTGATCGTTGACTTACTGAAACCTGTCTTTTCTGCTATCCCGTCTTGCGTTTCACCGAGGTCTAACATCATTTGAAATCGCTTTGTGCTTGCTCATATATGGTGAGATCGGAACGCTGCATATTTTCGAGCAGCATTGTTGCCGCCTGCTCTCGCTCGTCCAATTCTACCACCATACAAAGGAACTTGCTTTAAGCCTGCTTTGCTTAGCTGCTGAAAGCCTGCGGTGTCCTATAATTACGGTGTAATCGTCCGCCGTCGGCGCACCTTTACCGCCTCCTACTACCGTGAGATTTTTGAAAAATGCCGTTTGCTTTGATACTTTCGGCGAGCTCTGATACGTCCCCGACGTCCTTTCGTGGATTGTCGGGGTGTGGATAAATCTTGCTGATAGGCAAGTCTACATTTCTTGATACTACTTTCATTTGAAATCACTCCGTTTCTTGTTTTTTTATGTTGCTTTTCGCTATCCATTCTCGCAATCCATTCTCGCACCGCAGCAAGGGCAATACGGCGTTGCGTCGCCCTCGTTGTCGCCGTGTTCGCCGCACAACGAGCAAAAAGGGTACTTTGACCGTTATGCGTTTTTAAAATTATAGTTGCTTTGTCTATGTTTTCTTCGGTAATAGTGCGATAGCCTTCCAGTATGCCGACATTGTCCGTGTTCACGACTTTCGTTCGTTCCTTGTAGACCCAACGCCCGTGTTTCACTTCCTGTACGTCTACGGCAGGTTGTTCATTGATTATGTCAGCAATACTGCTGTTGTCACCCAGAATACCCGTTATGCCCTTTTTCGTATATTGGCATACACTGCTGCTGACAATTCATTGATCAGAGACTTAGCGTCAATTATATGTTTTCATGGTTTTCCTCCTCATTTACTTCGCATAAAATATCATTTCGCCGCTTTTTCAAGCCACTTTTCATACTCTACCTTAACGGCGGGGTCTGAGAAATAACGCTCTACTGCCCGCAGCGTTGCCTCGAGCGAAACCGTCGGCAACGTGAGAGGGAATGTCGGAGGGCTTAACGTTCAGCCTCTCGGTTTTAACTATCATCATATCGGGCATTGTTCCGCCCTCCTTTCGGTTATTTCTCAGCTCTGCACGAGCAGTAACTACATATGCTGTTAAAGCTCATATGGTTGTAATCGCTATCGTGTGCGCAAAAAATCGCACTTGCCGTCATAATAACAATCCTCACAAAACATATGATTAAAATATACATTATTCTTTTTGCAGCCCTCGAGGGCGCAATCAAAGTTATAATGCAATGGTTTGTCTGACATAGCACCGCTCCTATGCTTTTGCCTACTTTGCAGCAATACGTAACCGAACGAAGTACACTGAT
>VOFK01000814.1_pt1 | contig 32933 bp, 40 predicted proteins | sample 5384121 | NCBI WGS metagenome assembly VOFK01 (sample SAMN12384730, study PRJNA508395) | human gut metagenome | isolation source: healthy gut J | host: Homo sapiens | reverse complement strand
AACCGTCCGATGTTTCCCCGTCAATCGACCGCCGTATGGTCGCCCAGCTTCCCGTGCAAAGTTCACGCCCGATATGTCCGGCAATGCCACGGGGAGAAATTTCAGAGATTGAACCCCACCCGCCATGCGTGTATATGCACGTCTTGAGCGGTTCGGTACGGGAAAGGTAGAACAGATAGCCGTTGCGGAGCAGGATGCCCACGAACACCGAGCCGACCTCGATGTCGGCGATCTCGTCAAAACGTATCTTCCCGTCATTGTATAATACTGCCGTGCCATCCGCATCGGGAATGACGAACAGATCGTCTTCCATAACAATCCCGTGCAACTCGATTAGCGACCCCAGGCATTCACTCGCCGATACCCGGTCGTAATCACCCTTTACCTCATTTGTCGATTTCGTTTCCATATCGCTTTTCTTTAGGTTCAGACAAATACCATACGAAAAAGGCGTGAGAATACGTTAAATACCGGCATTGAGGTACAGCCAAGCACCCATCCACTCGATAGATAATTTCTCCCCACGCCGCTATCGCATACGCTTGACGCATATAGACACGACGATGAAGAAGAGAACTACCCATTATTTTGCGAGCGGATTAAAATTTGGCTGTTTTCAATGCCCCACCATAATGTGTTCCTTCCGTATGTAAATCGCCCGGCGGCACGCCGCCGGAGGATTCGATTGCAAATATAACGATTTCATCCGGGTATCGGCGACAACACGTGCGATTTTTAACAACCTTCCTGCCAAAGAACTACCCGCCGTCCTACAATTTCGGCCCCCGGGCGGGTTTGCGGGGCGCGACCTTCGGCTGCGCCTTCTTCTCCCTGGGCGGTTCGACGATCCGCAGTTTGAGTTTCTCCGTCTTACGGTCGTAACGCACCTCGCAGCAGTCAATCTCACCCGCAACCGACGTCCACACGTTGTTCACACGCACCGCGCCGCCCGAGTAGAGGGTCTTGTATTGTTCGTATTCGAGCGGCTGCCGCAATTTCGCGTCCACCTGACGGTGGAACGAGTAGATATTACGTCCCTTTGCTATCGTCGGGGAACGTAAACCCGCAACTCGGGATGGGCGGCCTCGGCATAGAGGCACAGATCCGCCGTGCGAAGCTCCCTCGGAATCCACTGGATCATCCTCGGGTCGCCCCGCACGGCCGTATCGGCCACGAGCGGCGTGATGGCCGTCTGGGGAATGTCGTACAGCACCCCCCGCATCCTTGCGAACGGCCTCCAACGCCACCTCCTCCGTTACAAGCCGGCGGTTCAGGTGCAGGACACTCATCAACCGGTGTATCTGCTGCGGGTCGTCCTGCTCGCGGAACACCTGCAAGACCAGGGCGGGGTCGCTCAACGCGCTGATAACCGAGAAATCGGTTTTGTCCTTCCCGTAAGAATTACGCTCGAAAGCCTCCCGGCTCATCTCCGGCGTCCGGGCTTCGCGGGGACGCCTTTCAGGTTTTGCGGGTTCTCCCGCACTAGGCTCATGTATAGATCCGGGCTTTTCATGCTCTCGGGCAGGTGGGCGATGGCATAGGGACTGCGCCGTATGGCCTCCATGCACAACTCCGGCGTTTTCCACTTCTCGGGGACATATTGCAGGTAGCTCCCGTCGTGCCAGACGGCCCGGCGGCACATCTCCTCGTTCTTGGCGTGGTCGGGAAGGTTGTAGAACAGCTCCGGCTCCAGGGCGAAAATTTCCCGGGCCACCCTCGGCGTGAGGAATGCCGGGTTCATGTTCTCCAAAAAATCGAAGGTCTTATCGTAATTCGTGCAATAGAACCCCAACGCCTTCATGTGTATATCCTCGAAGGGGGATATAGCGGAGGACACGCAGGTCGTCGGTACGGGCCAACGCCCGGTTGCAGACCTCCGGCGTGAGCTGTTCGGGGTTGAAAAAGCGGATGGCCAGGGGATCGCGCTCCAGCGCCATCCCGCACAGACGGTCGGTTTTCAGATGCTTCGGAACGTACTCCAGCGCCAGGTAGTTCGAGGACACGGCAGCCTCGCAGACCCGTTCCGTGCGTAATTCCTCCGGCACTTCATGGAGCAGGATGCCGTCCCCGCTGACGGCACGCAGGCAGACTGCCTCCGTGCGCAGTTCCACCGGCACGAGCGAAAGGCAGGACGCGTCCATCCCCACGCCGTGAAGGGCCAGCTCCCCGGTCATGACCTCCGGGGCAATGGAGGCGAAAAATCTCGAACTTGTCCACGAACGACATCCCGAATTTTTCAGCCCTTCCAGGCATATATCGGGATACGGAATGTCAGGGAGTATCTTGTAATCGGCACTGTCCACCGCTTTCAACGCCGCACGGCATATTTGCGGCGTCCTCAATTCCCCGGGAACGGCCGCCAGCACCAGGCCGTTGCGCTTCACGGCCGCCATGCACAGTTCGGGGGTCTTCAACCCCTCCGGAACGTAATACAGCGCGTAGCTGTTGCTATCGACGGCGGCACGGCACATTTTCGGTGTCTTCAGACGGTCAGGGACGAATTTCAGTGTTTCGCCCCGGTGGCCGGCCGCGGCAAGACAAAGTTCCGGCGTTTTCATCGCTTCGGGAACGAACTCGATGTTGAAAGCCGATTTCTTGATGGCGAAACGGCAGACTTCCGCCGTTTTCCGATCCTCGGGCAGCGTCTCGAAAGGTTCTCGCGCCACGGGTTCTCGTACACCCCCGTATCGAGATAGGCTATATCTATTCTCTCTTGCTCTGTCATGGTTTTCAGTATTTATGGAAAGCGCCCGGGTGACGGGCGCTTCTCTTGGTTAGACATATTCCGTTATCGTTCCGTTTCCTCCGTCCCGTTCTCGCTCTGGAACGTGAAGGAGGTCTTCACGACCTGACCCGTGTTGTCCTCGACATAGACGTCGATGGTCTGCTGGTCATCGCTGCGCGATGTGTAATAAAGGCGGAACACCTCACGGTCGAGCGGATAGCGGTCGTTGGGCAGGAACACCGTACCGTCGTCCATCCTCAACTCACCGCGCCCGTCGGGCTGGAAATAGCGGATCGTGTAACGCGCGCCGTCATATCTCCCCTCCCGCACGAGGCGTGCAGCGGATTTCAGCGGTTTCACCAACGGAGATTCGCTTCTGAACGGGCATCGTTTCCAGAGAGAACGTGTACGCCTGCTGTATATCCAGCCCGTTGTCGCAGGATGCGCATAAAGACCCAGGGCGGCGATCCAGACCGCCAGGGCCAATATCTTTTTCATCTTTTTTCATGTCGCTTGCAAGTTTAATGGATTATGAATTTCACGCCCAGGCCGAACTGCGCGTGGAAATGTCCCGTTGTAGTGCCCCATAGGATACGCTCACGCCCCGTCAGCGAGAGGATAATCCTGTCGGTCAGGTACGCATCGATCTCCAGCGTGACGGCCCCGCCATAGAGGAAACGGTCGCGGTGGCGGAGCGTAGAGCCGTCATAGAGCCGCCTCTCGCCCCGGTTCACACTCTCGTAACCGGCCAGCGCCGAGCCGCCGAGGTAGAAGAAAAAAGTCCTGGACGGGTCGGCGAGGAACTTGTAATAGTAACCGCCCTCGGCCGTGAACTGCACGCCACAGGGATACGTTCCGACTTGTAGGGGTAATAACGGTTCAGGAACTCCGCGCCGAACACCCACTTGTCGGCATTCTTCGCGTAGCGGCTCATGGCCAGCCCGAACCAGTAGCCCGTTTCGCTGCGGCTGTCCCGGGTATAGAAGCCGTCGGTCATGCCTCCCCGTATTTCCAGCCCGCGCATGGCGGGCAGGGCACGCTGGGCGTGCGCCCCGTCCGAAAGGAGGAGGCATAACCCCAGCGTGAGAATGAATATCGCCCGTTTCATATCACTTTACCTTTAACTCGTTGATAACACGTGCGCGCACCAGGTCGGCATTCTCCACCGTGAAAGTCTGGTGTCGCCCGCCCTGCTGCTCGTGCAGTTCCACGACCAGCTGCTTGTCGTCGGCCAGCGTGAACTTCGGGAGCGTGAAGACCATGCGCTCGGTACGCTTGCCGCCGATGACCTGCACGTTGTTGTACGCCCGCACGGGCCATACGACCTGCTCCTGGATGGCCGTGCGTTTGGCCACCTTCTTGTCCGTAATCTTGAACGTCAGGTAGTCCACGTTGAAAGGCACGTTGGAGGAGTTTTTCAGTTGGAGGTGGAAATAAAGCAGGTCGTTATGCACGTAGATACCTTTGAGGAGGTATTGTACCCCGAAACGCTTGCAACCGATATGCTTGATCTCGCGGCGGTCATTCTTGTAAATGGACTGCATGATCAGTTTGACCAGCAGCGGAGATTCGCATCCCAACTCCTGCAAATAGATGTCCAGCGCATTATTGGGGCGGTTTACCGCCTCCCCGCCATGCAGGAAGTCCGCCATCTCGACCGACAGTTTCACCGGCTCGTCGGCATACTTGACATTGAAGCTGTAATAGGCCCCGTCCTCGGTAATGACCGAAAGGTTGCTCTCGCGCGAGAAATCACGCAGGGCCGCCTTTACACGCAGCACGTTTTCCGTGCCGTCGGCTTTCGCCGCCAGAAGATCCGAAGACCCCAGATCGACGTAACGGATGGCCGAGGGGAAAATCACATGCACGGTCTTGCTGAACGTCACCTCCAGCGCGTAGGGCGGGATAACCCGGTTGAAAGTCAGCGGACGGGTAAGACCGTCGTACAAATCGCCCGTGGAGGGCTTTTCCTGCGCGTGGGCAGCGAACATGCACCCGATAAAAAAAGCGAGTGCCAGAAGAATCTTTTTTCATACTCGATAATTTTTTGATTGTTCATAAAAATGGATTTTTTTCAGTGGTGTACGGAAGTACGTCGTTTGTACCCTTATTGAAGGGGCGGGAGCAGCAGGACGCTGTAACCGGCCTTGAGCGTGACCTGACCGAGCGCATCTTCTTGCTCACGTATTGCGACACGCCCTGGATGGCGCTGCGCCCCAGGTCGGAGAGCAGTTGCGAACCGGCATCGTCCGTGATCGTGATACTGCTGCCCATGCCCGCGCCCATATTGGCGGCGATCTCCTTCACGGCATTGAGTTCTTCCGACCCCGGCACGGGAAATACCCTCGTTGCCGTTCGTGTCATAGACCGACAGATCGACCGGAACGACCGCCCCGCCGTGCTGGACAGCGCTGACCTTGACCGTCAGCCGTTCGCCGTTGATCCTCGCCGCCCCCGTTACGGGCGTACCCGAGGGGATGAGCAGATCTCCCGCCATCATCGGTTCCAGCAGCCGGAAAGTAACCTCCCCGCCATCGGTGAGCGTCACGGTTTGCTGCACGGCGGCACGGATACTGTTACGCTCGGGCTCGCGAAGGTCGCTCCCCACCGTGTTGAAACCCCAGTTCCGGGGCTTGACGAACTCACGGGCGAAGACCGAATCGGGCAGCGGGGCGGCGAGCAGCGACACGATGTTACGGCGCACCTGGCGCACGGGCTGCACGGAAGCCTTGCCGGAAACGGAGGTTTTCTGACGCGGGGCTTCAGGGGCCTGACCGCCGTTCATGTAGCGGGCGGCGATCTCGTAGGACTTCTCCAGCAGCGCCACCTGCTCCTCCTGGGCCGTTTTCTGCGCCTGCTGTTCTTCCAGGCGGCGTTCCAGTTCCTCGATGCGGGCCTGCATCTCGCGCTCTTCCCCCGTTTCACCGGCGGTCTCCTCGTAGAAACTGCCTAACTGGCGGTTGATGTCGGCATAGGCGGCACGGGAAGTCCGGAAAGCTCCCGACGAACCGCCGGCAGAGGCCGGAAGACTTATCCGGCACGGCAGCGGGCATGACAGGCTCTTCCTCCTCGTCCTCCATCCCGAACGCGAAATCCTGCAAGGAGCGCATCTTTTCCCGCTCCCTGCGCCGCATCTCCTCCTGCACGTAGGCATCACGCTTGTCCGAGAGGATACCCTCCGATTCCGGGGTCGGCAGCTCCGTGTTGAAACCCGCCGAAGGCTCCTCCCGTTCTTTTTCGCCGGGGGAGAAGATCAGCCACATGCACCCGGCAAAGGCCAGGAAAAAGAGCGGGAAGACCACCATCTTCTTCCGCATCTGTATCTGCCGGGGCGTGAGTTCCTTTTTCCCCGCCTCCGGCTGTTTATTCTGTTTTTCGTTCGTCGTCATAATTGAAATCTTTTAGATGTTTTACACTGTCGGCCTCCTGCCGTTGTCTTAATTCCAGCTCCAGCCGCTCGATATGCCGTATCTGCATCCGTTCCCCGGCTCCCTTGCCGAAGCGGTAGATGGAAGACACGGTAAAGTAGAGCGACAAGACGGAAAAGAACAAGAGCAGCGTGAGGATCACGATAATCCGCTTATCGGGCGAGAGTGCCCCGCAAGCGCGGCGCAGGTGGTCTTCGACCCACTCCCCGAAAAGCCTTTATTCTCTTCTTTGCCATAACCTTATCTTTTTTAATGTACGTAAATCGCGGTTCTCCAGAATCTCGAATTTCTCCATGATGAAACCCTGCGGGTTATTGTCCGAAACGCCCCCGAGTTGATCAGCTCTCGCAGCGCGTGACCAGCGAACGCTCGGTGATGTTGCTCTCGCGGACAATCATTTGCCGGGCATAGGGTCATGGCCCGGTAGGGATAGGCGTTGAAGTCGCACACCACGGAGTCCACCTCGATACGCTGGCTGATGTTCCCCGACACCACACGGTTGTAGTAACCTTTCTCCTGCATGTCCTGGTAATAGGCGAAGGCGCTCTTATCGACCAGGAACAGCGCGCGGTTGATGTTGCTCTCGATGGCCGCACGGTCGGGCGAGAGGGTGAAGAACAACTCGTGAAAACGCCGGATATGTTCGCGCGCCTCCACGGGGCGGTTCTGGCTCAAATCCTGCGAGAGCGCCAGCATCAGCGACTTGCCCCCGTCCAGGACGTAGATCTTCTCGCGCTGCTTTTCGGCGAAACGGAAGCTCGCGACCACGCTGAACACGGATACCAGCGCGCACAGGCAGAGGAACACGATACCGAAAAGCCGAATCTGCCTGAAACTTGTTTCGATGTTTTTTAATGACTTGAATTCCATTGTCCAAATTGTTATGAATGATTATTGTTACCTTGTGTTGCCAGGTTGCGCCCGTTGGGGGCACTGCCCGAAGCCGGGCCGCCAACGCCGCCGTTACCGGAGGAGGAACCGCCACCGCCGCGACGCCCGAACGTGCGGCCGATCATGTTGCCGGCGATACCGCCAGCGACACCCGTGGCGAATGCCCCGGCCTTGTTGATACCGCCCATAGCCCCGCCGGCTCCGCCCGACTGGATCACCCACTCGGCAACGGTGGGGATCGTGAAATAGCCTATGATACCTATAATCAAAAAGTAATAATATAGACACCGCTGCCGCTGTCGGGAATGTAGTTGGGGTCTTGCAGGGCCAGGACGTCCGCCTGGAGCATCAACGTCTGGATCTTGGCCAGCACCGCGGAGAACAGGTCGGCGATGGGAAGCCAAAGGTACACGCTGATATAGCGGGAAATCCAGCTCGCGAGCGTCGAGTGAAAGCCGTCGTAAATGGAGAGGGCGAACGACAAGGGCCCCAGAATCGACAGCACGACTAAAAAGAATGTCCGCAGCGTGTCGATAGTAAGCCCCGCGGCGTTGAACAACAACTCGAAGAAGTCCCGGACAAGCTGCCGGAAACCGGCCTTGATGTCGTACCACGTGCGTTCGGCCCACATGCTGATAATCTCGCCCAAATCCGTGATACCCATATCCGCAAGCCGTTGTTCATACACCTCGTCGTCCACTAACCAAGCCTTGCCCTCGCGCCTGCGGGCCTCGGCTTCAAATCGTCCTTCTGTTGCTGGTATGCCTGCAAATCCAATGTCTGCCCCTCCAGTATGGCGTGCGTGCCCTGCACCACGGGCGACATCACGGCGTTGATCGTCCCCAGAACCACGGTGGGAAAGAACATCACGCACAAGCCGATGGCGAAAGGCCGCAGGAGCGGGAACACGTCGATAGGCTCCGCGCTGGCCAGTGCCTTCCATACCCGGTAAGCCACGTAAAAGCGCACCCAGGCCGGCGATACCTTTCGCCACCCCGATCATGTCGCCGCAATAGCGGCATCATCTTCCTGATACAGGTTCCGGAGAACCTGGTGTAAATTGTCGAAATCCATGACTGCCTCCGTTTTCAGGTTACCAATATCTGTCGTTCGGGTTCCCGTAAAGTGCCAGCACCCGGTGCGCGTCGCCCTTTTCGCGGCTGCGGATGAAGGACACGGAGATGGTCTTGCGCGTGTAATAGCGCGTGAGGTTGCGGTACTCCAGCATCTTCGTGTAAACCTGATCCACCACGTCCATCCGCTCCTTGTCCGAGAGCGAGAGGCCGTTGCCGCCGGTTATGACCGTCTTGAGTTCCGCCACCAGCGCGCCGCCCTCCTCCAGCAGCCGGGCGTAACCCGCCGAGATCGCCGCCAGCTCGTCCACCGTGAAGTTCGGGTCTGAAACCATACGGTTGAATCCCGAGGTGTAGATTTCCGTGATCTCGCTGACCATTTCGAGCGTCAGCTTCACCTTCCGGGCATCCTTGATGATGTTATGCACCGATTTGAGGGCGTCGTAGTAAGCCTTGCTCTGGTTATAAATCTTGATACTCTCTTGCAGCGACTTGACCATGTTGGTCGCCGTGGTCGAGCTTTGAACCGCGCTCTTGATGTTCTGAACGAGGTTCGACGGGTCGATGACCGTCCACTGCGCTTTTGCCTGGTACGTGAAGCAAAGAAGCCCCACGAACAGCGTTAAAATCAATCGTTTCATCCTTTTCATTATTTAATTCGTGAATACTTGGGCGGTCATTCCGACGCCCGGTAATAATCCCCGTAGGCGGAGAGCTGGAGCACCTCGCGCCCCGCATCGTAGGCCAGGGCGACATACCCGTAGAGGTCGAAGTAACGGATACCTCCCCAATACTTCCTCACGGGACGGGAGAAGCGTGTCCCGTCCTTGTAGGACACCTCCACGTAAAAACCGCCGCCCCGGCGTCCCGGGTTGCGGTAGATGCGAACCCGGGGAGAACCCGAGCGGCTTTCCCACTCGCCCGCCACCTCGTACAGCGCGAAGTCCAAACGCGCCGCCGTGGGGTCTAATCCGATACACTTGCGATACATGGCCTGCCCTCCCTTTAACGTTTGCCCTCGGCGAGCTGCCTGATCGCCAGTTCCATATCACCGCCCAGCTCCCCGGCAAGCCGCTGTACCTCCACTTTCTCCGTTTCCTCGGTCGTGTAGGCCAGGTACTCCGGGACGCTGACCTCCGTGGCATAGACCGCCGACTGAACGCCGCCCAGACCGATCCAGACCTCCTTGTATTTACGGGAAGGGTCGTTGGACTGGTTGATCGAGAGAATCTGCGCCTTCTCCCTTGTCGGTCAGCCCCAACAAGGACTGAATCGCGTCGAAACGGTTCATGAACTTGCGCTGGTCGAGCAGGATCTTGCAGTCCGAGTTGTTGATGATCGCCTCCTTGACCACCGGGCTGGAAATGATGTCCTCGACCTCCTGCGTCACAACGATGGCCTCACCGTAGTATTTGCGGACGGTTTTATACATATAACGCAGATATTCAGCCATATTGGCCGTAGAGAGCGCCTTCCAGGCCTCCTCGACGATGAGCTGTTTGCGTACCCCCTTGAGCCGTCTCATCTTGTTTATGAAAGCCTCCATGATGATGATGGTGACCACGGGAAAAAGCTCCTTGTTTTCCTTGATGGAATCCACCTCGAAGACCACGAAGCGCTTCGAGAGCAGGTCGATGTTGGCCCGGGAGTTCAGAAGGAAGTCGTAGCGTCCGCCCTTATAATACTGCCGCAGGGTGATGAGCATGTTGTCGATGTTGAAATCCTCGCGGCTGACCCGGATCTCCCGCTCCTCCAGCTCGCGGCGGTAGTCGTCCCGCAGGTACTCGTAGAAACTGTCAAAACACGGCACGATATTCCGGTCGGCGCGGATACGCTCGATATAGGCGTTCACGGCACTGCCCAGCTCGCCGCTCTCGGTCTTCGTGATCTTGTCGTCCTCGGTTTTCCAGAGTGTCAGCAGCAGCGTCTTGATGCTGTCCTTCTTCTCCACGTCGAAATAGTAGTCGTCGGTGTAGAACGGGTTGAAACTGATGGGATGTTCCTCGGTATAGGTAAAATACACGCCGTCCTCACCTTTGGTCTTACGCCGGATCAGCTCGCAAAGACCCTGGTAGCTGTTACCGGTATCCACCAGCACGACATGCGTGCCCTGCTCCCAGTATTGGCGGACTAAATGATTCATAAAGAATGACTTGCCTGACCCCGAGCCGCCTAACACGAATTTATTCCTGTTGGTAATGATCCCTTTTTTCATCGGTTCGTCCGAGATGTCCAGGTGCAGGGGCCTGCCGCTTATGCGGTCGCACAGCTTGATGCCGAAAGGACTGGACGAGGATTTATAGTTGGTTTCCTCCGTGAAGAAACAGACCGCGGGCTCGATGAACGTGTAGAACGATTCCTCGGCGGGGAAATCCCCCGCATTACCCGGCATACCCGCCCAGTAGAGCGTGGCGGCATCCACGGTGTTGTGGCGCGGGCGGCACTCCATCAGAGCGAGCTGGCTGCCCACATCATTGCGGATATGCCGGAGCTCCTGCACGTCGTCCGACCAGGCCAGCACGTTGAAATGGGCCCGGACGGATTGAAGACCGAACGAGTGCGCCTCATTGAGATACTGGTCGATGTCGAGTAGGTCAGCCCCTTACGGGAGCCTCTAAGAACCGTACGTGAGAGTTTCCCCTCATACGGCTCAAGCAATTCAAAAACTTTTATTTGTAACTAAAAGCCGGCTCATAGTAACTTCCATTTATTTCTGTTAGTAATTCGGCTGCAATGGTCATGTATTAGGACTTTCGCCTTTCTACTGCTCCCTGTCATTTCAGTAATTTTCCAGGGAGTTTCCCGTGTGATGTGCTTGCCACACACAGGGCAACATTGCATTTGCTGATTCCACAGGCGATAGATATATTGCTTGCCGTCTAAGTGTGCAAGCATTCTTCGGGTCTTGTATTGATCGAAGAAATCTTTCCAATCGGCATCATATGGGTTGGCCTCACTGCGGATTTTGATATGTCGCTTTATTTTCGTATCCGACAATCTCACAAGAGTGTGGTATTTATCCACTTTCCTGTTTTCAAGCGGTACGGCAAAAGTCCAGCTTTCTACCTCTTACAGTGTGATAATACTTGTTGGCAATCCATCGTTTACCTTTTTTGGGATGTCTTCTGCGAGACCATCGCCATAGTTTGTTGAAAATTTGTGCATCTGTTTTACGGAAAGTTTCCGATGCAGAACACCCCTGTTAGTTCGCCCATCCTCTAATGACTGGGTTTAGCAATCGTATCAAAGATTGTTGCTTAGAAGACTTGTTCTTGTCCACTATTTCACGAACCTTATCTAAAAATCTCTTTCGACTCTTCTTGGATGGTTTTGTGATAAACTTGCCTTTATATTTTTTCTGATATTGAACCCAAGAAAATCAAACCCTTCTTCTATATGAGTTATCTTAGTCTTTTCTTCTGATAAGGTAAGCCCTCTTGCTTGAAGAAACTCAATGACTAATGGTTTAACATGGTTCTCCAACAACTCCTTACTCTCTCCTGTGATAATAAAATCATCCGCGTAGCGAACAAGATTTATCATAGGGAGTATAGTAATTTTTCTTCGAGCGGTTTATCGGAAAGCTATCGGCAAGCAGTTTTTCCAGTCCGTCCAAAGTCATATTTGCAAGAGTTGGGGAGATGATGCCGCCTTGAGGAGTTCCCTCCTCTGTCGGAAAAAAGTTGCTTGTTGAAAATAAATCCACTTTTCAACCATTTACGGAGCAAAACTTTATCCATAGGGATATTGTCAAGCAACCATTCATGACTGATATGGTCGAAACAACCTTTGATATCACCTTCTAAGATCCATTGTGGGGATGTCGTCCTTGCCAGGTCATTGAAGCATTGTTGAACGGCATCTGCCGTGCTCCTTTCTTTTCTGAAACCATAAGAATTGGCATCAGCCGTTGTTTCAGCTACGGGAGCCAAGTGCCATCAGATACAATGCCTGCATAGCCCGGTCTTTCATAGTTGGTATACCCAATGGTCTTAATTTCCCGTTACTCTTTCTGATATGTACTCGTCTCAGAGGTTGGGGTGTATAACCTCTCCTTTTCAGTTCGGTTATTGCACACACTTTAGCATCTGGCGTTTTCCATGTTACCATATCGACGCCAGCCGTTTTACTCCCATTATTGGAAGTTACACGTCTTACCGCTAATGCTTTAGCGTAAAACGAGTGGGTCAGTGTCCACTGCAAGGCTTTGACCTTGTTGTGGCGACCCTCTTTTGAGCCTTTACAATACGCGCTTGTAGGCTTTTGAACCGCAGACTTCGCATTTGAGCCAATTTATACTGTCCCATTTGCTCTGCGTTTGGTCAGTCGATGCACACGATTTTTTAATTTCGTTCATTTGCTTTTCTCCTTTTAAAAGTTCTAAAAGTTTCTTGTAAAGAATCACCTACCGCAGAAGTCAGCCTGCTTTCGCAGCGGGATGATGTTTCAATCCCTATTCACCCCATTACAGGGTGGCATTCGCTTTTTTTTCTGCAATCCTATACCCGCACTCCATTCGGCATTCCTTACGGTCTGCTTACCTGTCATTGGCAGGAGAAATACGGGCTTACTTTACGTTCCGTGCAAGTAACTTATAAGTGGGTTAGGTTCTGTCTATTACACCGGCAGTACTCTGTTCGTGTATTCCCAGAATGGAGAGGAATAACCGACTGCTTCCCTTTTTGGGCTGAAGCCTATCAGTATCTTTGGCTTCTTCAACCTTACGACGTTTAGACGACAGTTCGCTTACGCTAACCATACCACCCAAGCCAAGACTCCCTGACTGTATGATACTAACAGCCATTGTCTTTCCCTCACGGTTCTGACTGCTCCTTTCGGAAGGGCTACCTTGTCTGGACAGCTTTGATACAGTATATTACTATTGGTGCATCTGTCCATAGGCTACCGTTGACGAAACAACGGGTTAAATCTAAGTTTAACAATTACTTACACAGCGACGTATCGCACCCACTCCTTGTTTATCTGGTTTCCGCGGGAGTAGCGGGAAAGGGACTGCATGTTACGCGCACGTTTCTCGAACATACGCAGGTTTTCGTCGCTGTCTTCCAGGAACACGTACTGGTTGTAAAGGTGGTCGCAGGAAAGCAGAAGCCCCACGGGGGCCGCGAACGAGCAGGCAGTCCGAACGGTCGGTGGAAAGACGCTCGTAACGGGTGTCCGTACCCACGCGCCCCGGCAGGTCTTCCGTGTCCGAGAGCGTGTGCAGGCACACCCGTTTGTTGCCCACGCGCAGAACCTCGGCCCCCAGCTCGATGTCCTGAAGAGAAGTCGTCTCCGAGAGCGAGAGGGAAAAGTACCGCTCCAGCAGGCCCGGACAATCCGCCGTACCCGTGATCTCGTCCCCCGTGAGGCGGACAAGGGCCAGGAAACCCGAATCGTTCAGAATACGCTCGAACTGTTCCGCCGCCTCCAGGAATTTTGTCGCCGATTCCCGGTTTACCTCTTTGGGAATGATGTTGCCCCGGCAGAGGGTCGAGAAGTCTGAACGCATGTGCATACGCTCCCTCGTCGTTTTCGTCAGGTAGAGGAAGCAGGCGTGGGTCAGGAACGGACGCTCGTTGAAATGCCGCTCGTAACTGCGGGAGAGGAAACTCATGTCCCCCTCGCCCGTGGCCGGGCGGTAACGCTCGCGGATGAACCAGTCCTGCTTGTGTACCACGCTGTATTCGGGCAAGACCTTCAGGGCCTTGCACCAGGCGGCGTGGATCGCCTCGTACTCGGCGGACGTGACGGTGAACAGCTCCGGGAGTTCGACCCGATAGACGACCGTTATGTCCGCGTCCTTGCTGATGATACAACCGCCTTCCACGGCCAGGAGCGGGAACTTGCTTTCCAGCGTGGTGGCTTTCAAGAGGTTTCTCATACGCGGCCCCCCTTTCTTTTCAGCAACCGGCGCAGGGACTTGCGGTTGAGCAGGTAGCGGGGATGCCGGCGCGCGGCGAGCAGCTTCATCAGCCCGTGTTCCCCGTAACGGGTGTTCAGGCGGAAGGTAAGCCAGACCAGCACCGAAGCCGCCGCAACGCCGAAAGCGATACATACCCACTGATCGACCCCTGCCATGTAGAGGATGACGAACACCACGAAGACGGCCAGCAGGCCGCCCGCGAAGATGAAGAGGTACTGCGCCTTCAGGCCCCGGAACTCCACGCTCTTGCCGATTCCCTTGTTGATTCCATATTCCATAATTATTTGCATGACAGGTTGGACTACAAGAAGAAAGAGCGTAGGATCGTCGCGGCGACAATCAGGAAAATACACGCGCCGAACCAGCTCGCGGCGGTCTTCGACGTGTCGGGGTCGCCGCTCGAAAACTTGTTATAGACCTTGATGCCCCCGATAAGGCCGACCACAGCCCCCACAGCGTACACGAGTTTCGTGCCGGGGTCGAAGTAGCTGGTTACCATGTTGGTAGCCTCCGTAATGCCGGCGATGCCGTTGCCCTGCGCGAAAGCGGAGGAGATGGCGGCAAAGAGAAATGCCGCCGGAAGAAGAATCTTGTTCTTTCTCATAACTCGATAATGTTTGAATTGTGGCGCGGGGATGGATAGGCCCCGCACCGGGTTAAACTTCTTGATTCGTTTTTTTTCAGTGGTTCGAGGATAGCCTCACGCGCTACCCGTAGTCTTTTTCTTTCATCGTGATGTCATTATGGGGTTAAACAAACTCACGGACGTCGAAACCCGTGGGAACCGAACCCTGCGGAGATGGGCTTTCCGCAGACCTCTCGGACATACGCCGGTGAAAAGCCGAGAGGTAGGTGTCGATCAGGGATTTTACCCTGTCGTTCCCGTCGGGGCAGCCCGAAACGATGACCTCGAACATGTCGGTCTGTTTCAGGCCCAGGAGGACACGTCCCGTTTCCTCCCTTTGCTCGTCTGTTGAAGGTGGATCGTGTACCACGTGGCGGTAGGCTTCGCCCATCTGTTCAAAACTAACCCCCTGGGCAAGCGAGCGGCCCAAAAGGGGCAGCTCTTCGGTGTCGTCTTCATCCTCGTCATAATCCGGCTCCTCCGCGTCCGCATCCGGGAAAGATTCATCGTACAGCGGAAAGTCGATTTCCAGAGGTTCGTTAGGCTCCCCCTCGGGAGCGACACCGAACACTTCATCCAGGTCTTCCGGCGGAATCTGCCGGGGGTGTTCGGGTACATTCGTGGGCACAAATATATCGGCTTTTTCCGTAACTTTTTCAGTTTCAGATTCTACGGCAGCTTGTGGCCGGGAGTGGCGCGGGTCGAGGACAAAGCGGCTCCTGCCGATGATCTCCTGCCGGCAGGGCGTGTCTTCGGCAACGATCCCGTCTGCCGGTTCGTTACGTTCCATCCGCCGCAGGCGGAAAAACGCCCACAAGGCATACCCCACGGCAAAGAGGGGCAGCAGCCACAACGCCCCGTTCATCGCTCCTCCGCTTTGGGTTGCCGGGAGGCCACGGCCTCACGCTCCTCGAAAAGCCGCTCGATGGTTTCCCGGTTATCGTCCAGGTGCGCCTTGAGAACTTTGTCCACGTAGGCCGTGATCGTCACGTCGCCACGACCGATGACACGGGTGATCTCGCGGATACGCTCGTGATACGACGGACGTATCTTCACGTGCTTGTTACCGGCGAAAGGCAGCCGCAGCAGGCAGATGTAACGGGCCAGGTACTCGGCCTCGGGGGTGGGGACAGTCCCCACGGCGACCTCCCCCGAAGGGCCGTCGGGGACGATAAGGGTTTTCATCCTGCGCCGGTAGCGGCACACGCGGAAGATGAAGGGCACGGCGACGCAAAGGACGGCCGCCAGGATAACAGATAAAATAATTGCTTTGTCTGACATGATGGATTGTTTTTAATGGGTTGTAAATATTGGGTTCATAACTAAAAAATATCGGAGTTCCGTTTCTTGTAGAGTTCCGAAATTTCCTCCTGATAGGTCGCGAAATGCTGCTCCAGCACATTGTCCAGGTAGCTATACAGCGAGAGTTCGTTCTTACCGATAACCTGCACTATCCGGGTTATACGCTCGTGAAACTCCTTGCGGATATACACCGTTTTGCCGCTTCGGGTATTGGAGGGGGCGTTCCGGATAAAAAAGACGCTCGTAATCCTGGCCTTTCCCTCTTCGGCGGCGTCCCTCCTCTTTCGTAGCCGGCGAGGAGGCGGCGGCCTCGCCGGACGGTTCCGATAGAGCCGATGCCTCCTCCTCTTTTTCCGGCGTGTAAGGATGTAATGGCCGGTTTCGGCTTTTGGCCTGGCTGATGATGAAGGAAGCGTCCAAACCGTCGTCATGTTCTTTTCTTTTCGCTCATGAGATCCTACTTTAACAGTTCGATCAATTCATCCACGAGTTTATCCAGGTTGCTGCCCCGGATCAAAGAACGGTCTACCGGGAAGAGCGTGGAGCGGAAGACAGAGCGACGGCTGGCGTTCTGCTCACGACGAAAACGCTTGGTGTCAGGCAGGAAGGTCTTCAGAACAGGAAGATCCAGCTCTTTCATTACCGCCTCGTAAACCTGATATAACTCTGTCTTTTCACGTCCGTCCACCATGTTCCATAGCATATACAGCCCTTTCATCCGGGACTTCTCGCGGCCCATGATATGCTCCTTTACCACAACCGCGTAATTCAGGGTGCTTTCCATGACAACCCGGTCGGCACTGATCGGGGCGACGAGATAATCCATTCCGGCCAGGGAATGAATCAGATCCTCGTTATTGATCGTACCGGGAAGGTCGAAGAACACATAATCGAAATCACCTTGCGGCAGGAGGTAGTCGGCATCGGCCAACGCCTCTTTCGTGTTGCTTTCCACGACGGGATAGGCTTTCTTTTGAAGCCGGGTGAATTGTTCGTAAGCTAACCTCTTGTAATGTTCGTCTTCGAGGGCAAGCTTCAGGTCACGTTCCCGCATCTCCACGATGGAGTGTTGGGGATAATCGCAGTCGATGACCGCGACATTGAAACCCTTTACATAGTGCAGGTAAGAAGCTGCCAGCACCGTGAGGGTGGTTTTACCCGCTCCGCCTTTCTGGGTGGAGAAGGCCACGAATTTCGTTTTCTCTTTCATTGTTCCATGCGTTTTTAGTTATACAATCGGGTAATCGTTCATCTCTTCACGTATCCGGGCAAGTGACGGCATGAGATTTTATGCAGGTATGCCGGCACGCATATATGCTGGTGCGCTGGCAGGCTGTTACGCCGGTATGCCGGTGCATGGGCGCGTGTCCGATTTTATACTCATGCGCAACCGCATTTGCTTATCCGGACAAAGACCCGCTTTTTCCTCTGCACACGGTGTTTTCTGCATCCGTCCGCACGTGTGCGGACAGGAGGATGTGTCATTGCCCGTATCCGTTCTCACGTGCAAAGTAAACCCTTAAAAACACGGGTTGTATGCTCTTTTTCCGCTATGGCCGCGTGTGGCATCAAAGTGGACGCAAGTGGCGTAATCACTTGTAGTACAAGTGATTGAATAGGTCGGTATCTTTGCCTCGTGAACGATCCCGACGCTAATGAAGCCGTCCTTGCCCCGTTTTACGGCGGCTCTTTCAATGTTCTGTCCGCGAGCGGGCAGAAGGTATTTGCAAAGGGCAAATAGCAAGCTGTGTTTTCTGCTGCACGATTCTCGTTTTGCAGCAGAAAACAGCTTGCCCGCAAGGGGGAGAAAGCACCTCCGGAGTCGGTGCTTTTCAGAAGGGCGGCAAGCCGCGAAGGGATCGGAATTTTCAGGAACCGGTGGGGCCCTGGCCTCTCCTTAAAATTTCGATGCGATGGAAAAGAACAGAAAGCCCCGAGGGGGCAAAGGGGGACGACCCGCGAAAAACGACCCGGCCGTTTACCGCTTTTCGGTAAACTTTTCAGCCGTGGAACATGCCCGTTTCCTCGACCTTTACGAGCAGTCCGGGCTATTGTCCAAAGCCGCTTTTATCAAAGCGAGAGTGTTCAACGAGGCGTTCCGGGTGGTAAAGACCGACCGGGGAACGCTCGAATACGTGGCGAAGCTGACCGCTTTCCACGCCCAATTCCGTGCCGTGGGAACGAATTACAACCAGGTGGTGAAGGAGCTGCACGCGCATTTTTCCGAGAAGAAAACACTCGCGCTGCTCTATAAACTGGAGAGAGCGACACGTGAACTGGCGGCCGTCGGGCAGCAGGTCGTGTCGCTCTCCGAAGAGTTCAAACAGCGATGGTAGCCAATATCACCACCGGAAAAGACGTGTACGGCGCGCTGGCGTACAACCAGGAGAAAGTCGATCGGGGCGACGGGAAGGTACTGCTGACCCACATAGTGAGGGAGCCGGCGGATGGGCGCTTCAACGTGGCCGCGACGGCAGAAGACCTCCTGCGCTGGATGCCCTCGCACTACCGGACGGAAAAACCCGTCGTGCACGTGTCGCTCAACCCGGCTCCCGAAGACCGCCTTGACGACGGGCAGCTCGCGGAGATAGCCGGGGCCTACATGGAGCGCATGGGCTGGGGAGGACAACCTTATATCGTATTCAAGCATACCGACATCGGACGGGAGCATATCCATATCGTGTCGGTGCAGGTGGCCCAGGACGGGCGCAAGATAAACGACAGCAGGCGCAACGAACGCAGCGTGGCCGTTACCGAGGAACTGGAACGGGAGTACGGACTGCATCCCGCCAAAGGGAGAAGGCGGGAGAAAGGGCAAGGGATCGTCCCCGCCGATTACACGCGGGGCGACCTGAAACGCCAGGTGGCAGCGGTAATAAAACCGGCCGTGGCGACATACCGCTTCCAGACCCTCGGCGAGTTCCGGGCATTGTTGTCCTTATATAATATAGGTATAGAGGAAGTCCGGGGAGAGCGGAACGGAACCCCCTACCGGGGATTGCTCTACACGCTGCTGGACGAGAACGGGGACAAGGCAGTGGCCGCGCCGCTCAAATCCTCACTGTTCGGTAAAGAGGTCGGGTATGACGGGCTGGAACGGCACATGGAGCGTAGCGCCGAACGGTTCGGGAAGGACGACACGAGGAGGCAAATCCGTGGCCGGGTCGATAAAGCGCTTCGGGGAGAACCCACGGAGGAAGAACTGCGCGAACGCCTGCGGGGAGCCCGGGTGGATCTCTACATACGACGCAACGAAAACGGCCGCATCGTGGGAGTGACGTTCATTGACCACGAAACACGGACGGTCGTGAACGGATCACGGCTGGGAAAGGCATACTCGGCCAACGCCTTCGAGCTGCGCTTCGGCGGGAAACGGAATCCCGGGGAAAACACGAGGGACTTGTCCCCGAAACAAGCGCCTGCCGGACGGGACGGGCAACGGAAGCGGAATACCTCACGACGGAGGAAAGTATAACATCTCAATTATCATTCATTTATTAAATCTTACGGTTATGCAACAGGAAGACGACCTTCGGGGTCTTGCTAAAACAATGGATTTCATGCGGGCATTGAGTATCTTGTTCGTGGTTATCAACATCTACTGGTTCTGTTACGGGCAGATACGGGAATGGGGAATCAATATCGGCGTGGTCGATAGGATTCTGCTGAACTTCGACCGCACCGCGGGGCTGTTCCGGAATATACTATGGACGAAACTTTTCGCCGTAGTGTTCCTCGCCCTTTCATGCCTCGGGACAAAAGGAGTAAAAGAGGAGAAAATTACCTGGCGGAAAATCACGGCATCGCTGGCCACGGGAGGCGTGCTGTTCTTCTTCAACTGGTGGCTGCTGGACTTGCCGCTGACGGCAGCGGCGAACGCGGCTTTCTACATACTGACCCTATCGGCCGGGTATATCTGCCTCTTGATGGGCGGCGTGTGGATGTCCCGCCTGCTGAAGAACAATCTCATGGATGACCCTTTCAATAACGAGAACGAATCATTCCAGCAGGAAACACGCCTGATCGAGAACGAGTACTCCATAAATCTGCCGACGAAATTTTACTATAACAAACAGTGGAACAACGGGTTCGCCAACGTTGTAAACCCGCAAAGGGCTTGCATCTGCATGGGAAGCCCGGGCAGCGGGAAGAGTTATTGTGTTGTAAACCAGTTTATTAAACAGCAAATCGAAAAGGGCTATACCCAATACATCTATGACTACAAGTTTCCCGATCTTTCGGAAATCGCTTACAACCACCTGCTGAATCACCAGAAAGGTTACAAGAAAATCCCGACTTTCTACGTCATAAATTTCGACGACCCGCGCCGCTCGCACCGCTGTAACCCCATTCACCCGGACTTCATGACCGATATTTCGGACGCCTACGAGAGCGCCTATACCATCATGCTCAACCTGAACCGAAGCTGGGTGCAGAAGCAGGGCGATTTTTTTTGTGGAAAGCCCCATTATCCTTTTTTGCGGCCGTGATCTGGTTCCTGCGCATCTACGACAACGGGCGGTATTGTACCTTCCCGCACGCCATCGAGTTCCTGAACAAGCGGTACGAGGATATTTTCCCGATTCTGACATCCTACCCGGAACTCGAAAACTACCTCAGCCCCTTTATGGATGCCTGGCTCGGAGGCGCTCAAGACCAGCTCCAGGGCCAGATAGCATCGGCCAAAATTCCGCTTTCCCGCATGATTTCGCCCCAGCTATATTGGGTCATGTCGGGCGATGACTTCACGCTCGACATCAATAACCCGGACGATCCCAAGATACTCTGCGTGGGGAACAATCCCGACAGGCAAAACATTTACGGAGCGGCTTTGGGATTGTATAATTCCCGGATTGTCAAGCTCATAAATAAGAAAGGCCAGCTCAAATCGGGCATCATCATCGACGAGCTGCCGACAATCTACTTCAAGGGACTCGACAACCTGATCGCCACGGCCAGAAGCAACAAGGTCGCCGTGCTGCTGTGCTTCCAGGATTTTTCACAGTTGAAGAGGGACTACGGGGACAAGGAGGCCGCCGTCGTGATGAACACGGTGGGCAACATCTTCTCCGGGCAGGTCGTAGGTGAAACGGCCAAGACACTCTCGGAACGGTTCGGTAAGGTATTGCAGAAGCGGCAGAGCATGACGTTGAGCCGCAGCGACAAATCGACATCCATATCCACGCAGCTGGACAGCCTGATCCCGGCCTCGAAGATCTCGACGCTCACGCAGGGAATGTTCGTCGGGGCCGTGGCGGACAATTTCGACGAACGTATCGAGCAGAAGATTTTCCACTGCGAGATTGTCGTGGACAACGAAAAAGTGAAAGCGGAAACGGCCCGGTACAAGAAGATACCACAAATTACCGATTTCACGGACGAGAACGGGACGGATCACATGAAACAGGTCGTGCAGGAAAACTACGAACGTATCAAGGCAGAGGCCGGCCGCATCGTCGCCGAGGAACTGGAACGTATCAAGAACGACCCGGTGCTTTGCAAGCTCCTGCCGGAACAGAACTAAATGAACACAAACACCCCCGCAAACACCCTCCGTGACCTTAACCGGGGCTGTTTCCTGGTTTTATAACCGTACAGCCGGTGTTTTGGAGCATAAAGTAGTGATTATGTGAACGGAAAACATTATTTTTGTGTTCGGAATCCTTTTAATTATAAGTATGACAGTTACCGATATATACGAAGCAATGAACAGCAAGGCGGAAGCGTTTTTCGAGTGGTTGCAGGCTCACCCGAAATACGGGTTGCTGTTTGGTGTCGGGTTGCTTGCCCTATGGCTTGCAGGGTTGCTGTTCCGTTGGAAATGGGCGTGTCATTGGCAGTTTAACAGCAAACTGTGGTTATTTGACGATTGCAAGCCTGAAACACGCCGCAGGGTTCAGATTGTGTTGGTCAGCGTTCTGATTATACTTATATTGGTTGGTTTCTTTGTATGGAGATAACGGTATGGAAAAGGACAATCGCAAATACCGGATCTGCTTCATCGACTATATGTGGTATGTAGCCGAGATATGGCACGAAAGGGAGCGTACCAATCTCAACGGACGTATGCTACTGTTTTGGTGCTGGCTCTTCGTCCTACTCATACCGCTTGGGTTCCGCCGATATTGCGCCTTTTCGGCTGGATGATTGGTTTGGCCATAGTGATTCCTCTCTGCTTTCTTCCCGATTTATTCTGCAAGCTACGCTATACAGCCGGACGGCGTGAAGCGCTCCGTGAACATTACGGGAAGATGAAACATCCCGGCAGGAAGCTCGCCAAAATAGTTCTTATCGCTATCGCCCTGATCGTGGCAAATGTAGCGCTGTCCACCTCGGATTTATACATTGGGCATGATGAAACGGCAGGAGAATAAGCAACGGTTCTATCTCTGGGACTACCTCTGGTGGATGGGGGAGAAATTGGAACAAGCAAGACGAACAGGCAGGGTCGATGGCGAAATGATGCTCTCGATTTATATCTTCGCTCTTTTGATATTCCCTATGATGACTGTTACTATCCGGCTTTTTCCAGGTGTGTCGGCATTGTTGCCATGTGTCGTTTTTAGCATTGTCACATTTGCCGTTATGTCGCTCGTCAGCAGGATTTACAAATGGCGGGGCAAAGCAGTGATGTCTCACTATGCCAAGTGCAGGTTTAACGAACTCCTTGCGGTTCTGTTATTTTTCCTTGCGATAGCCATTATCTGCTTTATGATGTATCTTCTTGACAAAAAGTGAAACAAGCTTTGATACGGACTCCGGGCCGTTATATCGAATGGTCTAACTCGATGTACCAGTTTCCCTTGATGGGTTTGTAAAGCGTGGTGTCGTTGTACGTCCTGCGGTAGATCTCGTTCAGGTCGCCATATTCGGTGATACGGATATTCCGACGGCTTCTCAATCCGGGATCGTAAACGAAACTCTTGGACGTTCCCGCATCCACGATGCCGTGGGAGTAGTACGGCATAACAAGGCTCACATATACCGAATCTGCCGTTCCCCATTCCCTGCGATCAACAAGGATAAAACCGCATCCAATCTCTGATAACAAGGAGTCGAGTAGGATTCGCTCCGGCTTCAACAGTCCATATACCGGAATGTCTTGTTCGTCATTCGTTTCATGGGATGTATCGCTTTGCTCTGTTGAATCAAGTATAATGACCTCTTCCGGAGAAAGCGGCGGGTAGTGAAAACTACCTTCTGAACTCTCTGCCATGATTTCGTACACCTTACGGAACGCCACCTCGTGCGTGGTGAAATGGCGTATCATTTCCTCGTCCGACGGCGGCATGGGAGGCTCTCCGCAGCTTACGGCAAGCAGGATTACAAATAACAGGATTATGACTGGTGTTCTCATTTTCTAATGTTTAATGTTCTGTGGCAACCAATCTTGTTTAGGGAGTTGAGCCATTTGTTAATAGCATCCAATCTGTTATTCTGTTTAATGGTATCTTCATTTCTACATAATTTGATTTGCCGAATAACAGAGTTCTGCATAATTGAATCGGATTTGAAAAGCAGTTCTAAAACGGCTTCATAACATTTGGAATATCTGGACAATTCATCCAATATATTTGCGTCTTTTAGAATATACAGGTTGAAATTGTACACAAATGACTTGTAACTGAAAATCTCCGACTGTAATGCTGCTGCATCAAGACAAGTATAAAACAATTCCTTATCGTGCTGATATAGCCACATATAATCAGATGGGTTCAGGTTGTAGTGCAATAAAGTTTCCGAACGGACAAATGGAAGCCCCGTATTTGAGCCTACCAGATAACGGTATGTCTCATTGACTATTGACTCAACTATTTCAATGGATTCTGATTGTTTGTCCGATTCCCGTATTTCTGTAAATGTATCGGCAATAAGAACTTCCACATCCTGCGATTTGTAATATATACCGTTTTTTTGCCAGCGGAATCTACGGATATATTCTTCAGAAGTCGGACAACAGAATAGTAAAGTGTTTAACAATCGGTTCAGATATATTCGCTTATCTGGAATATGACAACGGTGTGTAAACCCTATTATGGAGCCATAAGCGTATAGCTTTCCAAACTCGTTTTCCTCCGAATTTGAATTTTTTAGGCATGTAATACAACCGCACGATATTGTCAATGAAATAATACATATCAAGATATTTCAATGTATCAGCCGATTCTCCATATTTGTTAAGTAAATGCCGCTCCAGTTTCTCGCCATACCATAAGTAGCCATCGGGATTTATTTGAAACAACCGATGAAACTTAGGTCTTGATAATGAAAAGTTCTTGTTTCTACTTTTCATTCGTTCCAGTAAGGCGACAATAATTCTATTCGTTATATCCATAGCTGTAATGTTTGGTGGCTAACCGACCTTTAAGGGGAGGTTGAGCCGCTTGTTAATCGTCTTTATTGGATTGAATGTATTATTAAAGATACTTCGTCTTTTTGATAAAGATAAGTTTTTATTATACAAGATGTTTTTTGTAATGATAAAAAAAACTTTAACCGACGCTTCACAATAGGGAGACAAAGAATCAAATAGGACTAATTCAGTAGAATCCCATTTTACTTCAACTTCTTCTATCGGTTCTGCCCCAGTTACTATATCATTCTCCAGAAGTTTTTCCACCGTTAGATAATCGGGAGCATACTTCCAACGAATTATTAAAATTGCTCCATCTTTATTTACTATGCGTGTAGCCATCGGTTCATCTCCCATTACCAATAAGACATGATTGTCTATATAGATTTTCCCCAAGTAATCTGTTACGCTACATATAGCATTGTAGTTTTCTTGACCCTTCCATTGATGGGCATATTGTTGCTCAACAATGACAAATGGGCTTCCTGATGTTTCAATCCAATTATTCATATTTTTCTCAGCGATTAATGGTTTGCAGCGTTCCGCCTTATTCAGTCGGTAGTGCTGTTTGTTATAAACTCTTTTTTCTTTATTCTTTTGCCGTTACATGTAAAGCCATAAGTAAAAGCTGCATCTATGGCTTGTTTTGCACTCTCAAGAATATAATGATACAAATTATCATATTTACTAAAGCATGGAGAAAGAATGTAGAAGTTTTTAATATTTAAAGGAATATAAATCCCCGTCATATCGGATATTCCATAGCGTGCTTCCTCCAAATTTGGTACTGGTATGGAAATAGATATTTCAAACTCTTTATTAGATGGGAAACGTTTTGCCCGTTTGAAAATCCCAATCCCCCCATTAGTATTTCGAAGATTTATCTGTATGAGAAGTTTCCAATCTCCCAAATCATCTAAGTTGATTTGGTTATTGTAATCTTCCATATAACCATTCAACTCTCGGTAAATTGAGCGCAGTAAGTCCAATTCTCCAAGTTCGGGGATTTCACTACTTATTAAAACTGCATATTGATTATTCATACATTCATCCTTATATCCAGAGTTTATAATGTTTGGTGGATAATCATCATTAAAGGAGATTGATCCGCTTGTTATCTGCCCGCTTTATTCCTCTTCTTCGATGAAATGATTTATAAAGTAATTGAATGACTGGGCGATGTAACGAGTATTTGTTTCAAAGTTGTATTCTCTTGAAGCGTTTTCGTCCCACTCGTCAGTCAAGTAATAGTAAATCTTTTTATTCTTCAAGTTCAACGCATAATAGTTTCCACCCGAATCCATAGCAAAAGGCAACAGGTTGCTTGGCATTAGATTTCTGCTCCACATGTCTTTGGCTATGACTTCAATTGTTTCAAAAGCATTGGTGCGTTCCTTTATCGGAAAGAACGCATTTATCTCCACCCAATCCAAATCCTCGTCCTGCGGTTGAAAACAATATGGTGATGGCATACCACCGTTGAACTTGAGGTAAAAGTTCTTCATGCCTGTCGGAATCTTTACATTCAACTCAACCTCAAAATTCTTTATATCTTCTTTTGTTAGCGAAGCCGAACAGTCCGAAAGTTCAGGCATTACACCTTCTATTTCTATAATCTCCGTTTGTTGTTCCTCTTCGATTTTTGGGAAAGCAACGAGATTATTGAAAAAATCATCTATTGAATCCGCTATCAATTGAGGTTCATCAAAAATAAATGCATCGCTATTTTTTACAAAACCAATAATTTTATAAAAATATACAGCTCTGTTTTTTATATTGATTGCAATTACACCAATATTTCTCAAATTGTTATGTCCACTGGCAAATAGCAGAATATTGTCAGAAATCGAATTAGAACTACGATGCTCCAAGGTTTCTCCTTCAACAGTATGAAAAAGAGCATTCTTAAAACTCTTATTATATTTGAACGGTTGGAAAATTATAATTTCCACTTCGTGATATTTGTTTATGGAGATGGTTTGCTGTTTAGGTTCTCCTCCATTATATTGCAAATAGAACTCTTTCAGTCTTTCCGGCAAGGCATACCCCAATTTACTCTCAATTTCTTCAAAATCTTTGAGAGTAAGACTTTTTTGACAATTTTCTAATTCTATTTTCATATTCATTCTTTTTATGGGCAGATAATGTTCGGCAGCGTTCCGCTTATTCAGTCGGTCTGCTGTTTGTTATCAACTTATATTTTGTCTGACAACACCATGTTCATAAGCCAAACTATCACATTCTTTTTGCATATTGGTCAGAACATCTTCGACCACTTTTAAGGAAACTTCTTGTGGTACATTTATGGATACGAATGAAGGGAGATTAGAAATCTCTACCTTACATCCCATATCAAGTAGTTTGTCTCTGACCATCTGCATACGTTTATCGTTAAAATGTACCCTCAATGTGCTATTTCCAGAGGGATTCACTATGGATTGAAAATGATATTCGCCATCTTCTTCTGTAACACATATCTCATCCCCCAAACTGATTCCATAGGTATAGAATGGCACATTATCGACAATATAAGTATCATTACTTGCCTTTTTGCACCACAAACCTTCAATAGAAAATGGTGGATAGCCATCTTCATCTTGTTCCAAGTGAAATAGCACTTTTATATGTTTGTCTTTTTTCATTTTATTCATTAATAAGTTGATAATGTTTGGCGGATAATCGACCTTAGGGAGATTGATCCGCTTGTTAGCCACCGTTAATTTACCATCTTGTTGTTTCACATATGTTTTTGAAACGATCCAATATCATATTTGATTTTACGTCATTTCCTAAATTTATTCTTATCCATTTTAAGTTAGGCAGATTTATTGGTGTTACATCACGAAATGAATCTACACCCAACATAGGTACATTCTTTTCCACATCCAAACTTTCTAATTCACGGTTCAATGTAGGCATTTGTTCCAATCGTTTCATATTGCATATTCCAATACGGCGTAAATTGGGAAGGTTACACAAGTTTGGAACATGTGATAAATTACTTAATCCGTAAAGATAGATACATTGTATCATCTTCATACCCAAAAGAAAATTCAAATCTCTTATTTTAGGGGACTTATATATGGTTATAGATTTAAGATTTGGCATCTTATATCCTAATTGTGTTCCATCTTTTAGATTATGACATTTCAAATTTTCAAGATTGGGAAGTTTATCCAATAACATTGAATCCAAATCTTTGACCTCTAATCTCCGTAGGCTAAATAGTTGATTTATAGTTTCATACTGGCGCATGTCCAAATCGCCATTTAAAACCAGTCCGAGTATTTCAAGTTTCTCTAATTGGACTAATTCGTCAAGCACTATTTTATCATCATATAAATCGCTTATAATAAGCTTATTCAAATTTCTAAAAATTGATATGCCTATGATACTTGTCAATACTCTTTTACGGTTATATATTTCTATATCAACAACCTTTTCAGCCAAACACTCAAAAACGTCAAATTTAATAATATTGTTGTCTTCGGCACATAAGCAGAGCTGAATGTTGGTATCGCTTTTTATAGCATACTTTCTAAGATGTTCGAGGTTGCATCTATTCGGTTGTTCAGATATAATTAACCGAATTACATTCTCTTTTTCTTGTAAGGACGCAATTTGTTCCTCGCTATATTTATTCAAATTCTCTATAACCATATTATTTTTCAGGTGGCTAATGTTCAATAGCGTTCCGCTTTAAGCAGTAGTGCTGTTTGTTACTAACGAATTCATTCATTAATTGATGCTTTCATTTTTCTACAATTACATCAATATATTGTTGTGGAATGTTTTTATTTTTATAGTTCTCAATAGCATCAAGAATACTTTGTTTCAATATCTCAACGCATTGAGAATCATTTGCTGTTTCAAATTTATCAAATGGGAGTAGAATTTCCAATTCTATCCGATTACGTTTTTTCGAATATCGACTTAATGGATTTGTAGTAAATCCTTTTAAGCAGAATACATAGAAACTTAGTTCATTAATATATGAAATATCACATAGACAATCCATATATTCTATTACAGAGTTTCTTGCTTTACGAAACTTATCAGAAATACTATGTTCCAATTCACCTCCAATAAAAACTTTCATACAAATTTGTTATCGTTAGTAATGTCCAGTGGATAATCGACCTTTAAGGGAAATTTATCCGTTTGTTAGTCGCTTTATTCTGCAATATAAGTTTCCAAATATTGAATACCGTTGTAACTGTCTAATTCATCCACAAATTTTTTAGGTGTTTCATATGAATCATAATTTTTCTTCTTAATAAAGATTTTCTGATTCCTTTTGTTGTCCTTGAAACCATTGGGTATATAGCACACAATACAATTTGATGGCTTTATGTGGTATTCATCAATATCGGATTCAATATACCAGTCAAGGACAAGTTTGTTATCAATCATCATTCTAACAAGATTAAAAGGATTTTCGGGTTCATCCTTAATTTCCACAGTTAGAAATTCTGGATAGTAATACTTTATATTAACGTCTTTACAGAACTGACAGCGATGTTCCGGATTGGGACGTTTCTTTGTACGACCTTCTTCGTAATCTCGTATTTCTTTCATGTACTCATCTTGATTGAAATACTCCATAAATTCTTCCCGACTTTTAGCGGTTGTGCCAATCCAAATCATATATTCTAATCCAGCATTAGACCCTTGCATTCCTTCAGGCGACAGTTCAAACTCAAACGTACCAAGATAAGTCATGGTTGTGGTATTCTCTGCCTTTTTAGGAGATATACCCTCACGACAATTATAGCAGATAACAGCATTTGCCATTGTAATATTTTTATCAGCCATCGACAGACTTATCTTTTGGGTATCAGCAGGAATAAGGTTGAGTAATCCTGCCAAGCCGTCAGATGTGAATTTCATAATAAGAAAATCCTCATCATAGCTCATTACACCAAGCTCCTTACAGAACTGGCAACGAAGTTCCTTATTGTCTTCATCGTAATCTTTCCACCATTGACGGAAAGCCGATTGATCCATATATTTCTCAAAGTCAGCTTCGGAATCGAATTGACCGACCCATATCATTATCTTACTCATTTTCTTTTTTTATTTTTCAAGCGACTAATGTTCGGCGGATAATCTCTCTTACGGAGATTTATCCATTTGTTACCGATGTGCCATTTATTTCTATTTCTTTAAATTTTAAAAACTCATTTGCCTTATACAAATGAAGTAATTGCATTTTCATATTTTCATTGACAATGTTTTTATAAAAACCGTATTTATTCCACCCTTTTAAAAAGAACCCATCTACAGATGAAGGTATTTTAGACATATCTAACACAAGTGTACTCATGCATTCAAATTCTTCTCGTTTGGAATGAATATTGTCAACACAATCAATTACTTCATTAAAAATAATTGCCATATAATCAAGTGGGAAATCTCCATATACTGAAACCCTTTTTAAAGAAATTCCTTTTATGGAGGACAATTCGTTTATATTCAATATATCTTCTCTGACAAGAAACAAATGGCTGACTTCAGCAAATTCTGGCATTCTTATTTGCCCAAATCCAGATATACTTTTAGCGATTAGCCCCTTACCTTTGATAAGAGCTTTTATCTGATACCTTTCCGATGAAGATGAATCTATAATTCTTTGAAAATTAATTTCTTTATCTTCATATATAAACTCCCACGAATATGTAATACATTTCTTCCATATTCGATTTTCTCCATTCAAGTATATTTTATACCATTTCATATTGTCATTGTTAATCGGTAATGTTTGGTAGCTAACCGACCTTTCAGGGGATGTTAAGCTGCTTGTTATGGTAGTTTATTCATATTGTTCACACTCTTTTTCAATATCGGACTTCACATCTTGTGTTTTACAAATGATGCCTTTTCCTTTGGGAGTCGGAAAGATAGCTAACATTACATTGTCTTTTTCCAACTTGGGGAGTAATTTTTCGATGAAGTCATCAAGAGGAATTGCGGTCGGTTGATAATTGTCCCACTTACATAGTTCCGCAAACTCTATTTCACACCATATAGGAAATAAAATCTGTTCCTCATTTCCCATCAAAGCCCATCCTTCTGCATCCTTTAAGCCCCAGACTTCTTCAAAGTCTGCAACTTTACGGATGAAGTAATCATATCTTTCCGATGCCGTCAGATTTATCACATTATCAATTTTACTATTTCTCATATTTTTATTCTTTTACTTCTACCATAATGTTTGGTGGCTAACCGACCTTTTTAGGGGAGGCTAAGCCGCTTGTTATATGCCATTTCCAAATTATTAAAGATATTAAAACCTATATATGATTCTTTGTTGGGGTATCTCGACCTATAATAGCAATTCCAATAACTAATCATTTGATTTTTAGTTCGATCAAAGAATTTTTCATTTTCTTCGATAAAACGAAGGTAGCTATCTATATTACACTCCAAATGCTTCTTCACATCGTATAAAATATTATCTACATATTCTCCTAATAGCTTAAAGCAAAATGGTATAGCCCAATATTCTGTGCAGGAGATTAGGTTTTGTAGATGGCGTTGCCTTACAAAACCATTATTATGTCTTGTGAAAATACAGTCAAGAATATTTCTTTGTACTGCTGTCATATTGGACGGTGTTTGTTCTCTCATATATACCCGTTCTGGAATTGCTATATTCAAACCTCCAAGATTGACGATATAGTATCGGCTGCTTATATCATCATTTTTCATCACAAGCATATCCAATACTCTCCGTACATCTTTTGCGAGATCCGGAGGAAATGAATTTAATATTTTATCCTTTTCATACATGGCATATAATGTTAAGGGATAGCTGCCGTTTAGGCAGTTCATCCCGTTGTTAGATGCATTTTTTACATCTATCATTATTATTAGAAATTCAATTTTTCCCCTTTATTCACGAAGCGTTTCACCTCGTCTTTTTAGGGTTTTCAGTTCGTCAGGAACTTTCCTTTTCATACTCATTTTCATGTTTCAAACCTCCTTTTTTTATAGTTTCGAGAGTGTTTTTTTGACCTGTTTTTCACGACAGGGCATAGTTATCCCTCTACTGTTATTTTTTATGCGACCTTTCGCTTGACAAGTTCCGGTCTTTGGAACACCAGGCATTCCGGTTCTTTGTTGTTTGTTCCATGACGGACAAGTGTCGTGCAATGGTATATCTTGTATCGCTGGCAGGGTTTACAATAATACGGGTTTTCATATTCCGATTCATTTTCTACCGTGTCAGTGCAAGGTTCTTTCGTATCTTCCTGGTATAGGTATTCTTCCGGGACAGTACTTTTATGTGAGTACACTCCGTAATACCTTACTATCCGAAAATATGGAAGGGGAACGTGTTGCAGCAGTCTGGGAAAAAACTCACTGTAATGCAACGTAAGGATTTTTTTCCTCCGATTATGCTTGTCGGGAGAACTACGGTAATCCTTGTAGCGGAAACTGATGTATTCTCCTTCTATCGCTGTAATCTTGTATTCACTCAGACAAGCCCTTTTGGAATATCTTCCGATATAGCAAATCACTTGGGATGGTATTTTCATGGGCGGTTCGAGATTGATAGTCCAACAACTTTGATACATGCTGCGCTTAAAGTCCGCAAATTCATCATCATCATTGCGGAAATCATGCTTCAATATACCGTATTTGTACATGAAATTCAGCCTTTCCCTGAATTTCTCCCTGAACTTCTTTTGTAGGAAACTGACCCTTACATAAGGGGATTGGATTTCGACCAGTTCTCCTGTGCTTTTGTGGATACCTCCCCATGTGACAATCATGTGGACATGGACATGGTAATTCTTTTTCTCACCAAACGTATGCAGTACTGATATGACTCCAGCTTTCAAAGAGTATTTGTTTTCAATCCAGTCCTTCATCGTTTCTGCCGAGGTTTTCATCAGCACGTTCAGCAGTTCTTTGCCGTTACGTTTGATTAGCGGGTTCAGAAGATGCGGAAGTGTCATTACCACATGACGGTGCGGTATGTTAAGCATCTGTTTCTTTACCCTTTCTGCCCACAGCATGGTATCCCTCCAGCCTGCAGGTGGGACAAAAACGGTTCTTGCAGCTATGATATATCTCGCTCACCTCACCACATTCAGGGCAGACATAGGGTATCAACCCCCAAAGCGGCTGTCCGGCACACGGATGGCATTGACCGCCTTGTATTGCTCCGGTCGGATAGGTTCGGTCGGATGCTCGGCATATTGTCCCAGTTCAGCCGGATAAAGTCCGCCAGCCGAAAATTTCCGTTCCACGCACGGGATTTCCTTATGTGTATGCCTTATCTCCATATTAAAATCTTTTTATGACAGACAGCGTTTCAAAATCTTCTTTGTCTTTCAATCCTGTAACGTAGAAAAACGGTTGTTCGTCATTTGAAAGAGTGAAAGATTTCCCCATGTCTGAAAGTTATATATTTTTTCTGCTCCTCAATGAATTCATCTGATTTATTTTTCAAAAACAGGTCGTTGGGCAGGCTTAGGTGAATGTTGGCTTCATCCATAATTTTTTATCCTTTTATTCTGCATCCTCTGGCAAACATAGTCATACATCGTGCCTCAAAACCTCCGGGAGCCTGCATAAGTTCCATGTAATTGATGCTGTTAT
>VOFK01001475.1_pt1 | contig 32960 bp, 49 predicted proteins | sample 5384121 | NCBI WGS metagenome assembly VOFK01 (sample SAMN12384730, study PRJNA508395) | human gut metagenome | isolation source: healthy gut J | host: Homo sapiens | reverse complement strand
ACTGTATCTAATTCGCCTTTCATGATTAGCAAGGCGGTTGCCTTCATCAAGGAGTGAAAGGGAGCATAGGAGACAGCTGCCTTATTATCCGAAGTAAAACATTAGTATTAATCATGATATACAAACACAAGAATGAGATTAGTTGTAATAATGCCAGATTTTTCAAGATAGAAGTGAAAGCATGGATTACTGCACTATTATGATAATAGGTGAGACGTTACTAAATTCTCTGATCGAGATGGAGTCAGAACGAGAATCTTTATAAATAGTGAAAGTAAAAATGGAAAATAGTGAGAGCTTAATAATTTTTCGACTACTTACGATTGTTCACCCGAATCATAGAGAAACTTAGTGAAGCGATAATTCTGCAATATATTAATTTCAAAAATGAGAAACCTATTGAAAGAGTGAAATATGCGCTAGTTTAATTTCGCCAACGGGTTTTACATGGAAGTAGAGTCGGGCTTTTCAGAGAATTGTATCTCTTTAGTTTCAGACTAACTTTGTTGGTATCCTTCTTTAGTTCATAATTCTCCATGTCTCTTATGTCTTGATCATTAATCAGTCCGCTCTTGATTAGGTATTCTATAAATTCTGTAGCTTTTGAGTTTCCTTTCTTTTTTTTGCCATCTTTGCAAAAAGTATGCTCGTTCATAGTTAACTTCTGTTCCCAAACCGTCATGGTACATGAAAGCTGTGTTCAACAATGTTATACTATCGCCATTGACTGATGCTAAGAGAGCATATTCTAAAGCTTTAGTATTATTTTGTACTCTTTTTGTCAGCGATTCCCTGTTCGCGATACATGTCGAAAGCGAACACTTGTGCGTCTTCCAGTCCAAGATTCGCGTATTTTTTATAGTCGTCAGGTATGTCATAAGTTGGTCTGATTAGGGAGTTTGTTGGAGGAATTTCTTTTTTTGGAGAGATTAAATAATTTATTCCTATTGAAAGGACTATTATCATTGAGATTACCAATATCCCCATCGTTTTAGTCATGGCAATACTTTTGTGCAGGACTAATTTCCTGATTCCAAGATAAATCAGTGATAAAACAGCTAGGGAGATACATAATATCAATAATTCCTCTTTTATTTTTGAAAGGAATGAGTCAAAAAATAAAGAATCGGCAGCTAGTGCAATCCCTCCCAGCAATAGTTTAAATTTATTGTCGTTCATGTGTTTTCTTATATGTTTTAATATAAATATTATCGTCTATTTTTTCTTTCGCTGACATATCCTTTTATACTGTCGATTTTCTGTTGTTCCTGTGACCAGTGTTTATATTTGGTAGAGTCTCCAATTTCATGATAAAAATGTGCTAGATTTTGTATAGGAGCTTCTTCCTCTGGATAACATTTTACCTGCAGTAGGTAACACTTCTCTGCATGCTGTATATCTTTTTTTGACTCCTTTGCCATATAGATATAAATGCCCTAAAAAGACCATACGCTTTGTAATTTTTCCTTTCCAGTGCTTTCATGCCCCATTCTAATGCTTTTTTATACTTACCTTCTTCTCTAAAATAAGATTGAGCTTTCCAACTATAGGCACTAACATCTCCGTGGTCCGCAGCCTGGGAGTACCAGTATTTCCACTTATCCCTTTTCTTATTGAAACCATAGATATTCCCGGCTTCTATCATGGCATCAGTGTTTCCACACGTAGCTGCATCTAAATAGTATTTCAATGCTTTGTTCAGGTCTTTCTCTGTCCCTATTTCTCTCGAAAGGAAGTACCCTACGTTGAACATAGCAGCAGGATATCCAAGATCCGCAGACTTCTTATATGCACGAAAGGCCTCTATTTCATCAACGGCTGTATTGTGACCGGCCATATACATATTGCCAAGATTGAACCATGCGATTGCGTCTCCTCTGGCTGCCGCCATATTGAGATATTTAAAAGCTACTTTAAAATTACCGACATTTAGGTCGTTTAAGTATATACCGCATGCTGTAAGATATGCAGTATTATTGGTATCAACTTTGCTTTCATCGAATATAATGGATCCTTTTCTGAGTGAGTCATATATTGATGATATTTTTGTAAAATGTCTCTGTATGTTTTCGTGATTCGCTATCAAGCTTTCTTTCTTTTAGATGCTCCGAATGTATATTATAGATATAGGGCAATATGAAGAATAAAAATGTCAGAGATACTGTATCCAGTATCTCTTTTGATTTGTTAAGGTTGGGATTCTGTTTCTTCTTGTCTTTGTCTTTTTGTCAATCCATCTATAATATAGGTGAATACATAGGAAAAAAAATAAGCAACGATGAGATGATATAAATAATAGGTTCCCAATATTCGTTATAGTAGAGATTTAAGGTGAAGATAGCGGATATATTTCCAATGGAAATAAAAGCATTATTTTTAACTATATCAGTCAGTCTTGTGTATATAGCTGTTATCTTGTATAGTTTCATAGTATTCTTGTTATAATAAAAAGTTGTGTGTTTCACAAAAGATAAAAAAATACTTTCGGAAAAAGTATGGTTCTAAGCGTTAAATCTAAGTGATTGATTTTATCTTTTCGAAAATCAAAAAGTAAGGAGTAAATTTAAAGGTAACAGGTAGCACATTAGTAGCAAAAGTCTTGCTGCATATTGCGTTTCTCTGCATAATTTCAAATATCTCTATCATAAAGAGAACCGATATTTTCGAGTGCAACAGATCAATCGGAAGCTTTTTATTGAAGGCTGGTGTTTTTTACATTCCTTTTTTATACTTTACGGTAGAAAGAGAGATAAATGGCGAACGAAAAAGAACAAAAGATGGAAGCAAGAAATGAAGACATCGAAATGCTGAAAGTATTAATCCAGGAGAGTTTCTCCGAGTAACATGAACTCGTATCCCGGCTGGATGGAAACAACTTTAGAGGTCATGACCAGCTTCAATGGCAAGCAGATACTGTACAGCTGCGACATGCGCTTGCAACTGAAAGTCTGTAATCGGCCCTTTATTCGCTGGCGTAACTCGAGCAAGCTGCCTTATTTCAGATTGAGCGGCAAGATATCGCTTCTAGGCTTCCGATGTATATCGGTTCCCGTGAAGAATACAGGGATGAGAGTCCGGACTTCAGAAATAACAAACTCGTAAAAATCATAGAAAATGGAAAATCAAAGTAAAGTCGTTACAATCGAATGCTATAAGTTTGCGTCTCTTGTCAAAGTGTATCTCAAATGCTTGCAGATACTGAGTATCTTGGTCTATGTCTGCACAACGCAGGAAGCGCAACTGACTTTCACATAAGAAGAAATCTGCGAACTGCTACAAATGAGCCGTGAGGAAGTGGAGAGACAAAGACAGAAAGACTACATCCACCTCGTCCATCGGAACGGTATGACAGTCTATGAAATCTCTGGTATCCCCTGTCTCAAGAATATGCTTGAGATGGGGGATACCGGAAGATAGATGAGAAAGCCATCATTTTGGATTTGATGGATAAAGGAAAAAAACGTAACTTTTAGTTGGTAAATAAATGTGAGACTGCTGGTATACGCCTCGCCTTTCTGCGGGTTCGGAGCGGCGGATCTCACCGCTGAATGAATGGGATGGAGTAACGCTTTTTATTGTGCGATAGATGAATTTTGCAACCGGATTTTAAATTACTAGTTCAACCATGCAGAAAGTTATACAGACATTACCACTGCAGATTTGGGGTAGTGAAGGGGACGGATCAACGTTTTCACGTAAGGTTTCCCCTGTTAACCGTTTTCTGTCACCGGCCAGCACAGAGGTGCGGAAGACAGCCGCTACTTATTCCGACTTGTGTCGTCGGCACTCCGTACAGAAGGGAACGTATATGGTTTGTTGCCCACGCTGATGGCTTCGGACTTTAAGGTACGGAGGATGGGCAGCCAGCAGAATGGGGCGAAAGTTATCCGTGAAAGGTTCCTTTCCACCTTCAAGGTGATGGAGATACACCACTGGAAACAGGTGGAGAAATGGAAGCGGCAGGGTCGCATATCGATGCACGAGTCGGAGGGCGGGGAGAAGAACTTCAAGAGTCTGGTCGATTTTCTGGATTTTTACGGCCTACTCCCCCCCGACGGCAAGGGCGTGGAAAGGTGCCCCGACATTAGAGAAATTTTTGGGAGGAAGGGCAAGAACTCACATCAGAGGAGCCTTCTCGATTTCTTTTGCCCTTATGGCTGAGAAAAGTTTCCAGCTTAGTCCTGTTTGTAGCTAAGATGATAAAATTTCCCGTCAAAATCAGAATATTCTGATTTTGACGGATTATGAGATTGTTTATCCTAAATCAATTTTATATCTTTCTTTATCTGTTCTAATATAATATATCTATATCGAAGGTACTGGACACAGGTGTCGTTATTGCTTCATAGCTCATTCCTTCCACTTTTATTAGTCCCCCTTGACCATTGCCGGAGGTACCGCTATTGGTACGTACATACTTTCCACAGATAGCCATATCCCAATCAGTACGCTTTTTCCATTCTTCATCACTTTTGGTAGAGCCGAAGGCAGAAGTTCCTACGATAGTTCCTGTTGATAAAGAGAAATAAGTCCAAACCTGGTCGTTTACATTTGATAAAACTAAATAGGAGTCTTCCTCCATGGTAGGTGTATTATCTTCTGACGTACATGAGGTCAGAATAAAACTGGTAAACAAAAAAGATGCTGATAATTTTGATGATTTCTTTCATTTTGTTTAATTTTTATGGAAGTTTCTGATATTTGATTTTCACCTGTCCAGATTTTTTAGTATATTCTTCAAATTGCAGTTTGATCTGCTTACCATCGACAGTTCTCAAAATAAATGGTGATCTCACAGCTCCATTACCGCTTGTTTGTAACCAACAGTTCGGATTAGCAGACACTTCCGATAGTTTCTGATCTCCGGTGGTCAGAATCGTTTCTCCACTGATTTTTTACATTCTTTTGCATACATACATATTCTTTTTACCTGTACGGTAATCAATCACCGAGAAATTATTAATCTGTCCATCTCCAACTTTTCCCACAGCTATCTTACGTACGGTCAGAAAAAATTTCGGCTATTCTTAAAGGTTTCGAAATCTTTTAAGTTTATCTGTAAAATTCATGGCTACTTCTATTGTTTTAAAAGTTTCAGCAGTGCCTTCTCCACGCATATAAAAATCTCCTCCTTGGTTTTGCATCATCGGATATCCCAGTATAACAGTAGGCGAAGTCGCATTTTCTCCTTCAGCTACTCCTAAACGGAAAAATAGGTCATTACGGGATGTATAAGTCAAATTTACCTTAAAAACGATTTTCGGTTCATGTACTTCGGGTTCTACCATTAGTGCCATTGCGGACAGATCTGCCAATCCTCCTTCTGATGCAGGGGTTAGAAATAATTTGTATGGATAATAACAGTATCCTTCTGAAGCCCACCAGGTTCCCCAACTGTTGACAAAAATAAAGGCTCCTTTCTCATCATTTGTAATTTGACCGTCATTATTGAAATCATATTCAACAGTATCATCATATCCAACAATAGTCAGTGCATGTGCTCCATCTGTTCCATTTTTTTACAATCATATCTTTTTAAGCCGGTGACAGAGGGACCTTTATATGAATGCTCTTTCCAATCACCGCTCAAACAAGAGAAAGTGACTATTCCTCCTGCGCTTCCTGCGACTCCACGATTATATAGAAATAGTTTTAAACGCTGAATCCGTCTTCTGTTTTCAATGAGAATTTTTTCATAGCTTTTTACTCGATAGGTCATGGCTTTCAAATATTTATCATATCCTGTCAGCCACGTTGTAGTAGATACGGCAGCACTTTCATCAGGCATATCAGCTAGTGTAGCTGCGCCTCCGATTTTCATCATGTCATATCCCAACTCCGGATGTGAACCTTCATCAATGCCGTTATTAAGATAGTTCCATGTAAAATGATATGAGAATACATTTTCTGTAGAGGCTTTAGCATCTCGGTCAAGCATCCGGTTAACCTCATATGTGAATGCATAGCGGACACCAGATGCTTGTGAGCAAGAGTTGCCTAACTGGTTGAAAACTGACGGGGAAATACTTTAAAAGTACTATTATTGACTCCCGCCGGAAGATCTCGTACCACCCTAGTGGTAGGAGGTTGCCATTCAGGAATATGTTGTTTTCGGGATATATCTTCCGGACTTAACGGCTTCGCCTTATAGATCGGACGTTGCTGTGCCTGAGCTAACGAATACCCTGCTATAAGAGAAAATATCATAATGTATTTAGTTACTTTTCATGTATATGCTTTATTTTTTATTTAATGTTACACGATAGTATGTTTTTAAAAGCTTCATCACGAACCGCTTTCGTATATTTACTGTTTTGGCTGACTTGCCATGCCTTGTTTGCTATTATTTCACGTTGGTAGGATAATGAAAACCAGCCTAATGCTTCCCAAAAGTGCTACTTGCACAGTATCATCCTTAGCACGTTCTACGTAAGAAAGCAGGGATGGAACATTTTCATGCATTGTGTAATTACGTAACATACGGATATTCATAATTTTCTTCTTCACCGAGGAACTATCGTCACAAATGATATCTACTTCATTTTTCCACTTATGAGTGTTCACATGAATAGCTTTTGCTATAGCGTCGTGTACGGTTTTGTTTATCTGTATAATATGTGATGTTCGCGAATTGCTTTTCAAATTCCGGCATCAACAACTCTTCTGGATAGAGAGCCATTGCCATTTTAGTATTAAATTCACATCTCTCTGAAGTATTGTTCTTTACTGCAACACTGATAATTGCGGGAACTAAACGGGAATCCCCGCTTTTTGCAATGAAATTTATGGCAAAACGTTGAATCAGTTCGTAACTATCATCAACTGCAAGCTTCAGACATTCAATGAAAGCATCGTTGTCATAAGTAGAGAGTAACATCATTAGCTTCCATACGGACAAGATAAGAATCACTTGTCTTGTATGTGTCCAGTAATAAAGCCGAGTAATCTTTGCCTGTATCCACTAACTGTCGGAGAGCCATAGCTTTTACAGCGGGATACAGACTTTTTAACTGCTTTTTCCAGAAGGATTCACTTCCGTCAGACAACGCCTTGTTAATATCAGACGTAGATGATGTTATCGGAGTAAAATGGAAAGTCGGATCACCAAAAAAATGCCCTTCTAAAAATGGATTATATTGTGATAAACGTCCTGCACGCATACCTAATGCCATCAAACCCACGTAACGGTCATGCCACTTGTCTTGTAATACATTAACGCTATTTCCCAATACTGCTACTGTATTTCCTTCATTGAAAATATATGCTCCGGCTATATATTGTTTTTTATGGAAAAGAGCCATTAAAACATGCGTCAAGGATTACCAGACGGGCATTAGGACGATAAGTTGCGAATTCGTCAATGAATAAATCTAGCGAACGCATGAATAGTGAATCTTTGACCATCACTTTGGGTTCAAAAGTACCATCAAACCAACTCATGGGTAAATCTCCGAAACGTTTACTCAAACGTACTTTTATAGTATCTAAATCTTTCCCTTTTTCTTTGGCGTGACGTAACGATTCACGCAAATATAATTTAATATTTTCAATTTCCTCCGTTGTTGACTTTGGCAAAGGAATGCCATTCATATATTGAATTTCCACATCACCATGATGATGTAAAATTGCAATATCCAAATCTGGACGTTGCATTTCTGTCTTTAAACGATCTTTTATTGCCTTATCCGTTTATGGTCAATATACTCTATTCCATTTTTTTGATGTTTCAACCAAGGAAAGTTTTCTAAAATACCTGCTTTCTCATCAATTCTGGCAGTAACTGATTCTGATACATATCCATTACCGCTAAAAAATAATATTTGATCTGTCACATTTCGGCTATATTTCTGTTTTATTGCTTTTTTTAGAAAAAAGCACGGATTTTCTCATAACGAGTTGTTCCATTTTCATCATTTGCTTTTATGCGGCCAGTATAGAGATCTGGTTGAAGATATTGTACTGATTCGGGGGCTAATGAATAATAGAAATATAATGGCTCATCTTTTATCCTTATTAAGGAATGTAAACTTTAAGTCAAAGTCATCGTAGAACCGGTCACTTGGGACAGAAGAATCATGCCAACCAAAGACTTTTTGATCCATTTTAAAAGCTGATGTCAGATGTTGGGCGTCACGGATCATCGGAATTGGAATATCACCGATAAAAACTGCTCCTTCAATAGCTGCTTTGGACTGCCGATGTAAACGGATCAATTCATTCTTTATAGAATCCGGAACTCCCCATTTATCTATTACTATGATCGGAACTAATTGTTCTTTTTCTTGGATTGCCTTGGCATATAATTCGATTTCTGTCCGTACATTATCATAAGTTACCGGATCGACAACGATCGCAAAACCATTGTTGTTATCGGCCTGCATAAATCCGGCACACAACAAATAGATAAAGCTAAATAATATTTTTTTTTTATACTCATCACGTTTTTTTAATTAAAAAATAAGTTTGATGCCTGCTCGTATATTTTGACGAGAGGTTTCTTTATAAAAAATGATAATCACCCATATAAGAACTGTAAGTGAATTCTGCAAAGCCTCCGATACTTGAACAGAAATTCCTGATAGTTAATGGATGCTGTAATTCTGTTTTTTTAAATGAAGCAGTCAGATGTTCTCCAGACATATATTCAAATTGAGGTGTATTATATTTATCCTCCAACACTGTTCCCTCTATTACATTTTCGTCAGACAGGCGTTGTGCATAGGTTACGTCTCCATGTAATATTAAGGAGTATTTTTTTTAAAGAGAATATTTTTTTTTGCATATATTTATCCATAAGCCATTGTGTATTTCTGCAAATACAGTTCAGGATAATGATTCACCTTTTGTGAAAACATGCCCCCCTTCTATCCCTACTGTGAAATGAGGAACTTTCAAAAGGCGTTATTTTATCTAATCTATATTCTAAGGACATATCATTATGCGTATTTTTATGGCAAACAGATGAGCTTATGATATCCCATATAATATTTCCATCAGAAGTAGAATGTTGTTCTTGCAGATAATAAGTTCCGTCAACCTGGTGAAAAGAAAATTCTTAGCTTCAGGTTGTGTATCCATTGATCACCATAAATCATAAAACGATTGGTAAATCCATATTGGCTAGCTTTATACTTACCTCCTTTAAACTTTTCCGCACTACCGCCATCTTCTGCTTCCTCGGTACTTTTCTGATAACTTGCCTCCAAAAAATTCTGTAGTTTATCCTTTTTTCCATATTAGTTGGAAAGTTCCTCCTCCTAAGTTCCCACTATATTTACGTTGATAACCAATAGCAGTCTTCATAATGGGATCTCCTAATCCATGAAACAGAAATGCATAATAAGTTCCTTCTGTAGAACGTACGACTGTATATTCTGATGATTCACTCAGCCATTCCATTCTTCCGGATAATCCTATAGTAAATTGTCCTAGTTGATAGTCAACACCCGGATTTAAATAGAAACGCATCCCATCCACATTAGGGCGTGGGTCTGTCTGATTAGCTGTACTTCCTACTCGATAATCCGCACGTAAACCAATATGCAATTTCGATGTAGCCTCATAAGAAAAGCCTCCATTTAAGGGAAACTTCTCAGTGCCAAAATTACTATAAATAGAATCAGCTATAATAAATGGATTGTCTTTAGCTATAAATAAAGTACTATTCCATCGTTTATCACGTTCAGAAATATTTGAATAAGCTATTTCGCCTTCAAAAGCAACCTTTTTGAGTTTTTTGATGCCATATAAGGAAAAATTAAATGTTTTTTTGTATATTGGATACATCCATCGCATGATAATCTCCATAAGCAAACTGGTAGCTAGCATTTACTTCAACCACGTCTTGTAATGCTTCCCGGGAAATTGCAGTTGGATTCTGGCTACCTTTATGTATGTTGTGGAGATACAGATAGTCTTGATATACCATTTTTTTTTAAGCAGGGAATCTGCTTGTTGTGCCGATGTTGATAAAGACAGGAAAACAGCTAGTAATAAACAAAACCTATTTGGCATCATTTCTTTTTTTACGGTTAAAAATCAAAGAAAAGTTAAGGAAAGAGAGATAAAAATTAGTTTATGAGTTAAAAAGTCAAGCTCATAAACTAATTTTTTTTCAATATTTCAACAACTCATCAATAAAAACATCATTATTCATCTACTGTTGTTGGTATTATTCCCGGAGTAGGAGTGCCACCACCGATAATAAAGTCTACACTGGAATTATTAGTATCTTTGAACTTCGTCATCCCATTTTCTATTGAAGCAACCTTTCGGCGAATACTCTTGCCGGAATATGCAGCATCAGCCAAACTGCCATTGTTTGAACCATCTACCCATACCATACCCATGTCAGTTTTTCGGTAACAGATGTTTAAAACGTTCATTAACTGGCGCACGTACAATTTCAATTCCGTCGATTACATATTCACTCGGTATCATTAAATGATTCTGTGTCTTTCCTGGGGCTGTCATGAAGTTGTTTTCTTCTGCAACAAAGTCTGCAACCTTTTGGGTTGTTGTTAGGCAATTTTGCCAAAATTAGAGCTTGCCCACTTGTAGAAGGCATAAATTCTATTCCAAATGTGTGAAAAGCATACTCTAAATTTGGAACACTAGGAACGTCTATATCTGTTGTAGAGTATGGACCGCAGAATATATCCCAATCTGCTCCACTCAAATTCACAGGAGCAGGAGTGTCACCATCTTCTAATTGACGAGATGAATGATCAATAGGGATAAGCAGCTACTAACTACACTTTTCCTGGCTGTAAAGGATGTTCTGTCCCATTTCCAGGAAAATACATAGTATAATTTGTCATTGGATAACGATCCAGTAACTGGCCATTGTCATCTACCCAAATAGAATTGGTTGGAGTAAAGACATTTACTGGTAATCCTTCGTCTACAATACCTAAAATAACACCGTCTAGGTATTGTACTTCATCACTGTTGTTGTATATCTCATAAAATCCATCTTTAAAATAATAATCTTTCACACCGGTATAATACACTTCTTTGAAAAATAAGCGTACTATTAGCTGCTGCATATCCTATCATCAATTCTACTGTCTGATCTGCAGCAACATTTACATTGTTTGCTATTCCATTCAGCTCATGGCCTTCGTACACCCTGTCGCTCTGAAGTCATATTTTCCAGTTGGTAAAGAAAAAGAAACACTTCCATTAGCGGGGGTAGCGGTTTGTTCCTTGGAAGTTGTAAGATTTACAGCTGTCACTTCCAAATCATTAATATTAGAAAGAGTGATACCACCATCAGCTGTCAAAGAAACTGTTACAGTAAAATTCTTTTGCTACTTCATCATTTGAATCTGAACATGCAGCCAAAAAACAGAAGAGCCATCAAAGGCAATAAAAATAAATTTCTCTTCATACATAAAACGCTTTAATAGATTATATAATTAAAATTTAAGTTTCATTTCTGCACCAAAATACATTGGAATAGTTAATGTAGTATATCCCGTACTGGTTTCCCTTTTTAGCAGTTTTTCTTATTTTTCAAGAAATTATTAGCCATAAATGAAAGTTCAAGCATCTTACCAATTTCTTTTTTTGTTAAACGAAAATTTAGAATTACAGTAGTCGGGTAGTTCTCTTTTTCCAAAGTAATTACTGTGAACATATTGAGTCATCATCAAACGATATTTGTAATCGGAATTATAAGACTCATTCCATGTCGTATAAATACCATTCCGATCTATGAAGCCTACCGGGTTTACAAAATATTTTTCAACATTATTAGCTTGTGGATCCGGTGATTTATAGTAGAGAGAATTACCGGATTCATCTTCACATATACGCCGTTCACTTTGTTTCCAAATAACCCTGTGCTGTAGTCGAAAATATCATTTTTAACTGCGGTATATGGGTTATAAAACGGAAGTTTGTATTGAAAACGGGTATTAATGGTACCGTCCATTCCGGCAGGCATCACAGCCATGTAAGGATATTTTTCACCTGCATAAGAGGTTGATATCGTTTTGTATGATTGCGTTGTTGAGATACGTTTGATATATAACCATGCACCGTCTACTATCACGGAAGTTTTTAAAAAGGAATCTCCCCAAAGTTGAAGTTGTATTCGACACCTTTTTCCGAGTTTGATAACGGTTGGCCGGACGTGAATAAGTGAAAAAAAGACATCATTAGTCACAGTTGCTTCATGTTGGGTTCCTGCTTGAGTATAATATACCATTCCATTATTATAACTAAAATCCTCAGCTTCAGCAGGAATACCATATCTTCGGAAAGGCATAATTACTGGAGCAGTAGAGAAACCAAATTCATTTTTAGATTTCTCATAGAAAAAAATTCATGCTTCCCATAAATTGATGGACTTTAGCTGATAGTCCTACTTCAATTTTTCGATTTACCGAATGGGTTTTAGATTTGGATTAGAGGTGTCATCGATAACTTTGGTGGTCATTACACTCAAAGCTTTGCTTGGATCATTAGCAGAAATAGAAGCAAAGCTGGTTTCGTCAAAATAGGCTTTATCAGGATAAAGATACAAAAAGAGTCGGAGATTTGGAGGTGATACCAAAGCCTGTAGAAATAGTTAGATCATCAAAGATAGAATTATTTTCTTTATTCAGAATATTATACTCTAGATTAAAACGAGGGTCTACTATAAATATATTTCCTCGGTTAGCTTGTGCTCTATTTATAAACAGTTCGGTCATACGTATTCCTGCCTGTAAAGTCAATAATGAACTCTTTATGGGAATTTGGAAACGATCTTCTAAAAAAAACAGAAAGTTGGCTCATGGCAGGAATCTCTTTAAAAAGAACGAGTGCGAATAGATTGGTTCCCTGATACTTCTGGCGGTAATAGGGGTTGAAGAGTAATCCTTTTCCTTTATTTACATTATAATTCCAATCAAAGCCAATTTTTAATCTGGAAAAACAATCTGCTGAAAATCTGAAACAGTTTATCTGCTTTTTAATTGTGCAAACACATCTACAGGTATCCCTTCTACAGAAAACGGAGAATAATAAGAGGCGCTTTGAAAACGGCTTTGGTATTCTTGTGATACATACGAATCTGATATTGGGGTCACACCCGATTGCAAAATGACATATTTATTTTGGAAATCTTTCTGACGGCTATAGCTAGTCATAAAGCTATAGCCAAGGTTGGAAATCCATGATTTGTTCAAACGCCAATTCCCCTCTAGATTAAAACGTATGCCCATATTTTCATTCTTAATTTGTTCATTTGTTTTTAACTGCGGATCTGCTTTTTCATTATTTATATTGCTATAAAAACTTATATTTACATTGAATGTTAATGGTGTAGAGTGTTTCATGAACGTATTTGAGTATCCGACATTTGCCGTTACCCTATCAAATCCTTTATATTTCATTCGGATATCATCGTATGACTGTGAATAATCTGCTGATAGATTCATTGCACCTGCCTTTTCACCTAATAGAAATCCTTTGCCTGCATAAAACATTTTTGAATAAGAGTCTAACTTGACTTTAGCCTCTAAAAGGGGTTACCCCTGACTTTGTTTTAATGATTACAGCTCCTGATGTTAAGTTTCCATATTCTACAGAAGGAATCCCTCAATTACTTCTACAGATTCTATATTATCAGGAGAAATTGTACGCAAATCAGTTCCCTGCCCGCTTGTAGATTGTGAATTAATTAAACTTGCACCTGATTTGGCTGTGGATAAAGTTTGCAAATTTGCATCGATTAGATAACGGAGCACCATTTACAACAACCGCAGTACCTAACGCATTATTACTATTTGAGGAAATCTCACGGATATAAGCTTGTCCTACACTATTCAGATCGGGATTCTTTGTGACTCCACCTGGCAACAACTGCAGCAAATCATCTACACTTTTCGGTTGTAAGTGCTGGATGGCGGTTTGTGCAATAGTAGAAGTTGATCCGTTTTTGTGTTCTTGTGCGGTAACAACAACTTCGGATAAGGCTAAGCTTAATGGACGGAGTTTAAAAACTAAAGGCTTCTTATTAGAAGAATCAGCATTAATCTTACCTGTTTCTTTTTGATATCCCAAAGTCTGAATCTCATACTCATATGTTCCGGATTTATCTAATAAGATGTGAAAATTACCATCCTTGTCAGAAATAGCCCATAGCCCTTGTTTGGGGATTTGAACTGTTACAAATTCCAATGGTTCTTTACTTTCGTAATCAATAATTTTACCTTTAAATTCATATTTTTGTTTCTGGGCTGAAACATAATGAATACAGGTGAAAGAGAGGAGGAAATAGGCAATATCAAAAATAACTTCTTCATAATGCACGTATTTCAAGGGGAGTGTTTAACTATTCTATTGATTTTGCAAAATTATATATTAATTACATTTTAGCCAAATTTATTGGTTAAAAAACTACTTTTTATAGCAAAAAGATATTTAATATATGATGCTAAAATACCTTATTGATAGATATGTCTGCTATTTTATTTTAGTATCTTCCTACTGTTTGTTCCTAAAAAACATATAAGCTGACATTATGTTATAACTTGTTCTTTCATTTCTCAAATAAACAATTCTTTGTAATGCATTCCAATAGTGGGGAATAATGATGTAATTACCTTGTGGATACATTTAGGACGGGAGATAATGTTTATACCTGACCGAATGGGAAGGAGGCACTGGCTATAATCTGGAAATTTAATTCGGCTCTCGTCATATTTTACTGCCTGTACTGGGAGGTAAGAACAATATGTTCGAAGGATTGGAATTTGGTGCGGATATCTATATCCCTAAACCTTAGTTTAATTACAGGTATAGTAAAATTAATCCCGGTACCTGTACATCTTGAAATGTTTACTTAATATCCCGAATTCTGGTGCTCACTATCATTGGTTATTGTAGCAGTAAAGGTCGTTGAAATGGAGTGTAACACATAATTCGGATAAAAGAACCGTACTGAAAAACACTTCTGGAAAAGTGATTATTAGTTTCTTGAAGTCATGACTAATTGTTTTGCCATGAAATAATAATGTCTAGGATTTATCTAATCCGGTTCTATTTGAAAGACTTGCATGCATATCATTTATTTTTAAATAGTCCGGTAATTTGTCCGTTGTGAATGATTCTGTCTTACAGTTACTTGCCGGACAATGGAAGGTCCGGCAAGTTCTGCTGATTTTTCATTCTATGATTCCATATTAGTTATTTTTCATCCGGTTTATCAGTTGCCCGGATATTTCATGCAGCTCCCTGCTGCGTTCCGGTTCCTGTTCCCGTGCAAAGGCAGTGATGCCCTGTGCCAGTTTCCAGAGTGTTGCCCCGCCTGTTATACCGTCATCAGGGTTATTGTTCATCAGGAGCTTTTCCACTTCCCTCCCTTCGTTTTTTAGCAACGCGCCACGCTGTACCAGAGATTTAAGTTCCTTGTCAAAATCCACGTCTATTTCCGACGCTCCCTGAATTTCGATGGCTTTCTGCATGATCGTGTCCCTGCTGTAAAGCCCCTTTTGTCAGGTCTTTAACAGCCGAGACAGTAGTCTTCGTATCCAGCTCATAGGTCCTTTGTGAGAGCGCAAGCGTATCGGGCAGGCGTCCTCCCAGATGAATTTGCCGCATGACCGATTCGCGTACCATCCCGTTCAGACAAGCTCCGTTGAGCAGGAACGAGCGCATGTCCACCGAACCGTTTCCGAAATCGGATGTGCTGAACCTTGCTCCCGCGAATATGATCACCGTCCCGTTTTTACGGGTGGGTATTTCAACCGGTGTAGAAAGAATTGTCTCGCACCATACTTTGGTGTCATTCATATAGGCATCCGATACGACAGCTCCGTTATTTGCCGCTTCCCTGATGAATGCGGTGAGTATGTCCACTGAATTGAGCCGCCGGTACGAGTCGGAGAGTACACCCCGGATTTCCGTGCCTATCGCCCGGATGAGCACCCGTGTACGCCCTGTCCATCCCGAATGTTCGTTCAGGATGGTTGCGCACAACTGCTTTTGCCAGGCGTCCCCTGCGGAAAGCTCCCTGAGATATTTGGCCGGAATATTCATCTTTTCGGAAATCTGGCTGATGGCGTTCCCGTGCAGGTTGAAATTTCCTTCCGGCATGTTCATCTGTACCTGCTCATCCGCCTGGAATGTAATGACCGGATGGCGGTCCTCATTACGCAGGTTCACCCCGATGGGCGCGATGAAATCCTGTGCTATTTTTCCCCTCTTCGAGCAGGCGGGTGATTGTTCCCATAACACTCTGCTGCTTTCCTTCGATCATTTTCTGAACCTTGTTTATAACTACCTGGTTCAATCCCTGCTGCTTTTGTACCGATGCAGCGTTCGGCATTACTGTTACTTCCATAATTGCTGTGTTTAAAGGGTTGATAAATAAATTGGGCATACCGACAGCATGCCTATAAATATTGTATATTACCATTCTCCAGTCCCGGACTTTCCGCCCGTTACAACTACATGAGATGCAGATGCTACTGATGATTGGATTACTCATAAGGTTCCCGGAATTACTGTTACATATTGAAAGTTGCCTGCAAGGCGGAGAGACTGTTTGTCTTGCGTTTTTTCTCATCCGTTGCGGCTGTTTTATGTATGAGATAAGGGGATGCGGGCAGATTCCTGTCTGCCCGGTATTCTTCCATACTCATTCTCTCTATCGTAGGAATGCCTGTCCGGGTAAGTATCGGATTGACCTTCCAGCCGTCTACGAAATTCCCGGGATTCAGGCTGTCATGACAGATGACTTCTCCTACACATCCGTGTATGAGCATGTTGCATACGGTCATCAGGCAGCAGTTCCGGTTGATGTCTTCCCCTATGAGGTAGTTTCCCGGATTCCGTGCATGATAGGCCAGCAGCAACCTTCCGCTTCCGCATGTCGGGTCACCCATCCTCTGGCCGGTCTTTTTTTTCCGTTTGGGTGCACAGCACCATGAGGTCGCAGATATTTACCGGGTGAAGAATTGCCCCTGTGACTGCTGGGCACTTCTGGAAACCAGTGCCATGTATAAATCCCCGAAAGGGTCATACCAGCTTGTATCATCCTTTATCCGGCTTGCCATGAGCCGTACCCATTCGGTGACCATTTCCATGAATTTCATGTTCTGCTGCCGTTTGTATTTCCAGCTCTGCAGTGGGGGAGCACCGGGGAGAAAATCCGTGGATGATATAGGTCAGTAAATCATTGAGTACATTGACAGGGTCGAGTCCGTTTGTGTAGGAGAAATCCGTTATCAGCTTTTCAAGCGGACGGACTGGGGAGGAGTTTCGTATTTTGCCATTGTCATTTTTTTTATAGACGGTTATTGTACGGTTATCATCGCAGGTTATTATTTTCACGGGGGACTCTCCGAGAAAGGATATGTGTATTTCGGCTTTTGTATTGTTCCATTCCTGTTCCGTGAGTAGCTTCCAGTTCATGTGGTATCCCCACAGGACGACGAGCGAGTTCCTGTATATTCCTGTGAGAAGACTTTCCCGTGAAGTATCCTGACGAGCTTGTCCAGTTCCTCACGGAATAGAGGGTGAATCCTTCGGACATATAGAAGAACTCGCCTTTGTTTTCCGGATCAGGCAGCCTGTTGATGAGATATTTGCTCCAGTGCCTGGTGGTATATCTGTCATATAGGGGTTCCGGCTCCGTATATTTCCATGAACGTACGAAGGCCATGAAATATACTTCTCCGTTGGCGCATTTTCCGGTATGTCCCCATGTCCTGAACTGTTTGAGCCTGCTGCCTGCCGGTTTCAGGAGGGCCTTTCCCGGATAAGTCCATATCCCTTCATGGACATTATAGCCGGTACCGGCGCCGTTCTCATAGCAGAATGGAACGCTCCCGGAAAGACAGATTTTTAAATGCCCGTTCCGTAGGTCCTCGATATGTGCCGAATGGAACCAGTCGCCGTTCCGGCAGGTATACTCTATGCTGTCACCGGCTACCGGTCCGATGTTCTTTTCCCGTTCCTGCCGGATTGTTGCAATGAGACGGTTTACCTTGTCCGTGTCACTCCGGTTTACCCCCGATACCCGCGGTTATGGAAACCGTTGAAGCATTGCAGGCTTTCCACTGTATAAAGGTCAGTAAATTCCATAGTGTTTTCGATTTTCACGGTATACTTCGATTTGTTTGCCCAACATGTCACAGAACTTCTGTCCGTTTTCACCTTCCCCCCTGAAATAAGCGATCATGTCCCAAAGGTTCCGGTTGAAAGAGTTCATCCACTTGTCGTAATAATGGCTGCCCTGCGTCTTGCCGAAGGTTTCTTCGAAAAAAGACTCCGGGTCAGCCCTTCCTCCTCATGGTGGTTGTACTGCCACAGGGAGATGAGCAATAACCGGCTATAGCTGAGTTCCATAAAATATATTTTTTTGATATTCCTTTTTTCGGTAGCCCTTGCGCATAGGGGTCTCTTCTCTGATCCGGGTTTGGGTGTATTCTTCCAGATAACCGTTTTCTATGAGTTTCCGGTAGGCTTCCCGGACATATTGACAGGCGGGGCAATCACAGTCTAATCCCTCCGGATGCTCTTTTTGTCGGTATATTGATTTCTGAAGCCACCGTCATAGATTGTCGGTAACGGTCCACGGTTTCCTTCTGAAAAGGTCGAATATCTGATAGTATATGGTTGTCTTGTGTTGTTGCCGGTAATATTCGAGCTCCTCTTCCTGGTGAAACTGAATACAAAAATCAAGCAGGGCACATTTTATAAATCTGAATCTCCTGCTCTCCCCGAGCAGCAGGGTGACCACCCAGGTGTGTGGCATCACATTGGCCGGTGATCCAGCCATAATGCGAATACAGCCTTGTATTCCTTTTGTTATCCTGCATCCTTTTCCTCTTTTTCCCATCTCTGCCGTATATCCGCCCGCGGTGAATATCTCCGCTATTTCCGCATATAGTTTCTTTTTTTCTTTCTGTATTCGTTCTTTTTCCCATACACATATCCCCAGTCAAGCTCGATCTCTATCCTGTAGATCAGATTCTTTACATATTCCGGGTCTGCGTACCCGAAGGCGTGGTGCGTTCTGCCGCTCACCGGTCCCAGTATGAATCGCTTCCGGTGTGGCAGGTTCAAGTACATGCAGCAGTTCTGCCAGCAGGGAGTCCGATTCCTTGCCCCTTGCCACCATGCCGCCTGCCGGTCTTCTTCCGCGTATGGGGAAAGAGAATGCATAAGTTTTTTATATTCGGGAGTGTCCCGTATGATTTCCATTATCCCGTAATACCGCTTCCGGCTTGTTTTCCAACCGGAAGAGTGTCGTTTCCGTATCCGCGTACAGTTTGTTCTGGGTTCTTTCATCGTAATCATGACTGATTGATTTTTTGTTATACATGAGCCTGTCGTGAGACGGGCATTTTATTCTTGTCGGGTGTGTTGTCCGTTTGCCGGGGATTGCGGCAAGGCGACGGAAAAAATACCGGAGCGGCAGGGATGATTTTTTCCTGTCAACCTGCCCGCAGGACCTGCCTTGCAATCCGTCCGGCAAACGGCTATCTTTGCGGCAAAAAATGGAAATGCGTATTAATCCGTTTTTGTTATTTCCGTATTTCCGTTGGTGCTTTCGGCTTTCCTTTGCAGCCTTTTTCTTGCCTCCTGTACATTTTCTTTTTTATTTTTGAGTTTGGCGACAGCCTTTTTTGAACATTTCGTCCGTTTGTTCGTCAAAAAAGGGGTTGTTCCGTTTTTGCCATGCGGTGTATTCCATTTATGGTCTTCCATTTTTTGTAACCTGTGCTTTGGCTGCCGCCAGCGAGGAGAGGCAGGAGCCGAATGAATAGTCTTCACCGCTATGCCTGTCGCCCGCAGGCAGTAAGTGTGTAACATTCCCTTTGGGATATTGGCAGGTCAGTTTGCCCTTCTCCATGGACGACAGTCATATTTGTCCGCCACTTTTCGTGGCAGGTCATATCGGAAGAGCAGGACTTTGCCGCCCCTGCTCCATAGTCCTGTAAAAGGAATGATCACCCATTGCTCGATCTCCACTCTTTTTCCGCTTTCGCCATGTCTTTGGCATACTGCATCCATTCTTCCATGTTCCGGAAACTTTTTAGTGTGTATCTGCCATCCTTTGAAGGGAGTCAGCTGTACGGCAAGCGATTCATCCGGTGAACCGTGATAGAGCAGCCCTCCGACAATCCCTCTCTGCTGCCGTCCGGGTACCTTTGGGTGAACCCGAACGAATAGGGCGCCAGTCGTGGTAAAGCTCTATTTCACACGGGCGGTCCCGGATTCTTTTCCCATGCTTCAAGACGTTCCATGCAGTTCTGCAGTGAAGTGTCCTTGATTGATTCCGCATACTGTACTACCTGGTTGATAGTACTCCTGTTTGCACATGATTTTCATGATATTCCGTTTTAATTGGTTGATAATGTTTTTTCTTTCTGTCTGTTCTTGCTTGTATTCCTGACGGTTTTGTATTCAGTTTCCCAGCTGGTGGAGTCGCACCAGTCCCTGCACATTCCGCATACTTCGGTTGCATAGGAATAACGTACCTGTGAGTCTACAAACAGTCTGTCCCTGACGAATGGAAACATGTGTCCAGGGCAGGCTGATGTGGTAGCCGGAACCGTTGAAACTGTTGGCGACGGCTACGATGACATCCCCGTGGAAACGGATGGTTCTGAAATCTTTTCCGTTGTCGTTTGTGACAAGTTTATTGAACCCGGCATTGAAATAAATACGTAGTTCACCACCGTATGTGGCATTATCCACCAGTTCTTCAATTAGTGTGTCAAACTGTCCTTTCTTCAGTTTCAGGGGCGCGCCTGACCTTGTAACAGGACATGGCTTTGGATGCTTTTCCGATGCGTTCTCTCTATTTTCGTACCAGGAGAGTAGTACATGTTGACGGCGGCGGAATTTTTTATGAGTTCTTCCGCCGGGTCGGTATCACTCCTGTTCAAGATGAGGTCCGTGATCTCTTCACGGTGTTCCTCGAATTCTTCCTGCCTTTTCTCTTCTGCCATCTTCTCTTTGATTTCCCCAAGTATTTTGAGCAGACTTTCCGCTTCCTGTTCAGCATAACATTCCATGACTGTTTCATATAGCCTCCCCATGTTATTGTTCCGGATGCACTGCTCCTGCAGGTCTTCGCGTTCGTCCAGATTCTCCCGGTAGTCCACATGATACAGGCTGACCGTTTCGGGAACATATTTTTTTCCATGGCTCCGTATTATTCATGGCGTCTGCATTTAGGGAGGACTGCTTTTGCTTCAGCCGGTGTTTTCTCTCTTTTTTGACTGCTCTGAGCCTGTGCATAATGTGCAGGAACAGTTCCCCGGTCATAAATCCTGTAGAAGAAGTTTTCTCCGGTTTCCTTGACGGTTCCGGTGAATGAGACGGAATCACGGCAGGGAGGAAACTGGAAGAGGCATCCGCTTGCTATTATGGTGTATCTTTTTTCCTCCACTTCATCCAGAAATGTTTCCATGTCGTCATGCCTGCCATATCCGGAGAAATACAGAAAAATGATGTTTCCTCAGGCTGAGCAGTATGTTCGCCATGTCTTTTCTGGCCTTGCAGGTGTCCTCACCATCATTCCCTCCGGTTACCATGTTACAGATGAAACGTTCCCTGTTTTCCTTGTCGGTGAATGAATAGGGAATGGTGATGATCTCCTGCTTGTCCTTGCTTGTAATTCTCTCCGCTTTTCCTTTGGTGACTTTTCCCTTGAATGTGATGTTGCGGTAATGCTCGTTCATTTGCCGCTCCAGTTCGGCCTGCGGTGTCATGACCGGACGCAGTCCCCGGAAAAAACGTTTTCCGATGGTGAAACAGAACATGTACAGGCTGCCGTGGTAGGGCTCGCCGAAAAAGAATGAATGGCGTTTCAGACGGACGGGAGGCAGTTCGTTCATACAGTTATAATAGTTCTCCTCTGTAATTTCACGGAAGGGGCGGCACAATGACTTGTCATGAATGCGCGACCTCTTGTGTATGGCGTTTTTTGTTACCGCAATTAGAAAAGGATTGTTTTCCTGTTTCTTGAGTTCCTCCAGTGTGCTGCCGTAGTAGTCACAGTGTATGCCGTCCGACATGGATGTGACGCAGCTTCCTCGAAACAGCGGGGAGTCAATGACAAATTTCAGATGTTCTTTTTTCATGGTCAGATATTTTGGAGGTTTAAGATTCTCTTTGCCGCAGACACCGCATTCGTATTGAGTTGCCGCTGCCATGCCCTGTTCTGGGCGACCAGTGGAAACCGGATGATTTGAGTTCCCTGCGTTTGCTCTCTTCCGGTATTTTGTTGAAGAGGATTTGCAGACGACTTTCCCTGATAGTTCCAAACGAGGGTTCCACCTTCAAACGTTACTTCCCTGTTTTCCTGTTCTCTGGTTTCCTTTAACTTGTCCCGCATGCGACTGGCTGTTTCAGGCAGCTGGAAGAACCGGTGGCGTGGTGTGATGACAGGCTTCTTTATGCCGGCATTATATTCGGAAATGAAGTCGATTGCCTTCTGTACGATTTCCACGTCGCCATGTCCGGCAAATGTGCTGACCTTGTTGAAGATGCTGCTTACGAAGAGTGCCCGGTTGTACCCTCTGGCTTTTCCCGTATCAATCTCGTGAATCGTGTTCGCACTGCTTGCAATGTCATGTTTCAGTCTGCGCCATGTTTCCTCCCGTTTTTCTTCTTCCGGGTCTGTCTTTTTCCGTGAGCAGTTGCATGGTTTTCAGAAATTTCTCACGCCATTTCAGGAATTCGTCGTATCTGTTCTGATAGGCATTTTTGTGCCTTTTCATTCCTTTGAAATTGAATCCGCCCCGTCCTGTCACCATCGGGTTTGCGCAGCGTGAGAGGCTGTGGAATAAAACGGATATTTTTACTTTTGTAAGTATTGATGTAATCCTGTTTTTTTGCCTCCGGTATTTTCTTCAGGTCTTCATGAAGCTGCTTTTCATATCCCATGATGTCCGTTTCAGCCCTTGTTCCCGGATCATGGGAATTCCAGCGGTAGGCATTGACGGCGATTTCTTCCAGTTCTTCCAGATAGCCGGGATACTTGAATCCTGTTACTTCCCAGTTTTTGAAGTCAGAAGCACGCAATTCCTTCTCTTCACCGTTTTCCGTGTAGGTGTGGATATACATATACATACCTGTACGTTTCTTTGCGGAAATGGAAGGCGACCGCATCTTTGTCCGTTCCGATCCGCCGGATGGATTCTGCACGGTGCGCATTTGTTTTTGTGAGCGGAGTGATTGTCGGGTTACCACTGCTACTTTTTACGAGGTTCATTACTCGTTCTTCGTGAACCTGCATTTCGGTCATTTCAGCCATACTTTAATCATTTAAAATTAGACATAACCGGCTCCGTGGAGCCAGTATTTCGATTTCTTACTTGCCGGGTTGTTCGTGTCCGGGATTGTGCAAGGCTTGGCAGGAAAAAATACCGGAGCGTAGCGAGGATGATTTTTTGCTCGCCAACCAGCCCGTAGGGCTGCCTTGGGCAATCCGCAGGACACGGACTATTTTTGCAGGTAAGAAGTTGAAATATAATAAGATATTAATAGGGGAAAATAGAGTGTAGGCTTACCAGATAATATTATATTTTGTTTTCATACATATATCAAAAGCTTTCGAGGGATTTGAACGGCGAAACGGACTTTTTTGAAGGAAAGGGTAAAGATTAGGCATAGACAGATTAAAGAAGGGTGAATGGATCTTATCCCTGTCGTCCCACCAAGAAACTGTCCCAGTAGCGCGTCCCACTTAGAACATCCCAGTAGATGTGCATAGGCAAACTCAGCAAAGGATAATAGGGATGTGGTGAAGTTTCGTTTATTGTTGGTATAAGGATTATTTAATTCTACATTCTTGATAATGTCATGCAGTAGTTTGATGACGAATTCGATTATTGGGGGAGCTGCAAATCATAAGAGGCACTCACCGACTATGTCGTGGCTCTGTTTATCGGCATGATGAATGTCTTGACAGTTCCGTTAGGGTGGTGAAGGTGGAACTTCTAACGATTTGCCGTGAGGACGGAAAGAGGATGAAATGGAACTGCTCCCTTCCTTGATGCCTGATGCCGTAAATACTACACTACGCTCGCAAAGTTCTCTATAAGCCGACTGTACCGAGAGAAGAAAGCGTTTCAACTTGCCATTCGTTGCCATCGCCTTTCGGTTCTCGCTGTTCAGTTTGTTTTTTTAGCGTTCCACAACTTAGATCGCACGAGAACTTGTAACTAAATTGGGCAATTGTTTGCTCATATGTTACTCATTTCATTATCGGAGCTTGTTTCGATTTGTACAATTTGCTCTTTTTCAGGTAGAGTAACACCTTGAATTTGCTTGTTTGCATATGCCTCTTTTTATGGACAAAGTTACCTGTTGTTGAACAGATCTTCACTATGCAAAACATTGTATTACAAAAAGAATAAGCACTGCAATGACAGAAAAAATGAGTCGCCGAATACTCTTCTATCAGTTATTTTCTCCTACCTCATTACCATTCAGGAAAATAGATTAACAATCTGATAACAGAACTTCTGCTCAAATTCACATTCTCTGCACTTTGTTTCCCTTGCGTAAAGTGCTGATATATAACGTAAAAATCCTACTCATCCCCATTTGTTTTCCCTCCACCTCTCTCTAATTTCCTTTTCTCGAGTAGTTCCTGATGAGAAAATAGGAAAACAAAAAGGATTCTTAGAATTAGGATTAAAATTGAGTATGCTAGCAGCGGTATAAAAAATATGCTGTATTGTCAAAGAACGATTCAGATGCCATAAATTCTGCTTCGAAAATATGGTGATTATTATTACATGTGGATTACATTATTTTAGAATCAGCCATAAAATAAACCATGTAGCAATTAATCTATATAATGTTTACTGATATTAATTCTTTTAATATTTGCATAGTTATTTTTTTTTTTTTCGAATATTGTCCGTGTTAGTTGAATGAATATATTAAGAAAGTTTAATTTTGAGAACTAAATTCAGTTTATGACTCTCAATGATCAGAAACATAATAGATTTATAGGTACAATTTTTTGGGTGGAAATGAAAATGGCATTTTCTCAATTGTACTGTTTATGCTTTGATGATTTATTAGCTTATGGTCGTAGAGTGGGGGAGATAATGAGATGGTAGAAGACTTGATTCAAGACCTGTTTCTGAAACTTTATCAGAAAAAGATAATTCTTGAAGATAATACAAAAGTTACGTTCCTTCCTATTTCGTGCATTAAAGAATTTGATTTATAATCAATTACTTCGTAATGCGAAACTTCAATCATTGCCGGATTATGACTTTGCATTTGATTTGGATTATACAATTGATGAGCAATTGTCTTGGATGCATGACCAAGGGTTGTCAGATGAGGTTCATCATATATTGAAAGGACTTACCGGACGTCAGAAAGAAATAATCTATCTTCGCTTTATCCATGAGATGAGTTTTTGAAGAAAATCACAGAAATAATGAAAAATTAATATCCAGTCTGCCCGAAATCTATTGTTCCGTTCGATGGAAAAGATTAGGAAAAGAATCTTCATCCGCTACTATTTTATTTCTTATTAATGTGCTTTCTATATAATTGTATAGTACCTTGTTATAGCATACTTCTTTCATTTTTTTACTTATCCGTCTGTCTTTTTTGATTTTTTTTTTCTCTGATGAGTATAAATTCATCTGCTCGTTTGTCATCATAGAAAATAAGGCAGAAAATGACTCAATATACATTTAAGATATAGAAAGAATTTTTGTTGGATGATGATTTCTTCCAATGGGCAAAGATATGGTTTTTCTGATAATGGGTTTGATATTAAATTCTATAAAGATTCAGCATCCCGGTTGTGAAGAAAAGATAGAATTGGCTATTGCGGTGATTCAAAATATGAAAGTGGTTGAAGATACAGCAAACCTGTATCTGAGGAATATAAGATGCAAAGTTTTGCCAGAATGATGGATAGGCTTCAACATGAATCTTCGCAACCGGTACAGCTTCACAAAAAACATTACCTTATCGGGAGTAATGGCTTATGTGGCAAGTGTGGCAGCTATTATTCATCTGTTTGGGGACTTATTATATTCTATCCAAAATCAATTTGCAGAAAACTACAGATGTTACAGCCAATATTATAGACTCTTTAGGTCATTCAGGGCAAATACAGATTATTTTTGGATGGTAAACAGGCCGTTGGTTTGGATAAAAATAATGCTGAAATCCGGGTAGGTGAGGACGGTACAGTTACAGTGGACGAACAATTGGTAGTTGCTTCCCAGAGGAGAAAAAGATATCGGTGAATCAGATAATGGTACCTTATGGGAAGCGTTTACAAAATAATCCTTCCGGATGGTTCTTTATTTATTGTTAATTCCGGTTCATGCATATCATATGCTTCGGACTTTCCGGAGAATAGAAAGTTGAATGTACAAGGAGAAGTATATTTGGACGTTCGTAAAGATGCTAAAGCACCCTTTTGTCGTGAAGACGAATCGTTTGGAAGTTACCGTGCTGGGAACATCATTCAATGTAACCGATTATGTAAAAGATACGGAGACAGCAGTGGTAAACTTGTTCAGGGAAGTGTAGATGTGACAGTAGATAATAAAGAGAAAAGCGCTTGCTCCCTAATCAACGTCTTTCAAAAGACAACGGTGCAGTAAAAGTGAATGAGGTGGACGTATACAACTATATTTGTTGGAAAGACGATGCTATGAATTTCGATGGACAGAGACTTTCTGATGTGCTGAAATCACTGTCGAGATATTATGATACAAAAAATAGAAATATCAGGAAGTTTGAAAGATGAAAAATATTATGGTAGTCTTGATTTGAATTGTACACTTGACGAAGTATTGAGGCCATCTCATTGACTACGCCATTAAATATAACTAGGCGAGGGGATGTAATATACATCATGCCTTGAGAAAACTCAAATGAAGTATAACCTTTAAAAAAGAAAGAAATGAAAAAATATACCACCTTAAAAATAAAACAGAAAAAAACCGGATAATATCTGCGAAATATCATCCGGTTCACATTAGAATTAAAAATAACTCAGCAAAGTTATAAAATCTAACAATACAAAATATGAAAAATAACTCTCAGACAAGGAATAAAAGTAAATATTTAACCAATATTGGTTTTTCGATTTTTACTTTTATGCATTCTTTTAACGTCCCATTTGCCAAAGATCTCGGCAGAAGATGGGTTTATGCTACTTCAATCCACGGATGTAACGTTAAATCTGACAAATGTCTCTTTGGAAACCCTGTTTAAAACACACTGGAAAAGAAAAAGTAATTATGTCTTCTTCTTTAAAGAAGATGTCTTGCAGAAAAATGAAAAAGTAACAGTCAAAGCACAAAACGAATCAGTTGTATCTATTTTAAATAGAATATTACCCCTCGACAACTGACATATACAGTAAAAAAAGGGAGACAAGTGATTATTGTCCGCCTTCCCCAAAAAGAAGAAAGAAAGCAGAAGTACCGGTAGAAATCAAAGAATATACTGTAAAGGAACAGTGGTTGATGCTAGCGGACAGCCGTTACCGGGTGTAAATATTACGGTACAGGAACGACCAATGGTGTTACCACAGATCTGTCCGGTGGATTTACGTTACGGATAAGAGATGGTAAGCGTGCCTTACTTGTTGCTTCTTATATAGGTTTTAGCACAAGAAAAAGTCTGGGTATCCGGTGAAACTAATTCTTTGAAAATAATGCTTGAAGAAAGTTCGGCGTCTTTGAATGAAGTCGTGGTAGTAGGATATGGTACACAGAAAAAGCTGAATCTGACAGGAGCCGTGACAACTGCTTCCGGTGAAATCCTTGAAAACCGCCCTATCGCTAATATTGCTCAGGGTTTGCAGGGAATGGTTCCCAATCTGAATATTACTTTCAATAGCGGTCAACCAAACGAAGCAGCCAAGATTAATATTCGCGGAAATACCTCTTTGAATGGCGGGAATGCTTTTGATTTTGGTCGATGGAGTGGAAATCTCCGACCTGTCATTGATTAATCCTCAAGATGTGGAGAGTGTGTCAGTGTTGAAAGATGCTTCTGCCGCTGCTGTTTATGGTGCACGTGCTGCCTTCGGTGTGATGCTTGTCACTACAAAGAAAGGAAATCGTAATCAGAAAACGCGGGTGACCTATAATAATAACCTTTCATGGAGTTCACCGGCCCGTTTACCGGAAATGCCCCGTTCGGATGTATGGGCGCGTATGTGGAATAAGGCATACGAGTATGATACTCCGGGTGGATATTACTTTAACGAGAAGTTTATGGAGAAACTTGATGCACATATTGCCGACCCGGAACACAATCCTGCAATCTTGGTCGATACCGAAGGCATTCAGAATTCAAATTATAGTCCTAGCAACCCGGATGGGCCTATGTGGGCAACACCGATTGGTTATCTGAGTTCTATCAAAAGTCAGCTTTCATGCAGCAACATAATGTGAGCCTTTTCGGGGGAACCGAGCGTAACAATTACTATGCTTCTATTGGTTTCAAAGACCAGTCGGGTATTTTTCGCTACGGAAATGATTCTTATAAGCGCTTCAACTTGGCGTTCAGTTTCGATACTAAAACTAACTAATTGGCTGGACGTGAGTTTTGTTACCGCATGAGTAACATTAAGAATGATGAACCCTATATGGATAATGGTGGTAGCAGTGCTCAAACTTGGTATTATGAAGTATATCGCATGTATCCTACACTTTCCATCTTTTTGCCTAACGGTGATTTTTTTGCCGGTATGTATCTCAATAGTGGTAATTATAACGTTATTGGCAAGATGGCTTTGGCCGGACGTAACAAGAAAGAGACTTGGGATCAATGGTACATAGGACGTTTTGATTTACATCCATTGAAAGGACTTTCTATTAAGGGCGATTACTCTTGGAATCGTTATTCTACCGTTCAGAAGTTCCACCGTAAAGAGATTAAGCAAACTTTTCCTGAAGGCGGTCCTGAATGGATTATAGAGACTCAAACTATGTGAGAAACTATAATTCGAACAACATTTACCACGCTATCAATGTATGGGCCGAGTATAAAACGTCGTTCAATGACGTCCATAACATTTCGGTAATGGGTGGTTATAACCAAGAGGAGAAGAGTTATGCTAATACCTCATATACCATGACCGACTTGTATGATAACGAGTTGCCTATTTCCGACTTGGCCATCAACTACAAAGACAATGCTGAAGGTGCAGATTTGGCGTGTACAGGGGGCTTTCTTTCGTTTGAATTACGATTATCGTTCCAAATATCTACTTGAGGTAAATGGTCAAAGTTATGATGGCTCTTCTAAATATGCCAAAGACGACCGTTGGGCATTCTTTCCCTCAGCTTCTATCGGTTGGCGTATTTCGGAAGAAAAATTCTTTCGAACCACTTTCCAAAGTAGTAGACAATTTGAAACTTCGTGCCTCTGTTGGTGCTTTGGGTAATCAGATAACTAACGGCTATCATGACTATATGTCTATTCTTTCAGGTAAAGTGTTGACCAACTATATGATGGATGGCAAAATGGTCAATGCGTTGAATATTACCTTCTTTGCCTAGTGTAGTGACTTGGGAGAAGGTTGTGACGAAAGACTTGGGTTTGACTGGTCATTGTTCAACAATCGTTTGATGGGCACATTCGATTTCTATGTACGTGATACCAAAGATATGGTACGTTCGGTTACACTGCCTGCCGTATTGGGTACTTCGGGTGGTAAAGAGAATATTGCTGATATGCGTACCACTGGTTGGGAGTTGGAATTGACATGGAAAGATCGTATTAAGAATGTGTTAGGAAGTCCTATGGACTATTCGCTACCGTAGGTTTGTCTGATTATCAGGCCGAGATAAACCAAATACGATAACCCCAACGGTTCGTTGGCTGGTGGTATGTATTATGAAGGACAGAAAAATTGGGTGAAATCTGGGGGTATGTGACTGATGGTTATATTATGGACGATTTTGAAGCAGCCAAGATGAATTATGTACAAAATACATTTTCTAAAGTGGTATCCGGGCGATATTCGCTACAAAGACTTAAAACGGTGATGGCATGATAGACCAAGGTAATCGTACATTGGGCCAATCCGGGTGACCAAAAGGTGATAGGTAACTCTACTCCTCGATATCGTTTTTTAATTTACAAGGAGGTATTGGTTGGCGTGGTTTTGATATCCGTGCTTTTTTTCGAAGGGGTGGGTAAACGCGATATGTGGACAAAAGTAGTGATATCTTTTTGGGGATTCTCTAGAGGCATCTATAATTCTTGTGTAACCCAATACCATATCGACAATATTTGGACTTATGAGAACCCTACAGCTTACTATCCTCGTTTGAATGCTAATGGCAATAAACGTAAAAAAGCAGATTCAAACTAAATACTTACAAAATGCGCATATATCCGTTTGAAAGATATTACTTTGAGTTATACTTTTAAAAGAGTTGGTTGACCAAGATGAAATGGAGCAGGTACGTATCTATGTAAGTGGTATGAATTTGTGGGAGAAAAACCGGTTTTGCCCCCCATTTATGACTCCTGATATTGTAAGATCAAATAACTGATAAAAGCTTAAATCTAGGAGAACAGTGGTAAAGAATATGCATTTATGAGAAGTTTTTATCATTTTGGAATTAATATAACATTTTTAAAAAGTAATAAATGAAAAAAATATATTTTTCATCTTTTTTTTGTGCTTGTCACTTTCCGGATGCGATTATTTGGATACCGAGCCGGGAGATGTCATACCAAGTGATCATTTTTGAGGAAACGGCAAACTCAGCCGCTTTGGAGCAATATTGTAACACCTACTACCCCAAGCTCATAAGGACATGGAGACCCTTTGGCATGGACAATCGGAAATATGATAGAATCTGATTATAAATCGGACAATCTATTGGACCATCTGCCCAATATTCATTACATTCGGTCAGAGCAGTACATTGATAACTAGTAGTGATTGGGATTGGTCGATAGTCAGGAGGGTGTAATGAATTTCTTCAGAACTATGACCGTTCACCGGCTTCAAACATCGACAAAAACGATATGCCGGCGAAATGCTGTTTTTTAAAAGCATTGGATTACTATGGTAAGTATTGCTTTTTGGTGATGTACCTTGAGGCATGACACGACTTTGAACAAGAACGACCCTGAATTATATAAGGGACGTGATCACGAGCTTCCATGATGGAAAATATAGTCCAAGACCATGACTCTTTGCTATTGGTATTTACCTGTTAAGACAGAAGGTGTATCGTATCAGTCAGATGCGGCATTGTTAAAAGCAAGGATTTGTTTACGAAGGTACATATAGACATTACCTTTGGAAGGTGATGCTGGAATATTTGAAACTTGCCTAGGCTCAAGCAGCAGGTGCATTGATGGATATAGGACATTCGTTGTATAAATCTGCTACTCCCGAACAGAGCTATTTTGACTTGTTTATCCAAGATAAGTATGATGATACTAATCCGGAGTGATATTGGCCCGCGAATATGATGGCAATTATGGGTATGAGTAGAGATTGTTTGAAGAGTATCTTTATTGCCTTTTTGACCTATTTCCCAATACGGATGTCATAATCCAGGATATAAATTCCAAGAAATGGAGAACCGGATAGCAGACTGTTGCAGACATTATGTTTAGCAAAAGCAGGCGAATATAGCCGCTATATTTAAAGTAAATGGAGTTATGACCGGTGGGGCATCCAGCATTTCGGACTTTTGGAAGGAACGGAAAAGAAGCCTTTTTATGGAACTTCATCTACAAGGATACTATTGCTAAGTTTTATAAAGCTTCAGAACATGCAGTTGGGAAATCATAAGGTAGTATCGATGCTCCGCAATAAATTGCGTTATGCTGAGGCCTTGTTGATTCGTGCTGAGGCTGGTGCTGAGTTGGGAAAGATCCCGAATTGATAAAACCATCAATCAGCTTCGTGCCCGTGTAGGATTTATTTTTAAGTTGGAAGCGAATCCGATAGCTGATCCGGATTTAGTACTAAATATCTAATGTGAAAGAGTGATAACGCTAACTTGATTCGTAAGAAATCAAATGCATTGTTTGCCGAAGGTTATCGTTGGGACGACGTTTGTCGTTAGGCAGTCGTATTTAACCGTGTGCGTCGTGCTAAGATGAACCCCAATTTGTACTCTGCCCGATGAGATAGAACTGGCCAAAGATCAAGTAGGATTCGATGCCGATGGTTTTGTACTCACATGCTAAGCAGGTTACTTATAGTATGAATTTGACTAAAGTACTTGTACAGCATTCCGTTGGACAGAAATATCATTGAACCCGAATCTACTTCTCAGAATCCGGGTTGAAATAAATCATTAGTGTCCCATTAAAATTGGGACGAATTAAAAATTAAATAAACTTGGCCCATTTGGTCCGAATCGTTCTTTGTCATTTTGAAATTTAGTTTTATCAAAGAGGTCTCTCAGATGAGTCTTATCAGTCAATGAGATGCTCAGTATTTGTAACACTTCATATGTACTTCTGTTCAGTTGCATATCGTGTTGAATGATTGCCACCAAAACAGTAAGCGCATATAGCAGCATATATCTGTATTCGAACAGCATTCTCTGTAGTTCCCCAAAATCTTTTTTGATTTTAAGGTGCTGCTTGAGCCATTTGAAAAACAAAGCTCTACCTGCCAGCGATTTTTATAAAGTTCAGCAACTTGAAGCGCAGATATATGCATCGCATTGGTTATGAATGTAAATTCTCGTTCTTGTTCTTCATCCCAATATTTAACCAATCTAAAGTGGCTCTGGATAATATTGTTTTTAGGATAGAATCCTGTCAGAAATACACACTTGCGTCTGAAAGCACATTCTTAGGCAGCCTACGTTTCCATTGGATGGATGATACCCGAGATTCTGCTCTGACAACAAAGTAGACTTCAATTTGATGAATTTTTATACAGCATTTTGAAGTTTTATAACCACGGTCAAAGATGTAATCAGAGCTTGGTTCATAAGGAATTTCAATCATAA
>VOFK01002322.1_pt1 | contig 32984 bp, 51 predicted proteins | sample 5384121 | NCBI WGS metagenome assembly VOFK01 (sample SAMN12384730, study PRJNA508395) | human gut metagenome | isolation source: healthy gut J | host: Homo sapiens | reverse complement strand
ATCAGTACTTCGTTCAGTTGTGTGCTTGTCATTTCTACTATAATTTATTATGTGATGAGCTATCACAGTTTGTAAATGAACATCTCGTTTTGTGATGCAACAGTTCGTCAAGAAGCAAAAACAATATATCTATAATAATTTTAAGGCGTTTATATGTACCTGGAATTGGGATATTACCATTTCCTGAGATGGGTTGTAGTATGTTAGAAGTTTCTCAGAAACACATATTCTGATATTCATAGTCCATATAAAAATTGAGCTGAAAGGAGAGCTAAGAATAAAAAGAAATAAAATACAATAAAGACATAGATTTATTATCATAATGAATTATCTTTGTACTATAAACAAGTGAGTCTATCCTACATTTATTAACCTATGGTTGGTAATGTAGATGAATTGAAAATATTGGGATGTGATACTAAAAATGATACCAAATGTGTAATTATCTGACTATCAACATCAATTTTACCCCCTGAGGGTGTACAAAAAGCATAGAAGGAGAATCTTAAAAAGGTTCTCCTTTTTTTTATTATAATTCGACTTGTCACTTTGTAAATGGGGGAGAGAATGGGTCAGTCCGAAAACCCTGTTTGAGCTCCATACTATACCGAAATGAATAAATCTCATAAGTCGATAGTAACTTTCAAATTCCCCTCCTTCCCGAAGGAGGAGATTTGAGATACTAACGACTTTTCTGTCGGCCCCAATAAAGATACTGCCTACTTTTAATTTGGCTTATTTCCGTACAAAAAAAAATAATCTGAAAACAACCGGGGTTTTGAACTTCGACCCGGAATCACCAGCCGGCCTTATAAGAATCACCTGCTTGATTTAATAATCAATGTTCCGTTTATTAATCTCTTCTGTACGTTAGATTAATGCCTTTTTAATAGTAATAAAGACAGGTTTCATGTACATGGTCCCATCGGCTTACATACGTGAACCGACGGGATCATGTACGTAGTCCGAATGCTTCACGTACGTGAGACGAAAGCATATATCTGACAGAATTGATTAATCGGGCTTTGTCAGTGCATTAAATATACTGGCTTTAGCTGTAATACCTGCTATCTTAATATGTTTCGACGGGCGTCGGAGGATTACTTTAAAGGGCTCATGGGAAAAAATCCCTTGCTAATCGCAAAAGAAGAGGGTGATTAGTGGGGATTATGGAGAATAAAACGATGCAAAAAAGCAATTATTAGGTCGGAATGGTGTTTTTTTGTGTTGGGGAAACAAATGAGTCTGTTCTCTGCTTATGTGCTGATAATCAATATGGTAAAAGATTAATGGCCATAATACAACGTGATAAATGAATTTGTATAAATCCTATTATCACCTTATTATCACCACTTATTGTCACTTCAATCTTATTGATTTATAGTTGATTGACCGTAGAAAGTGATAAGTGACAATAGAATAGTGTGTTTGAAACGATAAGAGAGAAAAATGGAGATCAAACAAAAATACCGCTGTCCGAGTATTAAACTTGGGCAGCGGTATTTGTTATTAAAGTGATTCTTATGTTAGAACTTGAAGAAGTTCTTAGCATTGTTATAACTGATATCTTCAATCATCTGATTTACGCGGTCCATCTCAGATACCGGAATTTCTCCGTTCTCTACATCACGTCCTACCAAATTACACAAGGTACGGCGGAAGTATTCGTGACGTGGGTAAGAAAAGGAATGAGCGGGAATCGGTTAGCATACCTACGAAACGGCTCAAAAGCCCTAGTACGGATAAAGCGTTCATTTGTTTTTCCATACCGTCCTTTTGATCGAGGAACCACCATCCGGAACCGAACTGAATCTTGCCGGCTATCGAACCATCCTGGAAGTTGCCCAACATAGTGGCAATCACTTCGTTGGCGCAAGGATTCAGGTTGTAGAGGATTGTCTTAGTCAACTTACCGTTAACGTTCAGACGGTCGAGGAATTTAGACATCGCTTTGGCTGTTGTAAATTCGCCGATAGAGTCGAAGCCCGTATCAGGGCCCAGCAATTTGAACATCTTCGTATTGTTATTGCGGATAGCACCATAGTGGAACTGTTGGGTCCAACCTTTTTCCCAATCCATTTCACCGAAAATCACAAGCATTGCTGACTTGAATTTCAAAATCTCTTCTTTAGTCAACTCAATGCCACCATATACCTTATTAAATATAGTTTTAATTTCTACATCAGTATAATCTTCTGCATAAAATTCTTCGATACCATGGTCGGACAAGCGGCATCCTTGTTCTTCAAAGAAATCGTGACGTTTTCGAAGGGCGGCAATCATATCATCAAAATTGGAGATTGTCACACCACTCACTGCTGATAATTTTTTCTACATAGGCACGGAAGTCGGCAGGAACTTCTACTGCCATTGCTTTGTCCGGACGCCAAGTTGGTAACATTTTGATTTCAAATCCGCTTTCACGCGTTTTGATATGATATTCCAGCGAATCAATCGGATCATCAGTAGTACATACTACCTTCTACGTGATAGCGACGCATCATTCCGCGGGCCGAATATTCCGGTTGGGCAAGCTTCTCGTTACATTCGTCATAAATCTCGCGTGCAGTTTTCGGACTTCAATATCTTATTAATGCCGAAAGCTGTTTTCAACTCCAATGAGTCCAGTGATAGTGGATTACGGAACGTATAAGGCACTGTTTCCGCCCATTTTTCGAACTTTTCCCAGTCTGTGGTATCTTTTCCTGTACAGTAGCGTTCGTCTACGCCATTGGTACGCATCGCACGCCATTTGTAATGGTCACCGCCCAACCAGATTTCAGTCAGTGACTTAAACTTGTAGTCGTCGGCTACCATTCGGGGGATTAAGTGACAGTGATAGTCGATAATCGGCATTTTAGCCGCATGCTCGTGATACAACTTTTGTGCAGTTTCTGTCTGCAGCAAGAAGTTTTCATCCATGAAGTTCTTCATTATTACTGTGTTTTTAAGTATATAAAATTATTACTTTCTACATTTATACCTATATAGTATTGATTTTAAAGCTAATAGGCGTAAATATCGTTTTAGTTTTATTAACCGTTATCGAACACAAAAATAGAAAATTTACTTGGAGTAACAAAATAATTCGTATATTTGCAGCGATTATTTATAATATTTAAGTTTTAGCACTATGGAGGACCAGAACTATACTATAAAAAGACATAGCCCGTATGGCCGGTGTTTCTGCCGGAACAGTTGATCGGGTATTGCATAATCGAGGTGACGTGTCTTCAAAAAGTAAAGCTAAAGTACAAAAGGTATTGGATGAGATTCATTATCAGCCCAATGTGTTTGCTATCGGACTGGCGGCTAAAAAGAAATATACTTTTATTTGTCTAATCCCATATTATATAGAACATGACTACTGGCATTCGGTAGTGGGCGGTATAGAACGTGCACGGCAAGAGTTACGCCCTTTTAACGTGAGTGTGAACTACCTTTGTTATCATCATGGAGACAAGAAGAGCTATCAGGAGGCTTGTCACACTATTAGAGAACAGCAGCGTAGATGCTGTGTTGATCGCTCCGAATTTCCGGGAAGAAACAATAGGAATTAACATCTTATTTACAGGAAAATAAGATAGCCTACGCATTTGTCGATTTCAATATGGAAGAAGCGAATGCATTAACATATATTGGGCAGGACTCATATAAAAGCGGATACATTGCTGCTAAGATATTGATGCGTAATTATTCATTGGGAGAAGGGCAGGAGTTAGTGCTATTTTTTAAGCAATAATAAAAATAACCCTGCCGAAATACAGATGCAACGCCGTTTGAAAGGTTTTATGAGTTATATAACGGAAGAATATGATAACTTGACAATTCATGAAGTAGTGCTCAATAAGTCCATTCAGGAAAATAACCAGCAGACGTTGGACGAGTTCTTTCAAACACCCGAAAGCTGTGCTCGGAATCGTCTTTAATTCCAGAGTCTATCAACTGGGGGAATACCTTCGCCATGCAGAACATAGCATGAAGGGATTGATAGGATATGACCTTCTGAAAGCAAATGTAGACCTTTTGAAATCAGGTGATGTACATTATTTTGATAGGGCAACGTCCCGGATTACAAGGATATTGCGGGGTGAAAGCCTTGTGTGACCATGTAGTATTTAAGAAGAGTGTCGATTCCGTAAAGTATATGCCTATTGATATATTGATTAAGGAAAATATTGATTTTTATTTTGAATTTGTATAATATCAACTTTATAAATTACAACTAACATGAAAGCATTAAACAAAGGAACTGCTCCTAAGACACAACGTCCGGAGCGTATTATCCAGTTTGGAGAAGGTAACTTTTTACGCGCATTTGTAGATTGGATTATTTATAACATGAACCAGAAAACAGATTTTAATAGTAGTGTAGTAGTGGTTCAACCTATCGATAAAGGTATGGTCGATATGTTAAACGCACAGGATGATCTTTACCATGTCAATCTTCAAGGGATTAGATAAAGGAGAAACTGTTAATAGCCTGACAATGATTGACGTAATCAGCCGTGCATTAAATCCATATACTCAAAATGACGAATTCATGAAGTTGGCAGAGCAACCGGAAATGCGTTTCGTTATTTCGAATACTACAGAAGCTGGAATAGCTTTTGATCCAACTTGCAAACTTGAAGATGCACCTGCTGCTTCTTATCCGGGCAAACTGACTCAGCTGTTGTATCACCGTTTCAAAACATTTAATGGCGACAAGTCCAAGGGATTGATTATCTTCCCCTGCGAACTTATTTTTCTGAATGGACATAAACTGAAAGAGACTATTTATCAGTATATTGAATTATGGAACTTGGGTGGTGAATTTAAAACATGGTTTGAAGAAGCCTGTGGCGTATATGCTACATTGGTAGACCGTATCGTTCCCGGATTCCCGCGTAAGGATATCGATACTATTAAAGAAAAAATACAGTATGATGACAACCTCGTTGTACAGGCTGAAATTTTTTCCATTTGTGGGTAATCGAAGCTCCACAGAAAGTTGCAAAAGAATTCCCGGCGGATAAGGCAGGTTTGAATGTGTTATTCGTTCCGTGTCAGAAAGCTCCTTATCACGAACGCAAGGTTACTTTGTTAAACGGCCCTCATACAGTTCTTTCTCCAGTTGCTTATTTTTATCCGGCGTAAACATCGTTCGCGATGCTTGCCAACATGAAGTAATTAGTAAATATATCCATAAGGTGATGTTTGACGAGTTGATGGAAACATTGAATCTGCCGAAGGATGAATTAGAAAAATTTGCTACTGATGTATTGGAGCGTTTCAATAACCCATTTGTAGATCACGCCGTAACAAGTATTATGCTGAACTCATTCCCGAAATATGAGACTCGTGACCTGCCAGGTCTGAAAACATATCTGGGACGTAAAGGTAAGCTTCCAAAAAAGGATTGGTACTTGGTTTAGCCGCTATCATTACTTACTATAAAGGTGGTGTACGTACAGATGGCGCTGAAATTGTTCCGAATGATGCTCCCGAAATTATGAATCTACTGAAAGAACTTTGGGCAACAGGCTGTACAAAGAAGGTAACAGAAGGTGTATTAGGTGCCGAATTTATTTGGGGAGAAGACCTGAATAAAATTCCGGGGTTGGCAGAAGCCGTGAAAGCGAATTTAGATTCAATCCAAGAAAAAGGTATGCTTGAAACTGTGAAGGATATTCTTTTATAAAGGATTATATAAAGTCAGCCCCACTATTCTAAAAGAATGGTGGGGCTAACTTTATACTGTCGTCTTGAAATGCAATTCCTTATTCTTCGGCTGTGTGGAGAATGAATGTAGTAGCACCAATTGTCACAATAGCACCATCTTCAATCCGTATCCGGTCTTTGTCTCCCAAAATTTCATTCATGAGAAATGTTCCAGTAAGGCTCGGAGCGTCCCGCAGTGTATAAATGAGCTTTCCTTGCTTGTTACGCTTTATGTTGATAATACAGTGACGGCGATCCATACTCATATCTCCGCTTTCGATAGGGGTATTAATGACAGTTCCTACACAACGACGCCCTATCACATTATCACCTTCCTGCAATGGTAATATTTGCTTAAAGCCGAATACATTTTCGATCACTGTGATATATCCGAATTCTTCTTTTGTGTACTTCGGCTTCTTCTTCCAGATTTTCTTTCTTTTCTAAGAGCTTTTTACTTTTACTTTTTCCCCCAACCGGATACTAAATTGCTTGCCGCAATGCTCACACTCAAATACAAGCGATTGGCCTTCGCTGTACTTAGTTTCATCAAAATAAAAAGGTAATTCTCACATTTAGGACAAAGAACTCGTTTCATGTTTTTAAAGGGGATTTTATTTTGCCAGTAACCAGGCATTCTTATAAGTTTCGTTTTTTTCTCAACTCTAGCAATTGCTTGGTTGCTTCTTCGCGATTATCAAATGAGCGTATGCTGACACGTACCTTGCCTGCCGTATTGAGGGCTTTGGCTTCTGCAAATCCTTTTTCCTTTAATTGATTTGCCATAGCTTCTGCATCTTTCATGCTGATTCCGCCTGCTACAATAATATGGAAAGGATGATTGAAATTTGCTTGTGATTTAGCAGCGACAGGTGAGCAGGAACTGTTTTCTTGCTTGTTGACTTTTTACTTCTTTAACCGCAATAGGCCTTGAGGTTTTAGCTTTATCTACTGTAATTTTGGGAGCAGATGTCTTTTTGCACCTGTTGTTGTGTACCCCTACTCTTTACAGAAACAGGAGTTACTACAACCGATTGTTTTTCTATTTGCTCAAAAAGTTCACCAGGCAATAATTGCGCATAGTTGTTTTTCTGAATATCTGTATTTTCTACCCGGTTTGAGAAAGCAAAAACAGTATGACAGCAGCAATCATAGCTACTGCATTACGGAGATATACACGATTGATACTTATCTCATAAGTTTTCTTCTCTCTAGTCAGATTGGCTGGTATCAAGACCTTCTCTTTTTGTTGCAAAGTAGCAAGTTCGTGTATCTCAAAAAAGAATCCAAACCATATAATGAAGGAGTCGTTATCTTACAATCATAAGGTATATAAAACTCATAATTTCCATAAATATTATAATGAATCTCACCAACATTTTCCAAATGGGCTTTCCCTTCTTCGTGGAGAATCTCGATAAATGCACTTACTTCTTTTTTCTACGATGCGAGTTGCATCAGCAAAACTGGTATCGTATGCTGACATATAAGATTGTACCAATACTCCCTCATTCAATTTTAATTGAGGATTAAAACCAATCGTACGGGTAGGGGGTAAAAAAAGATTTTCTTCTTTTTTACATGAGTTGCGGGAGCATAGTGTGCAACAAATCCACCAAATCCCGGAACGATGACGCAGTCGTTCTCCAATAGTAAAAGCCTCTATATGTTGTGCCAATTCAATCATAGTGCAAAATTAAGAGATTAATTGAATATATCCCAGAAAACTACGAAAAATATCACTACTTTTGCACTGTTTTACTTATTACTATTAGCGATGAACTATATACAGACGGAAATAGACGGAGTATGGCTGATAGAGCCTAAAAGTATTCTTCGACGAAAGGGGGCTACTTTATGGAAGCCTTTAAGAAAGATGAGTTTGAGGCGGAAATCGGTCCGGTAAACTTTGTGCAGGATAATGAATCAAAATCGTCTTTTGGGGTTTTGACGTGGATTGCATTATCAAAAAGGGTGAATATAGCCAGGCTAAATTGGTCCGTGTCATCAAAGGGGAAGTTTTAGATGTTGCAGTCGATTTACGTAAATCGTCACCTACATTCGGAAAGTATGTAAGTGTACTGCTTAGTGAAGAAAACAAGAGGCAGTTTTTTATTCCCCCGTGGCTTTGCTCATGGTTTTGCCGTATTGAGCGAGGAAGCTATTTTCACATATAAAGGTAGATAATAAATATGCTCCTCAAAGCAGAAGCTTCTATATTCTATTCAATGACAAAACATTGGGAATAGATTGGCCACTGTCGGAAATCGCACAAATGTTTTATCCTCTCAAAGACAGAGAAGGGACTGCCTTTAAGGACGCCGTATATTTTGAATAAACGACTAACAAACAATAGATAAGTATGAAAATTGCAATTGTGGGAACAGGATATGTCGGCTTAGTGTCGGGTACATGTTTCGCTGAAATTGGTGTAGACGTAACATGCGTTGATACAAATAGCGAGAAAAATAGAATCTTTGCAGAAGGGAGTGATTCCAATCTATGAAAACGGATTGGAAGAAATGGTACTTCGTAACATGAAAGCAAAAAGGTTGAAGTTTACTACATCACTCGAAAGTTGTCTGGATGATGTGGAAGTTATATTCAGTGCTGTTGGTACACCTCCGGACGAGGACGGAAGTGCTGACCTGAAATACGTACTGGAAGTTGCCCGTACCATTGGCCGCAATATGAAACAATATAAATTGGTAGTAACAAAGAGTACTGTTCCAGTAGGAACTGCCCCAAAAGTCCGCGCTGTTATCCAGGAAGAATTGGATAAGAGAGGAGTTAAAATAGATTTCGATGTTGCTTCTAATCCGGAGTTCCTAAAAGAAAGAAAGGAAATGCAATCAGTGACTTCATGAGTCCGGACCGTGTAGTGGTCGGAGTGGAGTCAGCCCGTGCAGAGAAGTTGATGTCTAAATTGTATAAGCCATTTTTATTAAATAATTTCCGTGTGATTTTCATGGATATTCCTTCTGCGGAAATGACTAAATATGCAGCGAATTCAATGCTTGCAACCCGTATCAGTTTTATGAATGACATCGCAAACCTGTGTGAGCTGGTTGGCGCAGACGTAAATATGGTACGTAGCGGAATTGGTTCCGATACTCGTATTGGGCGTAAGTTCTTATATCCGGGCATCGGATATGGTGGTTCATGTTTTCCTAAAGATGTAAAAGCTTTTGATTAAAACGGCGGAACTAAACGGATATCCGATGCAGGTACTTCGTGCCGTGGAAGAAGTAAATGAACTTCAGAAAAGTGTGCTGTTTGATAAATTAGTAAAACAATTTAATGACAACTTAAAGGATAAGACCATTGCTTTATGGGGATTGGGGCTTTTAAACCGGAAACGGATGATATGCGTGAGGCCCCGGGATTGGTCTTAATTGATAAACTTCTGAAGGCAGGCTGTCAGGTACGTGCATACGATCCTGCTGCCATGCAAGAATGTAAACGTCGGATTGGAGATTCAGTTTATTATGCTTGCGATATGTATGATGCAGTACTTGACGCTGATGCTTTGATGTTGGTGACTGAATGGAAAGAGTTCCGTTTGCCTTCATGGGCGGTTATCAGAAAAACAATGGCACAACAGATTGTGTTGGACGGTCGTAATATATATGATAAAAAAGAAATGGAAGAGCTCGGATTTATTTATTCATGTATTGGTAAATAAGATAATTAGAGTATCTTTACTACACAAAATTTAGACAAATGATAAAGTATGTGGCAATATCGTTAATAGCTATCTTTCTTATGGCATGTACCGGCAATAAGAATTCGTATTTTTCCGAGGAGGAGAAGGAAGATTCGAATGCCAAGGAAATGTTGCAGGGGATTTGGCTGAATGATGAAACGGAGAGCCCGTTGATGCGCGTAGAAGGAGACACAATTTTTCTATGCAGACTCGCAAAGTGCTCCAATTGCTTTTAAAATTATACGGGACACTCTTTATACTTATGGGAATGATACGACTTATTATAAGATTGATAAGCAGGCAGAACATATATTCTGGTTTCATTCCATAACGGATAATATCATCAAGCTGCATAAGTCGGAGGACTTTAATGATTCATTGTCTTTTGTCCGTGAGGAAGTGGTTATTCCCACCTATACTGAAGTAACCAAACGCGATAGTGTAGTGACTTATAATGGCGCTCGTTATCGTGCTTATGTATATATTAATCCTTCCAAGATGAAAGTTATCAAAACAACTTATTCTGAAGACGGGATTAGCATGGACAATGTGTATTACGACAATGTGATGCACATTTGTGTCTATGAAGGCAAGAAAAAGTTTATTTGCCAGTGATATAACGAAGCAAATGTTTTGATAAGGTTGTGCCGAAGATTTCTTGGTACAGGCTATTTTATCTGATACCAAGTTTTTAAAAAGTAGACCGGAATGGTTTTCATTATCAAGCCATTTTTAGCCATTCCGGAGAGTTCTGTATATAGTATAGCAGAGTTGGAAATCAGTTTTGACGGTACTCTGACTATTGCTTCAACCAAATAAAGATTTAGTTCTGCCTGGGAGAGGGACGGTTGTTCCCTTTTCCTCCTCCATTGTTTCTTTTTCCTTTGAAGTTTCTTCTCTTTGAATAGTTGCCGCCCTTATTACTAAAAGAACGTGGCTTATATTCGGGAGCTTCACCTAATTCTGTTGGAATAGGAATTTTATAGATTTCTTTTTCAAGGAAGTTCTCTATACTTTTTAAAAGTTACTCTGCTCTTTTTCACTGACAAATGTAAGTGCAACCCCCATCGTTGTTGGCCGTGCCGTACGTCCGATACGGTGCACATAATCTTCACTATCATGAGGAACGTCAAAGTTGATAACCAGGCGGATATCGTCAATGTCAATGCCGCGTGCCACGATATCCGTAGCTACTAATATATTAATTCTTCCGGCTTTGAAATCATGCATAACTGCTTCTCGTTGGACTTGTTCAAGATCCGAGTGCATTTCTCCTACATTCAGCTTCATTGATTTCAAGGCTTTTTGTCACTTCCTTAACCTTGATTTTAGAAGACGCGAAGATAATAACACGTTCGGGAACTTCATCCATAAAAGGTTACGTATAATTCCCAACTTTTGATTCTCGTAGCAAACATAGGCAGCCTGGATAATTTTATCGGCAGGCCTTGAAACTGCAAGTTTTATTTCCGATGGATTATTCAGGATGGTTTTGCTAACTGCTGGATCTTGGCAGGCATTGTCGCAGAAAACATGATAGTCTGCCGTTCTTTCGGCAAGTATATTTCACTATCTGCATAATATCATCATAAAATCCCATATCGAGCATACGGTCCGCTTCGTCCAATATAAAATAAGAAACCTTGGAAAGATCTACATATCCAAGACTTAAATGAGCGATTAAACGTCCGGGAGTAGCAATAACTACGTCAAGCTCTAATGTAAGCCCTTTTTTCTGTTGTTCGAACAGGATACCGTCGTTTCCACCATATACCGCCACACTTGATGCAGGCATAAAATAGGAGAAACCTTCCATTTGCTGGTCGATTTGTTGCGCTAATTCCCGGGTAGGAGACATGATAACACAATTAATCGCATCCTCCGGATGTTTACCTTCGGATAGTTTATTCAGTACGGGAAGCAGAAATGCTGCCGTCTTACCTGTACCTGTCTGTGCCACTGCTATCAAGTCTTTACCCTCAAGTATTATTGGAATTGCTTGTTCCTGTATAGGTGTACATTCGTCAAATCGCATGGCATCGAGCGCCTCAAGCACATTTGCATTAAGTTGCAGTTCGGAAAACTTCATTCTTTCAATTTATTTGTTAGCAAAGATAAACTATTTTTTCTCTCAATTACATATTCAAATAAGAATCTTTGAATCCTAGGAAATAGAGTACTCCATCAAGTCCGATAGTGTTAATGGATTGCTTGGCATTTGCCACAACTTTGGGTTTGGCATGAAATGCAATGCCGAGTCCGGCAATTCCTAACATCGGCAGATCGTTTGCACCGTCTCCTACAGCAATTGTCTGTGCAATATCCACTTTCTCGACCTGAGCTATCAATCGGAGTAGTTCCGCTTTCCGCTTCCCGTCTACCACGTCTCCCAGATAACGTCCGGTCAGTTTCCCGTCAACAATTTCCAACTCATTTGCATATACATAGTCGATGCCGTATTTCTTTTGCAGGTATTGACCGAAATAAGTAAACCCTCCGGAAAGGATAGCAATTTTATAACCATATTTCTTCAGTACATACATCAATCGGTCCACACCTTCTGTAATAAAGGCAGACTTTCTGCAATCTCCTGCATCACAGACTCGTCCAGTCCTTTTAAAGTGCTACACGACGCGTAAAGCTTTCCGTGAAGTCTATTTCTCCCCGCATGGCACTTTCTGTAATAGCTTTTTGCTTCCTGATCACCTACACCGGCACGGATAGCCAATTCATCAATAACTTCTGTTTCAATCAATGTAGAATCCATATCGAAACAAATTAGGCGGCGCATACGGCGGTACATATTATCTTGTTGGAAAGAAAAGTCCATTTCCAGTTCGCTTTTGCCAGTTTCATTAATCCCTTCCTGCATAGCAACTCGGTCTTTGGGAGTCCCTCTCACGGAAAATTCGATACAGGCACGGGTACGTGTGTCTGTCTTGTCTTCATCTAATGGGATACGACCTGTCAGACGCTTGATAGCATCAATGTTCATACCTTGCTCGGCCAATATCTTGGTAGCTGCGGATAGTTGCAGCGCAGAAAGCTTGCGCCCCAACACAGTCAGGATATAGCGGTTTTTACCTTGCATACCTACCCAATTCTCATACTGTTCGGTCGTGATTGGCTCAAACCGAATCGTGACTCCCAATGAAGAAGCTTTTTAAACAACAGTTCTTTCATGATGAACCCGGAATGTCTTTCTTCGCTTCTGAAGAGAATACCTAATGATAATGTATTATGAATATCTGCCTGACCGATATCGAGGATAGTAGCATCATATTTGGCAAGTATTTCAGTCACGGATGAGGTCAGTCCCGGGCGATCTTCGCCAGTAACTCGAATCAGAATTAATTCAGTATTTGATGGTTGCATAAGAAATAGACTTTAATCCTGCAAAAAGTAGAAAAAAAGTTCGTTTTTTATGCTAAATAACATAAAAAGTTACACCCAAAAAGTAAGAAAATTGCTTGTTTTTTTGGAAGTTAGTTTAATAATTACTTACCTTTGCACCCGGTTTCAAAATTAAAGGCACTGACAATCAGCGGATCCTCTTCGCCTGATGCCTGAAAAAGACAACGTTTCCGGGAAGAAACCACTGTTTAAGGACAGTCCCGGATAGCTCTATTAACTAAAACCGAATTACATGAGACATGTAAAAATGGATTTTTGTTGTATTACTGATTTGTTCCTTGACCGCTTTCGTTGAGAAAGACAAACCGACCGGAGGTTTGAGTGAGGGTGATGTAGCCCCTGAATTTTAAAATCGAATCTACATCAGAAGAGCAACCTGCATTTAAACTGGCTAATATGAAAGGCCGCTATGTGTTGCTAAGTTTTTGGGCAAGTTATGATGCGCAGTCCCGGATGCAAAACGTAAGTTTGAGCAATGTGCTTCGTTCTTCCCGTAATGTGGAAATGGTTTCAGTTTCGTTTGACGAATACCAGTCAATCTTTAAAGAAACCATTCGTAAGGACCAAATAGTTACGCCCACTTGTTTCGTGGAAACAGAAGGCGAGGACTCCGGATTATTTAAGAAGTACCGTTTGAATCGGGGGTTCACAAACTATTTATTGGATGGAAATGGTGTGATTATAGCCAAAAACATCTCTGCTGCAGATCTTTCTGCTTATGTAAAAAGAAGTCGGTTGACGATTTTGGAAATGTAAGGAGAAAGAGGTATTTTTTTCGGTTCGCTGTCTGGCGAATAATGAAGAATAGACAAAGAGGAAATGGATACAACAAAAAGTTCCGCCTACACTTGCTTTCAAGCAGGAATAGGCGGAACTTCTATTTTATATATTCTTTATCCTTCTATTTAGGCGCCTTCTGGTACAGGAAGAATGCGATACCCGCATAAAGGATGTTTGGAATCCACACAGCGATAACAGGAGGTACGTTTCCATTAATAGCAAAAGTTGAAGTAATTGTCTGGAATAAGATATAAGAGAAACTCAATCCTAATCCGATACCCAGATGAAGTCCCATACCGCCTTTTGTTTTCCGTGACGAAAGCGAAACACCAATAATTGTCAGAATGAAAGAGGCGAATGACATGGCAATTCGTTTGTGATATTCAATCTCAAATTCCTTAATATTGGCAAATCCCCTTCGTTTCTGTTTCTCGATATAATCACTCAATTGAGGACTGGTCAGCATTTCCTGTTGGTTCTTCATAATCAGGAAATCGGATGGTTCCATGTTGATTATAGAGTCGATTTTGTCTCCTTTGGTGATTTTTTCCTTTAAACCGTCTAATTCGCGTACCATATAGTCATGGATAGTCCATTTGTGGACGGTAGCAGTATCATAAGTTATACGGCGTGCGGTCAAATGTGAAACCAGTTTTTTATCGACAAATTTATCCAAAGAGAAACGGTTTCCCCTGTCTTCATTGCGTTGTTATAGTTATCTATATATGCAATGACACCACTATCCACTTCCAACTGTACGTTACGTGCCGTATTCTGCTTTTTAGGTTTGATGTACCTATCTTCAAAGTTCAGGCGCGTCACACTTCCTTTAGGAATCACATACGAGCTTAACATGAATGTTGTTAATGCAATAATGGCAGCAGAAATCATGTACGGACGCATCATTCTCTTAAAACCTCATGCCGGTAGAGAACATGGCAATAATTTCAGAATTTTCCGCCAGTTTGGAAGTAAAGAAAATAACGGCAATGAATACGAACAGCGGACTGAACAGATTAGAGAAATAGGGGATAAAGTTCATGTAATATTCAAAGATGATTTTACTCCAAGGAGCTTCATGCTCCATAAGCTTGTCCATCTTCTCGTTGAAGTCGAACACTACTGCAATAGAAATGATTAATGCAATAGCAAATACGTATGTCCCCAAGAACTTCTTGATGATATACCAGTCCAGCCGTTTTATAAATCGATTGCTTTTCATTCCTTATAATCTAGTTGATACTCTTTTAACCATCATCGGTTTCCAAGTAGAAAAATCTCCGGCAATGATATGTTTCCGGGCTTCACCCACTAACCATAGATAGAATGCCAGATTGTGTATGGAAGCGATTTGCATTGCCAGCAGCTCTTGTGCATGGAAAAGGTGACGTAAATATGCTTTTACTGTATAGAGTGGTGTCTACGCTGGAAGCTCCGTCTGCTTCGATAGGAGAGAAGTCTGTTTCCCATTTTTTTTTTTCGCATATTAATGATTCCATTTTGTAAACAGCATGCCATTTCGTCCGTTTCTTTGTAGGCATCACGCAGTCGAACATATCGACTCCCCGCTCTATGCCTTCAAGGATATTGACAGGAGTACCGACTCCCATCAGATACCGGGGCTTGTCTTTAGGAAGAATTTCGTTGACAACCTCTATCATTTCGTACATTTTATCTACCGGTTCGCCTACCGCAAAGACCACCGATAAAGCATTCCCTGTCGGCACCTTTAGAAGCTACAAACTCTGCGGATTGTTTGCGCAGATCTTGATAAACACATCCTTGCACGATAGGAAAAGAGATTGATTATAACCGTATTTAGGTTCGGTTTCATTAAAACGTTGTATACATCGGTCGAGCCACCTATGTGTCAACCCTAGTGACTTTGGCATACGCATAGTCCGAGTCTCCCGGAGGACATTCGTCAAAAAGCCATCATGATATCGGCTCCGATCGTACGTTCTATATCCATGACTTTTTCCGGCGTGAAAATATGCTTGCCATCGATATGAGAACGGAATTCAGCACCTTCTTCCCGTAATTTCCGGATTCCGGCGAGGGAAAATACCTGAAAACCACCGCTATCAGTAAGCATAGGACGGTCGAATCCGTTAAAACGATGCAGGCCACCTGCCTTTTCAATCACCTCTAGTCCCGGACGAAGATATAAATGGTAGGTGTTCCCCAGAATAATCTGCGCTCGAATATCCTCTTTCAGTTCTGTCAGGTGTACTCCTTTTAACTGTGCCCAGTGTACCCACAGGCATAAAGATAGGGGTTTGTATTTGCCCGTGGTCTGTTGTAATCAAACCTGCACGGGCATTACTTTTTTAGTGTCTGTATATTGTAACTCAAATGTCATTCCTGGCTGGGTTTCTTTACAGATAAATCAATGGCATCCGCAACTTTTTCGTCTTGTCAGTGCGATTGCGAATACTTCTTTTATGTCATTAACATAGTGGAAAAATCAATCCTTTCAGATAGATATCCTGAATTTCATCAATATTTTTCTTATTCTCTACACTCATGATGATCTCCTTGATGCCGGCACGTTTGGCGGCTGGGAGAATCTTTCCTTGATACCACCACCTACGGGAAGCACTTTGCCACGGAGAGTAATTTCTCCAGTCATGGCGAGATTAGCTTTCACTTTTCGCTGGGTCAAGGCAGAAGCTAAAGAAGTAGCCATAGTGATACCTGCTGACGGTCCATCCTTAGGGAATTGCGCCTTCAGGAACGTGGATATGAATATTCCAGTTATCAAAAAATATCTTCGTTAATTTCAAAGTGAAGCGTGCGACTTGATATATTCAAGTGCAAGCATAGCAGATCCTTCATTACATCTCCCAGATTACCGGTTAATGTGAGACGTCCGCCCTTGCCTCTGCTCAAACTGGTTTCAACAAAGAGTATTTCACCTCCCTACAATTTGTCCATGCCAATCCGGTCACTACACCTGCGTAATCATTTCCCTGATATTTGTCACGTGTATATTCCGGTGCACCTAAAAAGTCATACAAGTCTGTCGGCTTAATTTCCGTTTTAGCAAAATATCCGTCCGTTGCATACTGACGTGCAGACTTACGAAGAATCTTGCCAATCTTCTTTTCCAGTTCACGGACACCGCTTTCGCGGGTATATGACTCTATGATAGCTTCCAATGTTTCTTTCGGAAGTTTAATATCACTCTTCTTTAATCCGTTAGCTTCCAGTTCCTTGGGGAGTAAGTGTTTACGGGCAATCTCAATCTTTTCTTCCGTGATATAGCCGCTGACTTCAATTAGTTCCATACGGTCGAGCAATGGACCGGGGATTGTATTCAAGTTATTGGCAGTTGCAATAAACAAGACTTTTGACAGGTCATAATCTACATCCAGAAAGTTGTCGTGGAAAGAAGTATTCTGTTCCGGGTCGAGCACTTCCAACAAAGCAGACGACGGGTCGCCCTGGCGGTCGGCACTCACCTTGTCTATTTCATCCAGAATAAAAACAGGGTTGGAAGCACCGGCTTTGATCAAGCTTTTTGATGATTCGTCCCGGCATAGCACCGATATATGTTTTACGGTGTCCGCGAATTTCTGCTTCATCGTGTACGCCTCCTAAGGACATACGTACATATTTTCGTTTTAATGCAGACGCTATGGATTTTCCGAGGGATGTCTTACCAACTCCCGGAGGACCATATAGACAGATAATAGGTGATTTCATGTCACCTTTCAATTTTAGTACAGCTAAATGTTCCAAAATACGCTCTTTCACTTTTTCCAGTCCATAGTGGTCTTTATTCAATGTCTTCTCTGCATTCTTTAAATTCAGATTGTCTGTCGTATAAACTCCCCACGGAAGGTTTAGCATGGTTTGAAGGTAGTTAAGACAACACTGTAATCCGGAGATTGCGGATGAGTACGTTCCAACTTGGCCAATTCTTTCAGGAAAGTTTCTCTGACCTCCGCATTCCAGCGCATACGTTCCGCCTTCTGGCGCATTTCTTCAATTTCCTGTTCCTGACCGCTACCACCCAACTCGTCCTGAATCGTTTTGATTTGCTGTTGCAGGAAATATTCGCGTTGTTGCTGGTCGATATCTTCACGGGCACGCATTTGAATAGATGCCTTGATTTCAGCCAACTGGACCTCACGGTTTAAGATTTCCAATAGGTGATAAGTACGTTCACGCAATGAGTTAATGCTTAATAAATCCATTTTCTCATCTTTCTTGAACGGAAGATTCGAACAAATGAAATTAACCAGGAACATTGAATTATTAATGTTCTTGATAGCAAATGCCGAGTCCTGGTGCATTACATCTGACGATTTGATATAACGCATTGTCAAGTCCTTACAGGTTTCTACCAAAGCTTGAAATTCCTTGTCGTCTTTACTTGGAACATCTTCTTCCAAGAGTTCAATTTCACCTTTTAAATATGGATGAGTCTCTGTGATGTCTTTTAGAATCAGACGTTTCATTCCCTGAAGAATAACAGTCGTTGTTTGATCCGGCATTTCCAGCACACGTACAATCCGTCCTACAGTACCCACATTATGTAAATCCTCCAACTTCGGGTCTTCCGTATGGGCTGATCTTTGACATACCACTGCGATGTCCTTATGCTTTTTCTCGGCATCACGTATAAGCTTGAGTGAGGATTTTCGTCCTACTGTTATAGGAAGAAAAACTCCGGGAAACAACACCATATTACGAAGGGGGAGGACCGGAAGAATTTCACCAGATTTGACATTCACTTCAAATGCTTGCTCGTCGTTGCCATCATAGTCAGTAATCAGCGAGAAGCCATTGTTATCACCTACATCTTCCAATAAGTATCTTTCTTTCATCTTTTCGTTTTAATTTAGTTTATGTCATACAAATATGCATAAATCGTTTGCAAAGTTAATTGATTCTCTCTAATAATAAAGCACTGTTAGAATAAAAACACAAAAACAATGCCAAAATATAGAGCGATCGGAGAAGTATTCCATAATAATTATTTATTTTTGGCGATTTCCAGTAAAATAGTAGAATAAAACAGGTTTAAAAACAAGTGATAAAATGTCAAATCCTTATTTTCAATTTAAGCAGTTTACGGTATGGCATGATAAGTGTGCTATGAAAGTTGGTACGTACGGAGTACTTTTGGGAGCGTGGACTTCTGTTCAAGGTGCGCATAGTATTCTGGATGTTGGGACAGGAACCGGGTTGGTCGCTTTAATGTTGGCTCAACGTAGTTTGCCGAATACAAATATTGTAGCATTGGAAATTGATGAAGCTGCTGCCGGGCAGGCTAAGGAAAATATTGTTCGTTCTCCTTGGAAGAAGCAGATAGAAGTAGTACAGGCTGATTTTAGAAAATATCAATCTCCTGAGAAGTTTGACGTGATTGTTTCTAATCCTCCGTATTTTGTTGATTCATTAGGATGTCCAGATCAACAAAGAAATTCTGCCCGGCATAATGATTCTTTGACTTATGAGGAATTATTGGAAGGAGTAACCGGTTTATTGACAGAAAATGGAACTTTTACGATTGTGATTCCGATGGATGTAGCTGATAGAGTAAAGATGATAGCTTCTGAAAAGAAATTGCAGGCAGTCCGGCAACTAAATGTGATAACTAAGCCCGGTGGTATTCCTAAACGTACTCTGATTACCTTTTCTTTTTCTAATCAGGAATGCATTGTGGAAGAACTATTGACAGAAGTTGCCCGGCATCAATATAGTAAGGAATATATAGCATTGACTCGGGAATATTATCTTAACATGTGAGTAGGGAATTTGTATTCTCTCGATATTAATGTATTTAAAATGATAAATAGAAAGAATCTGATATCGCAAGTACTATAGCTTTTCTCGTCTTTTCAATAGAATTGATGCAATAATGTTTTTTATGATTTTTAAGAGAAATCGTTTTTTAAAGAGATTGACTTCTAAAACAATCATAAAAAGACAGAGGATGAATTCACCCTCTGCTACCCAAGCTGTTTGTATCAGGATTTAATTCTTTTACAGCCTCTTCTACTACTTTCTTGGTCGGCTTGCGATAAACCTCTGCCTGTTGTACCGGCATTATCTCATTCATCATTCTTTCATATCCTTTTTGTTCTAACAAATGAATTTCTTTTTCATTTGTTTCTTTTTGCTTTCTTGTTTTCATATGGCTTTTATTTTTTAAGTTTCTACTTTGAAAACAGAAAACAGCAAAAGATAGTTCATTTTACTAGAATATATTTTCGATTAATTCATCTCAATAAACGCATTAATACATATCTTTGTCCATGTAACAGATCCCTCTTTACTTAAATTATGAAAGAAAATAAGTATGCTAGTCTTCTTCAAGCAGGATTTGAAATATTCGAATTAATAGAACCACAACCAAACGAAGTGATGTTGAACACTATTCCGAAATGAGCAAAAGATGAGCTTTCGATGTCCTATGATGCTTTTGATCTCTGCCAAAAAGAAATATTGAAATGCAAACGAATGAATTTCAGGGTATTGAAAAATAATAAGTAAAAAACATCCGTTTAGCTATTGTCAATTAAAAAATACTCCCTATCTTTGCACCGCTTTTGAAAAGAACAATCCTTCAGAAAGTAGCGGGGTGTAGCGCAGTCCGGTTAGCGCACCTGCTTTGGGAGCAGGGGGTCGTGGGTTCGAATCCCGCTACCCCGACTACAAAGAAAAAGGAAGTTCTGTTAAAAGTTTTTCGGGGTGTAGCGCAGTCCGGTTAGCGCACCTGCTTTGGGAGCAGGGGGTCGTGGGTTCGAATCCCGCTACCCCGACGAAAATATTAAGTCAAGAAATTTAAAAATAAAAAGCTGATGCATACTATGTTTCAGACTTTTTTTGGTTTTATACAAATGATAAGTTGATTCTACTTTGTTTGTGAGAGATAAAGAAGGCAATTCTTTGAATTATCTTTGAACTTGTTTATAGATATATATTTCTATTTGTTCATCATCTATAATATAAAGCGGTGCTTTAGGAGAGATAAAGCATAGCTTTACGATATCTAAAAGCTATGGGTTATGAATCAGAAACAGATACGTTCTTTTATTTATCGGGGGGATAGAAGGTGAAGACCTCTCTTTCATGAGTTTTCATATTATCCACAAGATACACAAAAAAAGACTGCAATTATTTAGAAAAGTGAGAATAAACTTACTTCCTTTACCTGATTCTGATTTTACATTAATACTCCCTTCATGTAAAGTCATTATTTGCTTACATAAACTTAATCCGATGCCCGAACCGGATGTTTTGGTAGTAAAGAAAGGAACAAATATTTTATCCAGAACATCGGGCAGAAATGCCTTCTCCATTGTCAGATACTGTCAGAGCTTTTATTGCCAGCAGGCGAAATTATTACTTCTACCCGAATATCCTTATCAGATTGCCTACCACAGGCTTCACGGGCATTTTTCAATAAATTGATGAGAACTTGCTCTATTTGAGCCCGATCTATATATAAGGTTAGGTCTGATGAAGGGATTTCAAAATGGATATATTCTTCCGGGAATAATTTCTTTAAATCCATACACAGTTCCGTGATAGAAACTTTGGTGCAGACAGGAGTAGGGATTCGTGTCAAGCGACGATAATTTTCAACGAACTCCAATAATCCTTTGCTTCTTCTATGAATAGTCTGCATGGCTTGTAACATAATGGAATATTCTTTTTCTCCAAGCAGTTTGGGTATCCCCCCTTTCGCTCAGTGTTTCTGAAAGAGAGATAATCGGTGTGATAGAATTCATTATTTCATGCGTCAATACACGTATCAGCTTTTGCCAGGCTTCCATTTCATTTCGTTCCAGTACGGAATGGATGTTTTTCAGGCTGATTATTTGTTGCTCTTTTCCTTGTGTTACAAATTTCGTACAAGAAATAGCCATTTCCAAAACAGTGCTGTTTTGTTCAATACGAATAATAGGAATATCATTAATTGCAGAAGCTCTCAGGAGTGCTTCCGGTAATTGTGAGATCTGTCCTAAATGCGTGACAGCAGCTTGGTTCATCCATTCTATATGTCCGGCTTTGTCGGTAACAAGTACGGCTGTATCTACCTTATTTAATAAGTTTTCGTAATATTGATGTTTGATTTCCTCTGCTAATAATCTTCCCCGAAAATCTTTTTAGGCTCTCTGAAAGTTCTTTTGCCCACTCATTCATTATTTTATTTTTAAAAGGCGGGTGGAAAGTTTGCATCATGTCATTGTATCGAAGTCCGTCTGTCAGCCGTCTCAATAAAATTATTTGCTTGAATTGCATACGGTATAGGTGTATACCAAAGGTTATTAATAGTATGATGCAGATAACGGTACTGAACCATAACTGTTTTTGAAATAACAGATAGCTACCGATAGAAAGCAACATTATAAATAAAATGTGTAAAATCACTCTGATTGCAAATCGTTTCATAGGCCTAGTTTTTCAAGTTTACGATATAGGGCAAAACGGGTTATGCCCAGATACTCGGCAGCACGGGAGATATTCCCTTCGCTGAGTTTCATTGCTTTCTCAATAGTTTGACGCTCCAGTTGTTCCAGATTCAGTATCATTTCTTCTTCCTTCCTCTGTTTAGGACTGGCATGGAAAAGAAAATTTTCCGGTTTTAATAAAGAGCCGTCTCCTAATATAACAGCGCGCTCTCTATTGTATGCTGCAATTCGCGTACATTTCCGGGCCAGGCATACTTTAACAGTTTGTTTTTGGCTTCCCGAGTCAGGCCACGCATATCTTTTTTTATATTTACGTGCATACCGTTGTAGAAAATATTCAGCTAGTAGAATAATATCATTTCCACGTTCACGGAGTGGAGGAATATGTATTTCAATGGTGTTGATACGATAGAGCAAGTCCTGGCGGAAGTTTCCTTCGTCCACTAGTTGACGGATGTCCGCGTTTGTGGCACAAATCAGGCGGACGTCAATAGGAACAGCCTGCGTACTGCCTAAACGGTTGATTTGTCGCTTTTCAATAGCTGTCAATAACTTCGATTGCATAGGAAGTGAAAGGTTACCGATTTCATCCAGAAACAGAGTTCCGTTAGTGGCAACTTCCATTCGTCCGGCTTTTTGATTTTTTGGCGTCGGTGAAAGCTCCTTTCTCAAATCCGAACAGTTCGCTTTCAAAAAGTTGTTCGGGAATACTTCCCAAGTCAATAGTGACAAAAGGTTTGCCGTATCGAGGAGAGCAGCGATAGAGAAGACGGGCGATTACGTCTTTTCCTGTTCCATTTTCTCCTAAAATAAGGATATTGGCATCTGTGCTGCTTAATTTATTTATTGTGGTGAAAACTTCCTGCATGGCAGGAGATTCTCCTATAATATCTCCTTCCGAAGAATTCTGACCGCTAAGTAATTCTACCTGCTCCTTCAAAATGTTTACTTCCCGTTGAGAGTGACGTAATCGCATTCCGGAAGTAAGAGTGGCCAGTAGTTTTTCCTTTTCCCACGGTTTGGGGATAAAGTCTGTTGCACCGGCTTTGATAGCCCGTACTGCTTTATCAGTATCTGCATAGGCAGTCATAAAGATGACAATCGCTTGCGGATCGATTTTCAATATTTGCTTCAAGCTTTCGAATCCTTCCTGACCACTAATAGCGTCACGGCTAAAATTCATATCTAATAAAATAAGATCAGGTTGAAAAGTGGTCATGAAATGTTCGATTCGGTCGGGAGTGGTGGCTACCTTTATTTTTTCTGTGTAAGGTTCCAACAGCAGGTTTAGAGCGAAGAGGACATCTTCGTTATCATCTACTATAAGTATCTTTCCCAGTTTGTTTACTTCTTCCATTCTTTTAGCTAATTAGAATATAATCTTTTTCCTTTACTGCACCGGCAAAGATATGGATAATAATCATGTGTTGTATGTGCGATTACGCACTATTTTCGTGCGTATTTGCACGCTATTTTAAAAAGAAAAACAAGTATATTTCATTGATATACAAATATTTATATAAATGGCACAGGTTTTGAATTATAAATAACAAATAAAACTAAGAATGAATCTGAAAATAATCTGCATAAGTATTGGAATCCTGGCTACGGAATTATTGGCTGCTCAAGATCAGACAACAGAACTGTCATTGGAACAAGTTGTGAAGATTGCTCGTCTAGAGTCTCCCGATGCGCAGACGGCACGTCATAGCTTCCGTTCGGCTTATTGGAATTATAAATATTATCGTGCCAACTATTTACCGACTTTGAACTTGACATCCGATCCTAATCTGAATCGTGCCATTAATAAGATAACAATGGGGGACGGTTCCGTTAAGTTTGTTGAGCAGAATTTGTTGAATACTGATCTGACTTTGAATCTTTCACAAAACATACCTTGGACAGGAGGTTCCTTGTTTCTTGAAACGTCCGCACAACGTATGGATTTGTTCAGCGAACATAAATATTCGTGGCAGACTTCACCTATCATGATAGGATACCGGCAATCGCTTTTCGGCTACAATAGTTTGAAATGGGATAAACGAATAGAACCGGTACGCTATCAGGAGGCAAAGAAAAGCTATGTAGAGACATTAGAACTTGTATCTGCCAATGCGATTAATAAATTTTTTGCTCTAGCCACTGCCCAAAGTAATTATGACATAGCATCCTTTAATTATGCGAATGCCGACACGTTATATCGCTATGCACAAGGACGTTACAATATCGGGACAATAACGGAGAATGAAATGCTGCAACTGGAGCTTAACCGAATCTTACAGAAGAAACAAATCGTATGAACGCCCGTATTGAAATGGATAACTGTATGCAGGAACTCCGTTCATATCTGGGCATTCAGGAAGAGAGGGAGATTCGTGTACGTGTCAGTTCCCGGATACCGGATTTCAGTATTAATCTGAATGAGGCGCTAGCATTGGCGTATGAGAATAGCCCGGATATACAAACGATGAAACGTCGGAAGCTGGAAAGTGAAAGTGCCGTGGCGAGAGCCCGTTCCAATGCAGGTTTGAAAGCAGACATTTATCTTCGTTTCGGACTGACACAGACAGCGGATAAATTACCAGAGGCTTATCGAAACCTTTTAGATCAACAATATGTAAGTTTAAGTATCTCCCTACCAATTTTAGATTGGGGACGGGGAAAGGGACAGGTACGGGTAGCCCGTTCTAACCGTGACCTGGTTTATACGCAGGTGGAACAAAACAGGACGGATTTTGAACTGAATATCCGCAAATTAGTGAAACAATTTAATCTGCAAACGCAACGTGTCCGTATCGCCGCCCGCACAGACGAAACGGCCCAACGGAGGAATGAAGTTGCCCGTAAACTTTATATATTGGGAAAATCTACCATTCTTGATTTGAACGCTTCCATTTCAGAAAAAGATAGTGCACGCCGTAATTATGTATCGGCTTTATACAACTATTGGAGTTTGTATTACACACTCCGTAGCATGACACTTTATGATTTTGAGAGTAACAAGTTGCTGACGGAGGATTATAATCTCCTCATTGAATAGGATAGAATGATTTTTTATAATTGATATAAATATAAAAACTATATAACCTCATGGATATAAAATTAGAAAAAGAAACCGTGGTACATTCGTTATAGATACTATCTGACAGGGAGGACTTTTTGTTTATCTCCTTTCTGATTTATGTAATCGTCCTTTCATTAGGTCCCAGGAAGCTGCGTGTTGATGCCGAGAATATTCAGATAGCGGAAGTGAAAGATGCTGACTTTATGGAATATGTAGATGTAGAAGGACTAATTCAACCTATATTGACAATTAAAGTCAATACCCGCGAAGCAGGAAGTGTAGAAAGCATAGTAGGTGAAGAAGGCAGTTTACTTCAGCAAGGTGATACTATTCTTATTCTTTCTAATCCGGACCTACTTCGTAACATTGAAGATCAGCGTGATGAATGGGAAAAACAAATGATTACCTACCAGGAGCAGGAGATTGAAATGGAGCAAAAGAGCCTGAATTTGAAACAGCAGGCCTTGACGAATAATTATGAGCTTGAGCGTCTGAAAAAAAGCATTGCTCTTGACCGTGAGGAATATCAAATGGGAGTAAAGAGTAAGGCCCAGTTGCAAGTAGCTGAAGATGAGTATAATTATAAACAAAAAAAATGCAGCTTTGCAACAGGAGAGCTTGCGGCACGATTCTGCTGTGACAATGATTCGTAAAGAACTTATCCGCAACGACCGAGAAAGAGAACGGAAAAAATATGAACGCGTTCATGAACGTTTGAATAATTTAGTGGTAACGGCTCCGATAAAAGGACAGCTTAGCTTTGTGAAGGTTACTCCCGGGCAGCAAGTGTCTTCCGGCGAAAGTATTGCTGAGATAAAGGTACTTGACCAATATAAAATCCATACTTCGCTCAGTGAATATTATATTGACCGGATTACTACCGGATTGCCTGCTACCATTAATTATCAAGGGAAGAAATATCCGTTAAGAATAACGAAAGTTGTCCCTGAAGTAAAAGACCGTATGTTTGATGTCGATCTTGTTTTCACAGATGATATGCCTGATAACGTAAGAGTGGGCAAGAGTTTCCGTGTACAGATAGAACTAGGGCAACCGGAGCAGACGCTTATTATCCCACGCGGCAATTTCTATCAGGCTACGGGAGGACAATGGATTTATAAAGTGAACGCTTCAAAAACAAAAGCTGTTCGTGTACCTTTGTCTGTCGGTCGCCAAAATCCGCAACAATACGAAATTACAGAAGGTTTACGGCCGGGAGATTGGGTTATTACGACGGGATATGATACCTTTGGCGATGCTGAGGAATTAATATTAAGATAAACAGACAACTTTAAACAGATAGTATGAAAACACTGAAATATGCAGTACGCTTTTTATTACGTGCGAAATCATATACGACTATCAATTTACTCGGACTGACACTTAGTCTAGCCTGTTGTATTATCTTGTCCCGTTATATTTATCGTGAAACAACAGTAGATATGCATTGTATAGACCGTAATCAGGTATATGGAGTTCAAGTGTCGTTTGATGGAAACCGGGTGTTGAGTAAGGCAGAAATAGGAAAGCGTGATAGTACTTATATAGATGACAATGTTATACTGACACGTTCAAGTGTAATATTGCTTGAGAATGATTATGTAGATTATCAGACAAATCGTTTTTCTGTACATGCCTTAATAGCTGACAATGCTTATTTCAGACTTTTTCCTTATCAAGTATTGCAGGAGATTTCTTTGGGAAAGCCCGGAATCAGCATTGTTAATGGAAGATTTCGCCAAAAAACTTTTTTGGTAAAGAAAAATCCGCTAGGTAAGGTGTTACGTTTTTTCTAACGGTAAAGATATCAAGGTGACAGGTATATTGAAAAAAGCCGGTAAATAAACAAACATTCAATTTCGATATAGTACTTTCTCATGCCATTTTCGACAGACTGGGGACGGATGCCTTTGGAGTTTATTCAGTTTACTTCTGAGAAGGCAGTGGAACAAGCCAATCAAATAGGGAGTTATCCCCGGTTTATAAATCAAGATTCTCGTTTCGGAGATGTTCGTAAATACACATTCTCTCTTATTCCTGTCAGTCAAATGTATTGGGAGCAAGCATTACTTTACCAAACAGGGCTAGTATGCTTGTTAGTGGGAATCGTTCTCATCTATTCATTCTTGGAGGAATTTGTTTATTGATACTGTTTGCCGGGATTATCAACTTTATTAATCTTTATTTCTGTATTAATGGTGAAACGAGGGGAGGACTTACAATCTTCGAAAAGTATTCGGTGCCAGTGGCAATACACTGTTTACGCAAATTTTTTCACAGAAAACGTTCTACTGATAGCCGTTTCTATTGTGTTTGCATGGTTTATTGTTGAAATAACATCTGTTTTTTGTATCCCACTTGTTGGATAGCCGGATAGTCTATACTAAATTCGACTGGATATTGTCGATATCTATCCTGATATTCCTGTCTTTGACTGTAAGCCTGTATTCACATATAAAATGCCAGCGCTCTTTACCGGCTGTTGCTCTCAAGGCATTAGGTACCGATAAACGTTCTATTCATTTTCGTATGATATTCCTTTTTGTACAATATGTTGTTACCTTTTTATTGGTCTTACTTTCCATCTATTTTTAATAAGCAATTCAATTTGATGTTGCAGACAGATCCGGGATTCCGTACAAAAAGATATAATTCAGGCAAAATATGATATATGAATCGAACGATTATTCTTCGTATACATCTGAAACTGTAAACCAACGTAAAGAAAGAGTTTTAGCGATAGATCAACTGATAGATAATTGTCCGGATATCCAAAGCTGGACAACCGGTTTTTATTCTATTCTTGGGTTTGATTATTCTGCAGGATTTCAGAAATGCAAAAAGGAGAACTGGTTACGTTGAATCAGAGTTATGTTACCGACAGTTTCTTTAAACTCTTTGAGATTCCTTTTATTGAAGGAGATTTATCGGAAGCAGATAAAGAACAAGCAGGTGAAATTATAGTTGTCAACCAAAAAGCGCATTGGCCGCTTTAGGCTACATAAGTTGCAAGGCTACTATAATACCAATGAGCAGATGAAAGAAAAAAACCTGATTTACAGGCACAGCCTATTGGTGCCGTAATAGAAGATTATTATGATAGACATGTGATTGGTGCTGCCCATGGTATTTATCATCGTAAATAAACGGTTGAAGGGGAGATTACTATCAGATTGCTTGTTACCCGGGGAAACTCAGGTAGTCATCAATATCTTTAAAGATATTCAGAAAAAGTATATGGTACGGAAGACTTTAAATACCACTATTGATGATGATGTGGCGGCACTCTTATAAAAACGACCGGCTATGAATAGCCATGGTATATGCTATTTTTGCATGTATTGAATTATAATACCCGTCTTCGATTATTCTGGTATTTCATTATTTTGATATTCGTCAGCGCTATCGGAGATTGCAATTGTAAAGTAAACGGTGCATTATGAAAAGACTTGTACTTGTTGCTTGATGTAAATATTTGGTTGTATTGGGAAGCGCTTTTGCAGTATCTATTCCATTGTCCTTGTTACTTGATTTATCAGCATACTAAAAGCCCTTTTGTGATAAAAGTCTACATGAATGTCTTTTCTGATAGCATTGCTCGTAGTAAGTTGTATCTCTTTTAGGCACACTGCTGGTAACAAAAAAGGCATCAATGTATTGACCCGGCAAAAAATAATGAAAAATAGAATAAAAAAATAATAATATATTACGACACTATTTGAAAGTTAAGTTGTACTTACTGAAAATACAAGACCCAAAATATAATTTCTATCATCGGTCTTGGTGGTGTAGGATTACTATGTTTCTGCATATGTATGTATTAGAATCGTTTTGTTGAGACCACCAACCATTGTTTCAGTAATTACACTCGCATTGTGGAATTAAAACCTTTATGATTATCAGACGGAAACATATTTTTCCGGTACACAAGGCTTTTTATCCGAAGAACTCCGCACATGGGCAATGGGAGAGGTGGAAGCAATTTCAGGCGACATACCTCGTGCGTGAACGTTCTTATCTGCTTCTTCGAAATTTCAGAGTGATCGTTACCATACGAACTCCTTGAAACGATAGAAATAGATACTTTATAACAAGGTATTCACTCCCCAAATAGTAGCGCCGAAATTGAAAGACGGTGCCGGATATCTAATGCCGTTTTTTAAGACCTACCGCCATAAAGATATTCGGTAAATAGAAAGTGTTATCGGTGTTATCGATTTATGCGACGACCATATCGAAAGTACCCGAAAACAGAGGTGTTTATGCCGGTGCCAGCAATTAAAGATATCCCCGCCAAACAATGGTTTAGTTTTGCCATCATCGATGCAATGGTGGTTCTATGGTGGAAGCGACTTTCCTAAAGTACGAAACGTCACGATATGACAGGAGCCAGAACTCATGCTCCTTGCTTTCCCAATACGAATATAGCTGAACTGGAGCAGCAATTTGGTTAAGCGTGTAATTATAGTTATACCATGTATAATCAGTCTTTATGCGGTTGTTGCTAATTATAGTTAGCTTATTGCAAGGCCAGAAGAAAGGTGCTTTTGTGTTGATGGTGACAGGAATAGTCGGTACATTGATATTACTGGTCAATTTCAATCAATTTCTTTCTACTCTTTCTGATCGGTTCTTTTTCTTAATCGCAATTAAAAGAATACAGAGTTATGAAATGGCATGGTCAACAATTCCAGCCTGCTGTTTGTACAACGCTGATTGTGGTGGTTATACCCTTCCTTTTAGTAATATGGGAATAACAATCTGATTAAGTAAACTGAATGGATTTTTTTTCTGCCAGGCATTACAATGACTTTTCCGCCCTGTTCTTTGATACACGCTATGCAATATATCATTCTTTTTCTTATATTGCTCTTGTAAGCGCAATTTGTCTGTTTGTATCTGTCCGTATTCGCAGAATTTCGATACAAACAGGCATTCATGGAGAGTAAATAAACGTCGAGTAAAAGCAGTGGGACGTAACTTTATGCTGGGGAATCCAGTTCTTTATCTTGCTGGATATTTGTATCATTCTCACTGTCGCATTGCTTTTTACAGTCGGGAGAAAGTTCTAACCCAAACATGTTTCATACGTAGCTTAACCAAAAAAAAAGAAAAAGAAGCGATTTCAGCATTCCATTAGACTATTCGTTTATGAAAAATGCAGTTACAGGTGCCATGTGGTAGAACGTTTTCAGCAACATGCAGGCAAAAGATGTCTTATTGGCAAAGATATTGCTTATAAATAGCGAAGTGAGTAATCCTGGAAACCTGTTATTTAATCGAGAAAGGAATGCACAACTCCCCTGGACTGATATCATTATTATGTAAAAGTGTTCCGCTGAATCCCTTTGCTTTTTATGAATATTCCGATAGAGTGAGGGCAACTATTCGACAAAAAAGCCACCTTGGGGTCATGATAAAAACAAACAAGAATGTAATTGAATGAATTTTTGACCTCAAAAATGAGATTATAAATGTATGTGGAGTTTGTACTCCTTTCCAGACTGATGTCCTCATTATCATAGTGGCGGCTATGCTTTTATGCTCCCCATGATCCTCTCTGAATATAAGCTGGCTATTGCTATGTAAAATGTTACCTGAACAACAAAGAAGTCGTAAAGTGGATTGAGAAAATCCGTCGCGTAAGTACTTCCGGAGAATATATCGTATCAGGTCTGCGTACATTTCAAAGACGACCCATATGAAATACAAAAGCGAAGAAAAAGAAAGAGCGCCATCTCAAGTTTTTCGCAATCGTCAGTATCATCATTACCTTTGTTGGGTGTATATTCCAGCATTACCCTCGATACCGAACGTAGACAGAAAGAAGGGCTATCCGTAAAGTAAATGGAGCTGGAATGTCGCATATTATTCAAGTTACTTGCCCGTTTGTATATAATCCTTGTTGATGGTTACCAGCCTATCCTTTCCGTTAGTATACCTAGTTACAGCTATGGAAACAAAATATATACGTATTTCCTCAACTTATTCTGGGTTCTTAATTGTGATTTTATATCTGTTTAATTTGGCACCAACGCAAGATTTGGTTCCGTATCTTGAAGATCAAGCCAGAGTTAAATTCAAGTGGAGTCATCAAAAATGAATAGAAACTTATATTTACCAGAAAATAAAGAAAACAAATGATATTGTTCAAAAGTTGTTGGCGCAATTTGATGAAATATAAACCCAAAAATCTTATATCAAATTATATAGTTGGCTGTGGGACTGCTATGCTTCAGTATTTGTTTCATTAGTAGTCAGCTATATGCAGAAAGTATTTCAATTTGCTTAATAATTATCATCGTTTGGTAGACATCAATTTAGCTGATGAAGGTAGGATGTTATCCGGTACTCCTGCAATATTGGCGAGTAGTTGACAAAAAGAATAAGGATGCAGCTGTTCCTTTGTGAGTTGTTTATGCAACGGCCTTTGATGTGTATACAAATGATGAAAAGAAACTAAATTTACACATTTGAATGCAAGTCGACCTCGTTTTTAATCGGTGCCCACTCCGACTGTTGTGGCAGGCTCGTGGAGAGTGGCAGCCTATACTCCTAATGCGGTAAGTAAATAACAGAAAGTACAGCACGCAAATTATTTTACAGCAATCAGGAGGCTATCGGTAAACGTATGGTGATGACAGCTGGGCAAAATATGGTTCTCCTGAAAACAACTCCTGATAGCGAGGTATTCCTCATACAATTCAGCTGTGATTAAAGATATTCCAAAAAAGCCAATGTCAGTATGAACTTCTTTATTTAACAGTTTCATTCTTGAACGATAATGAAGCGATTATTTAAAATGACCGGTAATACGACCTCAGACAGTTTATACTACGGATTGCTTCCGCGAAGGTCGCAATGACAGCCAAAAGATTTGAAATGAAGAAAAGAGTAATGTCACCTCACCGGATGTTTACCTCGCGATTAAGTACCTGATTGAAAGCCCAATTTGGTGCAATGGCAACCTTGATCATGATAAATCCATCTTGAAGCTCCAATGAATTCAGCATTGTAGTGAAGTTTTAATCTTATTAGTTGCTTTACTCAAACTCCATTTCCTCAGATTGAGCATAATCAATCGCCACAACGGGAATTTTTGCCATAAATTCGAAGATAATAGGAGTTCCATGATGTTTTCATCCTCGGCAATGATGTCTGTGCAAATTGAGCTGGTCATAGAAAATCGCTTTCTTTTATTTATGGTCGACTCCTAGAAATATTTGTCTTCTCTGAAAATGCATATCTCGCTGTCTCGATTTTAAGCTTGTCCATTGGATAGAGAGAGCGTTTGATGTTACAAGCCGGACAATAGAGTTATCATCTCTTCTCATAGCAACATTTTGTGATCTGTTTTTCTGTTGCTTTTATATCCGTAGGCAAACATACAATTAGGCATGAGCAAATGGCCAAAGTAAAAAGCATTTTCGTAATAGTTAATGTTAGAACCAGTTTTTCATTTGTTGGCTATTCGTTTCTATGACTGTCGTGCTCTTTATTTTACAAACAAATACTACAATATCTACGCTAAATACCATGTTGACCAAAGCGGAGAAAAACAGTTATTAAGTCTTAAATCGACTATACTTTTATGAAAACAGAAGAAAAAAGTTGTTTCTTGCTGAACGTATCCGACAGTATTCAGGCGTGAAAGATGTTCTACTTTCTGGAAGACGGTTACTTAAATGGTAGTCCGATCGTACAGGCATGTACAATTAGATAAAAGACTCGGATAGGTATTAGAAAATATAATGAGTGGCAATGCCTGATTTTATTTTTATGAATATCCCTTGTCAGCAGGGACAAAATATAGCCGCAATAATGATATATTGGTCGATGAAATATTTATGAATAAAAAGAAAATATACTGGGACTTTATCAAAGA
>VOFK01003046.1_pt1 | contig 32987 bp, 43 predicted proteins | sample 5384121 | NCBI WGS metagenome assembly VOFK01 (sample SAMN12384730, study PRJNA508395) | human gut metagenome | isolation source: healthy gut J | host: Homo sapiens | reverse complement strand
CAGTGTGCTTCGTTTCAGTTTGTATTGCTGATGCACCTGTTCCCATTCGAACACAGTAGTTAAGCTCATTTACGGTGACAATACTTGGCTGGCGTTGGCACGCAGGAAGATAACTCAGCACTTTTTGGTTAAGACTCAGGACTTTGGTTCTGAGTCTTTTTTTCTTTCACTCAAAAATAGATGAACAGCATCGCATCGCGATGCCATTCCGGAAAATGAGCGAAAGATTAAATCGCAAATAAACTTTTATTTCACGAACTTCCCTTTATTATCCTGTGCTTTTATGAACCAAAATATGTCCATTTCGTAAATATGCACAGCCTGTGGAAAAATCAGCGTTCATCAGATATTGCGCGAGGCGTACGCGCATAGCGGCACTGCGTGCAGGAGTGCCGAAGTCCTTTTTGCAGTGTATCGGCGGTTTCGAGCAGGCCAGTCTGCGTTTTTCTACTGAAAGCGGCAGTCGAGCCGCCTGCATTCATTTTTACGACACTCGATTAAGCGCCCAGGGGTCTGCGGTACCGTGAAGAAACCCCAGACCTTTCGCGTCTGAAATACGCAAACGAGTTCTCACGACCGGCGTGCTTAGTAGGCCTGCTGCGAGAGAAACCGGGCAGCGCGGGCCGCCGCAACGCTACGCCGTTCCGAGACTTTTAGAAAGATAAGCAGGAGCTGTTTGTGTTGATCAGGCACAATTCCGGACAGCTGTTTGGCCGCGGCGCAGCCCTGCAAAAGCTCAATCGCCTGTTTGGATCCTCTCCGGCTTCGCGCAGACCGGTCGGCAGCGGCGGATGGCTAACTGTACGGGCCTCGTATCCTCACGCGCCAGCTTAACTGTGGTAGCAGCGGTCTACATCCCGATCCTGGTAGCCAACGCCCGGGAACAGGACGGCGAGTTTCTCTGACATGCAAATTCGCTTCTTCTGCTGAAAAGGCTGCTTTGGCACGCCGTTTTGACAAGTTTTTTTACAGTTACATTTCTGAACACCGCTTTTAGGTGCAGATTTCGCCTATGATAAAGAAAGGATGGCGAGACACGAGGATCGTCCGCCGACCAGCTGTCGAAAGGCGAAGGAGGGGAGGAGCAGCTTTTGAAAAACATCTAGCAAACGGACGCTTTGCGCAGTGCTTGCGCTTGGTAGCGCTGCTTTCCGGCAGGAGCTTTAACGACCAACACAAGAGATTCATAATTTTGGAAACGGCCTTCATCAGCTGAACGGCGAGATACCGTGCAGACGCTTTCGCAAAGTACGGCGCCTTATTATATACAGAGCGCGGACGAAAACGCTTTGCTTATACGTTTGACTGCGGCTGCGAAAACGGAAATACACCCAAAATACTGGATACCTCAAAAAGCAGCACGTTTCCCGGCGCGTTCTTCAAGTAAATGAGCGATTACCTCAAGACCGCTCCGGCTGTCAGGCATGGGCGACGAGGAGTATCTCGTTGGCAACCAGCACGAACAATCATCCCAACATGAGCAAGGTGGGGAAGGAGCGCTTCACCTCCGAGCTGACCCGGCACGATCAGCTCGCAATTGCAGGCAGCTGACCGGACGCCGCATCGCGCCGTTCTATATCGTCCGCCGGAGGGTTCGTATACCTATGATAATCTCAGCTGGGGCACAGTCGCTCCGGCTACGACGCTGGCTGGGCGGCGTCGCGTATGCAGACTGGGGTATTGGCGTCACAGCCATCTATGCTTTCGCGAAACGAACCGTCCGTCGCGCTTAGCGCGCACAACGAACCATCATCCTGCTGCACGCGGTCTCGCCGATAATGCGGCGATCCTGAACGACCTCATTTCCGGCTGGAAAGCCGAGGGGCTACTTCAAGGCGCTGAGTGCTCTGCCCGGTATCAAAAACCCGACCATCCAACGCCCTGCCGAACGATGCGGCGTTCGCTTCTGTCAGGAAAACAAGGCAGCATTTTTGCGGCCTCTCAGGCACGGAGAAGCGTTTGCGGTCGCGTAGCGGTGCGGCGTCCGGGCGGCGATACGGCGGCTGTCGCGCGGCAGCATACGAGGCGCAAGGGGCCAGAGCTTTCGGGTACTTACGCGATGCGGCGGTCATTGCAGGCCGGCGCAGGCTCTCAAACACCGCGGCGAGGGAGGCGCTGACGCTTTGAAAACTATCGATCGACGACGCGAACTATATAATCAAAGCTGCGTGATCTGGCGCAGGCGCTCGACTGCGGCGCCAAAGCCTACGATAACGCGACAGCGCGCGAGGTCGTGCTCGACCCGGCGGCGAGAAAGCCGTCGAGAATAAATCTGATAAATATTACAAAACGAAATACAAAATACAGCCTCGGCAGAAATATCGAGGCTGGAATTTAATCTATTTTTATTCCGGCCGCTGCGGCATCGGGAGAGACCGGCGCGGTCTCAAATCCATCTGCGTACTTTGTCTGCGGTCTGCTTGCTCTTCCGGTCAGCTCTACGACCGTGATGTCGCAGTACTGGTAAAAACCGTCAGGCCGTCCGTGCGTGCGGCAGGTCAGAAGACAGGTCTGGCCGGGCTGGTAATGCGGAAGGTGCAATGAAGATCTTTCCGTTCCGGGGAGACCTGCGGCACGCTTCCCGCGATGAGGAGTCGTCTACGATCCATTCCACGCTCTCGATCTCATCCGGTACCGCTAGCTCTGGTCAGCGCGGCCATTATAAGATTGTCGAGGCCAAAACTCGCTGCCGGAAAAAATCTGGCTCCCAGGACGATAACGCCGTCTGCGTGATGTCGATATCTTCATCGGCACGGCGATCGTTTCGGTGTTCGCGGGGCGTGATGACGCTGGTGCAGTCCAGAAATCGCGTTTTTCATTGCTGCTCCACCAGATCAAACACGCGCCCAGTATGGTATGTTGCCCCCATTTGACAGTCAGCTCGGCTTGAAGCGCCGGTGTTAGAACCTGTTCACGCCGAGGGGTCGCCAGGATAAGAACGGCTGCCGTCATCAGGTTAAAGCGGGGGCGGCGACGCTGACCGACCGACAAAAACTCATTTTTCCGGGATTTAAGCATCGCCAGTCGCGCGGTCGTAGGCAGACACATGGGTAACGAGCGGACAGCTGCGTGCGGCGGCACGGTGAGTGCACGGGGACAACGCCCGCCTCGGCGTCTCAAATGTCGGTATCGGCGGTGTCACCACGAATTGAAACTGTCCTCGGTCTACGCCTCGGTCTCGGCAGAGGCTGTCGTCGGGGACGTTTTTCGACATCTTCGGCGCTGCATTGCCCCATGCGATGAAGCGCCGCGAAACTTTGCTTTAAACAAAGCGGCCTGGCGGTGCTGCGGGGAGAACGCAACAGCGGGGAACTGCGCGGCATCAGGCAGCGGAGGCGCGCCGCCGCCTTTTTCACCAGGCTGCACGACGCTTCTTTCGACGCTCATGACGCAGCGGTCTGCACGAAGCCTTGCGGCGATCTGCGCGATAAAGCTCGGTCAGTTCCATCGAGGCACGAAAAATGCCGCAGAAAGGCAGAGATACGCCGGGGGCAGCAATCTCTCACTTTGAACGCCGCTCTATAAGCGCTCCTGCGCGCCGAGGCATCGTTTACCCGCGCTTTCGGAAGCTAAGCAAACGGCTGCGATCTCGCTGATACTCATTTCGAGATAATAACACATCAGCACGCATTCGCCCATCGGGCAGGGCGGCAGTGAGCTGCGGCGGCGAGACAGCGGTTCTCTCGCTGTCGAGCACTTTGCTTGTCCGGCTGGGGAACAGGCGCCGGTGATCGATAAACGGCATGAGTCGGCCTGCTCGGGCGCAACGTTCCTGCGGCGCGTACAACTGCGGCGGTGCTCACCGTCCAGGCAGGAAATCCTCGTCGTTTTTCAGTTCAGAAGAAGGCCGTTCAACTCGCAGAAGATTTTTACCGTTCGGTATCTGGCACTTTTTGACGCTCGTCCTTCAACATTTCAGGCGGTAGAAATAGAGACATGGCTGCTTATCGCGCGGGCAGTTCGCTCTGCGCCTCGGCTCCTGCGACAGCGCGCGAGCCAGGCGCGTGTCCTCGTTCAGCATAGTAAATCTCCCCTTGGGTTAAGGGCGGCACCGCAAAGGCAGAGCATGGTGCTGCCTCAGCATTCTTTCATTTACAGTATAGTTTGAAACCGTTGTCAATTTACAGGGATGGAAAGTTCACAAAAAAATTATAAACTCCTCATACCACGGTGACGGTGAGCGAGAGTTTATAGGCTGCCAGTTTTATGCGTTTTTCCGCGAGGTAGTGAGGCTCCGGCATTTGAACCGTGCTCTGCTCAGGCGTGCGCTCGTGAGCGGAGGTGCTCGAGCAGCAGCCGCATGCAGCGAGCCGCACGTCCCTGCTCAACCGCGTCGCAGTTGACCCAGGCGACCGCGCCGCTGCGGAAAGTGCAGCGATCTCCGGCTGTTCTCAACTTACGCAGCGCGGGACAAGCGGCCGGATTTGCATCATGAATCGCGCGGCAGACCTCCGGGCGCAGCCGCAGAGGATGACAGGCATCGAGGTCCAGGACTTGGCAGCTGAGCAGAGCACAGGTGTTGTTCATATAAGAGCGAGCTTGAGGAGGCTTGAAGATGCTCGGCGGCCGGCGAGCGGCGAATTTCATCGAAATGCGACGACTTCATGCTCCTGCGGCGTGACGCCGCCCGGAAAAGGTTGCGCATTACGCCGACCCTGCCGCTGCCGCCGAGCAGAAGCCTGAGCATTCGCGCCGCCGTGCGCTTGCATCCTGCTCGATGCAGCTTCAGGCACGGCACGTTTTCCGGCGCACTGTGGACAGGGAGCCAAAGCGGAATATCCGCATCGTGCGGGCGCAGAGCGCGGTTTCACCGCCTCATCATCCGCCGTGCAGGCGGCGCCAGCCGCTCCGCTCGCGGAATTTCCCGCAGACAGGCGGCCTGCTGCTCTGTGTCGGCGGCCTCGGTCTCCGCGCAGGTCGGGCGCGATGGTGAAGCTTCGCGAAATCCTGCCGCACGCGCTCGATGCCGTGCCGCAGCGCGGCGCCGGGGAAGCTGCTGTGTGCGCCAGCAGAGGTATGCCGACGGTCGCTTCTTTTTCTGGTAATTGAGCGCCTTTGCGGCAGGTTGGACTCGTAGCCGTATTGTTCGAGCGAGGGCGCGGATCTGCTCGCTTCGCTTCACGCGGACGGTCGCCAGGCCAACCTTGTCGACCGTGGATTTATGTACGCCCGCCATATCGCGATCTGTTTGAAAATGTCACTGACTTTATAATCGTTCCTCCGTTGCTGAGAGACCGGTTTCTTTCTCTATTATCGCGCTTTTTCGCGGTCTGCGCAAGAAAATTCGAAAAACGCCAGAAAGCACCGCCCGCAGGCGAGCTGTCTGCGGGCAGTGCGGGGGCTCCTGAGCAGAATGGCGGGCGTTTCCACCGTATTTTCCTGATACTGCCTTCGCCGGGTGGAAATGCAGCAGGCTGAAATTTCAGATTGATGAGCAGGCGAAGGACCGAGCGCGGGAGATATTGGCTTCGTGCCGATGCCGAACTGGCCGCCGAGCAGAAAGCCGGAGTAAGCCAACCAGAATATCCCGCACGATGCAGCGGAGCACCGGCAGGCGGCCGGTCTTTTCGCAGGCGCGACCGTAATCGCGCGGCGCTGCGCCGAAGCGCACTGCGCACATATAAATCATGTGCCGAGCGCGAGCAGCTCAGTCCGGCGAGAGCAGCATCGCGATACCCGCAGAGCGAATGCAGCTGCAGCGCAGTCGGAGGGAGTGCGAGCATCACGCGTCCGATACACACGCCACGTGATGTTGACGATCGTGCCAAGCGCCCGGCTCTCGCCGAGCAGGACAGCCAGACCAAATCGCGGCGGCGCCCGCGATGACCGTATGGCAGTAGTAGAGTCGGCAGGGACGGAAAACGTCAAACTGCTGGAGCACGCTCCACCGCTCCAGACCGACGTTTGCCTGGAAAACGCGGAAGCACGATACCAGGCGAGCTGACGGCGAGTCCGGCTGCGAGCCAGAGCAGGCGCCCGGCACGTAATCACGCAGCATGGCGTCACCTCCTCATTCTTCCGGGACTTCGCTCTTGAGCTGCGCCGCGAGATGACGGTAAATGCTCGCCTGCGAGCAGAAAGCACCGCGGCGACGTCCCCTTTACCGCGCCCTTGTGAGCAGGAAGATGCCGCCCTCGCCCAGAGAAGGCGGCGACGATCTTGAAAGGCGCTCCTCGGGCGTCAGACGGTCGGCGCTCACGCCGAGACGGGACAACTCGTTTGCAACGGCGTCCTCAACCCACATCGCCGATGGAGTTATGAAAACTCTCGGGTGAGACTGCGGGGGGGACATCAGCTTGTCCGAGAGCACGACTCGTCGATCTGCACATGCGCCTCGACAAGCGGTCGAGGGTAACTGGCACAACGAGGATGGCGTCGCTCAGCTTCATGATATTTGGAATCGGAGATCGATTGAAGTGATGCACAGCATGCCGATGAAAGCTTGCCGTTCTGCTTGATGAACATGGTCGGGAGCGGAGGGCCTTTTGCCCTTTGCCGGACATGCCGCAGTAGTGCGGAGGCAGTAGTCCTGCGTCTCATAACTCTTGTCCATCAGGATCTTGGCGCGACGTTGGTCAGCAACGCACCGACATCGCGCCCGCTGATGTGTTGTTGTTGGCGATGGCGATGATGGAACGGTTTTGTCGGTCATGTCGTGCAGCGCGACCTCATAGAGGTCCGGTGGGGTCAGACCGAGGAACTCAGTTTACAACTTGATATACTGCTGCGGCAGTGGTTTGCCATGTGATCTCACCTCATTTTTTTGAAATGGAAGAAACGCATTATTGTGTTTTTCTTCCATTAAAGTGTTACTTATATTATATAATACCGCTCAGAGCTTGTCAAAAAAATTTGAAAAGGAATTTATCACAATTAAAAAATGCTCAGTTGTGAAAGAAATGCACAAAAACATATGGAAATAGGACACAAAAACGGGGGTTTTGTTTGTGGTCATTCGCATACAAAGTGCACAATAATGCGTTGACGACAAAAGGTTTTTAAAGTGTGATAAAGTTTATGACATGAAAAGGAGGCTGATGGAAATGAAGCAGATCATCCAGTACACGGAAAAGGCACCGGCAGCGATCGGCCCTATGCAGGGGTGTTGCAGCAGGTAAGCTGATCATCCACGTCCGGCCAGCTTCCCATGATCCCGCCACGGGCGCTTTCCGGAGGGGTGATAAAACAGACCCGCCGGTCGCTGACCAACGTCAAGGCCATCCTCGAAGGGGCGGCGCGCGAACATGAAGGACGTCATCAAGACGACCGTGTTCCTCAACGACATGAACAACTTCGGCGCGATGAACGAGGGTATACTGAGTTCTTCGGCGAGGGCAACTATCCGTCCCGTTCGGCTGTTGAAGTTAGCGCCTGCCAAGGATGCTCTGGTAGAGATCGAGGGTGTTGCGGTAGCACCGTAATGACCGCAGCGCGGCGTTATAACCCTTTTTTCACAGACAAAGGTGCTGTCCGCCAGGGCGGAGAGGAAGCAAACAGCCTCTCCGACGACCAGGCGGGGTGCCTCAAAACCTGCTTAGCAGCAACGCCAAAAAAATGGAGGTAATTTATTATGAGCAAGCAGTATCCGCTGAACGTACCCGCACCCGCATCATTTTGCCCACGCAGTCCGTGATCTTCCGGAAGTAACCGTTGAGCAGCGTGAGCGCGCTCTTCAAACTACTCATTACAACAGTTCGCATTCCCGTCCGGCATGCTGACCGTTGATATGCTGTCCGACTCCGGTACCACTGCAATGACCAATCATCAGTGGGCAAGCCTGTTCCTCAGCGACAGGCTTACGGCCACAGCACACCGGTTGTACATTCTGCTCGACACCTTCCGCGACATCTTCGAGCGCGGCGGCGAAAGAACTGGAAGAATCATCGACCTCGTTCGCACCGATTGCCGCGCGTTGAGAAGATGATGGACGAAGTTTATCTGTGCATTTTTGACGAGGGGCGGCCTGTTCAATGGCGGCGCAGCTCGGATGGAGCGCCCGAACGCATTTATCATCCAGCAGAGTAGGGCTGAGTCCGTTCTGATGGAAATCGTTCGCAACATCCTTGCTAAGCGTCACCCGGGCAAAGTTCACCATTCCGTCGAATGGTCGCCGACACCACCGAAAAGAAGGCAACATCAACAGATGGGTTCCATTCCGCGTAACCTGTACAACAAGACCCTGCTGTGGGAAGTACCGGAAGGCGGCCGTTACGAGAAGAACCCGTTCAGGGCAACATGGATATCGAGAAGCTGGAGCAGCTGATCACCTCTGGCGGCTGGAGAACGTTCCGCTGATCTTCACCTGCATCACCAACCCGGTTTGCGGCCAGGCCGTTTCCATGGGCAACCTGAAGAAATCAACCGCGTTGCTATAAATACAACATCCGCTGGTATTCGATGATACCGCTCGCTGGGCTGAGAACGCTTACTTCATCAAAGATGAATGAGGAAGGCTACGCTGACAAGTCCATCGCTGAGATCGCTACCGAAGATGTTCTCCCTACGCATTCACCATGTCCGCTAAGAAGGACGGCCACGCTAACATGGGCGGCATGCTGGCACGTTCCCGCGATAAAGGCTGTTCTGGAAGAACTTCTCCGACTTCAACGAAGACGGCACCGTTAAGACCGACGTTGGCGTTCTGCTGAAGGTTAAGCAGATCTCCTGCTACGGCAACGATTCCTACGGCGGCATGTCCGGCCGTGACATCATGGCTCTGGCGGTTGGCCTGTACGAGTCCTGCGACTTTAACTACATGAACGAGCGTGTTGCTCAGGTGCTAACCTGGCAGAAGGCTTCTACGACGCTGGCGTTAAAGGGCGTTGTACTGCCGGCAGGCGGCCACGCTGTATACATCAACATGGATGAGTTCTTCCACGGCAAGCGCGGCCACGACACCTTCGCTGGTGAGGGCTTCAGCCGCCCGGCTGATCCGCCGCTACGGCATCCGTGTATCGAGTTGGGCGACTACTCCATGGGAGGTATGACCTGAAAGACCCCGGGCAGCAGGCTGAAGTATGTAACGTAGTTCGCTTCGCAATCGACCGCAGCCGTCTGACCAAGGAACCTCGACTACGTTATCGCAGCTGTTAAAGGCTCTGTACGAGGATCGTGAGAACATCGAACATGCGTATTGTTTGGGGCCACAATCTGCCGATGCGTCACTTCCACGCATTCCTGGAGCCGTACCCGAACGAGGAGAAGTAATTTCATCCGTTCTCACGGCATAGCATAAAAGAGAGGCACCGTGACCTTCGCGGCGCGGGCCTCGCTTTCCGTAACAATACGGACGTAACCTGCGCCGCGCGGAAAAGCGCAGGACTCATGCACAAGTACAGATACTGACTCGCAGGGGTTCTGTGAGAAAGCAAGACCGGCAGCGTCTGCGGAAAACTAAACAGTTTCTGCGGACGCTGCTTTTTTCTTTCAGCATCAGCAAAACATTTTACGCAATGACCCGGTATGTTCGAGATTTAGAGAACAGTTACACAAAAAGGGGTGTAAAATATGAGTAAAGATACGAACACGGTAGAAAAACGAGATGGCTTCCAAAGTAAGTGGGGGATTTATTTTTAGCTTGTATCGGTTCTGCCGTCGGCATGGGCAATATCTGGCGTTTCCCGATCATGGTTCAGCAGTACGGAGGCATGACCTTCCTGCTGCCGTATTTCCTATTCGTTATCCTGATCGGCTCTTCCGGTGTTATTGAAGAGTTCGCGCTCGGCCGCCGCGCAAAGGCAGGCCCGGTAGGCGCGTTCGGCATGTGCACCAAGGGCGGACGAAAGCAGCGACAAGGCTGGCAAGGCCATCGGCGCTATCCCGATCATCGGCGCGCTGATGCTCGCGATCGGCTACACGGTCGTTCTCGGCTGGATCTTCAAGTACGCATTCCTGTCGATCACCGGCGGCCTGTACAGCCTCGGCACCGACATGGGCGCGATCGGCGGTCGTTCGGCGTGACCGCACCGGAGGCTGAGACCCCTCGGCGAAGCCCTCAAGGCAATGGCGTCGGCCGGCTTCTTCGGCATCGGCAACGGCGTATGGCAGATCATCGCTATGGTCGTTTCTCTCGCAATCATGGTAAGGGGCATCGCAGGCGGCATTGAAGGCAAACAAGATCATGATGCCGGTTCTGTTCGGCCTGTTCCTCGTACTGGCGAGTCTACATCGCGACCCTCCCGGGCGCACAGGGAAGGCTTCTAAGTACATCCTGACGATCAATCCGGCTGGTCTTGCAGACCCGAAGGTATGGGCATTCGGCCAGGCGTTCTTCTCCCTGTCTGTTGCAGGCAACGGCTCGGTTATTACGGTTCCCTATCTGCCGGAAGGCGAGATATCCCGGCTCCGCTCGCAACGTAGCAGTCTTCGACACCATCGCAGCGCTGCTCGCAGCACTCGTTATCGTTCCGTCGATGGCAGCGGTTCTCGGCGCTGGCATCAGCGAAGTTCATGGCGGCCCTGGCCTGATGTTCGTTTACCTCGTAAACGTATTCGCCTTATGCCCGGCGGCCGTATCATCGGCGTGGTATTCTTCATCTGCTTTCTGTTTGTAGGCGTTTCCTCGATCGTCAACCTGTATGAGGCTCCGATCGCGTTCCTGCAGGAGCAGTTCGAGTTTAAGCGCGCAGCAGCCGTTGGCACCATCGGCGTCATCGGCCTGATCGTTTCGATCTCCATTCAGCCGTGGACCTCTCAGTGGATAGACGTTGTATCCATTTACATCTGCCCGCTGGGCGCAGCTCTCGCAGGCGTCATGTTCTTCTGGGTACTCAGCAAGAAGTCCGCTCTCGAGGAAGTCAACAACGGCGCAAAGAAGCCGATCGGTTCCTGGTTCTACCCGCTTGGCAAGTACGTCTACATTCCGCTTTCCCTCGCGGCTCTTGTACTTGGCATCATCTACGGCGGTATCGGCTGATGCACAACAACACGACACCTCCCTACCTGCCCCTTTCAGTAAGCGGAATATCCTGCCCGGATCCTTCCGCAAGTCTCCGGCAAAGGCCCCCTTTCTATCGTGGAAGGGGGTTTTGCTTTCTGGAGGAGGGGGAGGAAGCATGAAAAAAAGCCTTAAACCTGTTGACGAAAAGGGATATAAAAGGTATCATATAATGGATGTCACGGGGAACCCTGTGAAAGAGCATAAAAAAGAGGAGTAGTAATCACTATGGGGAAAATCGTTAAAAGTCTGCCGTTCAAGCTGCTGCTTGGCGTGATCGTCGGCATTCTGCTCGGTCTCGTGGCGAACGAGGCGGTCATGAATGTCGTCGTTACCATCAAGCAGGTGCTCGGCCAGATCATCACCTTCTGCGTGCCGCTGATCGTCATCGGCTTCATTGCGCCGTCCATCACCAAGCTCGGCCACAACGCTTCGCGCATGCTGGTCGTGGCGCTCGTTCTGGCGTACTGTTGTTCGTCGGTCGGCGCGGCGCTCGTTTCCGCTGCGGCAGGCTATGCCATCATTCCGCACCTGTCCATCGTTTCGCAGGTCGAGGGTCTGAAGGAGCTGCCCGAGGTGCTGTTCCAGCTCGAGATCCCGGCGATCATGAACGTCATGAGCGCGCTCGCGCTGTCGCTGATGGTCGGTCTTGCGATCACCTGGACCAAATCAAGCGCCTGGAGGCGCTGCTCGACGAAATCCAGAACGTCGTTCTGGCCATCGTCTCCAAGATCATCATCCGCTGCTGCCGTTCTTCATCGCCTCCACCTTCTGCGGTCTGGCATATGAGGGAACGATCACCAAGCAGTTCCCGGTGTTCCTCAAGGTCATCGTGATCGTCATGATCGGTCACTATCTGTGGATGCTGCTGCTGTACGCGCTCGCCGGCGCATACTCGGGCAAAAACCCGATCGAGGTCGTGCGGCACTACGGCCCGGCATACATCACCGCGGTCGGCACGATGTCCTCTGCGGCGACGCTTGCCGTCGCGCTGCGCTGCGCGAAGAAGTCCACTGTCCTGCGCAGGGACATGGTCGACTTCGGCATCCCGCTGTTCGCGAACATCCATCTGTGCGGCTCGGTCCGACCGAGGTGTTCTTCGTCATGACGGTCTCGCAGATCCTTTACGGCAAGATCCCGTCGGTCGGCACGATGGTCCTGTTCTGCATGCTGCTCGGCATTTTCGCCATCGGCGCGCCCGGCGTTCCGGGCGGCACGGTCATGGCGTCGCTCGGCCTCATCACCGGCATCCTGCTGTTTGACGGCACGGGCACCGCGCTCATGCTGACCATCTTCGCGCTTCAGGACAGCTTCGGCACCGCCTGCAACGTCACCGGCGACGGCGCGCTGACGCTCATCCTCACCGGCTACGCGGATCGTCACAAGATCGCTGTGGCCGAAAGCACGCCGAGGAATAAGGCTGTTTCAAATTTTTAAATGTCCGCCTGCTGTGCGGCGGACATTTTATGTTCCGTTAAGATTTCTTGTGGAAATCACAAAAAAAATTGAAACTATTTTATTACAAAAAATGACGCTTGTAATTTGCTTCATATGAATTTGTACTATAGTTAAGCAAAGGGTAAAAAACCAGGCGCTTTTTATTTTTTCAGTGTTTTCGTGCACGTGCACGAATTATAAAAAAGCGGAACGGCTCTGCGCTTTGCATATTTTTAGCATTGTTTCGTGCACGTGCACGGAACGGAAAATGTTAAAATTGAGGCGACTTTGTACAATGAATTTTGTTTGCCTCAGGGAACGTGTGTGGGTTTATAATAAAATTATGTCAAACCCTACACTAAAAAAATGCTCGAAAGGCTGATAAGACGACAAAAATGACAAACTTGGAATTGATCGCAAAGCTCGCAGGCGTGTCACGCGGCACAGTAGACCGCGTGCTCCACAATCGTGGTCAGGTCAGACCGGAGACCGAAGACAAGGTTCGGGCGGTCATGCAGGAGCTGGATTTCCAGCCGAATGCGCTCGGACGGGCCTTCTACCTGTCACGAAAGAAAAACAAGATCGGCATTCTGGTCGCGTTCCGCGAACCGGATTTCAGAAGCAGGTCATGCAGGGGTGTGAACGAAGGCGTCGTTTACGCACAGCAGCATGGCGTGGAGGTGCTGATCGAATACGCGCATCCCGATGATACGGAGGGCTACCTCGCCTCGCTCCGGCGGCTGCTGGACGGAGGCGTTCGCGGACTCGCCATTCGAGGCGTCCTCTCCGACGAGATCGACCGGTGCCTCCGGGAGATTTCGCGGGGAGCAGATGCAGATCGTTGTCTACAACGAGGATATCCGCGACAAAGGTCTGCGCGACTGCTTCGTCGGGCAGGACTCCTGCCGGGCAGGCGCCTGCGCCTGTCTGAGGAACAGATCGCGGCGCCGGGCGGCGAAGATGCTGCTCGTGGCGTTGACGCCCGGCACGTTTCAGTGAGGAACGCCTGAATGGATTTGCGGAGTACTTCCGTAAGCGAGGTACCGACGTATCTCATGTGATCTACGGCAAGGGCAGCCACGAGCTGACTTACCGGCAGACGCGCGACATGATCGCCGCGAGAGACATCTCGAAGGCATCTTCGTCCAGCGGCGCCGGTCTGCGGCGCCGTCGATGACGCCGGACTGACCGGCAGGATCAAAGTAGTAGGTTTTGACATAACCGAGTCCAATATGAGTTTTTTCTGAAAAAAGGGCACCGTGCAGTTCCTCATCGATCAGGGAGTACATGCAGGGCTACCGCTCTGTGTGCAGCTGCTCACGGAAGCGATCTTCCGCGACGCGCCCGTAGAGACCTCGTTCGTGGACACCGGCATTCAAATCAAAAATCCGTACAACTGCTGAGCAATCGCCCGGCAGAAGTCAAAACCGCACTGCTCTATAAAGGCGAAGGAACCGGAAAACGGTCGCGCCGCGCCGAGATGATACCCCTCGGGCGCGGCCGGCTCTCCGCGCAGCATGGAACTGGTGCGGGTTTTTTCATACGGATTATTGAGATAACGCCCGTTCCGTATCTGCGGTGAACGGTGCGGGTAAAAAATTCTCACTTCACCTGAGGGGTGTGGTTGAAAGGAGAAAAGTCTATGAAAAAAATAAATATCCGCAGCACGAATGACCTCCTGCTGGCAGTGCTGAGGGCGGCCTGTCCATCTTCCTGCTGCTGAGCAAGAAGATCATCACCGGCGTGGAGAACGGTCTGGGCGGCATGTGGGCGCAGGCAAGCACCTACATCCATCTGCTCGCAGGCATCCTGCTGGCCATGGCCATTCTTCCAGCTCATCTACGCGATCGACTTCCGAGGCGCCGCAGAGCACAAAAAAGCTGTGCATTCCGGTGTCGAGGGAAATTTGCGATCACCGCTGCGGCACTGGTGCTGTATGCGCTGCTGCTGCCCAAAGCTCACCTTCCCCACCTGCACGCTCGCGCTGAACATCGTGCTCTGCGACGTTCGCCGCACGCAAGGAACGAGGGCAATGAGGAAGCGGAGGCCAAAAAGATGACCAAGAAGCAGTTCGGCGTCATCGTGCTCTACTCGGTCATTCTGACCGTCGTCCTCTGGCTGCTGTTCACGCAGATCCTCAAATGCGTACTCCCCTGATACCCGGCAAAAAGAAGAAAAGAAATCAGTTTGAATTGGACAAAGGAAGGGAAAAGATTATGAAAAAGGCATTATCTCTCACTCTCGCAGGCGTTATGCTCGCCGGCGCACTCACCGGCTGCGGCAACACCGGTTTCCTCCTCCCGCACAGGGCGGCTCTGACGGCGCTTTCTCTCGACTATCCGAAGAACGACGTTCAGATCGTCATCCCCTACGCTCCGGGCGGCGGCTCCGGACAACCTCGTCCGCGGCATGATGCAGTACCTCGACCTCGGCGCGACCACCGTTGCGGTCAACGTTGAGGGCGCGGCAGGCTACATCGGCGCTCTGCAGGGCTACAACAGCAAGAACGACGGCTACACCATCATGACCCACAACGAGATGGACCTCATCTCCTACACCATGAGCGGCCAGTCCGCAGAGCCGCTGTACGAGAACCTCGAGTACATCTGCGTGTGACGTAAACCGACTACAACCTGCTCTCCACCAGCCCGGACACCGGCTGGAAGACCGCGCAGGACGTTATTGATTATGTAAACGCAAAACCCGGGCAAGGTCACCGTCGGCTGCACCGGCTCCAACAACGTAAACTACGGCACCACCATGGAGCTGCTCAAGGATATGGGCATCTACGACAAGGTTACGATCGTTCCGTATATGACGGCGGCGCTGCGAGCGAGACCGCGCTTCAGGGCGGCCACATCCAGATCGAGGTAAACTCCCCTGGCTGACACCTCCTCCTACATCGCAGCAGGCACCAACGTTCCGCTTCTGGTCTGCAACGACGAGCGCATCGACGCATGCCCGGACGTTCCGACCACCGTTGAGTCCGGCTATGAACGTAACCTACTGGCAAGCCGCGCGGCTTCTTCGCTCCGAAAGGGCACCGACGAGGCAGTCCTCAAGTACATCTCCGAAAAGATGAGCGAAGTTTGCCAGAACGAGGGACTTCGTAAAAAGGCAATGTCCAACCTCGGCTTCACTGTTGACTATGTTGACGGCGCGGCTGCAAAGGAGCGTACCATCAAGTGGGCAGAAGAGCTCAAGCCGGTATTCGAGGAAATGTCCAAGATCACCGCGTAAGCATCGCATTTTCACTGAAGTTATCCAAAAGAAAGGCAGGGAATTGAATTGCAGACAATTCTTCTCGGTTTCCAGTATGTATTCAGTGACCCGATGTGTATCGCGCTTCTTGCGCTGGGCGTATTCGTCGGCATCATCTTCGGCAGTATCCCCGGTCTGACCGCTACCCTCGGCGTTACACTGTTTATTCCTTTTACCTACACCATGCAGCCCGTACAGGGCCTCGTCATGCTGATCGCCGTCTATGTCGGCGGCATCAGCGGCGGTCTGATCACCGCAACCCTCATCAACATCCCCGGCACGCCTTCTTCCATCTACACCTGCTTCGACGGCTATCCGATGACGAAGAAGGGCAAGCCGGCTCAGGCGCTGGCCATCGGCGTTTTCTGTTCCCTCATCGGCGGTACGTTTTTCCGCCTTTGCGCTGATGGCAATCGCTCCGCAGCTCGCGAAGGTTTCGCTGAGCTTCGGCTGCTGGGAGTATTTCGCTGTTGCCCTCATGGGTCTGTCGGTCGTCGTTGCCATGTGCTCCGACTCGCTGATCAAGGGCCTGATCGGCGCGGTGTTCGGCCTGCTCATCGGCACGGTCGGCATCGACTCCATCAGCGGCGTCTCCGTCTGACCTTCGGCTTCTGGCAGCTTCAGGGCGGTATCTCCTCGACCGCTCTGATGATGGGCCTGTTCGCGATCACTGAGGTATTCAATCAGTCTCTCGAGCTGCACAAGCCCCGTCCGAAGATCGAGTTCAAAAGACCACGCTCATCCCGCCGTTCTCCGAAATGAAGAGCTGCTGGAAGGCGATCGGCATCGGCTGCGTCATCGGCACCGGCATCGGCATCCTGCCGGGCATCGGTCAGAACGCCTCCACGCTGATCTCCTACAACCTCGCGCGTACCGTATCCAAGACACCGCAGGAATTCGGCCACGGCTGTCCGGAAGGCATCAGCGCATCCGAGACCTCGAACAACGCCACCAACGGCGGTGCACTTATCCCGCTGGTCTGCCTCGGCATCCCGGGCGACCTGACCACCTCCGCCCTGATCGGCGGCCTGATGATCCACGGCCTTCAGCCGGGCCCGCTGCTCTACTCGCAGCACCCGGAGCTTGTCGGCGGCATCATGGTTGCCTACTTCATGGCAAAAACGTTGTCATGTACGTCATGGAGCTCGGCCTGATGAAGGCGTTCGTCCGCATGGTAAACGTCAAGCTGTCCTTCCTGTTCCCGGCGATCGTCGCCTGCTGCGTGCTCGGCGTTTACACGCTGAACAACCGCATGTTCGACGTCTGGGTCATGATCATCTTCGGCTTTGTCGGCTATCTGCTGATCTGTCTGGGCATCGACATGGCGCCGGTCATCCTCGGGCTTCATCCTTGGCCCGCTGATCGAGAAATACATGCGCATGGCACTCATCTCTGCCAACGGCAACTGGGCAGATATGTTTAATCGTCCGGTATCCGTATTCTTTGTAGTGATTGCGATCCTGTTCGTTGTCGTCCCGGTCATCAAAAAGACTGTGACACACGGAAAGGAAAAAGGCATAACCCTGCACCGCATCCGGCGGTGGACGGGCAAAGACCGAACACCGCTGCGGGCAGTCGGAGATGTGATGCAGCAAAGTGGGACCTCCACGCATCACCTCTCCGCTGCCTGTTTTTTATGGAGGTTTCTTCTGATGGATATGACCTATCGCGTAAGCAAAAAAACGCTTATATCGAGCTGCTGGCCGACATGGTCCGCCGCAACGACAGCCGTCCGGTCAAGCTGTTCACGACGTTCCTGCTGACCCTCGGCCAGATGGCGGCGGTCGCCGTGCTCTGCGCGACCCGGCTTGAGGGGCGCGAGCGGGTGTTTGCGATCGTCTGGTCGCTGCTGCTCGCCGGCATTACGCTGCTGCGCCGCAGAACGGTGCGCCAGCGCAAAGGGCACGCTGCAGCGTCTGGAATACGCAGGTCAGCTCCCGGAGGATTACTGGCGCGAGCACAGGCTGCGCACCGCAGGAAACGAGCTGCGCGTCAGCTACGGCGGCCAGCGCCTTTCCTGCCCGCTTCATGCGGTAGGCCGGTAGAGGAGCGCGCAGACGCGCTCTACATCTACTGCGGCGGCACGATCTTCGACATCATTCCGGCTGAGGCGTTCAAAAACGCCGAGGCGATGCAGCGCTTTGCGCGCGACCTCGCGCGGCGGCAGAGCAGGCCGAAAATGCCAGGGGAAAAGACGGACGCCGTTCCGACTGCGGCGGCCGACCTCACCTGGGAGATGGACGAAAAGCAGTTTCTCGACGGGCAGTTCATCGCGTTCCGCACGCTGTACTACCGCTATCGCTTTGTGCCCGGGCGACGTTCATCCGCCTGGCGGCGAGCGTCGCGGCGGTCGTCAATCTGATGGCGAACCGCACGCCGCTGGGCATCGCGGCCTCGGCCGTCGTGCTGCTCGTGGCGAACCTCGAGAACATCTCGATGATCCCGGCGCTCAGCCGCCTGCGCATCCGCCGGGAGCTGGCGCATGGGAGGGCAGCTGCGCGTTCCGCCTCAGCATGCAGCAGGATACGCTCCTGTTCGCGTCGGAGAAATCCGCCGTGACCATTCCGGTCGACAAGATCAATCTGTGCGAGAAGGTCGGAGCGTATTACATCATCACGCGTGGAGCAGCTTCCCGGCGGTCATCCTGCCGGAGAGTGCGGCGCAGTCGCCCGAAACGGCGGCTCTGCTCCGCAGGATCGGAGAGCGCCGCTCTTCCACATAAACCCGATACGTCCCCGCAGAACAGCTGCGGGACAGGAGGAAGATAACAAAATGACAAATGCAATGATTATTGATGCAAAGATAACGTTGCTGTCGCCATAGAACCGATCGCAGCAGGGGAGACCGCGGTGTTTCTCCTGAGCGGCAAGCCGGTGTCCGTTCCGGTCACGGAGGACATCACCATCTACCACAAGTTCGCCATTCGCGACATCGCAGAGGGCGAGCCTGTCGTAAAATACGGCGAGCACATCGGACAGGCAACAGCATTCATTCCGGCCGGTGCGCATGTTCACGTTCACAACGTCGTGAGCATGAAGGAAGACCGGCGCGCGAAAAGAGTAAAAAGGCAGCATGATATGACATTTTACGGCTATCGCCGTCCGGACGGGCGCGTCGGCGTGCGGAACAAGGTACTTATCCTTCCCACGAGCGTGTGCGCCTCGGATACGGCACGCATCATTTCCCAGCAGGTCGAAGGCTCCGTAACCTTCAACAATCAGCAGGGCTGCTCGCAGGTCGCGGTCGACCAGCAGCTTACCATGGATGTCATGGCGGGCTATGCGGCCAACCCGAATATCTACGGCACGGTCCTCGTATCGCTCGGCTGCGAAAACTGCCAGATGGATCTGGTCGCGCAGGCAATCTCCGAGCGCACCTGCAAGCCCATGACGCGCGTGATCATTCAGGAGGCGGGCGGCACGCTCAAGGCCGTCGAGCAGGCGGTCCGCTTTACGCCAAGCAGATGGTCGCCGAGGCGAGTCTGCTCCAGAGAGAGGAATTCCCGATCTCCGAACTGATTGTCGGCACGGAATGCGGCGGCTCCGATCCTACCAGCGGCCTTGCTGCCAACCCCGCCATCGGCGCTATGAGCGATCTGGTGGTGCAGGCAGGTGGTACCAGCATTCTCTCCGAGACCTCCGAGTTCATCGGCGCAGAGCACATTCTGGCGCGCCGTGCGGCGAACAAGCGCGTGCACGACCGCATTTACGAGATCACGACCCGCTTCGAGGAGCATTTCCACGCCGTAGGCGAGGACGTGCGCCAGGGCAACCCGTCGCCCGGCAACAAGGCCGGCGGCATCACTACCCTCCGAGGAAAAAATCGCTCGGCTGCATCCACAAGGGCGGGCCACAGCATCATCAACGAGGTCTATGACTACGGCAAGCAGGTCAAGGCGCGCGAGGGTCTGGTCATCATGGACACCCCCGGGCAATGACCCAGCCTCGGTCGCGGCCATGGCGGCAGGCGGCGCGCAGGTCGTCGTATTCTCGAGCGGCCGCGGCTCGCCGATCGGCAGCCCGATCGTGCCGGTCATCAAGATCACCGGCAACAAGATTACCTTCGCCAATATGGAGGACAACATTGACTTCAACGCCGCGCCGCTCATCTACGGCGAGCGCACGGTAGAAGAGCTCGGTCAGGATCTGCTCGCAATGGTCGTGGAGACCGCGAACGGCCGCCAGACCAAGGCAGAAGCGCTCGGCTACACCGAAACCGCAATCGCGCGTCTGTGCAACTACGTATAACCGCTGGCTTTCTGAAAGGATGATCCCAGAAATGGAAAAGAAAACGGTACGCTGGGGCGTGCTCGGCTGCTCGGGTATCGGCAAGAGCCGTACCATTCCCGGCCTGCTCGCCTGCGAAAACGCTGAAACTGTACGCGATTGCAGGCAGAAACGAAGAAAAACTCAAGGTCTACGCCGAGCCGTTCGCGCCGAAAAAAGCTGTACACCGATTATCAGGCGCTGCTCGACGACGAGAACGTAGACGCAGAGCTCTATCTGCCCCTGCCGAACGGTATCCACATGGAGTGGGTCAAAAAGGCGGCAGCCGCCGGCAAGCACATCCTGTGCGAAAAGCCGATGGCGCTGACCGAGGAGCAGGTGCGCGAGATGTTCGCCGCAGCGAAGAAGCACGGCGTGCTGCTCGAGGAGGCCTATGCCTACCGCCATGCGCAGCTCGTGCAGAAGGTCAAGGAGATCGTGGACAGCGGCGCGATCGGCCGTATCCGTTATCTCGAGAGCAAGCACTCCACCTTCGACACCAACCGCTCGGGCATCCGCTACCAGAAGGGCAACGGCGGCGGCGCGGTCTACGACGTAACCTGTTACAACGTCAGCCTGGCGTCCTATCTGTTCGGAAAGGACCCGGAGGACATGAGCGTTTACTGCGGCTTCGACAAGGAGACCGGTGTAGACGTTTCGGACGCCGTCATGCTGCGCTATGAAGAGGGCGTGACCGCCATGCTGTATGCAGGTCTCGACGCCTACCGCCGCGGCTGCTATTCCATTCTGGGCGAGACCGGACGCATCGACGTGGACCACAAGTTCAATTCGAGCGGCGTCTGCCATATCCGCGTGAGCACGGGCGCTCGTCCGCAGGGAGCGGAGTATGTAGACGAGACCACCACGGAATACACGATCTGGGTCGATGACAACTATAAAAAGGAGATCGAGCTGTTCTCGGATGCTGTGCTGAACGGCTCCGCGCTCACCGTCTCCGAGGAGGAGTCGCTGCGCACCGCGCGTGTGTGCGACGCGATCCGCCGGGCGGGCGGCATCGACTGACGCAGATATACACGTTTTTCACAAGGGAAAGAAGGATATAAATTGCAGAAAAAGAACTATGCTGTTATGGACGGCAACACGGCGGCGGCGTACAGCGCCTATGCGTTCACCGAGGTAGCGGCGATCTACCCGATCACGCCGTCCTCGCCGATGGCGGAAAAGGTCGACGAATGGTCCGCAAAGGGCAAGAAAAAACCTGTTCGGCACGACGGTCGACGTCATTCAGATGCAGTCCGAGGCCGGCGCGGCCGGCACCTGCCACGGCTCGCTGCAGGCGGGCGCACTCACCACGACCTTCACCTCCTCGCAGGGCCTGATGCTGATGATCCCGGCGATGTACGCCATGGGCGGCCAGTTCCTGCCCAGCGTCATGCACATCGCGTCCCGCGTCGTCACGAGCAACCACCACTCGATCTTCGGCGACCACACCGACTTCATGACCTGCCGCACCACCGGCTACGGCATGCTGATGTCTTCCTCGCCTCAGGAGGCGATGGACCTGGCCGCCGTCGCGCATCTGTCCGCCATCAAGGCGCGCTATGCGTTCATGCACTGCTTCGACGGCTTCCGCACCTCGCACGAGATGCAGCGCATCGAGACCCTCGATTATGAGGATCTGCGCGGCCTGGTCGACCAGAAGGCGCTCCAGGAGTTCCGCCGTCAGTCGCTCAACCCGGAGCACCCGACCAACCGCGCAACAACGTAAACCCCGACATCTACTTCCAGTGCAAGGAAGGCGCCAATGTCAAGGCCAATGCCCTGCCCGACACCGTCCAGCACTACATGGATGAGATCAACAAGCTCACCGGCCGTGATTACAAGCTCTTCAACTACTATGGCGCTCCGGACGCTGAGGAAGTCATCGTTGTGATGTGCTCGGCTTCCGAGGCGGTCAAGGAGACCGTTGACTATCTGAACGCGCAGGGCCGCAAGGTCGGCATGGTGCAGATCCACCTGTACCGCCCGTTCTCGGTCAAGCACTTCGCGGCGGCAATCCCGGCTTCTGTCAAGAAGATCGCTGTTCTCGACCGCAGCAAGGAGACCGGTTCGGTCGGCGAGGCCGGTATACCTCGACGTCGTGACCGCCCTCAATCAGGCAGGCCGGAACGACATCACGGTCGTCGGCGGCCGCTACGGCCTGTCCTCCAAGGACACCACCCCGGGCCAGATCGTCGCGGTGTACGACAACCTGGCGAAGGAGGAGCCCAAGAACAACTTCACCATCGGCATCGAGGATGACGTGACCTTCACCTCCCTGGACTACAAGGAGATCGAGCTGCCGCATCCGGGTCAGATCAGCTGCAAGCTGTGGGGTCTCGGCGGCGACGGCACGGTCGGCGCGAACAAGAACGCCATCTCGACCATCGGCTTTGTCGGCGGCAAGTACGCCCAGGCGTATTTCTCCTACGATTCCATGAAGTCCGGCGGTCTGACCCAGAGCCACCTGCGCTTCGGCGACGAGCCGATTCTCAGCACTTATCTGGTCAATTCCGCGGATTTTGTCGCGGTTCACGCCCCGACCTACGTTAAAAGTACGATGTCACCGCAGACCTCTCAAAGGAAGGCGGCACCTTCCTGCTCAACTGCCCGTGGTCGGTCGAGGAGCTTGAGGAGCACCTCCCGGCGAAGATGAAGCGCGACCTCGCGCGCAAGCACGCAAACTTCTACATCATCGACGCGGCAAAGCTCGCGGCGGCCATCGGCCTCGGCAAGCGCACCAACAACATCCTTCAGGGCGCGTTCTTCGCGCTGACCAAGGTCATCCCGATGGACCTCGCGATCGAGGATATGAAGAAGAACAACTATAACTCCTACTTCAAAGAAGGCCGGTCAGAAGATCGTCGACATGAACAACCAGGCGGTCGACCTCGGCGTTCAGGCGTCCGTCAAGGTCGAGATCCCGGCTGCATGGGCGGACGCGACCGACGAGCCGGTTGCAGAGCCGAAGAACATGACCCCGTTCGTCCGCGACATCGTCATGCCGCTCGACAAGCAGCAGGGCGACAAGCTCCCGGTCTCCGTATTCCAGAAGTACGGCGTGCTCGACGGCACGTGGGGAGAACGCCACTTCGGTCTACTCCAAGCGCGGCGTTGCGACCAAGGTTCCGGAAGTGGAACCCCGACGCCTGCATCCAGTGCAACCGCTGCTCGATGTGCTGCCCGCACGCGGCAATCCGTCCCGGTCCTGCTGACCGACGAGGAGAAGGCCGGTGTTCCGGATTCCTTTCGTTACCGCTCCGGCAAAGGGCCCTCGGCAAGGACGCGCCGAAGTACAATTTCCGCATGCAGCTTTCGCCGTATGACTGCCTCGGCTGCGGCGTGTGCCCTGACCGCGTGCCCGGCAAAGGACGCGCGCTGACCTGGGCGCCGTTCGAGGAGATGAAGTCCGAGCAGCCGCTGTTCGACGACGTTGCAATGAACGAAAGCTACCTCAAGAAGGACGTCATCAGCGACAAGAGCGTCAAGAATGTTCAGTTCGCAAAGCCCTACTTCCAGTTCTCCGCTGCCTGCGCAGGCTGCGCCGAGACTACCTATATCAAAAAGCTGCTCAGCCAGCTGTTCGGCGACCGCATGTACGTCGGCAACGCAGCCGGCTGCTCGTCCGCGATCAGCGGCGGCGCCCCCATCCTGCCGTACTGCCGCGACTGCAAGGGGTCACGGCCCGGCGTGGGAGCACTCGCTGTTCGAGGACAACGCAGAGTTCGCGTTCGGCTTCTATCACGCACAGGACGCCATCCGCAAAAGCTGCTCATCCGCATCGAGGCGCTGAAGAACGCGGGCGTTGCGGCTGAGGAAGCAGCAGCGTACCTCGCAGACTGGAACGACCGCGAGAAGTCCCCGCGAAGTTTCCGATGCGCTCATCGCAGCGCTCGAGAAGGCTGAGCAGACCGACGAGGTCGCGTACGTCCTCGACAACCGCGAATTCCTCGCGAAGAAGTCGGTCTGGGCGGTCGGCGGCGACGGCTGGGCCTACGACATCGGCTTCGGCGGCATCGACCATGTCATGGCACAGAATCAGGACGTCAACCTGCTCGTCCTCGACACCGAGGTCTACTCAACACCACCGGCGGCCAGTCCTCCAAGGCGACCCCGACTTCCGCTACCGCAAAGTTCGCGGCATCCGGTAAAAAGGTTGCAAAGAAGGATCTCGGCGCGATCCTGATGCGCAGTACGGGTACGTTTACGTTGCAATTGGGTCGCGATGGGCGCAGACCAGGCGCAGACCTCAGGCGCTGCGCGAGGCCGAGTTCACGACGGCCCGTCCGTCGTCATTCTGCTACCGCCCGTGCAGCGAGCAGCATATCAAAAGCCGGCATGGGCACCTCTCAGGACGAGATGAAGAAGGCAGTCGAGTGCGGCTACTGGCACCTGTACCGCTACGACCCGCGCCGCATCGCGGAGGGCAAGAACCCGTTCCAGCTCGACTCCAAGGAGCCGGACACCGACAAGGTCATGGACTTCTGATGGGCGAGAACCGCTTCGCCTCCCTCCAAGAACAACTTCCGGACAAGGCCGACGCCCTGTACGCGAAGGAGGTCGAGGACGTCAAGGCCCGCTACGAGCGCTACAAAAAGCCGCGGAGGAGTAATCTGTTACAAAAAAGCCCGCAAGCCGTAAAATGTTCTCTCTCTGAAACATTATATCCCCTGTTTATGTCTCGCGCTGTGCGTTCCTGCCGATTTTGCGCAGCGCGGGACGGAACATCAATGTATATCCCTATTCATAGCCTGATTCAATGATAATCTTCCTTTCTGTAAATAATTTTTTCAATGTTTGACGGCTGCGGCTTTCTGTATAAAGCGATGCACTCCTCTGTCATACCGGCAGAGGAGTGTTATCCTGTTCTTGACATATCGCCGTGTTCGTGGTACGGTTGAGGCGGAAAAACAAATCCGAACAAGGAGGAAAAACGATGGATTACAGAAGATTTGGCGACACGCTGCTCCGTCCGCATCGACCGCGGCGAGGAAATGCTCGAGCAGGTCAAGACGGTCGCGCTCAAGGAAAACATTCAGCTTGCGAGCGTGCAGGCGCTCGGTGCGCTCGGCAGCTTTACTGTCGGCGTGTACAAGGTCGATGAGAAGAAGTATTACGCCAATTCGTTCGAGGGCAGCTTTGAAATCGTCTCGCTGACCGGCACGATCGACACGATGGACGGCGAATTTACACCCATCTGCATCTGAGCGCCGGAAACGACAGGGGCGAGGTGTTCGGCGGTCATCTGAACCGTGCGGAGGTCAGCGCGACTTGCGAGATGGTCATCCGTCTGATCGACGGCAGGATCGACCGTCAGGTACGACGATGTGACCGGACTGAACCTGTTTAAGTTCCTGTAAGAGCCTGATATGATAAAAACCTCCCGCTTTTTCGTGAAACGGGAGGTTTTCTGCTGTCTGGATTTTATTTTTCAGCGAGCTCTGCTTTGACTTTCTGAGCGACCTTGCGGTATTCCGGGCAGGCGAGGCCGTATTTGTCGGCCAGACGGACGACCTGATAGATGAGTCCGTCGACCTCGGAGTTTTTTCCGGCTTCAATGTCGCGCTGCATCGAGGTGGATACGGACTCGGCGAGATCGTCGAGAATTTTTCAGATGGGACTGCATGAGCGGCGCGTCCGGCTTGTCATCCAGCTCGATGCCCATCGCGCGCGCAAGCTCGAGGATTTCACCGACGAGGCGGATGAAGCACTCGCGGATTTCGCCCGGCTTCTGCATCGCGCCGGCCTTCACGTGATAATACTGACCGCAGGCCGCCATGGGGGAGACGTGCGAGAATCTTGAGCAGGGTGTCCTTCTCGACAAAGGGGAGTAAAGCGTGTCGATACCGGCGGCGGTGAGGTCGGCGGCGACCTGACAGAGCACCGGATTGTCCGTGCGGTGGTCGGGCGTGCCGAAGATCACGCGGAAGATCGAGCCGTGACGCTGGATCACGCCGGGAGAGGCGAGATTGACGAGATGTAGATGCCCGTCGGTCACGAGCAGACCGGGGAGCTGCGCCTGCATCGTGCGTCCTGTAAAAGCCGTAGATGTTGAGAATGGGGATGACAACGGTTTTTTCACCGAGCCGCGCTGCCCGGATAAAGGGGGATGGTATCGTCGAGCGAATAACCCTTGACGCAGACAAAGATCACATCGGGCGAGGGAGCGCCCTGCGCCTTCGCGGCGAGGAAGCCGTCCATGTCGAGGGCCTTCACCGGAACGGTCCAGGTTTCGCCGTCGCTCTGCTCGAAGCGCAGGCCTTTTTCCTGCATGGCGGCGAGATGCGCACCGCGCGCAATGAGCGTTATCCGCACCGTTTTTGCCAGAAAAGCACCGAGCGGAGCGCCTGTCCCGCCCGCGCCGATGATCATATAGCGAAGAGTCATATTCTTTCCTCCTTGAAGCTCTTTGTGCAATAATTATACCATAAAACGCATGGAAATGCAACGACAGACCGCATATTCGTCGGAGAAAAGTTCGGAAATGATGCACGGAATGCACGGCGGAAAATTCCCGTTCCGCCCTTTTCTTTTTTGCAGCTGCGTGGTAAAATACTATCAGCCGAAAACGGCGGAGGAGGACTTGCTTTTTGAAATGGTTTCAGCATTTGCGCACGGTGCAGCATCACCGGTTTCTGGTCCTGCGGCACTGCTGGCGCGTCGGCCTGTACCGTCAGGGGGGCTCACGCATGACCTGAGCAAATTCAGTCCGGTCGAGTTTGCTGCGGGGGGCACGGTATTATCAGGGAAACCGCAGTCCGAACGAGATCGAGCGGCGCGAAAAGGGATACAGCGCCGCATGGCTGCACCACAAGGGCCGCAACCGTCATCATCTGGAATACTGGATCGACTATGCGGCGGACGGCTCGGGTATGTGCGGCATGAAAATGCCGCTGAAATACGTGCTGGAAATGTTCTGCGACCGCGTGGCCGCAAGCAAGACCTATCGAGGCGCGGCCTACCGCGACAGCGACCCCCCATGACTATTACGCGCGGTCGGTCGATCACTACATCATCCATCCTGAAACCGCGCAAACGCTCGAGTATCTGCTGCGCATCCTGCGCGACGAGGGCGAGGACAGGGCGTTCGCGGAGGCGCGGAGAATGCTCCGGGAGCAAAAGAAAAACAGATGAAAAAGAGCCGTTTTCATGAGGGAAAACGGCCGCAGCTTGCCGAAAACGCCAGCTTTTCGACAACAAAGCCGCCCGGCAGAATCGAATGCCGGGCGGCTGTGTTTTTACTCGATCGGGATGGAAACGCCGCCGATGGTGACGTAAGCGATGTCATCCAGCGGGATGACCGTATCCAACGTGCCCTGACGGGTGCGACGGTCTTGCCGTCATGCGGGTCCATGCTGCCGCCGAAGTCCGAGAAGTCGAGCACGGTGCCGTCGGTTTTAGTGATCAGCAGCTTTGCGGCGTAGGATTCCCATGTGCTGCACACCGGCCGGTTCGCGGCCGCTCTCCTGCGGAATCTCTTCGCCGTTCTCGTCGTACAGCGTGTCGAAACGTCGCCTCGCCGTCCACCGTGTACACCACATGGTAGCCGATTGGCGAGAGACGATGGTATCGACAGCGGCGCTCCGTCCGTTCACATCGATATTTTGACCCGCAGGCAGCTCGACCGCGCTGTTCCCGGCCTCCAGCTGAAACTTGAGGCGCCATGCGCCCTTGGCGATAGTTGTCGGCTCACCGGTTTCGCTGTTCAGCACGCACAGGTCGCCGAGCGTGATCTTAACCGTGCCGCCAGTCTGCACCGCATCGTTGTACGACATGGTTTCGACATACTGGATGGCGTTGTCGCTCGGATTTTCGTCATAGAAGTAGCTGCTGCCGGACGCACCGTCCACGCCGCGTCCGATGGTGCTGTCCGAACGCTTCCAATACAGGTCGTACAGGCCGGTATCCGGGTTTTTCGTGCAGTCGAACGCGCTGCCGTCGTCCTTTTCCAAGGTGTAGGAAATGAGGTAGTTATAGCCATCGAACAGGATCGCGTCCGCGGTGACGGTCACGCCGTTTGAGGTGTCGCTCGCGCCGATGGGACGGCCGATCTGGTCGATGATCTCGGTGTCCGCCGTCCGGGCCGAACACCCCCGGCAAAGGCTTCGCTCGCGGACTTGAGTACGCCGGTTGCGCCTGCTCCGATGCTGAGCACGAGCGCCGCTGCAATGCCGACCGCCGCGATGCGCGGGAAGCGGCGGACACGGCGGGGCGCAGGCTGCTCTGCGCGCTCCATCAGCTGCTCGACCATGCGGTTTTTCGCTTCTTCCGAGAAATGCAGCTCGTCCAGTGCATTTTATACTCTTTGTTATCATTATACTCTGTTCATAAAACTCGCCTCCAAGTGTTTGCCGCAGGCTTTCCGGCCGCGGCTGAGATGGGCGAGACGCGCCTCGCTCCTCGCCGAGCAGGGCGGCGACCTCGCGCACGGAATAGCCTTCGTAGTAGTACAGGTACACTGCTTCGCGGTATTTTTTCGGGCAGCGCCATCACGGCGTCGAGCACGGCGGAGTCGGGCGGCTCGGGAGCGGCGGCCTCCGCGACCGCCTCCAGTCCCACACGCACCGCCGGTGAGCGGCGCGGGAGCGCATCCTTGCAGGCGTTCGCCGCCGTGCGGAGAATCCAGGCCTTTTCGTGCTCGGGCGAGTCAAAGACCATGCCGCCGGTCAGCAGCTTGAGGAAAACGGTCTGACAGATGTCCTCCGCGTCCTGCGTGGATTTCAGATAGGTGTAGGACAGACGCAGGATCATGTCGGAATAGGTCTGCACCAGACGTTCCGCCTCCGTCCTGTCGATTGGTTTCATTTTGGGGTTTCAGCTCCTTTCAGCAACGTTGCTTTCACCTGTAATACGAATGAGGCGCGCGATTTCTGACAGTTATTTTCGTTGACTTTTGATTTTTCGGACGATATAATAACAGTGTAAACGAGTAGCACAACTGCGTAAATCCAGTTTTCGTGCGGCTCGTTTTATTTTTTGTTTTTGAGCGTGCAGCATTCCGCGTAAGTCCAGCTTGACAAAAGCAGCTTATTCGGGGAGCAGCACGCTCTTTTTGTGCAAGAAAAAGGAGGAATTCATAAAAATGACGGGAAAACAACAGAATGAAGGAGATGCCGGTAAACCGGCTGATGATGCGGATGGGGCTGCCGATGATCCTGTCCATGGCGCTGCAGGCGGTATACAACATCGTGGACAGCGCGTTCGTCGGAAAATATGCGCGAGGGAGGCGAGGCGGCGCTCAACGCGATGACGCTGGCCTTTCCGGTGCAGATGCTCATGGTGGCGCTCGCCATCGGAACTGGCGTGGGCGTGAACGCGCTGCTCGCGCGCACGCTCGGGCAGGGAAACCGCGAAAAGGCGGCAAAGGTCGCCGGGAACGGTCTGTTCCTCGGCGCGGTCATTTATCTCATCTGTCTGCTGTTCGGTCTGGCGGGGGCAGGGGCGTATATCGCGTCGCAGACGGCGGACGCGCAGGTCATCGGCATGACGCACGACTACCTGTTCATCTGCTGCACATTCTCGTTCGGCGTTGTCTTTTTCTCGCTGTTCGAGAAGCTGCTTCAGGCAACAGGGCGTTCGCTGTACTCGACCATCGGCCAGATCACGGGCGCGGTCATCAATATCGTGCTCGACCCGGTTATGATCTACGGTCTCGGTCCGGTGCCGGAGCTGGGCGTCAGGGGCGCGGCGTGGGCGACCGTTATCGGTCAGGTCGCGTCAGCGGTGCTGCTTTTCGTACTCCATCTGCCTCTGCCTCAACCGCGAGTTTGACCGCGGCATCCGACAGCTGAAGCCGGAGACCGCAGTCATCCGGGATATTTACACCATCGGCCTGCCGGCGATCATCGCGCAGGCGCTCATGTCGGTCATGGTGTATGCGATGAATCTGATTTTGAAATTCGATGCCGCCGCCCAGACCGCCTACGGCCTGTTCTACAAGGTGCAGCAGTTCGTGCTGTTCCTCGCGTTCGGCCTGCGCGACGCGATCACGCCGATCGTCGCCTACGGCTGCGGCATGGGCAGCCGGAAGCGCGTCGAGGACGGCATCAGATACGGTCTGTTCTACACGGTTGTGCTCATGGCGGCCGGATTTGCGCTGACCGAGCTGTTCCCGGGCGCGTTCGCCTCGCTGTTCAATGCGGGTCAGTCGAGGGCGTATTTTATCGGCGCGATGCGCGTGATCTCGCTCAGCTTTGTGTTCGCCGGTATCAACATAGCGCTTCAGGGCGTTTATCAGGCGCTCGGCGGCGGCATGGAGTCGCTCGTGCTCTCGCTGCTGCGTCAGTTCGTCATCGTCCTGCCGCTCGCGTATGCGTTCTCTCTGGCGGTGCGCAGCGGCTTGACCGGTGTTTCGCTCATCTGGTGGGCGATCCCGATCGCGGAGGCGCTGTCGTGCGCGGCAGGCTGCGTGCTCCTTCAGCGTATCCGGCGGAAAAATCTGGGGTAACACGCACAATGAAAGCTGCGGCGCTTTGCGGAAATTTTATGCTCTGACTTCGTTGCGATTTCGCGGTAATACATCAGGTATTACCGCGAAATCGCGCCTTGTCAGTACGCAGAATTTGCTTGCAAATCGCTTTTGTTCAATTATGCGGTATTACCCTGCTTGACATTTGCGGACAAATGCCTATAATGATTACTAAAGGTAATTATTAAAGATAATTATTTTAGATAATCACTGGAGGGACATACATGACCATTGCGATGATAAAAAATCGCTGCTCGATGCGTGTTATCAGGCCAAGCGCATCCGCGACCTGCTGCCGCCGCTGCCGAAGGGCGTCGCGCCGGCATATATTCACTATCTGGACGTTATCGACCAGCTCGAACGGCAGGGCGTGCGCGTCAGGGTCTCCGACATCGGAGACACGCTCGACATCCGCGCCCGGGCGTGACGCGGACGGTTAAGGAGATGGAGGCAAAGGGCTATCTGCGCAAGACCGCATCCGAGGAGGACGGCCGCGTGACCTACATCACCGCAACCGAAGCGGGAAAGCTGCTCTCGCAGCGGTACAACGAAAGCACTATTTTTCTGCTCGCGCCGCAGCTCGCAGATATTTCGGACGAGGACGCGGCGTGCACCGTCCGCACCATCGAGAGGATGCACTGCGTGATGAGCGAGAGGAGGGGACGCATCGATGAGTAACACAGCAGACTTTACGCAGGGGCAGCATTCTGAAAAAAGCTGTGCCGGTTCATGCTGCCGGTGCTCGGCGCACTGATTCTACAGGCGGCCTACGGCGCGGTCGACCTGCTCGTTGTCGGACGCTTCGGTTCGACCTCGGGTCTGTCGGCGGTCTCGACCGGCAGTCAGGTGCTCAATCTCGTGACATTCGTCGTGACGCAGCTTGCGATGGGCGTTACCGTGCTGATCGCGCGGTATATCGGCGAAAAAAACGCGAAAAGGAGATCGGCGCGGTGCTCGGCGGCGCGGCCGTCGTGTTCACCATTCTCGCAGGCTGTCTGTTCGTGCTGCTCGTGCTGTTCGCACGGCCGATCTCGGTGCTCATGCAGGCACCGCAGGAGGCGCTCGCGCTCACGGCAAGCTATGTGCGCATCTGCGGCTGCGGCATCCTGTTCATCGTTGCATACAACGTGCTCTCGGCGGTGTTCCGCGGTCTGGGGAGACAGCCGTTCGCCGCTGCTGTTCGTGCTCGTGGCCTGCCTGGTCAATGTCGCAGGCGATCTGGTGCTCGTGGCCGGTCTGCATCTGGATGCGGCCGGTGCGGCGCTTCGCGACCGTGCTCGCGCAGGCGGTCAGCGTTGGGTGCGCGCTCGCCATCCTGCGCCGCAAAAAGCTGCCGTTTACGTTCCGAAAGAGCGATATGCGGCTCAATGAGCAGTGCAGACGCTTTCTCGCGATCGGTCTGCCGCTCGCCCTGCAGGAATTTCTGACGCAGCTCTCCTTCCTCGCGCTCTGCGCATTCGTCAACCGTCTGGGGCTTGCGGCCTCGTCCGGCTACGGCGTCGCGAGCAAGATCGTCAGCTTTGTCATGCTCGTGCCGAGTGCACTGATGCAGTCGATGGCGTCGTTCGTTGCGCAGAATATCGGCGCCGGCAACGTGAAGCGTGCGAAAAAGTCCATGTTTGCCGGCATCGCGGTGGGCGTGGCGTTCGGCATCGTGATGTTCGCGCTCGTGCTGCGGAAGGGCGACGTTCTGGCCGGTCTGTTTTCGACCGATGCGGAGGTCGTGCGCAGGGGCTTTGAATATCTGCGCGGCTTCGCGCCTCGAGACCATCGTGACCGCCGTTCTGTTCAGCATGGTCGGCTATTTCAACGGCAGCAATCAGACGCTGTGGGTCATGATACAGGGTCTCATCCAGACGCTGCTCGTCCGGCTTCCCTTGCATATTACATGAGCATCCAGCCGAATGCAAGCCTGACGAAGATCGGCATGTCGGCGCCGGTCGCAACCGTGGTCGGCATTGTGCTGAACATCGGATGCTTTCTCTATCTGAACCGGAGGGATGCAGCAAAAACGAGGCGCGGAATAAACGGCATTTACCGTTCTGCCGGTCTCTGCCCGCTCAAAAAACGCGAAACGCAAAAGCCACCCTCGCGGGTGGCTTGAGACTGTCGAAAAACTATCGTTTTTCCGACAATCTGTGTTTTGACTTCGCAAAAACACGGACGTCCGAAAGTTCCCATGCGGAAACTTTTTTTCCCTCTTAAAGTATCCAAACCGAGGTGCACGCCCCGGTTTGATGCGTTTGCGCAGCAAACGCTTTTTGAAACGCAGCTGCGCGCGGCTGCTGTTTTGGCGTGAAAACAGAGTTTAACGACAGACTGGCCACCCTCGCGAGTGGCTTTTTGCTGTTTTCAGATAATATAGTCATACTCGTCCGGGTTGGTGTGGATGAGGTCGGCGATCGTGATGTTGTCGAGGTAGTCGTTGATGACCTTGTCCAGACCCCTTTCCAGAGCATCAGCGTGCGGCATTCGGATGCGTGCTCGCAGGCCTTGGCGCCCGGCTCCAGACAGGCGACCGGCGCCATCGAGTCCTGGGTCAGCCGCAGGATGCTGCCGACGGTGTATTCCCTCGGGCGAGCGGGTGAGAAGCAATACGTAACTGAACGAAGCACAATGA
>VOFK01000090.1_pt1 | contig 32987 bp, 26 predicted proteins | sample 5384121 | NCBI WGS metagenome assembly VOFK01 (sample SAMN12384730, study PRJNA508395) | human gut metagenome | isolation source: healthy gut J | host: Homo sapiens | reverse complement strand
TCCGGCCATGGATATTACATTGCTAACAATCTTCTTTGTTTCGTTGCTTATGGTCTGGTATTTTTCGGCGGTTGTTTCTAGTTCCTCAATTTCTTTATCAATCGCGGCTTTCTTTAAATCATAAGTTTCTTGAGGTAATTTTCCTTCAAGATAGAAATCAAGCAACTTATCTTCTTTAACCTTTAATTCTGCGAGATTGCGAGTGATATTGCCTTTAAGAGTTGCGTTAAGGCTGGAAGTGTCTGTCAAATCTTTGGTTAGTTTTTGTTTTAAGAGCGTTTGCAAAGTAGGGGATAATGTAATCTTATCAAGAACTTCACGTTTTAATTGTTCGATAATTTTATCTTCTCTAACAATTTTCTGGTGGCAAACTTTATTAGGATGCCCACATCTAAGATATATGTAACGTTGTCCTGTTTTCTTAATTTTTGTTTCGGGTGTAATCAGGCAACCGCATTCTTTGCAATAGATCCAACCTCGGAAAATATAAGGAGTTTTTGCATATTCGGTAACGTTCGTTCGGTTGTGGTTTCCGTTGTTTGTCAAAATAAGCTGAACTTTATCAAATAGTTCTTTAGAAATGAGCGGCTCGTAAATGTGCGGTATAAACTCGCCTTTGATACACATGACGCCATAATAAAAAGGATTGGTTAACAATTCATATACGGTGTTTTTGCTTATAGGCAAACCTTTTCTGCTCTTCATCTTAGAGCAAAGGCCTAGTTTTGTCGCTAATTGCCAGATAGATGTTGTGGTGTGCGAGCCGGTCGCATATTCTTGAAAAAGCGTTTTAATGATTGGCGCGCGAACAGGATCGGTAATTAACGTCGCGTCATTATTGTCATCACGACTATTGAGGTAGCCAATAGGCGCAAAACCTTGCCATTTTCCTAATGAAAAGTTGTATTTCATACTGCGTCTTACATTGGAAGCCAAGGAAATAACATAACTGTTAGCCATTAACACGTTCATTTTCCAGAACAACAAGTCATTGCCGCTTGAATCTTCATGCAGAATAATGTTTTCTTTGATAAAATGCACTTCAATCTTACCAGTTCTTCTAAGTTCGTCAATAGCCGGATTGTCTTGATCGCTTCTTTGAAGTCTGTCCACACAGTTCACAACAATAGCGATTTTATGGTCTTTTTTTCTGATAAAATCCAACATTTCTTTATATTGTTTTCTATCGCCACGTGTTGTGCTTTCCGTAATGGTCAGTTCTTTAATCACATTTAGCTTGTGTTTGAGGCAATAATCGTAAATCAATTCTTTTTGAGCGTCAATGCTTGCGCCTTTTTCTTGCTTCTCACTAGATACACGGGCAAAAATAATCGCTTCAGAGCAAATTTCTTTTGCAATTTTTTGATATTTCTTTCTCATGTTAATACCTCTTTGTTTTTACACTATATTTATTATATGGCTAATGTTAAAGAATGTACGCTAAAAAACGAGCTTCCCAACGGCTTTTTACTGATATTTTGCACTTTTTCAGGAGATTGAGCTATTAAACGGGACTTATGGTCGTTGTTGTGCCTAAGTCAGGTTAAGTGTCTTTTCTTCCAGCACAATGTTAACGGCAATATTGTAAGCCTCGATTAAATTTCTAACCATTTGACACAATTCGCTATCCGTAATTCCAGGATATTGATTTGCAAATTCTTGTTTTATTTTTTCAAAATCAGTCATAATGCGTTTTTATATGCGCTATTCCCTGAAAAATGTAAAACAGATAATCTCAAAAAAATATTATAAAAAACAAGTATATCAGTATGTTAGAAAAACGTCAGGTTATGTGAGGTCTAAAGTTTTTATCTCGTATTCCAGAGCGATAAAAGATGTTAAGTTTTCAATTATGATGTTTTTCCATTTATGAGCGTCAGAACATTCGATTAAACTGTCAAAAGGTGGTCTGATTGTGTAGGTTAACTTTCGGTCATTAAGAACATAATCACGAGCGAGCAAGTTTAACAGTTTCTGTTGTTTTTTAGAAGTGGCGTTGCTCATAATTTCAGATAGGTTGGTTATTATGTCAATGAGCTGATTTACTGTGTCTTTGGTGTCTTTATTGATCATTGCTTGTTTATCCAGATTGTTTTTTATTATTTGTTTTTCGTTAGTGTAATCAGCTATTTTTCTATTATAAATATTTTCCTCTAATTTTCCAGCAAGATAGAAATTAATCAAGTTATCTTCTTGTTTGCTAAGTTCCACTAATTGTTGATTCAATTTGTCGTTAATTAAAGACGCTTCCAAGAGCATTTTATCCAGTTTTTTGTTGATGGACTTTTTTAATGCGGAGATTTTTATTTTTGGAATATGAAATTTGTTAAATATTTCTGTTTCCAGCTGTTTTAACAATATCTTGTCACTAATAGGATGTTGCCCGCATTTATGGAAACATCTCATATAGGTGTATTGTTGTTTGTTTTTTTTAATTTTACAATCAGAAGACATGATATTGCCGCATTTCCCACACGTGATTAAGCCTTTGAAGGCATGATCACAATGAGATTTTTTTGAGGCGTAGTGTGCTCCTTTTTTCGTTTCGCATTTTTGATTTAAGATATTTTGAACTTTATCAAATAAATCTTTATTGATAATCGCACCGTGAATATGTGGTGTTAGTTCGCCTTTTATACACATAATTCCACAATAAAAGGGGTTTCTGAGAATTTCATAAATTGAGTTTCTGGATATCGGTTTGTTATTGCGGACTAAGCCAAGTCGAGTGACGAATTTTAATAGACTTCCAGCAGAATGTAAGCCGGAAGCGTATTCTTGAAACATCTTTTTTATTTTTGGCGCGACTTGGCTATCAATAATAATGGCGGATTTTCCTTGATCGTCTTTAATGTTCAAATAACCAATAGGGGCTTTAGATTGCCATTTACCTTGCGCCCAATTATATTGCATACTGCGTTTAACATTATCAGACAAGCTTAAAACATAACTATTAGCCATTAAAACGCACATATTCCAAAACAAAATATCTATGCCTTTTGAATTTTGATTTAATATTAGGTTTTCTTTCAAAAAATGTATTTCAATCTTGTCTTGCTTGCGTAATTCATCAATAATTGGGACATCAGTAAATGAGCGCAACATACGATCAACACAATTTACAACAATCGCTGTTTTTTCTTGCCTTTTCTTTACAAAACTTAGCATCTCTTTGTATTGTTTTCTATCACCTCGCGTACTGCTTTCGGTAATGATGTATTCTTTAATAATTTTTAGCCCTTTATTTTTGCAGTAATTGTAAATGGTTTCAATTTGTGCTTCTATTGAAGCGCCACGTTCCTGTTTTTCACTAGAAACGCGAGCAAAAATAACTGCGTCATAACAAATATTTGATGTTGATTTATTTAATTTTCTACCCATTTTTACCCTCATAAAAGTTTTAACAGCCTTATTTTGCGGGGTATAAGGATAAAAAGATGTAATTTTATTTTGTTTTCGACGATTTTTTTATTAACTAAGGCTCATCATGGACCATAAGTCAGATTTTGAGTATAAAAAAACCTTTGTTCTCGTTGGAAAACAAAGGTGAGGGTGCTTGAAATGAGATATTATCTAGTGTTTATCTCGATTTTGCCGGAATATTGTTTTGGATTTTGCCAGATGAAGCTCTGTATAATCATCTAAAATGACTTGTCTAATGGATAATAAATTCACAAAGCGAGGTAAACTATCCTTGCTTGCAAAGACAAGAGCTGTCCTTTTACCGTTGTTTGTACCTTCTCTTGCGGCAAATTCCATAGCGTCATTCATCATTTGATAAAGTTTTTCTTCATCATCAGACTGCTCAATAAATAGGTTTACAATCGGCAATCGCTTTTCTTTGCAATATTTCATTACGGCAATATATTGCTCGGTCGTGTTTTCTCCCGTAGCCATAAATACGGCTTGTTGGGCTTGTTTTTGCTTGATTTCATTGAAACTTTTCATAATAGAAATTCCTAATAATTGTTAAATTTAACATTTGTTAGAACTACTTTATTAATTGATATTACTTGGCTTTTTCTTGGATATAAGATATTCTTTTGCTTGATTTTTGACTGGTTTAAGGTAAAATTTGTAAAAATTTATAATAAAATAGAGAGTTTGAAATGCCTATATTGAACTGGTTGGGGCGAGATGAAGCCTTAAAGACAGCACAAAAAACGCCGTATCGCTTGTTGGAAGAAGTTCCAGAGCTTGGTTATGGCGATAAAAATACTGAAAATATGATTGTGCAAGGTGATAATCTTGAAGCTTTAAAAGCTTTGCTGCCATTTTATGCCGGACAAGTTAAGTGTATCTATATAGATCCTCCTTATAATACAGGAAAAGCTTTTGATCACTATGATGACAATTTAGAGCATTCTACATGGCTATCTTTTATGCAGCCAAGACTTGAAACTTTAAAAGAATTTTTAAGAGAAGATGGTTTTTTCTGTTGTCAAATAGATGATGCAGAGGGACAATATTTAAGAGTATTATTGGATGAAGTTTTTGGTAGAGATAATTATTTAACAACATTCTATATTCAGGTTCGTTATCCTAATAAAACATTAGCAGAAGATAGTGATTATCAAAAAGTTATTGAGCAATGTCATATATATGCAAAATCTAAAATTAAAGCAAAAGTAAACAGACCTATTTCAGAATATAGTTTAGATAAATTTAAATATGAAATTGTTGAATTATCTCAAGGACAAACGGTTACTCTAGGAAATAAAAAGGTAGAGATATTTAAATCAAATCAATATCTAATAAAAGAAATATCACCATCTATAGATGGGTTAAAGGAAACATGGGCTACAGGGTCTTTAACTCGAGTGCGAGCTAGTGCCGGTGAATTTTTTGAGTTGCATTTAGCTAGTAGAAAGGCCGAGGATGGTTTAGGTTGTTTGTATAAAGTATATGGCATTGGAGAAGATGGTTTAGGTTATAGGTATATAAGTGGTCCAAAAAAAATAACGGCCAATAAAGGAAAATTTTATTCTGGTATTCCGCTAGAAAGAAAAGAAGAACTTAAAAATGGTAAAAGTTATAAAATGCTGCCAGTGACTAATTTTTATGATTTTGCGGGTAGTTTTGGAAATTGTAGATTAGAAGGTAATGCAGATTTTAAAGGTGGTAAAAAACCCGAAAGGTTGTTGGAGCTTTTAATTAATTATTTTACAAATCCAAAAGATTTAGTTATGGATGTTTTCTTGGGGTCTGGCACAACAGCGGCCGTTGCACAGAAAATGGGACGTTGTTATATTGGCATAGAAAAGGGTGAACATGCCAAAACCCATTGTGTGCCGAGACTAAAAGCTGTTGTTGATGGTGAACAAGGTGGAATTTCAAAATCTGTAAATTGGCAAGGTGGTGGAGGTTTTCGTTTTTACAAACTAGGAGAACAAGTTTTTGATGCCGAAGGGCATATCAATGAGGGTATCAGCTTTGAAAATCTATCAGCTCACGTCTGGTTTACGGAAACAAAGATGCCATTTAATAAACCAACGGAAAAATCAACATTTTTAGGATTTAATGATAAAGTGGCTTATGCTCTGTTATATAATGGAATCCTAAGAGATAAGCAAGTTGATGGTGGAAATGTGTTAACAAATAAAACTTTGCAAGTAATTTTAGATGATATGAAACATCAACCATATGATAAGCTGATAATCTATGGAGAAAGCTCTCGTATTAGTCAACCTCGCTTAAAATCGCTTAATATAGAATTCAAACAAACCCCTTATGATATCAAAGCGAGGTAGATATGGGAATTATACAAGAGTTACAAAAGGATTTGCTAAATAATCAAATTAAATTGTCAGACATTTTAATCAAAGCAAAGATTCCCGCGACAAAGTTGAATTTATTGGAATTTAAAAATTGGCTAGATGAAGAGATACAAGGCTATGAAGCTACAGATTTACATCCTCAGTATAGGCATATAAAAGGTATTTGTAGATATTGGGATACTTTTTCAGGTTGGCAAAATATGAAGTTTCATTCTTCGCAAGCTGAAAGTGATTTGAGTCATGTTTTGTATTCAAAAAGTGTTTTTGAAATAGAAGATTTATTAATGACAACTCCATATATGGAATATCAGACACCTATATCACCTGCATTAATTCAGCAATATAATCTTAATAGACTATACAATGTGGTAATTTTTATACAAAGAAGGTCTTTGTCTAATATTTTGAATGGAGTGAGGGGCAAGCTAATGGAATATATTACAAAATTAGATGATGTAGGAATTGAAGGTAATAATAGTAATTTTACAAAAGATGAAAAAGATAAAGCTCAGACAATAATAAATCAGACTATAAATATGTCTGGTGGTAATTTCATGAATCAAGTAACTTCTGGAAATACTACCCAGACCGTAAATAATGGTTTGGATATTCAACAGATACAAGAGGTTTGTAATTTAATATTGGCTAATATAAATAAATTTGGGTTAGAGCAAGCAAAAATATTGTTATTAGAAGCAGAATTACAGAATCTAAATACTCAAATTAATAATAAACCTCAAAATTATTCACTAATACAGCAAAGTTTGCAATCCATGCGGAACATTATGGAAGGGGCAATAGGAAGTGCTTTAGGGCAAGGTATTTTGCATACATTGAAACTTTTGGGATGTTAGAAAGATTAGAAAAATAAAACTGCTTTACACGGGGTGACTATAATGGCTGAGAAAATATTATTTCATTTTGATACAGAAAAAAATTATTTACCTGTGAATGACTTTATTATTACAGCTACAAGTTTACAAAAAGTCAGTAATGAATTAGTCCATAAGTGTTTTACTAATGCTCAGTATGAATTGTCCGTGTGTGCGGCAGAAGATGGTTCTTTTAAAAGATTGGTTTATTGGTGTTTTGATGGGGGAATTCTTGTCGGGGGTGCTAGCGATTACGTTGGTGGTTTTATTAAAGGTGTTACCGGTAAAAGTCCAACAGAATATGGTGAGAATCATGGTACATTGATAAAAGATATGATTGTTGGTTTTTATTCTCAAAGCACAGAGCGGTTAAAAGTTCCTCAAGAAATGAATTTAGATATAGCAATTAAAGCTAAAAGTGATTTTTACACAATGTGTAGTAAAAACACAGATATTAAAGGAATCGGCTTTACAAATAATAATAATTTTATAATTAAGCGTTCTGATTTTCCCCGTTATATTTCGCAAGATATTATTAGAGAGATTCCCGATACATTAGTGTTGCAAGAGCTAACTATTTATAAACCAGTTAATATTCCATCGGATAATCAATGGTCGTTTAAGGATAATAAGACTAAACAAAATTTAAATGCTCATATTATAGATGAAGAATTTAAAAATAACTTTCTCCTTGGAAGATATCCGCTAAAGTCGACGAAAAACAACGATGTTATAGTTGCTTTGGTTCGTTATGAAAGGCAAATGATAAATGGAGAAGAAAAAATAATAGGTAAAAAATTGATACAGTTTTTAAATTTAATGATATTTCAATAAAATCAATACCTGAAAAATGGCTATTTAATTTACCAAGAATTAGTATTAGTCAGGAGGACGATTGTGAATTGGATTTATTTAGTATAAGGTAAAATAATATGCAACTAAAACAATATCAGATTAACACACTTAATGTTTTACAGAAGTTTTTTGAAACTGCGCGTATTTGTGGCGCAAAAGGTGCTTTTGAACGTATAACAAACGAGCCTGAGATTAAAAAACGTTTAGCAAAATTAGCATCTGATTATATTGTTTGGGATAGTATTCCTTATACACCACGTGTTTGTTTAAAAGTTCCAACAGGCGGTGGAAAGACAATTTTAGCAGCACATTCTATCAAAATTGTAGCAGATACTTGGTTGGAAAAAGATTTTTCTTTGGTGTTATGGTTTTGTCCTTCTGATACCATTCGCAAACAAACATCCGAAGCTTTGAAAAATCCCCGTCATCCATATCGCGAAGCATTAGATGAACAGTTTAATGGAAAAGTAAAAGTATTTGATATTGATGAAAATTTAATATCCGTCCTTCAGATATTGAGCAAAATGTATGTATAGTTGTTTCAACAATTCAATCTTTCAGTAAAAAAGATACCACGAAATATAATGTTTATAAGCATAATGAAAATTTAGAGCCACATTTTTCGCATATAACGGTAACTGAAGACATGGAAAAAGACGAAAATGGTATGACTAAGTTTTCGTTTGCAAATTTATTGTACCACCACCGCCCAATTATGATTATTGATGAAGCTCATAATGCGGTTACTAATCTAAGTGCAGAAATGCAAGGTCGTATAAATCCATCTGCTATTTTAGAATTTACTGCAACACCAAGATTAAAAAATAATACATTATATAATGTTAGGGCAACAGAGCTTAAAGAAGAAGAAATGATTAAACTTCCTATTGTTTTGACAGAACATAATAATTGGGAATTGGCTATTACAGAGGCTATTGCTAAACGAGATGAACTTGAAAAGGCCTCTGAACATGAAAATGACTATGTGCGCCCGATTTTGTTATTTCAAGCACAAGATAAAGACGGAACAACTAATGTCGAAGTATTGAAAAAACATCTTATTGATGTTCACGGTATTTCAGAAAATGAAATAGCAATAGCAACAGGAGAACAAAAAGAACTCGATGGTATTAATGTATTTGATGCCAACTGCCCAATTAGATATATCATTACCGTTCAAGCATTAAAAGAAGGTTGGGATTGTTCGTTTGCATACGTTTTATGTTCGTTGGCGAATGTTCATAGTGATACAGCAGTGGAACAGTTGCTTGGTCGTGTTATGCGTATGCCATATGCTCAAAATCGTAAAATATCAGCATTAAATAAAGCATATGCTTATGTTTTATCATCAAAGTTTGGTGCTTCAACAGAGTGTATTGTTAAAAAGCTTGAAGATAAAGGTTTTTCAGATGAAGAGGCTTTATCCGTTGTTGAACAAAAACCTTGTGATTTTGGATTATTTGGTATTAAAGCTCCTAATAAAGTATTACTAAATTCCGAAACAATTATTCCAGCAAAACAACTACCGACTTCTATAACAATACAAAAAGAAAGTGACGGCAATCATTGTCTTTGCTTTACAGAGCAGACAACTAGAGAAGATATTGAACAAATTAAGCCATATCTTGATGAAAATAAGGTATTTGAATTAGAAACCAAAATTGCAAATTATAAAATAGCAATGAATGAAGATTGTCCTGCTAAAAAAGGAGAAAAATTTGTAGCTCCTCGTATGATGGTTGAAATTCAAGGAAATTTAGAATTTGCGGATAGTGATATTGTTTTTGAAGACTTTGATTGGAACTTAGAAGAATATGCCTCGTATAAACTAGAAGCTAATGAATTTAAGATAGAAAGACAGGGCAATGGCTTTATGATTGATCTTGATAGCAATAGCTTAAAGTATTCTATTGCGGGTGAAGATCAGTTAGCAATATCTTTTGTTGATACAACGCATTGGACGGAAGCTAATTTAATCAGATGGTTAGATAGTCAGTTAAGAAATTCATACTTTTCTCAAGGTGTGATGATTGCTTGGCTCACCAAAGTTGTTGGGTATTTAATGCAAAACAGAGGAATTAGCATATCCGAATTAATGATTGCAAAATACGCGTTAGCAAATAAATTAAAAGCAAGAATAGATGACGCATTTAAAAAGGCTAAAACGACTTCGTTTCAACAATCATTTTTAGAGCCACAAGCTCGTATTGAACTTGATTTTGATAATGGTTTTGAATTTTTTAATAATATGTATGATGGGGAAATCTATTACCGCGGACGTTATAAATTTTCAAAACATTATTTAGGGTCTAACCGAATTCCACAAATAGATGGCGGACAAGATGGAGAAGAATTTCAATGTGCAAAGGCGTTAGATAGCAACAAAAATGTTAAGTTTTGGCTTAGAAACGTTGCGAAACACCGGAATTCTTTTTGGTTGCCGACATCAACAGATAAGTTTTATCCAGATTTTATTGCTCTGCTTAATGATGGGCGTGTTTTGGTGGTTGAATATAAAGGTGCACATATTATTGATAATGCAGATACCAGAGAGAAAAATATCATAGGTAAACTATGGGAAAGCAAATCAAAAGGTAAAGGTTTATTCTTAATGGCTCAGAAAAGTAAAAACGGATTAAATATTGATGAGCAAATAGCTACTTTAATTGAAAAATAGCTATATTAAGCACGTTATGTACGTAGTAAAGAATAACTTAATCCCCTTAATGTGCCGAAGTTACATTAATTGGCGATAAATTGTTGCCAATAGGCTTGTTGTTTAATGAAAAATTGTTCAGAACAATAGATATCCACGGGTAAACCCGTGGTTCTTTAGAAAGGCACCTAAATGGTGCCTTTCTTTACAGCTCCAGTCGGAGCTGACCTAAATCCCGTTGTCCTTGATGTTTAACATAATTCTTTATTACTTCTTCATTTGCTCCAACGCTACTAACGAAGTATCCCGTTGACCAAACTATATTTTCTTTGAAATATACTCGAGATAACCATTTATATCGCTTTCTTAACGCCGAAGCAGATTGGCTTTTCATCTGTGCCATTACGTCTGAAATACTATATTTGGGAGGTATTACCATGACAAAATGTATATGGTCTTTATCAAAGCCTATCTCTTCTAACTCTACCCCGGGGATACTTCGTATTAGCTTTGGAAATAATTTTCTTAAATAATCAACGACACCGGAATTTAGGATACGTCGGCGATATTTTGTTACCCACACTATGTGGTAACTCAAACAATATATTCCATGTGAACTTTCTACGAATCTCATAGAGACAGTATATCGCCGACTTTTTATTCATCCACCACTAAAGTGGTGGTTTTATACAAGGATGCAATAAATAACCTATGTTCATCAACGACCATAGGTTAAAAAGTTTCTTTTAAATGCAAGGGATTAGTCCCATCGTAGCAAAATGTCATCAAAAAAATGAATTTAGGGGACTCGCGAAGTCCCAAATACACTGCATAATATATATAGTTAATGAGTAAAACAACTATTTTAGATAAGGAAACAATGTGGTATATACAAATTGATGACACGATTTTACCAACTCCCTATCAATATTTCAGTGATTGTCTGGCTGAGTGTAAGAGAATTCAGAGAGAAATGGTCGCTGTGTTTGTTAACCCAGTGAAACTTTAATTGAAAAGGAAATTTGCGATGTTGAAGAATTTTAAGAATTGGCTTTTGGAAAATAAATATTCAGAGTTAACAAGTGCGGATTATATGGGACGTATTGAAAGATTGTGCCGCAAAGAAGGTTATACTTTGGCGCATTTGATTGAAAATATCGCGTCTATCCTGCCAGAATATGAAACAGCCGGCGAAAAATCAAGTTATGGCAAACGCTCTCATACATCAGTTCGCCAGGCATTAAGAAAATTCAAAATGTTTCTGGCGTCTGAAAAATTAGCCTAAGAGATATGATATGACAGATATTAAAACATTGAATGACAATCTTCGGAAACATCTGATTGGTGGTAAAATTGTATTAACACAGGGTATAGAAGCAAAAACTTATGAAGAAATTGCTGAAATTATGCTAAAAATTCGCCATTTTGATAATTTTACACCTGATAACGATCCTTATGGTGAACACGACTTCGGAAGTTTTGATTATCATGGTGAAAAAATCTTTTGGAAAATTGATTATTACGACAAGAATTATCAATATTTATCAGAAAATCCAAGTAATCCAGAAATCACAAACCGAGTTATGACTGTCATGCTTGCAGAAGAATATTAAATCAGACTCATTTTTTGACCCGTGGATAATGATTTTACTTTTGATATAGGTTTATTATATTCAAAAAATAATGTGTACCACGGGTCAAATTTTAAGATATAGAATTTGTCATTATATTCCTATTCTATTGTTTTAAATAAGTTGATTGAATAAATTCCTTCAATTCCATGCTACTTGTATAATATCTATAGCCATATTTACTAACAATAGCTTGTGTTTCTGCTGTTTCATTTATTAGTAAAGCTACTGGTTCGCTTAATCCATTTTGAATACCACTTGGCCAAGCTAAATCAATGATAGCTTCCACGTCTCCGGTATCTGGATTGAACAATTCAAAATTAGCATTTCCTTCATATAAACCTTGCTCATGCATCCAATTAGACATTTCTTCAATTTTTAAGTCTTCATTCGAAATTTCTGTATCTGTGTTGAATTTTTTGGTAGAGAAAGATTGAACGTCTTCTTCTGCTAACTTTCCTTGATACAAGGAATTCAATAAATTATTGGCAGCTTCAGCTAAAAGAATTCTTCTTTGAGCTAAAAATTGTTCATAGTTCTCTATTACCCATAATTTTGTGTCCATTGGTATCCAGTGTGATTCTATAGAGCCAGGGCATTTTTTTTGATATTGAGGTAAATATTCTTCTGGATATCGATTCGAAATTTCAAGATTTGTATCTTTTGTAAGAAAAGCATAATTGGCTAGTGAATTTACGATGGATTTTGACTTTCCTGCCTTATAGAGTACATCTTTAGGAAATATATGATGCACATCTAATGTTGAGTTCTTACCTAATAAATTATTTCTTAATTCAATATTACTACTCCAATCTCGAGAATGATTGGTTCTTGTTAATAAGTATAGTAAAGGATAAAAACGGGCTCCAATGCTCCAACCCCAGAAATCTTCTGGACGAATAGTTAAATCTCCTCGGGAAAGTTTTAATAGATTTAATAAACCGTCTATTCCAAGTCCATCTGCAATACAGTTTAAATCTCTTGCTAATACACTTTCTGTAGAGCCGGCATATCTCCCAAGCAAAAAAGAATGTACATACCAATAAAGTAATTTATCCCACTCTTTGCTATCAGATAGTTTCCATTTCTTATAACGAAGATACCCAATCATCGTAACTATAGCAAAAACACCACCTAAAACCCTAGAGTGATCTAGTCCCAATCTTGTTCCAATATGGTCAAGACAAGTTCCAATCATTTTGTCAACATGAGGAAGGGATTCTTTAACTTCACTAATTTTGATTTTACTTAAAACATTAAAGTATGGCTGTCCAGTCATGTAAACAGTTAAACAACGTAAAAGCCAGTCCATTGAAAACTCGTAACCCGAATTACGGTATCTTTCCAAAATTTTTTTCATATGTTCACGAGCTTCGGGCCATTCGCTACAGATTTTAGCAAGAGCTAAATCGCCTTTACTAAGTTTTGTTCCTCCACTATTAACTTGATTGAAAATTTCAACAACAACATCTATTGTTTTATCTGGTCCTGAAACAATTTCAACATGAAGCTCTCTATCTTTGATATTCGCTAGTTTTTGCAGTTTAGGCATACATTTATTTGTAAAAGTATCTTGATCATCTATTTCCATGATTGATTTCTTTTCCGAAACACAAGTCCATGCATCTTTTTGCATTACATCTGTTACATCAAACCAAAATGGATTGTTTTGCATTTTCGCTGGAGTATAAAATTCGAAAGTTTCTTCTTCGGCATTGAAATAAAGTCCAGTGAAAGAATTAGTGTTTCCTTCAAAAAACTTAGGTGGTGTCCCCCTTATTATTCCATATAAACTTGTAATTCTTTGTTGCCCATCCAAAATCATATTAACATTTCCTGGAACTAATTTACCATCTCCTCGAGCAATTGAAGGATCAGTAACAGTATTCCATACCAACAATATACCAATTGGATACCCATTATATAAGGAAATCATTAACTTTTTAACTTGATCTCTATTCCAAACATATCCTCGTTGAAATACTGGTATTGCGTAATTACCAGAATCAATAAGCCCAAGAATATTTGCTATATTAGTCATAATTTAATCTCCAAATGTTTTTATGATATAAAAACATGAAAAAAGTTTATCATGTTAAAAAGATATGTCTCTTCTTATTTATATTGCATATCTATTTAGATGCTAATAATTAATAGTTTTCTTAACAAAACGAGCAAAATTAACTTTATTTCCATCTCTACAAGTTAAATTATTAGGCATTATTGTTATATTAGGTCTAGGATCATAACCATGACTTTTTTTGACAATAAAATCATTGTTATTAAATGTATTTGCAGGAATATGTAAAAGTGTGAGTACCTTTTTGTGTTGATCATTTAATATAAAAGTCCAATCATTTTTTAATACATCATAGCTAGGATTTGCCCAATAACAAGCACCTGTATTGTTTATACTAGCAAAAGTACAATAATTACTAATATCAAAACCTTGTTTATTAAACATCTTAATTGCAGTTTCTTTATTCATATCATTTTTTATAGATATTTCGTCACCTAAATTTGTATTGGTAGGTTCATAATTTATGGCATTCTCATTCGAAATTTTATTATAAAAATCTTCAACTAGTTCTTTTACTTCATCTAGTATATATAAATTTTTGTAACGATCTTTCTCAAAAATTTGTCCTTGAGTACCGGTAGAATTTGATAATTGAGAAATATACATAGGGAAATTTTTGATATTTTTTGCATTGCATCTTTCTTCTAAGATGGTTTTATTTATGACATCTGAATCTTTTTTACATTCAAAGTAAGTGGAAATTATTATTTTATACTTACTAGATTTACTTAACCAGTTTTGTAAGTTCTTCTCAACTTTATAATAATTATCACTATGTATAGGCTTTTTAGTATCTCTTTGAATAGGGAGATTATTACCTTCATCTGGGGCTGGTATAACAGGAGGTTCCCCTTTTGAGGCCTCAAGGTAGTTATGCATTAGAAGATTTATTGCAAATGAAGGATCTGAACAACCAATATGCTTTAAAACATTATCTAATAGTTTTTTATCTATATTAACTTTAATTTTATTATCATCAAACATTGTAACACTTTCAAAAAATTATAAAATTCATATAATTAAGTGTTACCGATTAAATGTGCTTTTACAAGCATAAAATTTAATTATACTATGAATATTATATGTTTAACTTAGAGCCATTGATGTAACTAAGTTATTTTAGCATATGTTTTCAGGTTAATGGATAAGGCAATGTATTTTTGTATATTGCCTTATTTTTTATGTTTTTTATTTAATTTTAATAACCATTTGCAGATAAAATAAGTTTATTTTTATTTACCGTTTATTTCATATAGTTTTGCCCATGAAACATTTATATTAAACCCTAAATACCTTTACAAAAGGGACTTGTATATGAAAAATATATCCATACCTTTATATAAAAAACAAATATGAAACTAAAATTTTAATGAAATATAGAAAATAAAGATAAAGTTATCTTTTAACTAAAAATTTTATACTGAAAACAAAATTTAAATACAGTAAATAAGGAATAAAGATGTGATATTCATATCTTTGTTTTTAAATTTATCATTTTTTATTTTAATATTTTTCTCATTAAATGATTTTATATCTGAATTTGTTATTTTATCTTTTTATAATTTTATTTTTTAATTTTTGAATCTCTGAATCTTTTAATTCTTATATCATTATATCTTTATATTTATATATAGGAAACAAAAGGTATTCAAAAGGTTTTTATTTTATTTTCGCAAAAAGATTTAGTAGAAAAATATTATTTCTTACTTCTATAAAATGTAACAAACGGTTTGTATTTTACATAATAGAAAAAGGAATAACAAATGCCTACTATAGAAAAATGTTCGGAATATAACGTCAGAATAATGAAAACACCTGATTTTAAAGCTAAAACACATGGTTATAATTTTTCATATCCGGTTATGAACTCAATCGATATATGTAATTTATTTATATCGGGTGGAGAAACAGAAGTGTCTATGAATGGGCAGGCAAAATCTAAATGGTCTTTTGATATAGAAACTTCAACATTAACAATATCCCTGAAAAATAAAGAACAAAAATATATTATAGATAATCCGGAGGAACTTGGGAAAGCTATGATTGATTATTTTGAAAAGAACCAAAGTGAGATCATGCAAAAAACTCTTGAAACAAATATGAAGAAAAGTAACGCTAAAGAAGGTAATAAAAACGCGCAAAAAGCTAAAGAGGTAAATTGTAATAGTGCTAATCCTTCTCAAAATTTTTGCACTTTAGATGAATTTGACGGCACAGACGAAGAATATTTTGCTTGGATAAAAAAGGAAGGGTTATGGGATAAACTAACTCCCAAAGATAAAGAATATGGATTTGAAAGTGGATATTGGTAATTTTAATTCATTTACCTGAACAGTATAAAAAGGACCGCATTATACAAATAACGCAGTCCTTTATCTGTGTTTACTATTATCTTACTCTTTATTTATATTATTCGCTAAAGGCAGAGTAGTCATAAGACGAGAAACATGCAACGGGGCAAAACATTCTCCAATAACCTCTCTGATTAAGCGATCATTATCTTTAGCCCATGAGGGAACGGGATAATCATCAGGAAGGCCGCAAACTCTAAACAACTCCAAAATAGAAAGAGGTCTGCAATCCGAATACGTGCTATCGGATAAAGGACGTCCTGGGTGAATTGTAATCATGCCACTAATTGAGCCACTTCCGGTTGTTATTGTGTTGCAAGGTTTATTCCAATCAAGCCTACTGAAACTTGATTTAAATCTTGCTCCACTTTCTGTGCCGTCAACGTTAACAGGTCTGAATTCCTTAGCGTTATCCCAAGCGGAATGAGCTGTCGGCGTGTGTTTAATAGAATTAATTTGACATTCTGGAATAGGTAAGGCGTAATGGAATGGTCTTGTTTCATCTCTTTCGCCAGGCTCTAAGGACGGTAAATCTCCAATTGCTTCAAACAGAGGTTTTCTGAATTTATCTTTCTTAGGGAACTTCCATACGCCAAGATTTTCCTTTGCCGCCAATATTAAAGCTCTTTGTCTGTCTTGAGCCGTGCCATAATCAGCCGCGCTAAACACGCCAATATTGACAATATAACCAAGTTTTTCGAGTTCTGTTTTTATATATTCACCAACAGTTTTACTTTGAAGCAAGTCGTCGATTTGTTTAGGTTGAGACGCTAAGAAATCAGGAACATTTTCAATAAGAATGTAATCATTGCAATCATTAACACGGCGGGCAAATTCAAGAGTGGTTTCAAACAGTATCGTCCTTTTATCAGTTTGTTTACTCTTGGCGTTATTAGCTCTTGAAAAGGATTGACATGGAGGAGATGCCAAAATCATTCTTGAGGATTTGGCTTTATGAAGTCTTACTAGCTCTTCAAATACGGCAGGATCGGTAATATCTCCTTGTATCATAACACTATCAATATCTATATTTTTATATACTTCTTCGTGCCATAGGGCTCTCTCTTTTAAATATTCATTGCTTACAGCGCATTTGATATTTTGTTCATGCAGATAATAAGTTCCAATCCCCACATTTGCAAAAAGGGATGTGTAATATAAAGGTTGCTCTAAAGAGAGTTTTTTATCTTCATCTTCTATAATAGGCGTGTAGTCAAATTTCCCTGTTTATCTTTAGCTATCTTAGGTAGTTTGGATAAAGCCAAAGCTCGTGTAGGAATTTCACCACTTTCTAAAGCGTCTTTAATAGCTTCATCAATGCTTTCTCTCGTTAGTCTTTCTATGTCTCTAGCTTGACGACGGCTTAGTTTGTAATCTTTTGCGATAATCTCTTTTTTAGATTTAAGTTTATTATTGAAATTACGTTTTAAGTCGTTGCGCAATCCTCTTTGGGGTTTAATACTTCTTAAGTTTTCAGCCAGTCTTAATTGAGCTTCTAGTAATAAAACTGCATGTGCTTGCGTTGATTTTAAGGCGTAGCTATACTTTTTAGGATTCATGGTTAATCCTTTTAACAGTTTTGTTTCCGCCACTAATACTTTATCTGCAAAGACGATATATGACGGTAATGCTTGAGGATCAGTTGGAAGAGTGGGGAACTTGTTGTCATTGGCGGACACAAGTTCTTTTGATTGTTCAATAGTGTATTCAACATCAATAATTTTTCAGAAATAGCAGGCAGATTAAAATCTTCCGGCGTGCCATAAACTTGAGTTTCATTGTTAGTGAGGTCGTTTGTTTCTAAAATTGCGTTGGTAGTCATATTATATTCCTTTCAAAATGTCCTTGCGAACCATTCGCTCGGTACATTTTCTTTATAATATCACTATCTATTAAAGTCGCCGTGACACGTCATGTCACAACATGACATTTGTAGACAAAATATAGATTTCCGTCCAAACTACTTAGTTAAAATTTTGCTTTATAGAGTTAAGAATAATCGCTAGGCTACTCAAAAAAATATAGATGAAATGAGTAGTAATGAGCTTCGAAACGAGCCAAAATAGCGGATTCGCACCGAATGAAGCACCTTCATCCTTAAGGGAGAGGGTTCAAAAGATTTTGGCCGCAAAATTAACATCTCGGCAAATAGAAGAAGGTTTTCTTTATACTAAAGAGCTGATGCTTGTGCTAGGATGTTCAGAAAGAACGCTCATCCGGTGGCGGAAACTTCGGAAGCAGGGAGATAAAACGGTGGGAATTCCTTGTTACAATACGGTGGGAACGTATAAATATTATCTTGATGATATTTACCAGTATTTCATCGCTCATATAAATTAAGAGGTCTGCAAAATGAGAAACGCGGACCTTTTTTGTACCTGCTAAAAATTATTAAGTATAATAAACTAGCTACTTGTGTTCATTGATGTCCCTATGTCGAGGGAGTATATAAGAAGTATCTACTGAAAACAGCCTGTTTTACTTTTCCCTTCGCACATAAAGGCCTTTGTAAAATAAGTTTTTTATAAGGACTCTATACGATTCCATAATTATTTCTCCCGATAGGTGGATCATACGGTAGTGCTACGGGGCGATAGAGAAGAAAAAGCATTGAGGAAGACTATTGTATAACGATCCTAAGATAAAGCAAAGAGGCAGAGAAATTAATCTTTGCCCCTTCACCAACTGTTCTATGACAGTTTTTTACTCCGAAAAGTATATTGTCGTAATTTTTCTATAAATAGAGCACTAAAAACAAGCCTTGTGCGTAACTTGGATTATGTTTATTTTAGAATAAATTGATTAAAAAATAAAGGATACAAAAATTTTAGTCTAAATAGCAAAATGACTGAGGGGCTGTAAATTTTGGAAAAATTGAATGAGGATCCAATGGTTCTTCATATTTTATAACTTTATCAATTTCAATGGCATAGGCTTCAGTTTTATTCTTAAAATAATCAAAAAAGAATTTTTTTGATATTCCTGAATGCTGTTTTGTTTCGTTCCAAATTATCTCAGGACTATCAATATGAATTTTTTTAAATTTAAATTCACCAACTATTTTACCAACGGGCATTGTTGAGTATATAACAACGGAGCTTATATCTTCGTTTCTAAATGTCGCCTTACGATATTCGTAAAGTTTTTCACCAGAGAATATTTTTTCAACAAATTCAGGTTTAATTGACAATAAAACTCTCATTAGCCCTCGATATCTTTAATATTTTATTGAACTTGTCATGAGAAAGAAGTTCAAAACCTCTTGGAACGCTATTAATATCATTTATAATCCTTTCTTTTATAAGACAAGAAAGGTTAATTTTTGGTGTAGGCAAAGAATAAGCGTATAAAAATTCAATAACGAAAGGTCTATACCATCTTCCATTTTTAGCTTTTTGATACCATATATTTTCTAGCTGATTATTTGAAAAAATGCTTTTCCGATAACAAACATCCTTAAATTCATCAAGAGTACTAGGAAAATAAATTGAATTAACTATCCCGATTGTTGTAACTACACCGGCATATAATCCACCTGTTCTGTAGAAAACAATATTATCTCCACATTTTAAATCTCTAAAAATAGATCTAGATATATATACTTTTGAAATAGCATTTCTAAAAGGTTCATTTTCTTGAAAGTTAGCAGGACTTTCGTTGTTAAGAATAGAATCCGGCAAAAGAGAAGTGTGATATTCAGGATAAATTGGGCAAAAATAACTATCTGCATTACGGTTGTAAAAAGGAAAAAGATAAACGCGGATTCTCCGCATTAAAATGGGGACGCATATCTTTAACATATACGCCTTCACCTGTTGTTTTCTCTCCCCATCGTTGAAAACCAAAAGATTGTAATTGTGTAACTAAAGCTTGTTTGGGCAGATCATTTAAATCATTATCAAATATGGTTACATATATTTCTTCGACTTTCATCAAAATGGCGTTTTCTAGTGCGATTTTTAAAAATCTTTCGCCTAACTTTAATCCATTCATGCTAACTTTAAATGTGCCAATTTTGAGTCTTCTCTTAGGTGAAAATTGAGGTGTAATATCAGAATACACTTCATCAGGACCTTCTTTTTTTAGATATAAAAAGGCCTTTAAGTCATCTTGAAGGTAGCATACATACGCATCATCTTCGGCTTTTTTATTTAACCATTCATCAAAACCTTCATAACTATCTCTGAGACTATCAAAAAAATTACTTTTAAAATCAAGTGAACCGATTTTTTTCTTCCGAACAGATAAAATAGAATAATCTATCAAACCAGGATTTTCTAATAACATCTGAGCTGAAAAAGATTCGATAGAATAAACTTTGCCACTAATACTAAGAAGTTTAGCTTTTTTGTATATTCCTTTATCTTGAGTAATGAAAAAGTCAACCCGACCACATAATAATTCATTTAAAATCTTTGTATCATTTTGTGAATTAATATCCTTATCGTTGCTAAGTAATTCTTCAATTCTTGGATCAAGAGGAGCTAGTGTGGATAAACAATTATAAGCACTCAGTTTCGTTAAAATAGTGTCTCTTAAAGTTGTATTTCCATAATTACTAATTTCTTCTTTTGTAATAGGATGAATGTACTTATCATAATGTAATTTATCTAACCAATTAAATAAATCAGGAGTGTTTTTATTGAGAATTCTATCTGTTTCTCTGTAAATTATTACATTCGTATCAAGTAATATTTTAGGTGTTTTAGGCATTTATAAACTCCTTCCGAAGGATTTCCTCTAAAATATTTTCTTGATTATCTTCTAATTGATAAAATGGTACCTTCAATTTTATAGCGATTGATTGGGCATATTCTAATTCCTGTGTTTGCATTGTTGATATTTTATCTAAATCCCAAATTTGATTATCTCTTTTTTTTAAACGTTGTAATATTACGTTTGGTTCCGAGATTTTAACAATTAACGCTTTAGGGGCAATCCGCATAAAAGTATTCTCGGGAACCTTTTCTATTTCTCCCGATTTGTTTAATAAAGTAAAATGACCGTCTAAAAGATAGTTTTGTTCGTCTTTTACTATTTTTCTTAAGTTTTCGATTAATATATCTTGTGTATTAGTAATAGAATTTACCAATTTTTTATCTGGATTATCACTAATTTCTTTCCATTTTAAAACTTCACTTGCAGTTAAATGGATAAAGGAAATCTCCGAATTGATGTTATCTAACAAAAAATTTTTCCCGGCACCATGAACTCCGCCAATAAAGATTATATTTTTCATTTTAAAACCTTATTTTGTTTGTATATAAATATAGACAAGAATACAACTAACGGCTTAGAAAGACAATATGAATTTGATTTATTGTTTAAATTTTCTATGTGAATTATAACTTAATCCCCTCAATGGGCTTAAGTTTGGTTTCTGAAAAATATAAAAGTCCGTGCTATTATATTAAGAATAAGTATCCCAATAACTCTTACGGGCTAATAACTGCTCAATGTGTTGAAAAATAAGGAAATTAAAAATAAAAAGTCCGTGTACCTATCAAAAACAGGCTATTTTTAAACTTGTTTACACGGACTAGGTTAAACGCTTGATTTATAAAGAAAAAAGCCGCTTTTTGAGCGGCTTACCTTACGTGGCTGGGGTGGCTGGATTCGACAACCCCAGTCATTATTTGCCATATATACTGTAAAATCAATTAATTAACACCTATGTTGTCTGGGGTTAAAATCATCAAAAGTTAGCACCCGACATTAGCAGTTTTTTTGACTGTACATTAGCACCGTAACCCTTGTCAACAGGGACTTTCAGAAGATTTCTATTTTTATATTTTGTGGCAAAAATTAGCAGAAAAGATTAGCAATTTGAAAAACGGTTATATTTGACAAATCATTTCTTGTATTTTTGTATGCTTATTTTATGATAAATTAAGGTTTAAAGTTATTTCAATGGTAGATGCTTGATCAAAATGAAGAAATATTTAGAGAGCCAAGTAAAAGGTAAAATTAATGAACGTTGATACTGAAGATATAGTTAATTACTTAATTCAAAAAACAGATTGGATCCAACATATAATAACTTTTTTATCCGTATTTTTAGGTGCATATTTTGCATATCGATTTGCCAATCGCCAAGAGCAACAAAAAGATGAAAAGTTAAGAATAGAAAATTATAATATTTTGTGGAATAAAAATGCCTTATCTTTAAATAATCTTTTTACTTATAAAGAAGTCTATTTAGATGAAATAAAACAGGCCTTTGATAGTGATGATTTTGAAAAGGCGTTACGAACATCTTATATTCCAAGTAGTGATTTCTCTTTTGATGAAAGACATTACTTTGTAAATTTATACAACAGATGTTTTTTGACTGAATTATCTCTTCTATCTAAAATAGCTATATCAACGACAGAAGAAATTAAAAGCTACTATCAAGATGTGTTTGATGTTTTGTATGCTAAGGATAATGCAAAACAAATATTTCCAGAAAAATATGAGCACCTAAAAAAACGCTTTATGTTTTTATATAATGAATTTGAACATTTATGTGCTCGTGCCTATTATATCAATAAAGAATTTATAAAAGGATTTACCAAGTATTTTAATTTATATAGTTATGAAGGGGCATTAGATAATTTTGAATTAGAGGCAAAAATAACTGAGCGCATACATAATGAAGAAAGTATACGTTTTATAAAAGAAAGAGAAACTCAATTTGATATATATTGGCAAATTGATCCTAATATTTATTGCAAGATTTGTTTATGGATTAGAAAAGTTAAACACTTTTTTAAGTCCTTAATTAATTTTTTCAAAAAGCCTAAAATATGTAAAAATTGTCGTTGCTGTAAGATTAAGGTCAAAAGTAATACAGAAGAGCAGGAATATTCTGATTTTTAGAGTGTCAAGTTTACAATTTATTAATTTTATATGAATTTAACAAAAAACAATTTTTATAAATTTTGTAAAATATATTTTACATTTCTCTTGATTTTTGCAATTTTATTAAGTATATTTATAATAAATATATGGAAAGGAATTTGCAAATGGTATCAGAAAGAATAGTCGGAAGACCACAATATATACAATTAAAAAAATGGCAGAGTCAGACGGATTTGATTAAAATTGTTACTGGTGTCAGACGTTGTGGTAAATCCAAATTGTTTTATCTCTATCAATTTGATCTGATTGTTCATAAGGTTGCAGATGATAGCCAAATAATCAATATCAATCTTGAAGACCTTATGCAAACTCAAAAAATTGGTTTGGAATATGACAAAGAGAACTTTTTAACCGATTATAATAAACTCCTTGATCATATTGTAAAACGTCTTAATCCCCAGAAGATGAATTATGTCTTTATTGATGAAATACAGTTATTAAGAGATTGGCAAAGAGTAGCGAATACCTTACGTCTGCAAAATAATGTCGATTTATATTTAACCGGATCAAATGCGTATATGTTCTCCAGCGATTTGGCAAACCAGTTAGGTGGTCGTTATGTCGAAATAAAAATGCAGCCCTTGTCGTTTAAGGAATATTTTGGAGCATATTCACAATTTGCTCAACCACTTACCTCAAAAGATATACAAGACTTTCATAATCCAATAGCTGTTTATTCGCACTATATCAAAGAGAGTGGATTCCCGCAAACGCTTAATTTATTGTATGACAAACAGCTTATCAGCGATTATTTATTGGATACGGTATACTTAAATACAATTCAAAAAGACGTTGTGAAACGGTTTAATATAGCCGATACTAACAAATTAGATGCAGTGGTTAAATATTTGTTTGATAATATCGGCTGCGAAACGTCTGTTCGTAATATTTCAAAAAATTTAGAATCAAGTGGGCGTAAAATATCGGTTCCAACGATAGACACATATATTCAAGGATTGCTGGATAGTTTCTTAATGTATAAGTGCGAGCGGTATGATATTAAAGGGAAACAGTATTTAGATAGCAATGCCAAGTATTATGTTGCTGATATTGGCTTAAGGACAGCTTTACTCGGCATAAAAGATATGGATGCCGGTCATATTCTGGAGAATATTGTCTATTTGGAACTGATACGGCGAGGGTATGAAGTATCTGTAGGTAAGTTGGTAAAAGGTGGCAAAAATATTGAAGTTGACTTTGTCGCAAAGAAAAGCGGGGGCTTGGTTGAATATTACCAAGTGGCTTTAAATGTGCTTGATCAACAAATATTAACCCGTGAATTAGCTTCTTTAGAGGCAATCGATGATAATTATCCTAAATTTCTGTTATCAATGGATTACGGTTCTGGAGAAAACAATGGTATCAAGCGTCTGAATGTTTTTGATTGGTTATTACAAGAAGATTAGTGATTTATATCATTTGCCTGCGTTTTCCTGACCAGGCAATGTGTGCTTTTGTTTTTGACGAGTTATGATTGTTTTGAATTTGATTTATTTGCCTAAATAGAAAATCATTTTTTTAATATGATTAAACGTGTACTGAATCGAAACTAGTCAGATTTTTCTGTCCATATACCATTGCGTATTAATGATTTTTTGTATATTAAGGGTAGAGATTTAAGTTTATTATTCATTTTGTTTTCTATAAGCCATTTAATTGGGTCATCTATATCAACTGGTATATAACGAGATAATTCTAAAGCTACGCTTCGTGGTAAACAAGAATTCATTAAGCTCAGAACTATAGGTTCCATGCTACCAAGCTCCAACATATTATGTAAATTTTTAATAATACCATAATCTTCTTCGTCGTCAAAATGTTTGTTTATTACATCAGCTAGTAGTGAAAAGTATTTAGATAGGGTAAAACCTATATGTTTAGAAATATAAGTCATTGTTATATTAATAGCTTTGTCAACATCAGATGATTTATCTTTATCAAAGTGTTTCTGTTTAATTGTTCTGTCAACTAAATCTGAAAATTGCTTTCCTCTTAACCAATCTAATGCGTAAGAACATAATGTATTTCTAAACCAGTCCTTATTTCCCATATAACGTTCTGTTTCCTCTATTTCATCCATTATATTAAATATATCATCCAGCTTTTTTACAAGTGCTTTGAAATCTGTAGCCATTCCAATTGAAGAGCGCATTTTCCAGCTAGGAGCATCAGATAAAATAGAATTATATAACATATCTTGTAGAATAGGATCAATAGTCGGATTTTTTAAAATGATTTCTGTTGGAATCTTTATATATTTAAGATTTTCTTTTAAATGAGTTATAATTTCATTAGCATCTTGTTCATTAACTTGATGCTTTAATAAATATTGTTTACAGTTTTTTTCACTTTTTAGATATCTGATTTTAAGAATATTTGATATTTCTTTTACTGTGGATGTTGAAATTTTATTGGTTTTTAAATTTTCACAAATATCTTCAATAGATCGTTGTAATATTGTCTCTGAGGCTGATTTTATGTTGTCTGTTTCGCCTTGAAAATCATCTATCCAATCATTTCCTTTTTCAGGTATTTGAATACAATAAACTGTACCACATAAATCATCTTGCAATCTACCTGCGCGCCCAATAAGATTTTTGAACTCAAATTTTGTTAATTTCTCACCTTTAGCAATATTAGGAGATGCTATAAAAATTTTATCGGCAGGCAAATTTACTCCCTGCATTAAGGTTGGAGTGCAAAAAATAATATTCAACTTGTGATCTTTGAATAAATTTTCAATTTCATTTCTAATAAACTCTGTTAATCCGGCATTGTGATAAGCTACTTTATGTTGTAAACAATTTATTAAAGAGCATTTAGGATGAATACATTTTTGTATATAGTCAATTAACTCTTCAACTTCTGGCTCTATATCTGGCGATAATGCTTGTTCTTTGTTATGTTCTGAAATTTCATTAACGTAATTTACAGCATAATTTCTAGCAGTCATTTGTCCTTTTGCAAAAACAATAGATGGGGTATTATTAGAAAACAGAAAAATTGAATCTATGATGGCTTTAGTAATGTTTCCTTGCCAACGAGAATACATACAGTTTCTTGTTTGAAGGTTAAAATTATGAACTATACTATAGTCTTTGTTATCAAGTATTTCGATTAAGAGACTTTTTTCTTGTTTTATCGGTTTTACTTTAACAATTAATTGTGATACGGGCGATGTTAGAGTATTAATTTCTTTGGCATCATCAGAAAGTATACTAACACCTATTTCTTTTATGTTGCGAACAAAAGGACCTGCTCCAAAAAATTGAGTATTTTTAAGCTTAGATATTAATTCATTAATTACATATTCTAGTAACAGTCCTCTCTTTTGTTCTTCAATCGCTTGTATTTCATCGATAAAGACAAATTTTATATTCGTGAGGATTGAAGATGTTAATAATTTAATGCAGCGTTCTTGAGTTAAAATAAAAATAGTTGAATTTTCTATAGATATTAAACTATCAGGGACAGACGCAAAAACATCTATTTTAACATCACATTTTTGAGAAAATTTTCTATATTTAGCACAGGTTTCTGATATTAAAGCTTTTGTTGGAACGATAATTAATGCACAAAATTTTTCTTGTTTTAAAATCTGACTTTTTATATATTCGTGTATTATAAATGATTTACCTGCAGATGTTGGAGCTGAAAATACTCCATAATTAGTTCCAGACAATAAATTTAGAACATTTTTTTGAAAGTCCGATAACAGTAAACCTGAATTTATTTGCACAAAGTTTAAACAGTAAGAGAGGATTAACTCTTCAGTTAGCAGCCCAACATTAATATTTAAACATTTATTGTTATTTATAATTTGTTTCAAATGTTGTGTAGCAGGTAAAATCCCGATACGGGAAAATATAGTGTACGCTAAAGTTTGGATGTTTTTATCATTAGGAAAGCAATAAAAACATAAAGCAGCGTATAATTGAGCTTTATTTTTATGCAATTCGTTGTCACTGTTGGAAAGGTATGTAGCTAACCAAGAAGTTTTTGATAAAGTTGAAGATGTTAACTGTGGAGTTTTCTTCTGTATAAAAGCTTCTTGTAAATGATGTAAGACTCCATTGAAGTCTTTATTATTATAAACGTATTCAAATGAGTTCATTGTCATTCTCCTCATTTGTTTTCTTTTTTAGAATATCGTTGACTTTTTTATTGATTTTTTTTTCTTGTCTTTTTTGCTCTTCTTGATAATCAACATTATGCAACATACAGTAAAAATCGTTTCTAAGTTTTAAGCTATTTTCAGAGGGGAGAAAAAAGAAATCCAAATATACTTGAAAAGGCTTAGGATAATATTTTTTTTGATTTTCTATATTAGATTGCCAAACTTTTATTTCCTCTAAGATTGTTTCTTTTAATCGCTGTTCTGCTTCTTCTTGAGATAACGCTTTTAAAGAAATCTTTGAAATTTCTTCAAAATCATATGATATAAATATTGGATGAACTAGTACGTAATCCATTTCTTCATCAAATATTTGCAAAATTTCTTTTATTTCTTCTTCTGATAGGTTTCTTTGAGCCGGGTAATTTTTTGCAATATTTAATTCGGTATCGTAAGGTGATTTTTTATCGTGAAAACGTTGTAAAGATTCAAAAGCATCTGAAATAGCCTCTTTAATATCCTTATGTATTTTGCTTTCTCCTATGAATAGCGCTCTTTGTCCCCTATATTCTCCGATGAAAACTCCATCAGCTCCTTTAACTTGGTCGTTTGGATTTTGGAGGTCCTTTAATTTGTATGCCATTAAAGGGGCTTTTAATATTGCTTCAACAAAGACATAAAGCAACATTTCACCTAATTTTCCATCTGTTGCAGGAGAAATATTTCCAAATTTATCTCGAGCTAAGGCCCAATCAATATCTTCAGGACGTTGCTGTTCGGGAAATACATATTTTAATAAATTTCTTCGCAGAAAAACCATCAAATTTCGATTATTCTGTTGTGTTCCTTTAAAAGGAATTGAATAACCTCTTATATTTATTTTTAAATTGTTATTTTCACACTGACAATTGAAGAGTTTTGAAAATTCTTCCTCATCTATAGTAATTAAATTTTGAAAATTTACAGTCATATGAATATTTGTTACGTTTGTGAATAGTAATTTTTTTCATTTTACACGTTTTATATAAAAAGTCCATTGTCAATAACATTCATCCCCCACAGACTTTACAAGCCCTTGCTCCTTGAGTTTGGGCTTTTTGTTTAGTGTTTTTGATACAGTTCTTTGTACACTTTTTAGCCCATTTACAGTCAGGGCTGTGGTAAATATAGGTTTTTGTATTCATAATTACAGTTTGATTATCTGCCGCCAAAGCAGGGAATACCAAGAACAGAACTATTAATAAAGAAAGTAGTTTTTTCACAGTAGCCTTCAATCAATTAGTTTTAACATCAAATTAATCCCTTACAAAACACATCATATCGGCTTATTTGTTTAAATTCCAGAGGGTTTTTGATGATTTAACTTGATTCTAACAAATATGCCTTATAAAGTAAATTTGAGCAGATTTTCTGCTTAGGGCGTCGAAAACCCTTTATACGTTTAGTCGTGTGCACACGACTTTAACCAGTGCCGACTTCTGATTCTACTTGGACGGATGTCGGTGAATAAGGCTCAGCCAAATAAGCCGAGCCGTTTAAACGTATACGGTTTTCGAACATCCGTGTAAAAAATGAAATAATCAGTTGAATCAAAAGGTTATTTTTTAGAAAAAAAATTTTGCTATACCATCCTTCTGTATCACTTATGGCTTAATTTTTTTCCATTTTTAGAGAGATGTCAAGTCTCAAAATTTGATGTGTAATTAATCAACTGCATTTTATGAATATATTCGGCTAATAAAGCATATTCCTTAATCGGTATTAAAAATTTAAAAGTTGCAGCATATAAACAATTAAAAGATATTTTTCGCACTAATTAACATTTGATTAAATTGCAAATAATTTCTATATTGTCTTTTCAAATGGTTACCATATTGGAATTTCTTATGTGAAGATTTTGTAAATGCTTATTTCAAATTTACATTTCTTTAGCTATGCACATAGAACATCAGTTTGTTCACATAGAATTACTCTTGAGTTCAAATGATATATAAAATCTTCAACTTTTACTTGATAGTAAGAATCATTAAAGACCTGTAACGAGCACTCTACTAAGCTGTTTGCAAAGGCCTGCATATACGGACTAATTTTACTCAACGGAGTTTCTTCTTTATATTTCTTTTCTGGAATTGCTAAAAAAAACTTTATTTTGCTATTTTGTAACAATTCATAATTGTTATTAAACAGATACAACATAGTATCATTTATTTTTCCAGCCACCTCTGAAATCTCAATATTTTTCGGAGGTTGATTTTTTATCTCTAATAAAATTGTAGTTCCATCTTCGGCTATTCTAATACAATCAACAGATTTAATTGTACCATTTCCTATTGTTTTTCTTACTTTTTTAACTTTCTTATCAAAATTGCAAAACAATAAACTTGTTTTTAACGGAACGACACATTTGTCTTCGCAACATTCACACAATTTCTTTTTAATTTGACAGCATTCTTTGCATTTTTGACTAGCCATATCAAAGACTACCCGTACTTTTTTTATAGATTTCAGCATATATACTGTTCAATTCCTCTATCGGAGCATACAAACTTTTAAATATTTTACTATCATCAAAGTTGCCGTTAGAATCACGCACATTTTCTATAATACTATAATTTTCTGTTTTTGTATCGGGTGCTGCAAAATAAAAATTAACTTTATTCTCAAAAATACCTTCCTTTTCCGAGTAAGTTTTCAAGGCTTGTATCATATATGGACTGTGGGATGTTAATAGAACATAAAAACCATTTTTAACCATTTTACATATAATTTCAGCAAACTTAATTTGCCATTCAGGATGTAAGTGATTTTCAGGTTCATCAAAAACAATTAAACTATCTTTTGTAATTACACCTGTTTTCAGTAATATATATAGTAAACCAAATGACTTACAACCACTTGCTATATTGGATATTTCCAATTCTTTTGAGGTTTTATTTACCTTGTATTTCAAGCGATTATCACTTGTACTATATTTAAACTGTGCCTTACTGAATACTTTTTTAAATTCTTCTAATAAGTCTTCATAATAACTATCTTTATTAAGTTTTTTTGCAGCTAGCCGTTCTTTCTCAACTAAATCAGTTGTTGTATCCAGTCTTTTAATTCCAGCAATGGTATCAAATTCTAGCGTATAAAATTCTTTGTAGTCATTATAATTATTATAATCGTTTTCTAGTAAAAATGGATTATCAATTAAAGTCGCATCAGAAAATGTATGCAATACGTCATTAAATTCATTACAATTTAATGTGTCATCTTTTGAACTCAGAGATAGTATAATACTTCCATCACTTTCAAAATTGATAAGAGAGATATCTTTTTTATGGACAGAATTGTTAAGACTTCCTTCAAAAACATCTTGAAAAATACGACTTGCTATTAATTGAATTTTACCTTTTGCATCATTACCCTTATTCAGGAATGAAATTGCATTTTTAATTAACTCTTCAACTGTTTCTTTATTTCTGAAAAAATCAACATTATTATAAATATTAGTCAGCAATTTAACTTTTTGCTCATCAGTTATCCTCATCATTGAACGAGAAAAAATTTTTCTAATATTTTCCAATAATCCTTGTAATTTATTTTTATCTATATCTGGTTCATCAAAAAGTGTAGCTACATTACCTTTTCTTCGAGAAGATAACATAATTAATCTATCTATTTCCCGTAATTCAAGTCGTAATGGTTTTAAATATTCTCTATACAGCTTTTCGCTATTAACTTGGTTAAAATAATCAGGATAATTAGCTATTGACTTAATTATAGCAAAAAGAGCCTTTCCCACCGTAGATTTCCCAGAATCGTTAGGACCTGCAATAAGCGTAAGACCAGATAATTGAATATCTGCTCCTTTTATCTTTCCGAAATTTCTTAATTTAATTTCCATTTTTAACCTCTGTTATCGTTTTACAGCATATAATTTTCTTTATCAATAGAAATTAACACTTTTTTAAGACTTTTATATGTGCATAAAAAAATAAATATTTTAGTAAAAATCTATATCTTATCTTAAAAATTCAATATTATTTAATTCGTCTACGATTTTATTGTTATCTAGCTTATAAGTAACATTAGAGCATACCGTGCTTTCACAGATGATTTTATGCGCAATCTACATCAAAAATACGGTTCATTGCACAGATGTAAACCAAAGTTATAAACCCCAATTTCACACCAAGGAGCAAAAAATATGATTTTTAACTATAAGAGGGTATCTACTATCGACCAAAACACCGAACGACAACTTTTAGATATTGCGTGCGACCGTGCATATATCGAAAAAATCAGCGGTAAAAATACCGACCGCCCTGAATTGCAGGCTATGTTACTGAATATTCGTGCCGGTGATGTGGTGAATGTTCATTCTATGGACAGACTGGCTCGTAACACAAAGGATTTGTTAAACTTGGTTGAGGAGATTACCGCCAAAGGGGCTAAGATTGTTTTTCACAAAGAAAATTTGACTTTTGCACCCGATAAACAAGATCCTTATCAAAAAATGATGATGACGATGTTAGGAGCTGTCGCCGAACTTGAACGGAACTTAATATTGGAACGTCAAAGAGAGGGCATTGCCCTTGCCAAACTACACGGCAAATATAAAGGCGGTCAGCCTAAACTAACCGCCAAACAAATTGAGGAAATCAAATCCCTCATTAATAACCGCACACCGATTACCCAAATCGCCAAGCAATATGGCATCTCCAGACGTACCGTGTATAATTATTTGTAAAAAAAAAGGCGGCTAATTTACACTAACCGCCAATAATATTATTTGGATAATAATTTTTTTAGTTTTTTACGGTTTAAGCAGATGGCTCTTTTTCGGATGCCATAACCTAAACTGCATAAAGTATAGCCTTCATTATTTTTTTGAATTAATTCTCCTAAGGCCTCTTTAACTAATTGAGCTTGTTTTGAAGTTGCAAACCAAGATTTGAAAGTTTGGGATGGTATAATCCAAACTAATTCGTCTTGAGGATTTTTTTGTGCGAAGAATTTTTTATCGTTCCAAGCTTCTTTTATATCTTCTTTATTTTTCATTCGTTTTAATGATACATAGCTATCATTTTTTGTACTTAAGGTTTGTTTTAAAATACCTAACCCTTCATTAAGTATATCTTCATCATCTCGGATACAATTAAGAGCCAGAGCGTACATTTTTTTGATAGCTTTGAATATTCTGTTAGGTTTCCACGGTATTAGTTTCCATTCATAAGCTTGTATTAGAACGGCGTATGTGAAAGCAAATCGGCTAAGAAACCGTTGACTATACCCAGATTTGACATTGATACCAACGTTATCAATGAAAAAGTTTAAGTTTTGATAAAAATGCTTTTTGAAGCTATTTTCATCTTTGTTTAAAATATTGACTAATTTTTTTAAAAATATACGGCCTAATAATCCATAATTATCTTGTAAGGTTTGATTAATATCATCAATTATTTCTAATGAATCAGAGTATTGTTTAGGCAGTTTTGAAAATATACCATATTTTTCACTCATTTGTGCAGGAACATCAATAAAACGAAGCTTTTCACCATCGTCTTTGAGATGTCCCGTTGCTTGGGCGTTTTCGATAATACCGAACTCACCTGTACTGATGAATGTCAATTCCCAACCGCCGACATTCAATTTATTTTCTTTATTATAAGATGTTAGACGTTTTTTAGTTTGTCCAGCACAAATAAAATAACTCGCATTACTTATTTTGACCGCAACTTCTGATCGTGTGGGAGCAAGTAA